>Ga0247727_10010712_pt1 | contig 16186 bp, 13 predicted proteins | sample WisWelCaveWW1625_FD_202498 | JGI IMG/M metagenome (GOLD analysis project Ga0247727, IMG submission 202498) | Biofilm microbial communities from Wishing Well Cave, Virginia, United States - WW16-25 | ecosystem: Environmental > Aquatic > Deep subsurface > Groundwater > Cave microbial mat | place... | reverse complement strand
CTGCACTTTGCTGTCGAACTCGCGCGCGTGCTGCACCACCACGCCGTTGTGGATCACCGTCAGCCGCGCCGGGCGCGTCACGTTGCCCTGCGCGGCGAGCCGCGCGCGCTCGAAAATGATGTCGTAGGTCTGCCACCGGCCCGGCGGACGCGAGGCGTTGACCAGCGGCGGATACCGGCTGTAAAGCGCGCCCGCCTGCCCGTCGTGCAGGACGTCGCGGTGCCCGGCATGCGGTTGAAGGTCGACACCGGCAGCGCACGCGCGACTCAGGCAGGATATGCCGGCAGCAAACGTCATCAGCGCGAGAACGGGGCAGCGCGAGGGGAAGGCGTTCACGCGGTCATCCAATCATTCCGTGCCATCAGAGAAAAGCGGGAATATCGCCGCGAGCGCTGGTACGCGAAAAACGCAGCGGCGGTGTGCGCACGCCGCTTTGCGCTTGGAGCCACCGCGCCAGCCGCTACGCTCGCGCCATGCCCAAGACCCTTCTCGCCATCGGCGCCCATTACGACGACTGCGTGTTCGGCATTCCCGGCATCATGCTCCAGGCCGTCCGCAAGGAATACCGCGTGGTGAACCTCGCGCTCATCGGCGACTACTCGAACTGGTCGCCGGTCAAAAGCCGCGAAAAGGAACTGCTCAAGGTCAGCACCGACCTCGCGCACTATTTCGGCGTCGAGATGCGCTTCCTCAACTACGCCTCCGGCCGCTACCACCTTGACGAGGAAACCAAGCGCGCCGTCGCCAACGTCGTCGCCGACGTCCAACCCGACATCGCCTTCATGCTCTGGCACACCGACCGCCATCCCGACCACGAGGCCGCCTCCGCCATCAGCAAGGTTGCGCTGCGCCAGGCCGGCACCATCCTTGGCAACGAGAAGGCGAAGGTCCCGCGGATTTATCTCTACGACAACGGCCCCGGCCACACCATTGGTTTCGAGCCGAACACCTACGTGGACGTGACCCCTGAGTGGACTTCCGCGATGGAATGGCTCGGTCAGCTCATGGCCTTCGTGCGGAAGAAGGAATACAGCGAACTCGAACTCGACGGCGCGCAGATCACCAAGGCCAACCTCGCCCGTTACCGCGGCAGCGCCTGCGGTGTGAAATACGCCGAGGCCGTGTGGGCGATGAGCCACCGGCCAGCCGAGATTCTGTAGCAGCCGAAGCAAGCAGGCTCACTCTGAATGCGGATTTGAAGTGAGCCTTCTCACGTCGGCTGCTACCGAAACCTGCTACCGAAACCTTGCCGCCGGCGCCCGCCGCTGGCATAACCACCCCGCATGAACGCCTCCTCCGCGCCCGGCCCGAAGTTCACCGGCACACAGTGGCTCATCATCGTCATCGCCAGCATCGGCTTCCTGTTCGACACCTACGAACTGCTGATGACGCCGCTGATCGCGGCGCCCGCCATCGCGGAGCTGCTGAAGATTCCGCAGAACAATCCCATTGTCACCGATTGGGTCGGGCGGCTGCTCTGGATTTCCGCGCTGTGCGGCGGCGTGTTCGGCCTGCTCGGCGGCTGGCTGGTGGACAAATTCGGACGCAAGAAGGTGATGGCCGCGAGCATTTTCCTGTATTCGTTCTCCCCGTTCTTCGCCGCCTACTCGACCTCGCTGCCGATGTTCGTGTTCTTCCGCAGCATGACCTTCATCGGCGTATGCGTCGAGTTCGTCGCCGCGATCACGTGGCTGGCGGAAGTTTTTCAGGACAAAAAACAACGGGAACGCTGGCTGGGCATCACGCAGGCGTTCGCGTCGCTCGGTGGCGTGCTCGTAACCGCCATCAGCATCTGGATCAGCGCGAACATGAAGATTCTGCCGCACATCGGGTTGCCCGCCGGCCTCGGCTCCTCCGATCCCTCCACGTGGCGCTACCTGTTGATGACCGGATTGCTGCCGGCGATTCCCATCGCGCTGCTGCTGCCGTTCGTGCCGGAGTCCAAGGTCTGGAAGGAGAAACGCGCCGCCGGCACGCTCAAGCGTCCAAGTTTCGCCGCGCTCTTCGCGCCCGAACTGCGCCGCGTCACGCTGGTGACGGCAATTCTTTCCGCGTGCGCCTACGGCATCGCCTTCGGCGCGTTGCAAGTCACCGTGGCCCGCGTCACGCCCGGCTTGCCGGAAGTGAAACCACAGGCCGCAGCCCTCTCGCCACTGCGCAAGGAAGCCGAAGCCCTCAACAAGCAGCTCAACGCCCTGCCCGCCACCGACCCGACGCGAAAGGAACTGGTCGCCCAGATCAAGGAGAACTTCGTAAAGCAAAAGCCGATCAACGACGTCGTGAAAGAGATGGCCGACAAGGTGCAGTTCCGGCAGGAGATGGGCGGATTGACGGGCCGGGTTCTTCTTGCCGTGTTCCTCATCATTGGCATGAGCCGGGTGAAGCTGCTGAAAATCTTCCAAGTGCCGGCGCTGGTCGTTCTCCCGCTGACCTACTTCATGTTTTTCCAACAAGGCGGCGAGGCCTTCCTGTGGGCCTATTTCCTCTGCGGCCTGCTCACCGTCGCGCAGTTCAGCTACTTCGGCGAGTATCTGCCCAAGGTCTTCCCGCTGCACTTGCGCGGCACCGGCGGCAGCTTCGCCACCAACGTCGGCGGGCGCATGATCGGCACCAGCATGGCCTTCGTCACGACGAACCTCGTCGCCCCGATGCTCGCGGGAACGGGGCCGTTGCTGCCCGCCCACGTCGCACAGGCGGCGGGCATCGTGGCGACGAGCATCGCGGTCATCGGCTTCCTCGTCGGCTTCCTGTTGCCCGAACCGAAAGAACAGGCGCAGGACTGACGGGACGGCAGAAAAATGTCTGGCAGAAAGATTTTTCCATCGCACATCTTTCTGCCATGACCTCTGCCAAAGCCTCCGTCCTCACCGCGTTCAACGCGCCGCTGGAGCTGCGCGAACTTCCCCTGCCCGAAACGCCCGAGCCGGGCGCCGCGCTCGTGCGCACCGAGATGGCCGGCATCTGCGGCACCGACATGCACCTGTGGAAAGGCCAGCTTCCCATCACGCTACCCGTCATCATGGGCCACGAGACCGTCGGCCGCATCGCGCAGCTCGGCGAAGGGCTTGAACGCGATTGGACCGGGCAACCGCTCAAGGTCGGCGACCGTGTGACGTGGAACTCAGCCATCTCCTGCGGCACGTGTTATTACTGCGCGGAAAAGAAACAGCCCACGCGCTGCCCGCAACGACGCGCCTACGGCATCGGCTATCGTTGCGACCAGCCGCCGCACCTGCTCGGCGGCTACGCGGAGTTTCATTACCTCCGTCCGCGCACGACGATCTTCAAACTTCCCGACGATCTCCCGACCGAGTCCGTCATCGGCGCCGGCTGCGGACTTCTCACCGCCATCCACGGCGTCGAACGCACCGGCATCGCGTGGCGCGACAACGTGGTCGTGCAGGGCGCCGGTCCCGTCGGTATCGCGGCGCTGGCGTGCGCGAAGAGCGCGGGCGCGGCGCAGGTCATTGTCATCGGCGGGCCGAAGCACCGGCTCGAAATGGCGAAGCGCTTCGGCGCGGATCACGTCATCAACATTGACGAAGTCCGCGATGCCAAGGCGCGGCTCGGAGCCGTGCGCCAACTCACCGGCGACTACGGCGCGGACGTGGTGCTCGAATGTGTCGGTATTCCGGGCGCCGTGGTCGAGGGCATGGAGCTGTGCCGCGATGGCGGGAAATATCTCGTGCTCGGCCACTACTGCGACGCCGGCCCGGTGATGTGGAATCCGCACGTCATCACGCGCAAGCAACTCCAGGTCTTCGGCTCGTGGTCGAGCGAGCCGCGGCATCTCAAGCAGGCCATCGAGTTTCTCCGCGCGAACCGGCAGGCGTTCCCCTTCCACGAAATGGTCTCGCACCGCTTCACCCTCGACCGCGCCAACGAGGCGCTCGCCATGACGGCGAACTGGCAATCGGCCAAGAGCGTGTTCGTGCCGGGTTGATCCGTAGCAGTCGAGGTCACGAGACTCACTTCAACCGGATGGCAATGGTCGTCCGTTCTGGTCCGATCAAATGGAGTCTCGTCACCTCGCCTGCTACGGGGTGAATGTAAGAGTTCTGTAAATCTCCTTTCGCGCTGCACGCACCCGCGCCATCTTCACGGCGAACTCCAAACAAAGTCATCGCATGAAAACACATTCCGTATTCGCCCGACTCTGCCTCGCCTCGCTCCCCGCGTTCGCCCTCACGTTGAGCGCCGCCGAGGGCGAACGCCGCGAAAACGCTGAACGTCCGACCGACCAGCCGGAAAAACGCGAAGGCCGCCATGAGCCACGTCCCGAAGCACAAGCCGCCCCGCGCGGCAACGGCGATGAGCGAATCGCAGTCCCGCATGCGGGACCGCTTCACGTTCTGAAAGGTGGTGCGCGTTGGGTTTTTTCCAACGCGCTTTTCTTTTGAGCCGAGGGAGATCAGACCGGAGTGGAGGTCGCTCGAACCGCATCAGGCGCGTTTGGTGTCCACGCTTTAGCCGGAACGATGCAGTTGCCGGCGTCGCGCACGGCAACCGGAGCGCGGCATTGATGCCGCTTCACTTCACGAAATCCTGCCCGCGGCGGACACCCAATACTGGATCACGTTGAAGCGGCATCAATGCCGCGCTCCGTCGCACTGGCGAGCTCCCCGTCCCGTTCGGCCACCGGGCCAACTGCATCGTTCCGGCTTTAGCGTGTCGGGCGGCCCGCGGCACCCTGAAGGGTGGACACCAAACCCGCTCCTTCATTTCAGCCGTTCAAACAACTCATCAAAGCCCGCGAGCATCTTCGTCGAGGCGTCCACCTCAAGGCAGCTTGAGCGCGCGCGGAAGGTCTCGTAGCCGCCGAGCTTGTGCTGCTCCGGCGTCGGCAGATAGCCGTGATAGGCGTTGGCGAGTGAGATGGAAAAGCTCATCGGATGTTTGCGTTTCAGCTCAAGCCCGACCTCGACAAATGTCTCCGCCGGAATCGCGGCCAGGCGCAATCCGCCAACCTTCAGCACTTGCAGCGGTGCGGAAACCTGCGCGGGGAAATCTTTCAGCAGCACCGTCTCGCGCGCATAAACTTCTTCCTGCGTCGCCATGCGCGGAAAAACTTTGGAGCGGTTCATCACTTCGCGCGCCTTCTCCACCTCGGCCGCCGTGGGCAGGCGCAGGCCAAGCGTGATTTCCCTTTGCGCGACGCCGAGCGGCACCCAGTCGTGATGGGGAAGCGACTTCACGACGCGCGCGACTTCCTGCGCCACGTCGTTCGCGACGAGGCGGATCTGGCCGTAAGGCGGCTGCTTCGGCTGGCCGCCGCGGAAATTGATGTTGTTGATGTCGCCGCTCGTGCCGTTGGCCATCATGCCGACGAACGGCGGATCCTGCCGGTCCGCGCCGAGCAGTTCCTGGATGCGGTCGGCAAACACGCCGAAGTAATCCGCCGAAATGTGGCCCGCCCCCACGCCGCCGACATAATGCAACGAGTAGGCCGCGTAGAGCGCAATGGGCCGGCCATTGGTGGATTGCACCGAGATGAACCACACCTGCGGATCGGTCGGTCCCGCGGGCTCGACGAGGTTGGTGTTGTTGACGCCCGGATTGGTGCGCACGGCGTCGTTCGTGCCACCGAAGGGATTCGGCGGTATCGTGCCTGGCTTGAGCTTCCACCGGCGGTTGAACACGTGCTGCGGCACTTCGCCGTAACCCCACCCGATGCGCGCCGGTGCAAGATTGTTCAGCGCGCGGCGCACGCCGTCGGCAATGCGTTGCGCCACGAACTTCTGATACGCCGGGTCCGGTTCGCTCTGCCCGACCGCCTGCAACGTGCCGCACGAGTGCGAGTGCGTGGCGGACATCGTCATGTTTTCCATCGGTAGGCCGGTGGCCTCGTGCATCTGGCGCTTGGCTTCGTCGAAGACGCCGCGCCCGATGACGCAGTTGTCCACGACCACGAGCACGAGCTTCGTGGTGCCGTCGTCGAGCGCGAGGCAGCGCGCGTGGAGCTCGTCGTGGATGTGCGTCGCCTTGCCGTCCTGAAAGCCGCCATTGATGGAGGAGCCGAGCGGCGGCGTGACATTGCTCGTCGCTGCGCCGGCGCGGAAGACGCGCGGCGCGGCCGCGAAGCCTAAAGAACAAAGCCCAAAGCCTAAAATAAGGACCAAGCTCCAAGCTCCAATGACCGCGCGCGCCCTGAACTTGGAGCGTGGGATTTGGGTCTTGGAACTTTCCTTGAACTTTGAGCTTTGAACTTTGAGCTTCATTTCTTCTTCGTCTTCCCTTTCGGCAGCGGCTTGCCGTCCTCGTCCACCACGCGTCCGCCGAAATAGGGATACTTGTCCCACGCGTCGTAACCCGGCGCCACGCGCGGGTCGGCGGTGTCGCGCATCCACTTTTCGACGCGGGCGCGGAGTTCTTTCTGCGCAGCGGCATACTCGGCGCGGCCGGCGACGTTGAGGAGCTGGTGCGGGTCTTTGCGGAGGTCAAACAGTTCCTCGGCGGGGCGTTTGCCGAAGTTCAGGTTGTAAAACTTTTCCATCCCTGGCTCGTTCTGGCGCGCGAGGATGTAGTCCTTCGCACGACACCCGTCCACGTCGCCGTAATCGCCCACGGACATGTAAACCTTCGGGTCGCCAGCGGGCCAGCGGTCGGGGCGCATGTTCCAGAGGTAAAGGAAATCCTTTGTGCGAATGCCGCGGATGGGATAGCTCAGGTCGCCACGGCGGACGTTCGCGTGGCGCTCGCGCTCAACGAAGACATGGTCGCGCGGCGCGGCGCCGGGCTTGCCGAGCAGCACGTCCACGAAGCTGCGGCCGGTCATTTCGGGCGTCGGCTTGAGGCCGGCGAGTTCGAGGAACGTTGGCGCGAAATCCGTGAGGCTCACGAAGTCGTCCACCTTGCGGCCCGCCGTGAGTTTGTTGCCCCAGCGAATCGCCAATGGCACGCGCGTGCCGGTGTCGTAGCAGTTGGCGAGTCCGCGCGGCATCTGCCAGCCGTTGTCGCTGGTGTAGATGATCGCGGTGTTTTCGAGCGCGCCGGCCTTTTCAATCAACGCAATGGCATCGCCGAACACCTTGTCCATGCGCCCGGCGCCGCCGTAGTAGGCGAGCATGTCCGCGCGCACGTCGGGCGCGTCGGGCAGCATCGGCGGCACGATAATTTTCTTTGCGTCAAGTCCGGACGCGCCGTTCGTGTCGTATCGCCACCGGTGAAGCGCGGTATCGACATTGCCGTGCCAGAAGAAAAACGGTTTGCTCACGTCGCGCCTGGCCATGAACTCGTCGAAGCTCGCGTATTGTTTGCCGGCCGGATTTTCCTCCCAGCCGTATTCCTTGAATCGTCCCGGCGACCAGCCCTTGCCGGTGAAGCCAACCTCATAACCCGCCGCGCGCAATTGGTCGGTGAAGACCCTGAGCTTCCTCGGAAACGCACTCCACAAGCTCGCCGCGTCCTCAAGCTGATGCGCTGCGCGGCCAGTGAGCAGCGACGAGCGCGTGGGCGAGCACGACGGCACCGGACAGAACGCGTGATTGAACAACACCCCCTCGCGCGCGATGCGGTCGAACACCGGCGTGCGCACGACCGGGTCGCCCAGCGCGCTCGCGTGGCCCCACGACCAGTTGTCGCCGATGGCGAGGAGGATGCTTGGACGCGACGCGGCGGCGAAGCTCAAAGAGCAAAGCTCAAAGCTCAAGAGAAGGAACAAGCTCCAACCTCCAATCACGGCCCGCCACGCCGTCTTGAAACTTGAAACTTGGAAGTTGGAGCTTCTCTTGAGCTTTGAGCTTTGAACTTCGCGCTTCATTTTCATTTCCTTTCCGTGCCGCCCGTGGCTTTCAGTTGCCGCGCCAGTTCCTCGCGCATCCGCCGCAGGTCGCGCGCCGCGCGCGGGTCGGCGATCAGGTTGTTCATTTCAAAGGGGTCGTCGCGCAAATCATACAACTCGTCCATGCCCGCGAGGTCAACGTAGTGGATAAGTTTCCAGCGGCCGGTGCGCACGGCTTGATAGCCCATCTTCGTGACGCGCGGGAAGACGCTGTCGGAAAAATGCTCGATGAGGAACGCGTCGCGCAGGCCGGGGCTATCGCTTTTGAGCAGCGGAACGAGCGAACGCCCGTGCAACCCTGCGGGCGGCGTGGCACCGGCGAGTTCGAGCAACGTGGGCGCGAGGTCGAGGCTCAGGACGAGCTGCTCGCGCGTCGCACCGGCTTTGATGAGCGGCGGAAAGCGCATCAGCAGCGGAATGCGGATGCCTTCCTCGTAAGCCAGCCGGCGCTCCACACTCAAGCCATGCTCGCCGTAGAAGTAACCGTGGTCGCTCGTGAACACAACCAGTGTGCGATCCAGTTGGCCCGTTGCCTGGAGGGTCTTGAGGATGTCGCCCGTGCTGTCGTCAACGCCCGCCAGCATCCGCAGCCGGCCGAGGATGGCGTCGTCACTCGAACCGGTCGCCGATCCGAGCGGCGACAGGCCGGCGATGGCACGTTGCAACGCAGGCTTGCCCTGCGGCGGCGTGAGGGCGTTTGGACGACGCAGCACTTTCACGCCGCGGTAAAGTGATTCGTGGCGCTTCGCCGGAATGAACGTCGAGGCGTTCGGGTCCGACAGCGAGCCGTCCGCGCGCTGCACCGTTTCCGGATGCACGGCCTTGTGCGCGAAGTAGAGCAGAAACGGCTTGGGGTGCGGTTGCGTCAGAAACGCCACGGCGCGCTCATTCAAGGCGTCGGTGACGTGCCCGGTGGTTCTCATCGTCGCGCCGTTGACATTCAGCTCGGAATCGAACGACGAACCCTGGCCCTTGAGGCAGACCCAATGGTCGAAGCCGGGCCGGCGCGAGTCGTCATTGCCCATGTGCCACTTGCCGATGAACGCGGTCTCGTAACCCGCGCGCTGGAGTAATTGCGGAAACGTCGCCAGCTCGTGGCTTGCGGCGCTACGGTCGGTGTTGTCCGTGATGCCGTGCGTGTGCGGGTAAAGCCCCGTGAGAAAACTCGCGCGGCTCGGCGAGCACAGCGGCGTAGTGGCGAATGCATTGCGAAACATCAAACCTTCGTGCGCCAAGCGGTCAATGTGCGGCGTGCGCGAGAACGGATGCCCCGTGTAACCGAGGTCATCCCAGCGCACGTCGTCGGCGAGGAGGACGATGAGGTTGGGCGCGGCTGTCGCCACGAAGCTCAAAGGACAAAGCTCAAAGCTCAAGAGAAGGACCACGGTCAAAACTCCAAACCACGCGCAACGCAAAAACCTGGAGCTTGGAGCCAGGAACGTGGAGCTTCCCTTGAGCTTTAGGCTTTGAGCTTTGAGCTTCATGCCTTCACTCTGCCTTTTTCTTTCCCTTGCCTTTGCCCTTCTTCTTTGGCTCGGCGGTCGCGGTCGCGGTGCCATCATTCTTCGCGGGCATCGGGGCCTTCACCTCTGCGCGCCAGGCGACGAGGCGGGCGTGGAGTTCCCTCGCCTTGTCCGGCATTTGCTGCGCGAGGTTCCTCGACTCGCCGATGTCGTCGCGCAGGTTGTAAAATTCGAGCCGGCCGTCTTCGAGAAACTCCATCAGCTTCCAGTCGCCGCTCTGGATGAGGCTCACCGGCGTGGTGCGCCACGAGTCCGCGCCCGCGCCGAGGTAGCCGGGGAAGTGCTGGAAGATGGCGTCGCGCTGAAGCTTCGCGGCGGGGTCGCGGAAAAGTTTCACGAGACTCTCGCCGTCGAGCACCTGCCGCGGCTTGGGCGCGCCGGCGAGTTCGAGGAGCGTGGGGAAGATGTCCACGTGAATGGTCGGCACGTCGCACACCGAGCCGGGCTTGGTCACGCCAGGCCAGCGCACGACGAACGGCTCGCGCGTGCCTCCCTCATAGAGGCTGCCCTTGCCGCTGCGGAGCGGGGCGTTGTCGGTGATGCTGCCACCGCCCTTGATGCCCTCACGGTCGTAGCCGCCCACGCCGCCGTTGTCGCTGGTGAAGATGAGCACGGTGTGGTCGGCGAGTTTCAATTCATCGAGCGTCTTCATCACGCGGCCCACGCTTTCGTCCACGGAATAAATCATCGCGGCGTAGGTCGCGTTGTTGTGTCCGCCGACGCCGGGCTTGGGTTTGAACTTTTCGATGAGGTCGGGCTTGGCGTGGTGCGGCGAGTGAACTCCGAAGTGCGGGAGGTAAAGAAAGAACGGTCCGTCCTTGTGGCGCTTGATGAAGTCAACCGCGCGGTCGGTGAGGAAGTCGGCGAGGTATTGGCCCTTGGGATAGCCGGTCTTCGGGCTGGTCGCGAAATCGAAGTGCTGGCCCATGCTGACGATGGCCTCGTCGAAGCCGCGCTGGCCGGGATGATACTCGCCGTTCTGGCCGATGTGCCACTTGCCGAACATGCCCGTCGCGTAGCCGGCGGCCTTGAGTTGCCTGGCGATGATGTCGCGGTCGAGCGGGAGATTCTCCACGTTGTCCACCGGGCGCAGCGGGCGCTTGCTCCAGTCGAACCGGTCAATGCCGCCGACGGTATAGACGCCCGTGCGCGCACCGTATTGCCCGCTCATCAGCGCGGCGCGCGTGGGCGTGCAATTCTGGCAGTGGTGGTAGCTGGTAAGCTTCATGCCCTGCGACGCGAGCCGGTCAATGTTCGGCGTCTCGTAGTATTTGCTGCCGAAGCACGCGACGTCCGTGTAGCCGAGGTCGTCGGCCATGATGAAGATGAGGTTGGGCTTCTGTGCGGCAGGGAGCAGGGAGCAGGGACCAAGGAGCAGAAGCGCGAGCAGGAGGCGTTTCATGGGTGTTCGTCAGACGGGCCGACTGGGGAAAAGTTTCATCAAGGTTTCTTCGCCGCGCGCATCCACGCGCGGAGCAGGTCGCGGAGCATCGCCATTTCCTTGAAGAGCTGTTGGAGGTCGGTGTGGAAGTGCTCGAAGCACCACGGGCCGCGAAAGTCGGCGTCCCAGCCGATTTGAAAACAACGCTTGAGGTCGTAAGCCTTGTGCGCGCCGTCGGGTTCGAGTGCGAAGGGCTTGAAGTCGCATGAGGCCGCGAAGGGAAACGCCTTCGCCAGCCCGTCGTAGCGCGCGCGGTCGGTCCAGTTTCTCGTGTCCGGTTGCGAGCGCAGTCCCGGCCCCACAGCCTTGATGAGCGCGGGAATCGCATCGGGGTCGTCCTGCATCCAGCCGAAATTTTCCACGAGCAACGTCAATCCGCGCGACGCGCCGTAGTCCATTAACTCGCGGTAGCCGGTGGCGAGACGCGCGAGGTCGGGCCGCTTCGGGCCGGGCAACGGACGCACCCAGCGCACGCCGAGGCGGGCGGCGGCGTCCATCGTGCGCTTGTATTCGGTGAGCGCGTGCTGGCGCACCGACTCGTCGGCGCTCGCGAGGTCGAGGCCAGGGTTGTTCATCTTGAGATTGGTGAGCACGCAACCGTGACGCTCCGCCGCCGTCCGCAACTCATCGAGATAGCGCGGCTCCATCGACGCGAGCGTCGCGGTCATCAGATCGATGACACGCATGTCCAACTCGTCGCGCATGATCGCCGGGAGATCGAGCAAGCGCAGTTTGCCGGGCTGTCGTTCCACCGTCAGGTTGCGAGTGAACGATCCGGTGGTGACGCCGAGCTGACGTTCGAGCGAGGTGCTTCGGCCTGAATCGCTCGTGGCGCAGCCCACCACCGAGCCCGCGGCGACCGCGCCCAGTGCAGTTTGAAGAAACGTCCGGCGATCGAGCGACGCTGGCCCGCTCTTCGGATTTCGGGCTTCTTTCGGCATTTGGTCCTCGGGCTTCGGTTCTAGTCCGCCTGCCCCCACACGCGCGGCACCTTGAAGTCTTCGGGCTGCGCATGGGCCTTGGGCGGCACGGCTTCGCGGGCGAAGGCGTCGAGTCGCGCGCGCAGTTCCTTCACCCTGTCGGGATTTTTCGCGGCGATGTTCGGCGTCTTGATTTCGCCGCCGTGAACGCCGACATCGCTCCAGCCGAGGTCATCAATGAGGAAGAAGCCGATGTTCGGGCGCGGTGCGGCGGCGCGGAGCGACCACGGAAGACACAGGAGACCCGGAAAAAAGAGGCGCAACAGAAGGCGTTTCATGGACTGGCGGAGATTAGCCTGCGGTCAGACGCGGCCAAGCGGGAAAGGTTGCGCTTACTTGGCGCGCAGCCAGTCGAGACCGACGCGGCGGATTCGCAGCCGGTTCAGATGACCGACCTTCGGATCGCCGGCGCAGTAACCCAGCAGGACCGCGTCATCGGTGAAATGGATCGCCGTGTAGCAATACCAGCCGTCCGGGTCGCCTTCGAGGAGCTTGCGCCCCGGCCAGGTCTTGCCGCCGTCGGACGAGATGCCCGCCACCAGCGGGGTGCGCTTGCCCTTGACCATCGCGAACTGGCCGGAGTGATCATTCCACACGCCGAGCAACTCCGCCGAGCCGGGCAGACGTTTGATGCTCGCGGGCGACGTGGGCGATTTCAACTCCGTCGCCGCCGGCAGGCTCCAGGATTTGCCCGCGTCCTTCGAGGTCGAGGCGAACTGCGCGCCCTGGTCGGTGCGGAACCAGCTCAGGAGCGAACCGTCGGCCCGTTCCATCACGCCGGGCTCCTGCAATCCCGTGCGCGTGGGCACGGCGGGCAGCGCCACCCACGTGTCGGCCTCGCGCCACATCTTGCCCTCGTCGTCCGACAGCAGCCAGATCGCAATTGCGCGCGAGTCGAACGACCGGCTGCTGTGCGGTTCGGTATCGCGTGTGCGATGCGAAGCCAGGGGCGCGACCAGCCGGCCGGTGGCGAGCTGGATGACGCGGTCGTTGTTCACCACGAAGTAACCCGGTGCGGCGCACATCAGTTTCGGCTCCGACCAGGTCTGCGCCTCGTCGTCGGAGAGCTGGAGGTGGGGCCGGCAGTCAATCCAACTGTTCTTCAGCAGGTAGAACAACGCGATGCGCCCGCTCCTGAGCCGCAGCAGCGACACGCTCATCACGTTGGCCCCGCCGCGGTTCTCGACCACCGTGCGCGGCTCGCGGCTCCACGTGCGGCCGGCGTCATCCGAATGGATTGCGACAATGCGCGCCGGGCTGTGGTCGGCGGCGCCGCCGTAGAACTGCGTGTAGAGGAACAGAATCCTTCCCGACTTGAGCGTGACGAACGCGCCCTCGGAGTTGCGCGGGTTCTCTTTCGTCGGGTCGAGGTTCAACACGACGCTGTTCTCCGCGCCGAAACAGACGAGGGCACACACCAGGAGCGTTCCAGCGATCAGAAGTTTCATGAAGCGATGCCGTTCAGCGGTCTTTCCGGACGTGTTCGGGGAAGTCCTTCGCGTAACGCTTCAGCAGCGCGCGCACGTCGTTGGGCACGATGTAGATCTTCCCCCGGATTTTCTTCGTCTCGCCCGGCTGCAGGCCGCCTAGGCGGAAGTCCGCGTGCAGGCAGCGGGCGATGCCCTGGAACAATTCCTGATACGGCTCCCACGCCGTGGCCCAGATGAGCTTCTCGTCGCCGCTGAAGCAGCCGATGAGACCGTTGCTCGGCACCAGCGGCGAGAGCGGACGCGGGTTGACGTCGGTGCGCGGCACGTGCGCCGGGCACCAGACCTGGCCGGGAATGTAGCGCGCCGTCTTCGCCCAATCGCGCGTGGGCATCCGTTCCAGTTTGCCCTCGAGGAATACAAAGCACTTGGGCAGGTAGTCATCGAGGTTGCGGCTCTTGGGATCGTTGAAGCCGGTGAAGTCGCCGAGCCGGGGGCACGATTGCGCCCAGTGCGCCTCGGAGCGGACCTTGGCCGGATTTTTCGCCACCAGTTGGAAGTCCACCTCGTCATCCTTTGCCTTGATCGTGTGCTCAACGACCACACCGTCGGCGAGCGTGTCGCGGAGCTTTAGCGTCCGACGATCCTCGCTCAGTGAAAGCGTCTCGGTGGTGTGCTTGATAACGGTGTGGGTCGCCCAGTCCGCATCCGTCGAGCCAGCGCGGCAGTAGGCTTCGAGGTGATTGATCTTGAACGAGCCGCCGGGAATCCGCGCGCCGTGGACGATGAGCCAGTTGTTCGTGCGTTCGAGCGTGAGCGAGTCGGCGGCAACGGCGCCCATCGCACCCAGCAGAGCGATGAGAAGACGAGCGATTCGCATACAACTCCTCAGTTGGCGGCGACCTTGGGCGCGGTGAGGTCAAAGCACTTCACGTTGTCCTTCATCCGCAGGAGCAGCTTGCCGTTCGAGACCGTCGGCGACGGGCACCAGGCGGCGCGGACGCTGGCCTTGCCGAGTTCCACGCGCTCGGCGCCGGCCTTCACGACCTGCAGATTGTTGCCGCTGTTGATGAGGACGAAAATCTTCCCGTCCGCCAGCGCGGGCGAGGCAATCGTGCTCGGCACCGGCGCTTCCCACAGCTTCTTCCCCGTCGCCAGCTCCCAGCAGTAATGGAGGTTGTCATCCATGAGGTAGGCGCGGCCGTCGTGGACGACCGGGCTGGACTGCGTGCGCAAGGGGTCGAACGGATGGTTCCAAATCTTCTCCGCGCCGGTGAGCGAGAGCTTGCAGGCTACGAAACCGATCTTCGAATCCCGCACCTGTACCGCGAGCGTGTCGCCGGAGATCGCGGGCGTCGAATCACCACCGCCGGGCGCGATCCACACGACGTCACCGGTCTTGAGATCCACCGCCACGATGCCACTGCGGCTGTTGCAGATCACCACGGTCTTCCCGTCCTTCGTCCACGCCACGGGCGAGGAATTGCCGGCGCCGGCCTTTTGCTGTTGCCAGAGTTGCTTGCCATCGGCCGCGCCGAACGCCACGAGCCGGCCCGCGTTGACCACCACGACGTCATTCACCACGAGCGGCGACGACCCGACGCCCTTCTGCGGCAGCGGCGCCGACCAGAGCACCTTGCCGTTGGACGCATCGACGCAGTGCGCGTGCGCGCTGCCGATCGAGTAAACCCTCCCGCCCACCACCGCGGGTGTGGCCGAGCAGGTGCGGCCCTTCGGCTCGCCCGGCGCCTTCGCCTTCCAAAGCGTCTTGCCCGTCGCGAGATCGAGGCAGAGGACGGTGTCCTCGGCGACGCGCCTGGTAGGCGGCACCTTCTCGTAAATCTCCGCCTTCACATGATCGGCAAAACCCTGCGCCTCGACCCACTTCTGGAACTCGACCTCGTTGGGGAACGGTTTCTCGACCATCGCCTGCATCTTCTCGTAATCCTCGAACGGGATGGCGAACTTGCCCTTCTTGAGCCGGCCCTTGACGAGGCCGCCGTAAAGCTGCTTCTGCTTCTGGTCGAGGTTCTCCTCGATCCACTTGTCCGTGAACTCGTCGAGCTTCGCGCCGCGCAGGCCCGGCGGCAGCGACATCCGCGCGGCTTCGAGCTTGGCGGTGTTCTCCTTGCCCAGGCCGCTGGGGTTTTGGTAGCCGAGCGTGCGCATCACGAGGTCAGTGAACGTGCGCGTCTCGCTCGGCACGTCGGTGTGCCACACGACGGAGAGATACGCGCGGCCGCCGGCGGCCACCACGCTGCCGAAGCCGCCCTCGTCCTGACTGGGAATCGGCTCGCTGGTCCAAAGCTCTTTCAAACCCCCGGCCGGGACGGAGTCGAGCAACGGAACACTATCCGGCAGCACACCGTTGCGCGCGGGGCCGCGCCACTGGTTCCAATCGGAGGACGCAGCAATGAGCGAGGTGACGAGCGAAAGCGGCGCGACAAAGGCGAGTGAACGGATGAACGTCATGGGAGCAAGCGTAGTCTGGATTGCCGAATTCTGACGAGGGTGAACTGGGGGACATTCACGCCCTTCCCCTCATCCCCGTCCTCGAATCTGCGGTGGAATCATTGAGGACGAAAACAATCTCACTGCGCCAGCATCTCCGACAGCGCGCTCTGGAACCGCCGCCGGAGGAAGAGGAACAACACCGCCGTGGGCAGGACCGCGAGCGTGGACGCCGCCATCAGCACCGCAAAGGGAAATCGCAGGCTGCTGCCGTAAAGGCTTGCCAGTGCCAGCGGCAGGGTCTGCTTCTGCGCGGAACTCAGCACCAGCAGCGGCACCAGGTGTTCGTGCCACGCGAGGATGAAATGGATCAGCCCGAAGCTCAGAAGCGCCGAGCGCACCAGCGGCAGCAACGTGAGATACACCCGGAACTCCGACGCGCCCGCCAGCCGCGCGGCGTCCACCAGTTCGCCGGGCACCTGCCGGAAGACCTGCGTGAAGTAGAGGAGGCCCAAGCCGCTCACCACGCCCGGCATGATCACTCCCGCCAGACTGTCGGTGAGGCCGAGAACGTGGACCCAGGT
>Ga0247727_10010711_pt1 | contig 16186 bp, 17 predicted proteins | sample WisWelCaveWW1625_FD_202498 | JGI IMG/M metagenome (GOLD analysis project Ga0247727, IMG submission 202498) | Biofilm microbial communities from Wishing Well Cave, Virginia, United States - WW16-25 | ecosystem: Environmental > Aquatic > Deep subsurface > Groundwater > Cave microbial mat | place... | reverse complement strand
CGGCCGGGAAAAGGTCCGCCGTGGCTGCGCTTCCAGAAGGTGCTGCTCCAGGTGAGAGTGGACTGGGGGGCTGAACCGGGAGCGCCCGAACCGCCGGCGTGAGCTGGCGGCTGGGGCGGCTGGCGGCGGGCCAGGCGTTGGCAGGGGCCGATGCCGGCGACAACATTTTCATCTCTACATGGGGCCAGATGCACCTGCTATACCCAAGCCTCCTGTGGCGGGAACCGGACTGTGGGTTCCCATCACCAGCTTTGCTCCGGAGCCTTACGACGCGATTCGGCCTCTTGCTGCAGTGACCTACCCCGCCGAGGAGGGTTTTGTCGCCGGGTTCTTTGACGCCAACATCCATTGCCGCCGGGGACACCGAAGAAGAGGCCGTACGGAATCTCAAAAGTCTGATCCTAGACGTGTTCGACGGCCTGTCGGCAGAACGGGCGGCGACGCTGGGCCCCGAGCCGAGGCGGCAGCTCGCCGTTCTTCGCGAGTTCGTCACCAGGCGGAGTCCCGATGCTCACGCAGGATGACGCCTGGAAGATCGCCCGAAAGCTGAAGGCGGAGATCAAGACGGGCCGAAGACACGAGTTGGCGATCTTTCACATCCAGATCCTGGCGGGCCAAGCTCTTCTCCCCAAAGCGTGATGTTCTCCGCCAGTTGCCCCGCGCCCAATTCATCACCACCGTCATTGCCGGCGGGCTTTCGGCCTCGATCGCGGTGTTGATCAGGAAGCGACTCCCTCCCTGGAAGATTCCCCGGATACTGCTCGACCCCTTTTGCGTGCTCCCCGAAGGCCCCGGCCAGGTCACCCTCTTGCAGCAGGATCGCCGGCTCAGACCACTACCTCGGCGGCGCGATACTTCTGCTTGTACACCCGCTCGCCGACGCGCATTCCCAGCCCCGGTGCCGAGGACAGCGTGCAGAAGCCATCGCGAAACCGGTAGCCCTCGACCAGGATCGCGTCGCAGGTGGAGCGATCGTCCTCGGCGGCGATGGCCGGTTTCACCGCTTTCGACAAGTGCAGGCCCATCCGGCGACCGACCAGCCTGCCTTCGGCGCCCATCGCTTCCGCATCCCCTTCGAGGCCGCCGGAAAGAAGTGGGTGCGGATGGCGGCGTGGGACTCGGCGGGCAACGGCGCCTTCTGGCAGCCGGTGCATCTGAGGTGAGCCGATGGAGCACACGGTCCGCCGCCCTGGTCAGGGTTGCTCTTCCCGGAGCGTGAAATTCACCTCCACCTGGGTCACCACCTCGACCGGCTGGCCATTCAGCAGAGTGGGGCGGTACACCCATTGCCTAACCGCCTCCATCGCCGGAGGGACCAACAGCGGATGTCCGCTGACCACCTCGATCTGTTGCACCGTGCCCTCTCTGCCCAGGGTCACGTTCAGTCTGACGACGCCGGTAATCCGCGCCGCCTTGGCCAGCGGGGGAAACGCCGGCTGAACAGAGTGGAGGAGGTTAGCCCGCTGAACGTTGCCGCCGACCCGAATCCGCTGTGTGTCAGCGGAAGGCGCCGCGGCGGGAACGGCGAAGGAGCGTTGCTGGAGCATCCCCCCTTCGGGAGGGAGCGCAATCAGCAGGGTCGTTTCGCCGGAGTTCTCCGACCAGTAGACCATCAGGTGTCCGTCGACCTCCTTGACCATGGCCTGGACCTGGCCGACCATATCGGCGGTGATCCGCTCCCCCTCGCGCGCGGGCAGGCGGCGCAACAAGTCCTCGCTGGCCTCCGGCGACAGGCCTGCTATGCGGATCTGCTTCAGGACGCCCAGATCGCGCGTGGGCGCCGGAACCCGGGCGACGGCCGGAGGTTCGGCAGGGCGCTCGGCCCGGGGCGGGCTGCTCTCTCCGGCCGGCGGCAGCGGCGGCAATCGGAATTCGATCGTCGCCTGCAGCTTGGCAGGGAGCGAAATGTCCGGCGCGTAGTGCCACTTCAGGACCGCTTCGAGCGCCGCCCGCCGCAGATCCTCCGGACCGCTGAGCACTCTGGCGTCAGTCACTGTGCCCTTCTCATCCACGCTGAGCTCGAGCACGACCGCGCCCTGGATTCCTTTTGCGCGCGCCGCCGCCGGGTACTCCACCGGCGGCTGATGCAACAACCGGGCGCCGCTGTTGATGGTGGCCGGCGCCTGCAAGGGAAACGCCCACACCGCGACGCTTCCGCCAAGGAAGACCAGGGCGAACGCCCCGGCCAGATGAATCCTCACTCTGCGAGGGGACATGGGATTCTCCTTTAGGATCGAGGACACCCGCCGGGCCAGGTGTCGTTTCCGCAAGAACAAAGGGGCCGGCGCCAGATCCGGCTCCAGCCCCGTCCCGGCGGCAGACAGCAGCGCCTCCACGTAGCGCTCGCGATCCTGCGTAAGCCGCACGGTTTCCCGATCGACGGTTTGCTCGCGAGCCAGTTGAACCTGTCCGAGCAGCCACCAGACTGCCGGGTGAAACCACAGCAGCGCGCGGACCGTCTCCTCGGCCACCGTGAACAGCCAGTCCCGCCGGCGAACGTGGATCAGCTCGTGGCAGCAGATCGCCTCCTGCACCGCCGGCGAGGCTTGCAGGAAGCCGGGGGGAAGAAAGATCCGCGGCCGCCGCATTCCGAAGGTGATGGGACCCGGCACGCGGTCCGACACGGCCACCTCAGCGCGGACACCGAGGCGGGCTTGCCAGGACTCGATCCACCCCAAGCCGGATAGCGGTCGAGCCCCCCGCCGGAGAGCGCGCAGCCGCCAAAAGCCCAGGGCCAGCCAGCCCAGTCGGGCCAGGGCCCCCGCGCCCAGCAGCCCCAGCGCGGCCCGCTCGCGCGGGAGTGACGGAGCAGGCGGCTTCCCGGCGGGAAGCGTCTGCCCCGCGGTTATCTCTATTCCGGCGGCAGAAGCGGACTCGGGCGCCTTCCACCCCTGCGCGGCGGGGAGCAACAAGCACCCCGCCAACACCCACTGCCAGTAGGCTAGGCGGGCGGCCGGGGATCCCGGCCGGAACAGAGGGAAGGCGGCGGCCGCCACCGCCGCCACCACCGCGATCTGCGCCGAGTAGACGAGCAGGTTGCGCAACACCAGCGGCTCGCTCATGGCTGCCTCCCGCTCTCCACCAGCCGGGCGATTTCCCGCAGCTCGCGTTCCGAGAGCCGGCGCTCTCGCACCAGGTGGACCACCAACGGCTGGGCGGACCCGTCGAAGACCCGTTCCAGAAACTCCCGCACCAGAGCCCCGATCACCTGGCCCTTGGGGCGCGCCGGCCGGTACAGGAAGGCCCGGTCGGCGGCCTCTTTCTTCAGGTGTCCCTTCTGCTCGAGAATCTTCATCATGGTCATGACCGTCGTGTAGGCGATCTGGCGGCGCTCCAGCAGCCGCTCGTAGACGTCTCGCACGGTGGCCGCACCGAGCCGCCAGACGACCTTCATGATCTCCAGCTCCTGGCCGGTGAGGGTGGCGCTGCGGGCTCTCATACTAATAAATTAGTACTAAGAAAGCTCCTTGTCAAGGAAAATCTTTGCGGAAGCGGATCCTGGCCAGGTAGATGCTCGCCTTCCCTTCGTGCGATGAGTAGTAGGACATCCACAGAATCTTCTTGTGCCAGATCAGGCCTGGGTAGCTGGAGTCGCCGCGGCTGGGCAAGGTCAGCAGCGGCTCGTAGTGCTGCGGTCCCAAGCGTGCCAGCGCAGTGGTTGCGACCCCTGCGGAGTTGGCTGCGGCTGCCCGCCACCAGACGCCCGTCCGGAAGCCGGACAAAGTTCGGTCCACCCAGCCGATGCCCCGCCGAGCGCCAGGTCCACTCCCGGTACGGCGGCCGGCTGACGCCGATCCATCCGTGCAAGTTGTCCGCCTCGCGCCGGGCCAGGGCCATCATCTCGGCGTTGGGCAGAAAGCGCAGCGTGACTTCCGAGACCCCGGGGACCTGCAACTCGTGAATCGCCTCGTAAGTCAGACCGTCCCCGGTCCTATAGAGGACGCCGTTACGGGGGCCGTCGCCGATCCCGCGGTAGGAAAACGCCGTATCCCCGCTTCTCGTGCCAGGTAAGGCGCCAGAGCCAGTCGCCGTCTGACAGAATCCGCCGCGGGGCGCTCCAGTCGCGGCCGTTGCGGGAAAAGGCGACGCGCGGCTGCCGGCCAGGATCATGAGCCGGCCGTCGGGGGTGATGGAGAGCTTGGGGTCGCGCAGATCCACTCCCGGCTCGGCCAGCAGCGCGGCGGATTCCCATTGCTCGCCGTCGCGCGACACGAGAATGCGCAGCTTCCCCTCGCCGCCCACGTGCCCTTCGCCTTCGCGAAACGCGCAGTGCCAACGGTCCCGGAAGCGGATCAGGTCGCTGAAGGCGTTGTGCGGCGCCTGGTCCCAGATCTTCTTCAGCGAGACCAGCTCGACGCCCGCCGCCGCCGGCGCGGCAAGCAACAGCGTGAGGACCACCGTCGCTGGCCAGGCCCGGTGACTCAAATCACGACCTCCGCGGCACGGTACTTCTGGCCGTAGACCCGCTCGTCAACCCGGACTCCCAGTCCTGGTTGAGCGGGCAGCTCATAGAAGCCGTCGCGGAAGCGGTAACCGTCGGCCACAATGGCGTCGCAGGTGGAGCGGTCGTCCGGCGGCAATGACTGCCTCGACGGCCTTCGACAAGTGCAGTCCCATCAGGCCTCCGATTTGGGAACCCCAATTGTGGGGAACGCAGACGGCCCCTTGCGGCTCACCCGCTCGGGCCGCCTGGCGATTGCGCAGGAAGCCGGCGCGGCGGATGTCGATCTGGGTCAGGTCGATCAGCCGTGGGCTCACGTAGGGACGGAGTCCTCGACCGATCGCATGTCCTCGCCGTCAGCGATCAAGGTCCTCATGCCTGCTTTGCGCATTTTTTCTCGCAGCCGCGCGTACAGAGCCGGATCCTGGGGGAAGATTTCCTCGATCCAGAAGAGGTTGGCCTTCTGGGTTTCGGCCAGGAACCGCCAGGCCAGGTCGAAGGGCCGTCGTAGACCTCGACGCGGTCCCGCGCCGAGGGTCCCAACAACTGCCAGCAGGGGACTTCCCAGCAGGCGCCCGATCAGATCGAACAGGGCGCTGTCCGGGAAAGGATACCTGGCCAGAAGGGCCTGGAATCGGGCCGCGGCCCCGACGATGCGCCGGGCTTCAACCTGGTAGAGGGCCAGCGGGTCGGCCCCGATGAGCGCTCGCAACGCCTCGATCATCGCCGCGTCCGGGGCCGCGTAGTCCAGGGTCCCGACACCCTCCACGCCCTGATCGGTGAACACCCGCAGCAGGCGCGTCGTGTAAGCGTCACCCTTGGGCGCCTGGTCGTAGGAGTTCATAGCCACCGTTTTGTGGAAGCGGCCCTGAATCGGGGTGATGGTAATGCGGTTGATCTTGGTTGGCGCGGGAGCGGGACCGGCGGCTGCGGCGGCGGCCCAAGAAAGTCCCGGCGGCGCATGGCTATCCTATCCTATATCAGACTCCGGGCCAACTCGTCCACGCGCTCCGCGGTCAGGGTGATCACCTCCTGGTCTACGTCCTGTCCGGCCAGCAGCGCCGATCGCAAGTGGTGGGCGGCAATCCGCAGGCACAGCTCGTCGGTGAGCGGCTGGCCGGCGTTCCGGCAGGCTGTTTCCAAGGCGCCGTGCGGCAGGGCGACCGTCTTGCTGGCGCCGTTGACCAGGAAACGCACGTCCACCGTGTCGGTGCGGCGGAGAGAGATCGCCGTCTGCAGCCAGCGGAATTCGACGGTGTAGCGCTCTCCGCCGGCGGGGGAGACCACCTCGAAGCTGCGGCAGTCGGGCACGAGACTATCGTCTCCCTTCATTCGTTTCCAAGAACAGGGTGATGTTCTGGAGATCGTCCTGGCCGGGATACCTGCTGGCCAAACGCCGGAGGGCCGAGACCTGCCGGCCTATTTCCGCTTGAGGAATGCTGCGTTCGCTAATCAGGATCACACCCCAGTGCTCGCGGCCGAGCGCGTACATCTGGGCCATGAGCGGGGCAAAGTCGTGGATGTTATAGGTGACCAAGGCGCGCCTTTCGAGGATCGCCCATGACAGCACCGCCTCGTCCGGCGTGTTCCGATGGCCAAGATGGGTTTCCGTTATGGCTATGGCGTCGCAGCCTTTCTTGCGGAGCTGCTCGGCGACCCGTCTGCTCATTTGCTCGTCCAGGCAGAACTTCATCGGGCCTTCACGGCGGCCGTCCGGATAAACGGGTAACGGTTCGTGAGGCGCGCAGCCGAGGGGGTGTTCTCTGCAATCTGCCGGTCGACCTCCTCCGCAAAGGCGGCGTAGTAGGTGAGCGCGGTATCCAGGTGGGCAGGGGCAAGATGGGCAAGATGTCTGAGCGCGGCCCCGCGGTCCTTCCCGTAGGCTTTCCAGATCTGGATTACTTCGTAGACGCTGAGGCCCGTGCCGGCGAGGATGGCTCGCCGCCCGCCGGCTCCGTCGAAGAAACCGATACCGGGATGACGTTTCAGACGCAATGCCTCGTCGAGCAATGTATTGATCATATAGCTGGTCGATCGGCGCTGCTGGCCGGCGAGGTCCTTGACCTGGCGCGCCAAGCCGGCATCAATCCGGATCGTCAGGTGGTGGGTGGCCATGAGTGTCTCGGTGGATATAGTGTAGCACATGCGGGCATCTCGTGCTCTCCGGCCTAGGCGACGATCCGCCGCCGCCCTGTGGTATGGTAGACCGGAATCCCGGACAGAGTTCTTTATGACCGTCATCCGCGAGAAGACGCAGTTGATGAGCGCCTCGGAGATCGACCGCACGCTGGTGCGGCTGGCGCACGAAGTGGTGGAAAAGAGCCCGGACCTGGAAGGGCTGGCCTTCATCGGGGTGCGGCGGCGCGGGGTCCCCCTGGCCCAGCGGCTGGCCGGCAAGATCGAACAGATCGAGAACCGGGCCGTGCCGGTGGGGATCCTGGACATCAGCCTGTACCGGGACGACCTCTCCACCGTGTCTCAGCAGCCGGTGATCAACTCGACCGACATTGGCTTTTCCATCACCGGACTGGACCTGATCCTGGTCGACGACGTCCTGTACACGGGGCGCACGACGCGCGCCGCGCTGGATGCGCTGTTCCATCTGGGCCGGCCGCGGCGCGTGCAACTGTGCGTCCTGATCGACCGGGGGCATCGGGAGCTGCCCATCGAGGCGCGCTTCGTGGGCAAGTTCGTGGAAACCACCGACAATGAGATCATCGAGGTCAAACTCGAGGAGATCGACCAGCAGGAGAGGGTCCTGCTGGTGGAAAGGCAGGAAGAATAGGCCGGATGCCCTCCAATCTTCTCGGCATCGAGGAGCTCGGGCGCGAGCAGATCCAGGCGCTGCTGGACCGCAGCCGCTGTTATCAGGCCATGCTCAGCCAGCCGGTGAAGAAGATGGATCTGTTGCGGGGCAAGACGGTGGTGAACCTGTTCTTCGAGTCCTCGACGCGGACGCGCACCAGCTTCGAGATCGCGGCCAAGCGCCTGGGCGCCGACACGGTGTCGATCTCGGCCCAGGGCTCGAGCCTCTCCAAGGGCGAGTCGCTGGTCGACACGCTGAACACGCTGGCCGCCATGCGTCCCGACGCCATCGTGATCCGCCACTCGGCCAGCGGGGCGCCGCACTTTCTGGCCCGGTTCCTGCCCACGGCCATCATCAACGCCGGGGACGGAACGCACGAGCATCCGACACAGGCGCTGCTCGACGCGGTTACCATCCTGGATCATCGGCCCAGCCTGGAGGGGCTGCGGGTGGCGATCATCGGCGACATCGCCCACAGCCGGGTGGCGCGCTCCAATATTCACCTGCTGTCGAAATTCGGAGTCCGCCTGGTGTTGTGCGGCCCGGCGCCGCTGTTGCCGCCGGAGCTCCGCCTGCTGGCCCCGTGCATGGAGCTGACCTCGAACATCGAGCAAGCGGTGGCCGGCGCCGACGTGATCATGATGCTGCGCGTGCAGCTCGAGCGGCAGCACGAGACCGCTCTTCCCAAGAACGAGTACTTTCAATTCTACGGCCTGCGGCTGGAGCATCTGCGGCTGGCCCGTCCCGACGCCCTCGTGATGCATCCGGGGCCGATCAACCGGGGCCGGGAGATCGCCTCCGAGGCGGCTGATTCGCCCCGCTCGGTGATCCTCAACCAGGTGGAAAACGGGGTGGCGGTGCGGATGGCGGTGCTCGAGCAAGTGGTGTGCCATTGAGTCGCCTGCTGATCCGGAATGGGCGCCTGATCGATCCGGCCTCCGGGCTGGATCGGACCAGCGACGTTCTGGTGGAGGACGGGCGGATTGCCTCGCTGACCCCCGGCTTGCCCGCCAATGGCGCCCAGACGCTGGACGCCGCCGGCCTCATCGTCGCCCCGGGGTTCATCGACATCCACGTTCACCTGCGGGAGCCGGGCATCGAACACGCCGAAACCATCGAGAGCGGCGCCCGCGCGGCGGCGGCCGGCGGCTTCACCTCGATCTGCTGCATGCCCAACAGCATCCCTGTCAACGACAATGCCACCGTCACCAGCTTCATCGTCGAGAGAGCCCGGCGGAGCGCCGTAGTGAACGTCTTTCCCATCGGGGCGATCACCCGCGACAGCGCCGGCGAGCAATTGGCCGAGATCGGCGCGATGAAGGAGGCCGGGGCGGTGGCCGTCTCCGACGACGGGCAGCCGGTGATGAACTCCCGCGTCATGCGCCGGGCCATGGAATACGCCGGCTCGTTCGGGCTGACGGTGATCGATCACTGCGAGGATCTGAATCTCAGCGCCGGCGGGGACATCCACGAGGGCGCCACCTCGACGCGGCTGGGCCTGCGCGGCATTCCCGCCTGTTCCGAGGAGGTGATGGTGGCGCGCGACATCCTGCTCAGCCAGGCGACCGGGGCGCGCCTGCACGTGGCCCACATCTCGACGCGCAACTCCGTGGCCATGGTTCGCCAGGCCCGCGCCGTGGGACTGCCCGTCACCTGCGAGACCACGCCGCACCATTTCTGCCTCTCCGACCAGGATCTGGCCCCCTACGACAGCAATTACAAGATGAAGCCGCCGCTGCGGGACCCGGCTGACCGGGACTCGCTGCTCGAGGCGATCGCCGACGGCGTCGTCGACGCCATCGCCACCGACCACGCCCCCCATACCGGCAGCATCAAGATGCAGGAGTTCGAGAACTGCCCGTTCGGGATCACCGGGCTGGAAACTGCGCTGGGGCTGACTCTGGAGGCGCTGGTCCACTCCGGTCGAATCTCGCTGGTCCAGATGGTCCGGCTGTTTACCACGGGCCCGGCCGGCGTCCTGGGGCTCGACCGCGGCACGCTGGCCCCGGGCGCTCCCGCCGACATCACCATTTTCAGCACCGATCGGGAGTGGACGTTCGACGTCAACCAGTCGCAGTCGAAAAGCAAGAACACCCCCTTTCATCTGCGGCGCTTTCGGGGCGGACCGGTGGTGACCATCGTCGGCGGGCGCGTGGTTTGGGACCACCGGTAGGCCGGGCCAGACTCGCGCCGCTCGCCGATCGCTTCACGAGATGATCCCCTTCCGCACCGCATAAAGGACCAGCTCCGCCGTGCTGTGCAGATTCAGCTTCTGGAGAATATGAGTGCGGTGCGTTTCCACCGTGTAGAGACTCAAGTTCAGCAGCGTGGCCACGCCCTTGTTGGTCTGGCCTTCGGCCAGGAGCTGGAGGATCTCCCGCTCGCGCGGCGTCAGCAGCTCGTAGGAGTCTTCCCCGCCCTTTTGTTTCAGCAGGCGCACGTAATCCTCCGCCAGTATCTTGCTGATGGCCGGGCTGAAGAAGGACTTGCCTTCGGAAACGACCTGAATGGCCCGAATCAGATCGGCCTCCGCGGAGTCCTTCAGAAGATAGCCGCGCGCCCCAGCTTTCAGGGCCCGGATCACGTAAGTCTCGTCCGAGTGCATGCTCAAGATAATCGCCGCCGTCTGCGGCCTCTGGCAGACGATCTGGCGGGCCGCCTCGATGCCGTTCAGATTCGGCATGCCGACGTCCATCACGACCACGTCGGGCGCCAAGGAGGCAGCCAGGTCGACGGCTTGGCGGCCGTCGCTCGCCTCGCCCACCACCTCCACGCCCGGCTGCCGCTCGAGCAACGAGCGCAATCCGGCGCGCATCACGTTGTGATCGTCCGCCAGCAGGATTCTCAGCTTCTCACCTCGCAACCCCGGAGGCGATCGGCAGCTCGACTTTCAGCAGCGTCCCGCGCCCCGGTTCTGAGACGACCTCGAAGGTCCCTCTCAAGTGCGCGACCCGTTCCGCCATGCCCAGCAATCCCATGCCGCCCGCCCGGCGGGCGTCGAATCCCTTTCCGTCATCCTGAACCGTGAGCAGAAGCCGCTTCTGTTCCTGGCGCACGACGATGCGGACGGCGAGCGCCTCGGCGTGTTTGGCGCAGTTGTGCAGCGCCTCCTGCACCACGCGGTAGACGCAGGTCCGGTGCGCCTCCGGCAACTCCTCGCTCACGTTCTCCTCCACCAGCTCCACCTGCAGCCCCGAACGGCTCCGCACCTCCCGCGCTTGCCACTGCAGGGCCGGAACCAGACCCAGATCGTCCAGCATGGACGGCCGCAGCAGCAGCGCCATATTCCGAACCGCCTGCACGCTGCCTTCGGCCAGCTTCTTCATGTTCTCCAGGCGTTGGCGAAACTCTTTCCCGTCGCTCGGAGCCATGGCCGACAGGTTGCCGGCATCCATCAGCAACGCAGACAGGGACTGGCCGACCTCGTCGTGCAGTTCCCGCGAGATGGCCCTGCGCTCCTGTTCCTGGACCTCCACCAGCCGCGCCGAAAGCTCCTTGAGCTCCCCTCGGGCCCGAACGCTCTCCAGATACCGATCCTCGGCGCTCTTCTCCAGCCGCAAGATATGACGGATGCTTACCACGGCCACTACCAGGCCCAATCCCAAGGCAATCCCCAAGATCGCCTGCATCCGGCCGCGATACTGGACAAACACCTCCGCCACTTGCTTCTCGTCCTCTCGGAGCGTGTGTTCGTTGATCGCCGCGATGTTGCGCGCGACGTTCAACACGGTCGTCCGGCGCGGAAACAGCTCGCGGCGAACGAACGAGTAAGCTGCCTCGCGCCTCTCCTCACCGTCCCACTCGAAGATCGGCTTCAGGATCGCCCAGTAACCTGCTATCTCTCGGCGGAGGCGCTCGAAGTCCTGCTTCTCCTGCGGTCGTAGGGAACCCGAATAGGCGCCCAGAGCCGATTCCATCTCCTCCCGAATCGCCTTCAGTTCCTCTCCAAGCTTCTCGACCGCGCTCTGGCCCGGGTCCAGCAACAGGTACTCTCGCACGACAATCCCGGCCAGATACACGGAGGAGCGGATCTGATCCAGCTTCCGCTCCCGCGCCAGGTAATCCCGGTGGATTTGCTCGTTTCGCTCCTGGATCTGCCGGAGGGTGCGGACGGAGAGGATTCCCGCGGCAGCCATCAGGGCCAACAATGCTCCGAAACCGGCCAGCAGGGCGAGCCGGGTTCCGAATCGAGCCGGGTTGGACCTTCGGTTCTGCACAGCAGCGCCGCCCAACCAGTAGTGTATCCCACTCCCGGCGGGTGGGATACCGGCATTTCTATCCTACAAATACAGCCCCGGCAGGAAGCTCTTCTCCCCGATGATGCGCCATATTGGCTTGCCGTGGAGCGCCACGCAGGTTAACGGGCGGCCCGACGGACCGGGAAAAGGCGGCGAGGGCAGTTCCTCTACGCGCTTCGCTAAAGTAACACCCCGTTCCAACGGCGGGTTCGGCTGCGGAAACCGCCCCTCATGAAGATACAGCAGGTCCTCGGCCCCCACCATACAGCCTGGGCTGTACCTCGGGGCGGAAAGGGCTGTAGGGGCTGATCGGGTTGAAAATCGGTAAGCCCCGATCTTGAATCGCATCCCGGGTTCGGTATCGAAATAGAACAGCGGACCGTGCCTCCGCAAAGGCACTTGGCGCGAGAACTCCGGATCCGCCGGCGGGGGAGGTAGCAGGACGATTCTTCCCCGGGCGGGCAGGTTGATTTCCTCGCCGGCTTGGATGACCCTTTCGACCTCTGGACCGCTCATCAGCCAAGCAGCGGAAGGATCCGGCCCGGATTCCAGGTTCCCATGGAAATACAACTGCGAACAGTCGGGGAAGTAGTACTGCAGATGACGCCAGGAGACGCCAGGCCAATGGCTGACCACAAGAATCGGCCCCTGCGACCACAACTGCCGCAAAGCGTCAAGCACCGGTGAAACGACGCGATCGAAGTGAGCGACTGGACCGTAGGTGCTTCTCTGCGCCAGCCGCGTGGGAGCCCAGAAAAACAGTAAGGCATTTAGAGCCATGGCTGCTGCAAGGGGAAACTTCCAATGAGGCAGCACCCACCCCCCCAGCAGACACAGCACGGGTATCGTTACAAGGGTCTGGTCGGCATCTCCCAGGTGCACGAGGGCTTGAAACAGGAAGGCGGGAGCAAACCAGACAAGCAGAAAGGGCGTTACGGATCTCCAATCGACGCGTTCTGCCCGCCGAGATAGAAGGGGCAGGGCCCAAATCCAGCTCAGCGCTCCGAGACCGTTCCATGCCACCGCCGCCCAGGCCATCGCTAGCGACCCTCCCATTAGGATTCGTGTGTCCCGGAGCTGAGCGAGCACATAGGTGCTCAGCGTGCGATAAAACCGGACTGGGCCGCCCGCCACAATCAGTAAGTAACCAAGCCAGCTCAGTACCGCGAGTGCCACCAGCCCAGTCGCCACGACGAATTCAACTGATCGGCGCTTGCCCTTTTGCCCAGTCACCACCCACAACGGGAACAGCAAGAACAGGGTGTCCGGTCGAAACCCCGCCCCGACGCCTAACACCAGTGAGAGAACGTAGAACCACTTTTTCGATTGCCCGCCCTGCCAAGCGCGCCAGGCGACATAGCCAGCCGCGATGCTGGCGGTGGCAAGAAAAACCCGGGACTGGGTGACGATTCCTGCCAGCCAGAAGGCCGGATTGAAGGCTAGAAGCCCGGCGGCGAGCAAGCCAGCCTTGCGGCTGAACATTGTCTCGCCCAAACACCAGAGCAGCAGCAGGCCCACCGCCCCGCCCACAATGCCACTCAGCAGCAGCGCCTGCTCAGCTCCTGGGACCAACCAGGCTAGGATCCGGGTCAGGCCCACGAAAAAAGGTATCCGGGCGGTTGAGGCCTGTGGCTGGTGGGATCGAACTTCTCCAGCGCCAGGGCAAAGTTCACCCCGTCAAAATGGTAAAGATACCTGGGGGCCAGCGGGCAGCGTGTCAACCCCAGGAAGGCTGCTATCGCCAGCAGCAGCCCTGCCCGCACAGGCCAACTGGTCGTGGAAGGAGAAAGCCCGCTCACCCCACTATCCTTACCGGCGTTTGCCGGCCAAGCCACCTGAGGCGTGCGCCCGGCCCCGTTCCGGGCGAATCCTGGTCTTAACGCTTCGCAAGCAGAATACGCCCCAGGGCACAAGGGCCGTATACCGTCCAGGCGGTATTCAGGTGCGGAAAAGGATGTACCAGGGCCCGCTGCCCCCGAGTTTCCACTCGGGCCGCACCACAAGGTTCGGCTGTTCGGCACTCTGGCAATTTTTTCGAGCAAAGGGCCAAACTTTGGCAAGCGCCAGAAGCCTCGTTGTGTCGTGGGACTCGAAAAGAATCATCCGGATCTCCGAAAGGAAGTGCATCAGGCTCAACCGTGCCCGGCATCGAAAATCAGGGAAAACAAAGGAGTATCTGCTGCGTTTTTGATTCGGTCCAACCGAACCCGAAACCGTTTCGCCATGGGCAATGGGCATGTCCAACCGGCCGCGAGGCCAGTGGAACCCCGCGTGCGGGCGTCTGGGATTCCACGCCTCTAGGTCTTGGCGCGACGCGCAAAAAGGGTCCTCGACGGACCGGGTTTGGGGCCCGGTTTACTGGGTCGTCGAGGGGGAATAAGTCAGTCGCGTGGCGGCGTGTACGGGGATTGTGGTACGGCTACTATCACTTAGCCTGGGTCATTTGAAGCACAGGTTGATATTGCTGGGAGTGTGTCTCCTGCTGCTCGCTGAAGCCATCGGGTTCCAGTGGAGTTCGGGAGCGCTGACCAGCGAGTTCGGGGGGGCGCCGGACGAGGCTGCCCACTATGTAACTGGACTCATGATCCGGGATTACCTGGCCAGCCTCCCCGATTCCGAGTTCCGTTCGCCGCTGCGATTCGCCGAGAACTACTATCTGCATTACCCGAAGGTCGCGTTCGGCATCTGGCCTCCGCTGTTCCACCTGCTGCTGGGGGTATGGATGCTGGTTGTCTCTACATCGCGGTTTTCCGCGCTGCTGTTGATGGCGATATGCACGGCGCTGTTGGGCGCCAGCGTTTGTCAAGCGGTCCGAAGGCAATTCGGTTGGCCGGCCGGCATTGCGGCAGGGCTGTTACTGGTGTCGCTGCCGTCGATCCAGGAGTCCGGCAGCATGGTGATGGCCGACATGCTTGTGGCTCTTCTGTGCTTTCGGGCGGCGCAGGCGTACGGTCGATTCCTGGAGAGCGAGAGGTGGCAGGATTCGGCGCGATTCGGTGTAGACGCTTCTTTAGGCCTGCTCACCAAGTACAACGCCCTGGCTTTGGCCTTTGTTCCGATTGTGGCGCTGGCCCTGACGAGGCGCTTTCGCCTCTTAACCCGGCCTCAGTTCTGGCTGGGCGGCCTGATTGTCCTGGCGCTGAGCGGCCCGTGGTATTTTCCGATGCGGCAGATGGTGCTTTACGCCGCCGAGCCGATTCCGGACCGCGGGCTGATCCCGGCGGTTATGGTGGAGAACTTACAGAAGCTGGCCGGGCTGACCGGCATCGGCTTGTTCCTTCTGGTCGCCGCGGGCTTCGTGGCGACGATCAGCGGCGCCTTCCGGGGCCGGCGCCTGGAAGGTCAATGGGCTGCTTTGGCCGCACTGCCGGCCTGCGTCTGGATCTTCTACTCGATCTTCTATCCGAGTATTGAAGTCCGGTATCTGCTGGCGGCGGCGCCTGCCTTGTTAGTGTTTCTGGTGGCCGGGGCGGCGCGCTTGGCCGCCTGGCTCCCGTTTCGCGGTTGGTCGGTACGCGGCAAAGCGCGTGCCCTGGCGGCGGTGTTGCTGTTGGTCTACGCGGGCGAGACGCTAGCCCTGCCCGAGAAGCGACGGCATGGTTTCAGCGAAGCCGCCGAGTTTCTTCTGGCCAGGCCGGAACTCCGACAGGCTGCCTTCCTGGTTTCTTCGGAGGGTGAGGGCGAGGGGATGCTGATTGCGGAGATTGCGATGCGGGAGCAGCGGCCCGGGCACATCATTCTCCGGGCAAGCAAGATGCTGGCGAAAAGCACGTGGATGTCACAGGATTATAAGTTGCTCTATCGCGGGCCCGACGAGATCCAGGCGTTTCTGGAGTCGATTCCGGTAAGCATAGTGGTTCTGGACACCGCGCCGGGGTGGTTGGCTATGGAGCACCATCGGCAGCTCCAGCGGACGGTGGAAGCGTATCCGGAGAAATGGGCGCTCCTGAGGGCTTGGCCACAGGGGCCAGGAGGCGCCGCGGGCCCGATTCGCTTGTACCACCTAAGGGCAGGGGGGAACCGGCCGCCCGGCCCTATCCGCATCGACATGTCTTACACTTTGAAACGGTTCATCACGAGCGTGGACCGGGAAGTGAAACCGGTGGGGACGGGCGGGGAGCGAGAAGGGAGGAGACAGTATGGAGAAGCTGCCCAGCCTTAGCGTGTTCTTTCCGGCCTATAATGACGGGCCCTCCCTGCCGGCCCTGGTGGGGCAGGCCTTCGCCGTTGGTGAGCGAGTGAGCCGCGATTTCGAGGTCGTGGTGGTCAACGACGGCAGCCGGGACGACACGGCCTGGGTGTTGGAGCAACTGGCTGGCCGCTACGGCCCGCGCCTCCGGGTAATCCATCACCAGGTGAATCTGGGCTACGGCGGCGCAGTGCGCAGCGGCTTTCGCGCCGCCACCAAGGAGTTCGTCTTCTACACCGACGGCGACGGCCAGTACGACGTCGCCGAGCTGCCCAAGCTGGTCGAGGCCATGGGGCCGGGTGTGGGGCTGGTCAATGGCTACAAGATCTCGCGCAGCGACGTCTTTTACCGCGTGTGGATCGGCAAGATCTACCTGTGGACGGTGCGCCGGCTGTTCCGGCTGAAGATCCGGGATGTGGATTGCGACTTCCGGCTGGCGCGGCGGTCCCTGATGGAGGGCCTCGAGCTGGAGTCGACCAGCGGGACGATCTGCGTGGAGTTGGTGCGGAAGC
>Ga0247727_10010710_pt1 | contig 16186 bp, 5 predicted proteins | sample WisWelCaveWW1625_FD_202498 | JGI IMG/M metagenome (GOLD analysis project Ga0247727, IMG submission 202498) | Biofilm microbial communities from Wishing Well Cave, Virginia, United States - WW16-25 | ecosystem: Environmental > Aquatic > Deep subsurface > Groundwater > Cave microbial mat | place... | reverse complement strand
CACCATCAATCTCCTTCAACAAGAACCTTCCCCTCGAAGCATCAACCGAAAACGTCTCCTCGCTGCCTGTGACAATCACTTCCTCGCTACCGTCCTATTTAAAATTTAGATGCGATTGCCCTGACTTTTCGGGGGTCGATAGATGCGATTATAGCCAAAGGATGAAGTCCTGGCATTCCTTGGACAGTAAAGTCGAAAGAGCGCACCCGACCTCGAAGATACGGCTCTATTTGTTTTCGAAGTGTATCATCCTCAACAAGTTGCAGAAGCATGTCCACTCTATTTCTCGACCCGCCGCCGCCGGCTCCTGCAAACTCTAATAAAGCTTGTGTCGACCAATCGGGAGCCAGGTTAGACTGCCAGATCAGGTCATCTGCAGGAGCTGCCCATGCTCTTCGAACAGCGCTTAGAAGAGAGTTGATCTGCTGAGTGACAGTGGTTTGAGAGACCAAGCCTGCTCCGGTGAGTTGTTCCAACGCGACAAATGTTCTCTCGGCAGTTGTGTTAAGTAATAACTCTGGGCTGGTACCCTCCTTAGTATCTTCAATGGCATATTGCAGCAGAATGCTCATTACCTCATTGAAATTCTCAGCGATCCAAGCAGGCTCATTGTCGGTCCGGCTAGCCACAAGCACCTTCAGCACGAGCAATACTCTTCGTCTTGCTCCAGGTCCAAGAGCCTCCAGTTGTTCCGCCCCGGGATTGGGATTGGTCAAGAAGTTCTGGTAGAAAGATTGGGTATTTTCCTCCGGCCATGCTTGCATCTGACCCGTAAGAAAGAATGGTAACCACGTTGCTAAGTATTGATCCAGGCCAGGCAACAAGTCCGTGATGCGTAGAGCGCGTTGACTTTGCTCATCTGTCATTAGGGCAGGTGTTTTCAGATCGCCCCCCGGGCCGGTGCCGCCTGATCCCTCCAACTTTCCTATCTCTCTTTGGACATCGCTGAGAAATGCCCAGGGCTCGTCTGTTGTAAGTATGCTACCTGTTAGCGTAAGAACTAAATCTCCTCGCAAGGTCGTCGGTTGCCCCTCGTTCAGGGTAATGTCTGTCTCCCTTTCTGCTTGAATCCTTGCACGTACTGCGCTGTCTTGCCTGCTTATAGTTACAGCAAAGCTTTTACCAGACACGGGATTGTACAGAGTCCAAGTAATTTGATCTTCCGCCGGTAGCTCAATCGACTGGTTCAATTGACTCTTCTGCACCCGCTTTGAAATCAGCCAGTTAGGAAGGATAACATCAGTTATGCTCATGTCTTGATTCTCGAGATGAGGGTCGTCGATGCTATCTGTAACGGCTTGTATTAAATCTTGGGCATGTTCAGGGCTGAATCCAAGACTTCGCAATCCATCGGTGTTACCGTTTTTATAATCCTGGAACGCTGTGTTAGCGATGCTAACTAGTTGAGAGGGTTTCGCTTCGCGCAACACGTCCGGTTCCTGCTCTGAGCCTGCGCTCAGGACAATCACCACCATCGTGACAATCAAATATCGCTCTATGAATTTATCTCCATCGATTGCCGGCCCAAAAAAAGCGTCTCCCTCTAGCATCCGCTTTAGTTGAGTTAATATCTTCGGTGTTCTTCCCTCTTGTTCTAGCCCAGCCTTAAGGTTCTTAAGGCGTTCTGTTTGATCTGAAGTGAGTGTCCACTGCCCGCCACCAGCACCGCCATATGTCCCTTCTGAGCTGATTTTCACTAAGGAATTACCAGCTTCAGCGACAATGTAAGTAGCGGTCTGCTTTCTCAAAGATACTTCTCCAAAGGAGTCGGGCGCTTGGATCGTGACTGAGCTCACTCCTTGCAAAGTGCCACTCTGCCCTGTCGATGTTTCAAAGGACTCCGGAAAACCCATCGAGGTGTAGGACACATTAATCGTTAAAATCTCATCACTCAACCTCAAGGTAATTTTCTTTCTATTACTACTACCGCCGCCACCGCCCATCATGGGTTGAGGCCATTGAGGCGGTCTGAGGTCAGAGAAAGAGCGTGCACTTACCTGATCCTGCACAGACTGCACCAGCACCGACCATTGATCAAGAGATAGCCCAAGCGCCTCAGCATCGGTTTGGGACTGCTCTGCTTGCCCTGAAATCACATCGATCAATTGATCGATGATATCCGCCAAGCGCGTGCTGATCCCTTGTGGTTCATTCGGCGTTCCAGCGCTGAGTGTCAGGATTCCATAAATGATGAGACGAGTCCGGGCTCTTTCGATGGGTTCACGGGTCCGGCCTTGCAAAGCCTCGGTTGCTTTCTCAGTTTCCAGTTCATTGACCAGATATCCTGAAGCAATCACACGCGCTGCTTCATCGAACTGCCCGTTGACGATTTCAACCAACGCAGCCGCCCGATCACGCTGTGGCGCCGTCAATAAGGAGGGGAGTTTTTGTTCTACCTTAAGCGGCTGATCACTAACTAGATGCAAATCTCTCGTGCCTGCGCCAGATATAGCGCCTGAATAGGGTTGCGGCCAAATAGGTGGGTTCAAGTCGGTAACGTGGGAATCGTTCGACACCCCACTCGCACGATCAACAGCACTCCAGAATGCCTCGAGTTGGTCCGGAGTGAACCCAGCAACGCTCTCCATAACCATGGATTCTTTGTTGGGGCCCGCCCGTTCCAGCACGGCATCGAGAACAAGCACAAGCGCTTCCTCGCTTGAGAAACCCGCAGGCTCATTGTCGCTGCCGGCGCTGCGCACGATGATTCCTACAGCCACTAGAAGAGCCCGCCATTGAGGAATAGTAACCCGGATAGACCAGCCGACCTGAGGAACGGCCTGCAAAGCAATCCATGCATCATTCAAGGTGGTTTCTGCGTTGAGAAAGGCTCCAATGGCGGATCTCGCATAACCATTCTGTAGTCTGGTAACGGGGTGTGCAGCCAGCAAGTTCGGAATATCCCTATCACGCCGCGCCATTTGCGAGGACGTCAAAGTGGGAGCATTTCCCTGGTTCAACCTCTCGTTGGGGGGAGGCAGAACTGCAAAGGTGAGATTGGCCTTGGGATTGGAACTCAACACATGAACTTTCCGAGTATGCTTGGCATCCAGGATCAGCCTTATCGTAACGGGCCACTCGCCGCCTACTTGAAACTCCGCCATGCCATCCGCATTAAAATGAGTTGTCTGGGCGCTAGCGGGATCGTCACCCAATTGCAAGCGGGCTTGCCATCGTCCATCTTCATCAGCAAAGACCTCCACCAGGACATCCTGGTCGGCAGCCTCTCTCACAGTGAGCCTCAGCGTGCCGATTTGCGGTAACGGGACCTTCGCCACGCTTTGAACTCTTTCTTGCGGCGCTCGGGCACCCAGATCGCCTGATTCGGCCAACTTCACAAGCTGTCCATCGGAACCGATCTCCCAATCGCCTGGCTCAGTGATCTCGTACACACGAGCATACTGCGCTTCCCGCTTGATACGGTCTACTTCTCCCGGCCGATAGCCGCGCGCCTTCCATGACGGGGGCAATGGCGATTCGGGCTTCAGTTCCTCTTGCGTTAATGCGACATACTCCCATGCCGCCTCCGCCGCCGGATCAGTGAAATCATCCACGGTCAAACCCCGAACCGTTACGTGAACACCAGGCGCTGCTAGAACAATCAGTGCGCCATCAACCGTCACGTTATCTAAATCCACATCACCATCCCAATGCAATACGGACCGGCCAGAAACCCGGACCGGACCCTTGATATGCGAACGAAGCTCCGAGAGCGTCGGCGCAAAGCGCGGACCTAATACCACCTTGGCTCCGCCTTCGTAAGGAGCGCCTAGAGCAGCAAGCCGTGTAGGGCCATCGATGGGTATCTCGACACCAGCATGGGCCAGCTTCAGCCGGCTGTTACGCAGCTGAGCTGTCTCTTCATTCGCTACGGTATCGTTCTTTTTGGCCAGCTCGTTCTTGCCAACGGAAAAGATTAGCCGCTTATCCGAGAAAGTTACTACCGCGGTACTGCCGATTTCTGGCCAGAGCGCGGCATCCTGCTTCATAGATTCGATACGAGCAGAAGAATCAAATCTCTGACCTGTGGGGTCCTTGCCAGTCTTTGGATTTGCGAATTCAATCACTCGGCCTTGGTGCGCAACGAGCGCCGGCACATAGGTCACATTGGCGAACCCAAGAACGTTGACATTACCGGAGAACCTCGATTGGCCTGAATCCGGATCAGGCATATCGACGCCAGGCGCTCTCAAGTAGTTATACTCCACGTTCTGGACGGTCCGTTGGCCTGTGGTTGAGTCTACAAGCTCCACTAACCCGCCGATATTCTCGCCTACAGCTCGGCCTACGGCCGTCAGAATCATACCCGCCCCGCTTCTCCTGATTTCTGCATTAACAGCCAAAAGGCCGTTCATCGCGTGAGCGCTGGTGTCTTGAAGGGTAAACGTGTGCGTCTTACCTCGCGCAACGCTGTATTCAGCTAGCCCAAGCTCATAGAACAGCTTATGGATATCTCCATGACCATGCGGTTTTTGCTCAACGCGATAAGGGTTTTTAGAATCAATAGCAAAATGGGCCTGCCGGTCGACCATTGCCGGCACAAGGTCTTGAGTTACGACAAAGATCTGGTGCATACCGGGGTTTACATTCGGATCCGGAAGCTCCGAGCGGTCGCGGATCACACGCATCTCGATCGGACCAAACGTCTCAGACAGTTCGTCCACGAGGGGGTTTAGCAAGTCCATCGTCATGTCATGATTGTCAGGTGAGGTCTGGATGACCCAAAAATCACCCTGTTTCTGACCGGTCATGTCGTTTGCGCGCTGCTGCCAGACCAAACTCGTTTCAAGCATGTAGCGAATCTTGGATGTTTCACTCACTAAATCGAAATCCAGCCCAATCTTCGGGTAAGGATAGCCCAGCCGCTCGCCCAAGCCCCCAGCCACCAAAACCTTGCTGGTAAGATTCATCGTTCTCAATCCTTTATCTTGAAGGCCCTGGAGTTGTTGCATCGTGTCGATGCGGGATCCGGGCGGCGCATTTACCTGCTTACCGGTAAGCGGATTACCTTGCGCCGCATTCGGACCGAAGAGCTCGAGCCCCTTCTGATAATAGGCTTCTGTCCCACCCGGGTAGGTACGATCCCAATAGCGCACCTGCTCCAGCAGACCGCGTTTGAGTTCGTCATTTGTTCCTGGCCCATCCCACTGCACGAATAAATGCGCCTGCTCCATCGCAATGAGGCGGTCAATGATCGCAATATCAGCCTGATCAAACACGCCAGCTTCTAGGTTCGCTGCGAGCTGCTCCAAACCAGCGGCGCGCGCTCTGGCCGCAGCAGCGATGCTCAGATAACCATGAGCAAGGTCGCGCAACTGGGGATAATCGTGTTGGGCGGCAACTTGCTGGAGGGCAGCTAAGGCTCTGCCATCGTTGTCAGCGGCTGTGCCGATCCGACGACCGAGTTCTTCGACAACTGTTGTCAGAGCCTGGTTGACTTGGGCTCTAGCTTCTTCGATTCTCCCAGGATTCAGATCCAACTCGAATCTATCGAGCGCAGAGACTGCACTGTTACGGTTAGGATTGAGATTCGCTTCGAACAGCGTTGAATCCGCATCGTAAATGGCTTGCAACCAGTCAACGAGCCCCAGCTCTCTAGGCGGTCTACCGCGTATTCCGGTTCTGCGGATACTCTTGACTTCTACCAAATTCAAACCCTTTTCTGAACGGGCTGTGGCATGTTGCTCACGAGAAATGGTGGATAAGCCAAGCCCGGACACTTCTTGGCTTGCGACCTCGGCGGCGGTGAGAAAGGGCTTGTCGTTGTTGGCGTGAGCCGCCGCTAGATCCTTGATCAACCCGTAAAGGTTTCCCTTTCTATTTCGTGTCTTCTGCGCGGGAACGACGCGGACGATGGTCTCGGAAGAAGGTGGAAGCTGAATGCCTTTAGGAGCTAAGTGAGTCGCCAGCAGTTGGTTGACCGCCTGTGTCAACTGCGCTGCCCGTGTTTCATTAATCCCCTGCAACTCAATTTCAATCTGAAAAGACCCGTTGCGTAGCTTTTCTTGGCGATTCACTTCAATCGCCTGAGCTAATACGATGAGCAATGCTCTAATGTTCTCATTTTTCGGATCTAAGGGTTGTCCGTCCGCGACAGTAGCCAGGTGCTGCAGAAACGGAAATCTCGCTGCGCTCAATTGCACAAGGATGTGAGGAGCGTTTCCTTCTTGAGCTGCGATACCCGCTGTAAGAGCGGCTAAGTGTTGTTTAAGTGCTGGCTCGCTATTAAACAGTTGATGAGCAGCCATCTCATTGGTCGACCACCCTTCCTCTATCGCGGCAGGAGGAAGCATCGTTGCGGATTGAAGCGCCCAGGCGGGGGGAAGGCCAAGAGAGAAACTCAGCACAGCGGCGATACCGGCGTTGAGCCCCTTTGAGCGCATGATGCGAATCCAGCCCATTTCTCTACCCCCGTTTTAGTGTGGCAAAACTATTTTCGGCTTAAGTGCTGTTGGCCATCTTTTGCATGGCTTCCAATTTCCGGATAATCGCCGCTTCCATTTCAAGAGCGCCGGCAAAGGCTCCCCGAGCTTCTTCTGATAAATCCTGGCCGGGCATGGCGGGCAATTTCTCGGCGATCATGTGGGCGGTATCGGCCGGTACGCGTTGGCGAGCCAATTGAATAAAAGCCGCTCGCACAGTGGCTAAAACAGCGGCCGGCACCTGCTCAAGGGGCAACTGCGCCGCGCCCAGTTCTTTAATGTCGGCAATGGCATTTGCGAAAGCCTTGGCATCGGGTGCTTGCCTAAACGCTTGCATAAACCAGGGAGCGATGTGATACGGGCCCCTGATTTTTTCTTGCGTAAGGATTCCGGCGCGGTAGAGGCCCAAGATTTGGCTATTGGCTGTTTCAGGGCTTATTATAGGAAGAGTGGTCGGGTCTATTGCGGCTTTGAGCAGCACATCTTGCAAGAGGCTGCCCATCGTTTCGGTTTCCGATGGAAGCCGGCTTTGAGAGGGCTCTGCGGAAGTTGGGCCGGCAGCAGCTAATACGATGCCGACACAAAGACAATAAAATTTAAGGGGTAGCGCTTTCTTAGGCACGCTCCGGTCTCCTTTTGAAACAAATATACCTACTTTATTAAAGCTTGTCAATAAAACAACCAAAAGAAATGCTCTGCCATCTTTGCGCTAAACGCTACTAGGCGCAGCCGCCTCAGGCTGCTTCTAGAACAAGCCGGATTTCTTCTACCAGCGCTGCCGCCTCTTCTGCGGCTGGCGGCTCAACGACACTCAGCGCCGCCAACGCGGCAAGTAGCTGATCTGTAATTTCCTGTTCAGTCTGCGGCTGTCTCGGCGCCGGCTGTCCTCGGTCATTACCCGCACCCACGACAATCACCTGCACTGCTTCCGTTAATGGGTACCGATCGCTAGGCCAGACGAACTGCACTTTCTCCGACAAACCAGTCGATGTAGTTCCGGGCTCATCCTGCAATACCTCCTGTGCTTTTTGGTATGCGCCCAATAGCGCCTTTACCTGCGCCGCATTTAGACCCAGCGCAAGCAATGACTGCTCGTTCTTGTCCGCCAAGGCGCTCACGAACGCCGGCGCACTATCGCGCACGACTTGCGGCAAGTTCGGGTCGTTCTGCCCCATAAAGAGGACCAAGGCTGCAACCACAGCGCTCCTGGCACCCTCACCCGATACGCCTGCATTTTGGCCTAAAGTATTAAACGTGTGTCTGAGCATAACCGTTCCAGGCATCATCATCTGGTGGATATATGATCGCGCCCATTCGGCATCCACCTGCCCTCTGTTGAGGAGAACCGGCTGTTCTTTCACGCCAGCCTTCTGCATAACACCCTCGACCAAAGCACCGGCGAACGGTTCCTTGGCCATGATGAATGCGCGGTGAAGACGGCCGGTCTGTGTGGTGACGGGCTTCATGTTCTTTGGGGTTGCTTGATCATCGTACTCCCTTGGCACACCCAAGAGTTCGGCGATGTAGATGTCCACCAAGAGAATCAGGCGCCGATGAGCCACTTGTTGGCTCACACCCTCTTTTGCGGCGATGACAGCCTCCAAAGGAGCCAAGACCTCATGGAGGACGTGCCTTGCGGCTTCTACGGTAAACAGCGTTTCACCTTCGGCTGTAAAGGGGGTGCCCTGCTCCAATAAATAGTTGAGCATGTCGACGTAGAACAGCGTTCCCTGGGCGTTGGTTTCATCTATCCACCCATGACCAAGAAAATAGCGGTCCCTGCTTTCAACCACCGCCCGTTGGCCCCAACGGACGCGCACCGCGAAATTATCGAGTTGATCCAGCAGGCCGTTGATAATCTGTTCGTCGTCAATTTTCAAGCGATCCCTAAGCAACTGGGCAAGTCGCTCTGGCTTGCTTGGCAACATCCGGGAAAGACCGCTGACGGCCTTTTCCAGATTCTCGGGAAGATTTGCCTGGGCCGCCGGCTGGGCTTTATCCCATTCGCGTTTGCGGATATCTTTGAGTGCGCCAGGCGGGTAGCCTGCCGCGATGTCGCCGGAAAAAACGTTGCTCTGAGCCGACCAGGCAGGAGGCGCCAAATCAGCGAGCCGTTTATCGGCGTTCTCCAATTTCATGGCTTGCAAAACCTCTTGCCAGAAAGCGCGGGCATTCGATGGCTCTTGTAAGAGTGGCAGGCGATCACGATCCGTGGCTAGGAGTCTGACCACGTCATCAGTAACCTCGATACGGTTGGCGGCTGATCCCCAGAGCGTCCAACATCTCCCAACCAGAGCGGACATTCTGCTTTGTGTCGCATCCCGCAGGCCTCTGCTGAGCCATTCAGGCTCAGCAGGTGTCCCTGTGCTGGCCACAAGAACCGCGAACAAGGCTAGAAGGAAAGGCTTTTCATCTTCAGTCAAACCGCCGGCGCTGCGGCTCAACAAGCGAGTCGCCTCTTCGAAGGTCAAAGGGCTTCCCGCAAGCCCGAGGTATCGTTGGAATACCACCTGATCGCCCCCAAGATGCAAGGCCAACAGCTCGCGCGCTCGGTGCCGCTGCTCGGGGGTCAGCGTTGAAGGCGCCGGCTGCGACCACCGAACGCTCGGGATATGCGTCGTGGCATCTTGAGACCGAATGGCTGTCAGCGCAGGTTGCCACAGAGCTTGCGCTTGAGCCGCATCAAACCACAGGAGCAGACCATCCGGAAACGCCACCGTTCCAGCTGCAAGTTCTTGCGCCATTAGCCGAGCTATGGCATCCGCATGCGCCTGAACCATGTCGGCGGGTTCGTCATCATCGCCAAGACTTTTCATGAGCACGTGGAAGGCAACCAGTTGAGCGCGCAGTTCATGCTTATCGTCCGATTTGACAAGCTTGCTCAAATCAGCCGTCGAATTTTCTAAGGAGCGGCTATTATCCATGAACAGTTGTAAGAGCGCCTCGACAGCCGCCAGATCCGCTGCCTCTGACCAGCCGAAAGCTTTAAGAATCTCCCGTCTCCTGCGATCGGCAGCTTGCGTATTGATGAAGCTGCGGAATAGCTTACCCGTCGGCGTATCGCCTGGAGCGATGGTTTGGGCAACTTCCGACTGAATCGTGCTGCCGGGAACATTGTCAGCATATTCCGACGGCAACTGATACGCTTCCTGCAGCAGCTGATCGACCAGCAGGATGAGTTCACGATGGATCAACTCATCAGGCTCCCAATCGCCTCGCTGAGAATCGGTCACCGTTGAGGCCAAACGCTGCTCAAGCGAACCCAACGCCTCATGCAAGAGGTAAGTGAGCGCCGAGCGCTCGTTGCCTGCCCGCTCATCCTGCTGCAACAAAAATCTGAAAAGATTCGCAAATAAAATCGGGCCCGAATCGTGATCTGCAACAGCGAGGTCCCCAGCGACGCCCAAAACGTATCGCTCTGTGTGGGCCACAATCGCTTCCGGATACCATCTGACATGGCTAAAGAATCGCTCGATCAGGCCATGTACGATGGATCGCGCTGTAGCCTCATCAATGCCTCTCGTATGCTGAAGGTACTCAATCAAGCGAGTCTTGAAGAGGTCGATGTGCGGCTCCACCTTAAGGGTCCTCAACTCATCCATTTCCTGGGCCAGCAAGTGCGCATCACCACCTGTGAAACTCCAGTCCTGCTTCATCCGTTCGGTGGTCCTGGCGGTGGGCCAAAGTTCCTTGCTTCCTATTCTTCTTTCGATTGGGTCAAACCCATGCATGATGAAACCGGCAGCAGCATCGCCTTGAGCCGGCCAGGCGGGGCCGGCGATGTCGTCGGCGGTCATGTCAGGGCGAATCTGGGACATCGCGAGGGTGAAGGCTTGCCACAAGCTATCAAACGGCAGGCCCGTTTTCACACTTTCCGCTCTGAAGTGAATCGGCCGCTGACCAGACCAAGGCCACTGCGTCTGTTTTGCTAAACGAATAAGATCCCAAAGATCAAGCGTTTCTGCTTGAACGAGATACTGACTCGCATGATTCAGCATAGGCTGCAACCGATCTGCAAGGTCTCCCCTTGCCAGCAACAAAGCATTCGCATCCAGATTCGCCATCATATCGGAAGGCTCACCCACGCTACCGATGCTGTCGCGAAGCACGGCCAGAACGACTAGCGACGTAAGGACACGCTCTGGTGATAAGTCTGGATTCCAGGTGCACAGCTGGTTTACCGCTTGCTGCAAGGTGAGTTTAGGAAGGCTGTCTACACCCAACCAGGCTTTAAGAACACCCTCCGACTCGGGATCATCGAAGGCTAAGAAACCGGCCTTGTTCTGGATGAGCGCAACAGCTCGCTCTTCATGAAGAGGCATGGAAGCAACGGAACGCCAGACCGGAGCGGCTATCTGGGTGACATAAGCCTGGGGCGAGTCATCGGCTGCCTGCGTCGCGCGCCATATCGTGCGCCATAGTGGATAAGCATGCGCTTGCGATAAGCCTGTGTCTTGCCTGAGCAGACCTACCACCTCGTCATCTCTCATGCTGCGATGATACGCATCAATGCCCCGTTCAAGTAACAGCCTGAGGTTGCGGTCAACAGCCTGAGGCTCCCCCTCTGTTCCTGCGCTCCTGACCAAAACTGCGGCGATCGCTAGTTCGGCGGTTGCATCCACGCGACTATCGCTCTCAGACAGATGAGTTACCGCCTCTTGCAGAGTCAAAGGCTCGCCCCGCAGCCCCAAGAAGCGCTCATAGATCACTCTCTGTTCGGAAGTCAAACCATTCCAGTCAACCAACTGATCTACAACGCGCTGGGCTCTTACACGCTGTTGCGGGGTCAACAAATTGCTGGAGATTTGAGGCCAGTCCGGCATGGCAAGATCACTATCGTCAGCGAATGCTCGCTTGGCCGCTTTCCAAAGCGCATCCTCCTGGCTGGATTGCTGAAACCTGCGATGCAAATAGCTTGGCGTGCTTTGCTCATCTGTCTCAAGGCTGACGGCAAGCGCACGGGCGAATCCGAGAAACCCGTAAACTCCCGCCTCAATATCCGCCGTGGGCTCGTTTGGATGGTTGCGGCTTTCGTGAAGCAGCTTGATGACGATCAGTTGGGCTTTCCATTGCTTCTTGAGTCTCTCGGCTTGAGTGTTCAATTCGGCATCAGGCGTGGTTCGATTGCGCCCGCTCCAGTTCGCCTCCAAATCTCTCAGAACCGACTCAAGCGGCTGGCTGCCGTTTACATAAGCTCTGGCCAACCCCCTATCCTTTTCATTCTCGATCGCATCAGCGGTTGCGCTGAAGAACATCAAGAGAAGCGCTTCGGTGCGGCTGGGCCAAACCACGCGGAGTTGCCGCTGCAAATCAGCCACCGATGTTTCTGGGGAACGGGAAACAATCCCCTTAGCTTCTTCATAAACATTCGACAGCGCTATCGCTTGCGCGGTGTTCAGTCCCATCTCTTGCAATAGATCATTGTCTACCAAAGCATCCAAGTAGATTTGTGGATTATCGCGGATGGCTTGCGGAAAATTCGGATCATTCTCGCCTAAGAGCAAGACCGCAGCGGCAATCAAATAGCTCGATAACCCGCTGGCACTCACCGCGCTTGTATCCAGCCAATCCGTATTTCTTAAGGATTTTGTGCCAGCATTCAGACAGTCGCGAACTTCTGTTTGAGCCAATTCAATATCTATTTTCCAGTCTGTAGCCGGCTTTGCATTGGCCATGACGGCATCGGTCAATCGATCGATAAAGGCTTGCCGCTCATCCGCCCTGGGATTGATCAAGCCAAAGCGCAAAATTTCACCGGTTGAGGTTTCACCGGGAGCGGTCATCGTTTTTTCATCGGCATCGGGCGCATACTCGAGGTCCACGCCAAACGCGCGAGCCACGAATCGATCTACCAAGAGAATCAGCCGGCGGTGCGCTGCAGGGCGATCGGCAACGTCTTCTTGAACCAAAATCCCTTCCAAGACGGACAAAAGCTCGTGCGCTACATACCTGGCCAGATAACGGTCATCGTTATCATCCGCCCCCTGATCGGCCAAGAGTGTCAGCAAATCCCAATACAGCACAACGCCGACATTCTCGACCGCATGGCCCAGCGAATACCGGTCGCGGCTTTCCACAACAGCCTTTTCGCCGATCCTGACCGAATCCGGAAAGTGCCGCATGAATACAAGCACATGATCGATCAGAATATTCAGTTGGTCGGCATCGGAAGGCTGCGATGCAGTCTGTAGCTCGGCAACCCAAGCGGCCAGAGCAGGGTTTCTTGAACTGAGCTCGTTTTCCAGATCCCTAAGCGCCGCAAGCATGTCGGCTTGCGCTTTCTGCGGGATTTCGGCAAGCAACCCGGTGAGAAGCTCTCTAAGGAACGGCTCGTTGTCGGAAAAGGTCTTGTTCAAACGCCGGACTCTTTCTTTTATCTCAGGCCGCGCGGGCGGTGTGAATTGATCAAATGACTGCGCCCACTCCCACTGCTGTTCGTGAAGCGCGTCCAGCTCCTTATCGGTGAAACCCGCCGCGATGTCACCGGCGACAGCTACTTTAACCTCAACAGACTGCTGCGCAAATCCCGCATCATCCAAGAACTTCTGGATCACCGAAATAAGCTCGCGGCGAATACTATCCGCCGGCTCCATTTCCGACAGTTCCTCATTTACCAATCCTGGTGCTAGGAACTCTATAAGCGGACCCTCCAGCGTATTCAAGAGGATGTGGGTCAGTACAACACGCTCATCATCCATCTTGAAATCTGGCGCGGGCCACTGGTGGATTCCTTTCTCGGAGAAAATTCTATTTACCAACCGGTTGGCAAGAGGCGTTGCTTCACCTACATTACGTCCTCGGGTCGTCTTCAGGTATTCGGAAAGAGTCTCTACGAGTCTGGAACGCATGGCAATGAGTTGGACCATCCGCCGCAGGTCAGGATAATCGGTTTGGTTAGTGATGGCTTTCAGGGCAGCGGCGCCTTTACCTTGCTGGCCAACCCGTGCAATCAACGGAAGCAGGGCTTGAGTGACTTGCCGCTTGGCATCGTCCACTTGATCGTCGCGCAATTCAAAGCGGTCAAGCAGCGGCACGCTAAGCTCATCCAAAGAGTGCAACACCGCTTCCTCGCCGGTCACTGCGTCTTCATCGGTACCGTAGCCAGCAGCATCCATCAACGCCCTCAACCAGCCCACCAGCCGAACCCTGCGTGCCGGTGGGCCCGGGGTGGATGGCGCTTTCTCCGCAAAGCCCGCATCTTCGATCAAGCCGAGTTTCTTGAGGCTTTTGATTTCCCGGCGGATGGTGCTTGCGCTCAAACCGCTCATTTTCTGAATCTCGGCCACGGAGGCTGCGCCGATCATCGACAGATCTCTGATTAAGCCATACAGATTTCCGTCGCGTTTCTTCGCTCCTTGAAGTTCTCCCGCTGTGCGTCTTGCTAGAGCAATGGCTTCGTCGAGTTCCTGTGGGTTCGTGACGATGGCGGTGATGAGCGGGGCTTCGTCTGTAGGCCCGGGGGAAGCCAGTAAACCATTTAAAGTTGTGCGCAGCTCGGATGCTTGCTCGGGAGTTATCTCAGGAATGTTCAGCACAATGGTAAGAGATCTCCCACCACTTCTCTTTTCATGGGCTATCTTGTGAAGGGCATAAACACTCAAGAGAATTTGCCAGCGTCTTCTAAGCTCATTCTCTGTATCTGCGAACGAAGTGTGATTTTTCGGAAGAGGCGGGAGCGCATCGCTTTGAAGAACGAAAACCCCGTCTTGATCTGGGGACAAGCGCGGGTTCGATAAGCTTCCTACCAGCAATCGATTGAGAATGGGAAATCGGGCAGGATCAGCCGCGATTCGCGCGCCGCAAGCACTGCGGGGCTGACGCCTTCTTCCATGAATCCAGCCTCGCGCAGGGTGGCGGCTTGCAGCGCCCAGGCCGGGGGAAGCCCCATCGAAAAGCTGAGTACAGCTGCGACGGCGGCGTTGAGGCCCTTTGAGCGCATGAGGCGTGTCCAGCTCATTTATTTATTGCTCCTGCGAGGATTCTTTTGCCGCGGCTTGTGGCTGGGAGTAGCGGCGGCGAAGGATGCGCTCCATGCGCTCGGTAACCACCTGGGCGTAGCGCGCTTCATCGGTAACGTCGCCCACGCGCGGAGTGATGACCGCCAACTGCACGCCTTGGGCGGTGAGCATCTCGGTGATTTTATCGGTGTGAAAACCGCCCAGAATCAGCACCGCCAGGTTCTGACTGGTTTCATCCATCTTGGCCAGGACATGCGCAGCGATGGCTTGGTTACGCGCGTGCGCGGCTTCATAAAAGCGCAGCGCGTCGCCCAGCGTTTCGTCAAGCTCGCCGGCATCGCCTTGCCATGCAACCGCCACCGACTTCTCTTGCGCCAGCTCCTTGAGTCGAGGCAGCCACTGCGCTACCAGCATGCGGTCACCGGCTTGCTGAAAATCCTGGTAGTCGCGCGGCGTCCATTTCAGGCGTACCAAGCCGCGCAAGAGCGCGAGGGTATCGATAATCTCAAGCAACTGCGATTCTTCCGGCGAATGCACCACGCGGCTGCGCAGCGCCTTGCCCGCGGGCTCCAACTCATGCCAAAGCTGCTTAGCGTCCAGGCCTTCCCTTGCCTTAAGGTAAGCGAAATAGTTGGCCAGCTGCGGGAAGGTGTCAACCGGCACCGCATAGGCGGCCAACAGCCGCTCCAGCTCGCGATAAAAGAGAGCGGAGGCGCCGCCGACTCCTTCCTTTGCCTGTCGGCCAAGGTCGGAAAGCTTCTGCAGATCCGTTTCTGAAATCTTGGACCGGAGCGCTTGAACCGACTGCGCTTGCTGGGCCGTAACCTGGGCCAGGTCATTCTGCGCTTCGAGCTTGCGCACCTGGGCAAACCGCTGCACATGCGGATACGCGCCCAAATCCAGACCCGCGCTTTCGCCTGCCGACACAAGATAATCCATGTAATCGCCAAGCGGCATTGTGCCGGCGGCGTAGCTTTCCAGGTTGCGCTGGCAGGCGGCAAGCGCCTCCGAAAAGACAACGCCCTTGAGACTGTCGATCACAGCACCAAAGGCCTCAAAGTCTTTCTCAAGCTCGGGGCGAATCTCTTGCACATCCCTGAAAGCGAGGTAGTTGGCTTCATAAAGCGCGTCGTCCTCAATACCCCATAAGATCAGCGGATGGTCGGAAACGACATCCAGATATTCTTCGCCGGTGAACTCGCCGTCTTTCAAGAAAACCTCGGCCGTGGCGCGCGCCGCATCCCGCGAAACCCAGTTGCGAAAAGCTGCCAGGCCGATATCGCCGCTGCTTCCCTCAACCAGGATGAGACGCAGCCCGCGCTCAGTGGCCAGCCGATCGAGAATCTTAGCGAGGTTTTGCTGCGCCTCGTAATTCATGTGCGCGTCTTGGATGATCAGAAGGGTCTTGCCGGAAGGGTTTGCGGGCGCCTCGAGCACTTGGGTGACGTTACCGATTTCGGCAGGCAGCGACAGCTTGGAAAGCACTAAAGGCTCGGACTCTGCGCGCGCAACAGCAGCCCAGCATTGCGAAAGCGCTACCGCGGCCAGGCAGACCATAGCGCGATAAGCTGTTCTTGAGCTTGAGCGAGTGTGGGTTTGTGTCATGAAAAGATACTAGTAATATACATGTATTTTAAAAGCTTTTCAATGCTATCTCTTAAAAACAAATGCCATTCATCGATAGCTGGTTCCGCTCCTGTCGGCAGTTTGTGATATGTCCGGTATTCATAGCAAGTGAATTGTCCGCTTTAAGCGGATACAGAATAGGACGTCAGGAGGTGGTGGATGACGTTTTATTCGGTGTCC
>Ga0247727_10010709_pt1 | contig 16186 bp, 16 predicted proteins | sample WisWelCaveWW1625_FD_202498 | JGI IMG/M metagenome (GOLD analysis project Ga0247727, IMG submission 202498) | Biofilm microbial communities from Wishing Well Cave, Virginia, United States - WW16-25 | ecosystem: Environmental > Aquatic > Deep subsurface > Groundwater > Cave microbial mat | place... | reverse complement strand
CTAAAATTACCCAAATTTAAATCCGTGCAGCCGCTTTTCGGCGCGCTGCAGGTTGGAAACGGCGCGGACTCCCTGGTTACGCTGGCGTTGGATGAATCCCAAAGCCATGGGTTCAGCTTTTTGTATATCGATAAAAACAATAACAAAGACCTGACCGACGACGGCGAGCCGCAATGGGATAATGACGAGGGGGAGTACTGGAGCAAAGAAGCGCTGGTGGACGTACATTACAAAAACAGCGACATGACGGTGCCCTACCCCATCACATTTTATCGTTATAAAAACCGCCTCACGGATGCGATTATCGCTTATCGCAACGGCTATCGGGTGGGACAAATTGCCCTGAAAGACACCATCTACAAGCTGGCGGTGTTGGATGATGACCTGGATGGACTCTTCGATGATTACGAACATGGCGCGCTGGTCATCGATGTCAATCGCGATGGGGTGTTAAACGGCCACACCGATTCTCCGGAATTTTTCTCCCTGCTCGCTCCTTTCAACGTGCATGGCCATCCGTATAAAATAAAGAGCATCGTGCCATCGGGAGCGCGAGTCAAGTTCGCACCCCTCGACACCACCGTGACTCCGAAGGCAGCGTTAGAGATCGGTACGCCCGCCCCGACGTTTCGCAGCGCCGCCCTGGATGGGAAAGTGCTCGATTTGGCGGAGCATAAAAACCAGGTCGTCCTGCTCGATTTTTGGGCGACTTGGTGCAAGCCCTGGGAGATGGAGCTGGAAAGCCTCCTGCGCCATTACGATCGTTACCATCCGCGCGGATTTGAAATCGTCGGTGTTAACCTTGATTATGATCTCGATTTGGTTCGCGACTATATCAAAAACAAAAACATTTCGTGGCCGCAAATCGCAACCGACAGCGGTTGGAACCAGCCATTGGTTGAAATCTATAATGTCGATGCTCTGCCGAAGAATTTTCTTATTGATCGCAACGGCATGATTCGCTATAAAGATTTGCGTGGGGCATATTTAAGCGCCAAAATTTATGAGTTGTTGAATGAACTTGGGGTTGAGAATTAATTAAGATAGAATACGTGTTGCTCTTTTTCCCACGAGAGTGTATATTCCATTCAAAAATTACTCTCCTCAAATTTTTAAAATTAGATCAAAGCAAATTCACCATGTTCCATTACCACAAAGGGATCAAAATAAACGGCACCGCGCTCTGGCTGGATGCCGAACGTGCGGTCGAGATGTGCTGTGTATCGCATGCCCACCTGGATCACGCCAAAAAGCATCGCCAGATCCTGGCCACCGACAAGACGATCCAGTTTTTCGATCTGCGGGTAGGTAAAATCCACGCCACCCGGCTTGAATTTAAGAAACCGTTCGCGTTTGACGGCGGCACGATTACGCTTTTCCCGGCGGGGCATATTTTAGGCTCGGCGCAAATTCTCATCGAAGTGGATAGCTTTCGCCTGCTCTATTCCGGCGATTTTAATATCGAAAACAGTGCCGCGGCCGAACCCATCGAAATCCCGCAAAGCGATATCCTGATCATGGAATGTACCTTCGGCCGGCCTTTTTATCGTTTTCCGAAACGCTCGCTGGTGGTCGAACGACTTCTGGATTTTGTCGGCCAGGCGCTAAAAGCCGGGGCAACGCCGGTGGTGATCGGCTACGCGTTGGGCAAAACTCAGGAGGCGATGAAAATTTTGGGCGACGCGGGCTTTGAAATGAGCGTACACGGCTCGGTGGCGCGGCTGGCGCGCATTTACGAAACGTTCGGAATTTCTCTGGGGCAATGGGAGAAATTCAACAAACAGCAGCTCCGCGGAAAAGTGGTGATCATCCCGCCCCGAGCCATCCGTACCCGGGCGCTTAAAAATATTCCCAACAAAAGGACGATCTTTCTTTCCGGCTGGGCGCTGCATGAACAGACTAAAAGCCGCCGCGGCGTGGATGCCGCTCTTCCGCTCAGCGACCACGCCGATTTCGATGGTCTGCTGGAATACGCCCGCCGCGTCAACCCGAAACGAATCTATACCACCCACGGCTTTGATGATTTTCATAGATACTTGTGGAAACTGGGGTTTGATGCCCAGCCGCTGCGAACGGTGAATCAATTGTCTTTATTTTAAAAAAAATCACCACGGATTACCACAGAATAACACGGAAAAAAATAGAATGGAAACGTTGCTTTACGCAGAACTAACTTATAAAATTATTGGGGCAGCAAGAGAGGTATACTTCGTATTAGGTCCAGGTTACTTGGAATCTGTTTATGAAGATGCGCTTTGTTATAAGCTGGATTTACTGAAGATACCATATCAACGACAAATTGATTTAGACGTCCATTATAAAAATATTGTTTTCCGAAAAAGGTTCGAGCGGATTTATTGGTTGATGAAAAAGTATGGTAGAAAATAAGGCGATAAAAAAGTTAACCAATCAAGATGAAGCTCAGCTAATCAATTATTTAACAACAACCCGTATCAGATTAGGCTTCTTATTCAATTTTGGTGGGGAAAAATTTGAGATGATACGACGAATTCGCTGAAAAAACATCTGTGATAATCCGTGATATTCCGTGGTGAGTCTTTAAATGGCTTCTGATTTAAGTAAGTATTTTTCAATTGATGCGATTGTGGCCATCCAGCAGTTCATCCTGGAAGCCGAAGGCAACGAGGTGTTTCTCGTCGGCCACGTGACCGGCGAACACCAGGTTGACGGCGTAGAGGTGTTTGCGCGCGGCAACGAAACTTCCGCGCCCGCATTACTGCAGGTGGCGCGGCAGGGGGATGTGGCGATCCACAATCACCCCAGCGGCGCGCTGTGGCCCTCGAACGCGGATATGCGCGTCGCTTCCATCCTGGGCAACGATGGCGTCGGCTTTTATATTGTCAACAACGAAGTCTCCGAGGTCTACGTGGTGATCGAGCCGTTTGCCAAAAAAGTCGTGGTGCCGGTGGATGCCGACGCTCTGACTCAGCTCATCGACCAGCACGGCCCCATCGCGAAAAAACTTGAAAACTACGAATACCGGCCCCAGCAAATCGAGATGATTCAAACCCTCAGCCGGGCCATCAACGAAGATAAAATTGCGGTGGTCGAGGCTGGCACCGGCACGGGAAAAACCCTCGCCTACCTTCTGCCGGCCATCGACTTTGCGGTAAAAAATAAAGAACGGCTGGTGGTTTCCACCAACACCATCAATCTGCAGGAGCAGCTCATTCACAAAGACCTGCCGTTTCTCAGTTCTATTTTCGACCAAAAGTTTAACGCCGTACTGGTGAAAGGGCGAACCAATTACGCCTGCAAGCGCAAGCTCGCCGAGGCCGAGCAGGAATTGGGCCTGTTCTCGGAGGAGGGGGACCGCGCCGAATTGCAAGCGATCCTTGCGTGGGCCAAATCCACCAAAGACGGCAGCAAGTCCGATTTGAACATCGAGCCGCGGCCGGAGGTGTGGGAGAAGATTCAATCGGAAAGCGACACTTCGCTCAAAACCCGCTGCCCCTTTTATAACGAATGTTTTTTTTATACCGCCCGCCGGCAGGCCGCCGCCGCAGACGTCCTCGTTGCCAATCATCATCTGTTGTTTTCGGATCTGGCGGTGCGCGCGACCTACGGCGCCTCCGAAAACGCCGTGCTGCCCGGGTATGATCGCATCATTTTTGACGAAGCGCACAACATCGAAGAAGTGGCCACCAACTATTTTGGCGTCGGCGCCACTTACCTGGGCGTGGTGAGAATTTTAAACCGGCTGTACCGCAAAAAAGATGGCGAGGATAAAGGTCTGCTGAGCTTCCTATCCAGCAAGTTAACGAAATACGCCGGCGGCATGCCCAACGAAAAATTTCTAAATGCGCAGAAATTTATTCAGGAAGAAGCCATTCCCGGAATAGAGAAATTGATTCCGCTGCTGGTCGAGCTGATGGAAGAAATTTATCATCTGCTTTTGCGCGACCGCGAATCGGACTACGGGGAGATCAAGCAGCGCCTGACGGCCAAGTTCACCCAAAACGCTGACTGGCAGAATTCGGTTTTGCCGAAAGCAAAAAATTTCGTTCAGCAGGCGCGCAAATATGCCGCGCGCGCCAGCAACTTCCTCGAGGATATCGAGAAGATAAAATCCAAATTGGGCCCGCAAGTCGTCTCACTCACCATCGATTTGCAGGCGCAGTGCGATCGCCTCGCTGCCGCCGCCAACACCATCGAACAGGTGCTGCTGGTTGACGACGATCAGAACGTGCGCTGGCTCGAAGTTAAGGAGGGGTACAAACAAGCTAAGGTGGTGCGGCTGCTTTCGGCGCCTTTGGAAGTGGCAGGGCTTATGAAAGAAAATGTCTACTCGAAATTTAAGAACGTAATCATGACCTCCGCGACCCTCACTGTGGAGGGAAAGTTCGATTACCTGAAGGCTCGCCTGGGGTTGGATTTAATTGACCCCCAACGAATTATCGCGCGGACGCTACCGGCGCCGTTTGACTACCGCCGGCAGACGCTGGTGGTTATTCCCACGGACATCCCGGATCCTAAACACGCGCGTTTCAGCGAGGAACTGGCGCCGGTCATTTTGCGCTCCATTCAGATCAGTCGCGGGCGAGCGCTGGTGCTGTTTACCTCATACGGTTTGTTAAATCTCATGTATAATCGCATGAAGGTGGAAATCGAGCAACTCGGCTACAACGCGTATAAACAGGGACAGGAAAACCGCCACCGTTTGCTGGAGCGCTTCAAAAACGATGTGTCGTCGGTGCTGTTTGCCACGGATAGTTTCTGGGAAGGTATCGACGTGCATGGCGAAGCGCTGGAATCGGTAATCATCACCAAGCTGCCGTTCAAAGTGCCGACGGAGCCGATCATCGAGGCGCGGGTGGAAGCCATCGAGCGGCGCGGCGGCTACGCCTTTTTCGAGTATACTGTGCCGCAGGCCGCGATTAAGTTTCGGCAGGGGTTCGGCCGCCTGATTCGCCGCAAGACCGACCGCGGTTCGGTGCTGATACTGGACAAACGCGTCATTCAGAAAAGCTACGGCCGCATATTTTTAAATTCGCTGCCCGAGTGCCACATCATCGCTGCGCCATCTCAACAGGTCTTTCAAGAGATGCAACACTTCTTTAGAACTTAATTACGTGTAGCTGCGGTTACCGCGCCCAGGCAGCTCGTGTACTTTTTTGCTCCTCATACCCGTCTCATTTCAATATCTCACGAATGGTTTTGCGGGTAACTTCGACGTCATCGATTACTAAAATTTTGGGCATCGCCATGTTCAGTTGTACTTTGATCAAAAGATTGTAGGTGCGAGGTCACCTCGCCCCACGGAGTATGATTCAGTTATCGTAAATCTAAAAAGATTCTTTAGGTATTCCGAATAAATTTTTGGAGAGATAACCGCTGTGAAGACCAAAAGAGAGAATGATTTATCCTGTGGCTTTGTCGATGAGCATCAAAGCCATCAAGATGGGGAGATAAATAATCGAGGCGTGCAGAAGCTGTTTGGCTCGGCGATTGGAGATGTGCAGCGCGGCGCGCACCCCGGAAAATAAAAAGGCCACGCCAAGAATGAACGCGCCCACAAAGTATACGGCGCCGGTCAAACCCAGCAAGGTGGGCAAAAGGCTGACCGAGAGCAGCGCCAGGCAATTGACGACGATATGCACGCCGGTAAGGGTTCCGTTCGGGTCGGAGACGGTCAGCACGGAAAATCCGCCGCGGGCATAATCTTCGCGGTAAATCCAGGCGATAGCGAGGAAATGGGGGAGCTGCCAGAAAAACAGAATGGCGAACAGCACCCAGGCTTCGGCGGTGATTTCTCCGCGCGCGGCGGTCCAACCTCCCATCGCGGGCAGCGCACCGGGAACTGCGCCAATGAACGTCGATAGCGAAGTGGTTCGTTTCAACGGCGTGTAAATGAAAATATAACTCACCAGCGTCAGCGCCGCCAGAATTCCAGTGATCAAATTAACGAAAACCAACAGTTGCAAAATCCCCACAATCGAAATCGCGATCGCAAACGCCAGAACCGAATTGAATCGCAATCGTCCGGCCGGCAACGGGCGCATTCTCGTTCGCTTCATGCGGCCGTCGAGGTCACGCTCGATGAGCTGGTTGAGTGCGTTGGTACCGGCGGACACTAAGAACGAACCCGCCAATGTATTGAGCAGCAAGGCTATATTTAACCCTTGATTTGATCCCAAATAAAATCCCCCCAGCGTGCTGATGATTACCATGAAAGTCACACCGGGTTTGGTAAGCTGCCAATAATCGGATAGCTGGGTTTTAAATTTCATCCACATCTCAATTGGCTGTAGGTTGTGCCAGTAGCGGGATCGCTGCGATGGCTTTTTCTTCGGTCGTTAATAAACGATGCGCGCGTAACGTTAGCACTAAACTGGTTCCCAAAATAAAGGCGCCCGTGACCAGGTGGGCGGTCGTCGGGATGACGGCCTTTTTAGTCCAGATGGTTAAACCGGCGAGAACAATTTGCAGGACCAGCGCCACAACCAAAATACCTGCCGGGCGGGTTAACTTTGGCTGAGTCGATGCGCGGCGGAAAATCTGCACCGCCATCCAGATCACGCTAATCGTTACCAGCAGCGCCCCGACGCGGTGCAGAAAATGAATGGCTACTTGCTGCGTTTCGATCGGCGGAATGATTTTCCCAAACGCCAACGGAAAATCGGGAATGGCCAGGCCCGAACCGCTGTGGCGCATGATCGCTCCAAGGATAAGTTGGATATAAACCAGTGCGGTGGTCAACAGCGTTAAATTTTGAACCCCCCTGTCATCCCCCCTTATCAAGGGGGAAACTAGCTCTTCATCCCCCCTTTTTAAGGGGGGAACAAGGGGGATATGCCACTCTTTCGAGGTGAACATCGCGAGACAGATGGTCATGCAAAAGAACGCCTGGGCCAGGCAGGCGTGCAAAACGGACACGGGTGTGGGCAAAAGAAAGAGCACGGTAATCCCGCCGAGCACACCCTGCGCGATCACTGCCAGAAGCGCGCCGAACCCGAACCATTTCACCCAGCGCCGCGGCTCCTTCAACCACAGCCAGATCGCCAAAATAGTCATAAGCAATCCCACTACAGAGGCGACCATACGGTGGCCGTGTTCATAAAGAATTCCGCCGACCATTTTGGAAAACGGAAACGAGAACATAAAATGGCCGTAAGTGGTTGGCCAGTCGGGCACCGCCAGCCCGGAACCGGTGCTGGTGACCAGTCCGCCAATAAAAATCAAAGTGAAGGTAGCACCGGCCACCAATTTGGCGAAGCGACTGAGCCAGCGATTATGCGCGGGTAACGTCATTTCGAGTTGGCCGCGGACTCCGCTGGCTCGCTTGCGTTTGCTGCCGGTTGTATGCTTTGCGCCGCGGCAGCTTTGTCCTTTTTAGATTCATGGGGGGTGCCGGTTAAATCCGGCAGCAAGCTGACAATCAACAGCGTGCAAATGAGCAGCGGGGTGAGCGCGATGACCCCCAACGCAACTTTCTCGTAGCGCAGGTGCATAAAATAAAGCGCCACCAACGCCGCTTTGGTGAGCGCCAATAAAATTAAAGCGACGCCAATTATAAGCTTGCCGATGGGGAGATAAATCACCCCAATTTCCAGCACCGTCAACACAGACAAGGCACCAAACACGGCCATATAGTTGGGTTCTTTGTAGGTCGCAGCCATTCTTTTCTCCTCGCTAATTTAAATCAAGTAAACGAACGTAAACACCAGAATCCAGATTAGATCCACGAAGTGCCAATACAACCCGGCGATTTCCACCAGGTTGGCTTTTTGGGAAGTGTATTTGTGACGGATGCCATTAATCACGATCACTGAAAGATAGATGACCCCGCCGGTCACGTGGGCGCCGTGGAAGCCGGTAATGGTGAAGAACGTGGTTCCAAAGAGATAATTGCCAAACGGATTGTGGCTTAAGGTTAAGCCTTGATGAATGAGATGGGTCCATTCATAAGCCTGCAGGCCGAGGAAGGCGGCGCCGCCCAGGATGGTCAGCCCCAAATATTTGACCATCCCTTTGAGGTTATCGTGCTTGATCGCGGATAATCCTTTTACCATGGTGACGCTGCTGCAAATCAGCAAAAAGGTCATAACAGCGGTGAGCTGAATGCCCAGCACCTTCTGCGGCACTGGCCAATCGATGCTGCCCGCGCGCATCGCCCCGTAGCCGGCCAGCAGCGCGCCAAAGGTCATGGCGTCACCGGCAAGGAAAGCCCACATGCCCAGCTTGCCCCAACTTTCGGGAGTTAAAGGGGATTCCGCCGGCTCAACGGCGTGCACAATCGTAACCTGACTCAAGGTTCTTTCTCCTCTGTTTGGTTCGCATTCGAAGTTTCGTGTGAATTTATAGTATGATTGTATTGTGACCGGCGATAAATAAACAACCCCACGACCATCGATCCGACGACAAAAAACGGCATGGCCATCATAAACAAAATACTCATATTAAAGCCGCGGCCGACGGCGTTGTCCATCGCGAAATTGCACCCGGGACAGGCGGTCGCTGCCATAGGACTGGTTGTTATCAATATCATCAGCGCCATGGCAGCGACCACATTTGAAATCTTGAGTTTTCGGAGTAATGGAGTAATGGATCGTTGGATTAATGGGATGATGCTTCCATGCCCCTGTTTTTTTTCATTGCTCCAATACTCCATTACTCCAACACTCCACATTGAATTAAATCTTAACTTTCGGTGTAGCACTTACATGCTGGATCAACTCAAATAGACCAGCCCATACAGAATCGGCCACAACGCCACCACCAGAAACCAGTACATGCCAACAAGCTGGATGCCAACGTACCGCTGCGAACTGTAATGATTGGGGCTGAAATTTAATCTCGTTAATACCGCCAGAATCCAGACCATCGCGCCCATCACGTGCAGAGCATGGCAGCCAATTAAAACGTAAAACGTCGCGCCGAAAACCCCGGAAGATAACGTGAGTCCGAATCCGATCAGCCGCAGCCACTCGTACCCTTGTACCAGCAAAAAGATAGAGCCTAAAACCGCGGTTACGGTTAAGCTGTTGCTCACGAGCTGGCGGTTCCAGTTCGTGAGCCGACGCCAGGTTTGCAGCATCGCCCAACCGCTGCACAACAGAACGACAGTATTGGCGGCTGTAACCCCCAGCGGCAGACGCGGCTGTCCGGGCGGCGGCCAGCTTTCGGCGCCAAATCGGAACACCACAAACGCGCCAATCAACCCGGCAAAGAACATCACATCCGCGCCGATGAACAGCATCATGGCCAGAAAGGCGTTGCCCGCGGATTGCTGGGCCTCGCCGCTTGAACCGCCGCCATCCGGATCAAACAGCGGGTCATCGATAAGGGGCGGCGGCCCCTGACCGTAACTTTTCTTGATGGCTACCTTGTCGACGACTTCAAGCGACATGCTAATTTCTCACCAGTATGATGATCACCGACAGCGCATATAAAAACATCATTACGCCGAGCAAGATAAACAACAGCCGCCGGTTTTGGATTTTTTGCTCAACTTTGTGCATTCTAAATCCTGGACTGTCTCGATTTATCGAGACTACCGTCCCGAATGAATTCGGGCGTCCCAATTTAATGATGTCCATCCCCGCTGACCGCGGCCGATTTGACGGTTTGCGGCAGCCAGTCGGCGTCCACTCCCGGCACGCTGTACTCGTACGGCCCGTGATGAACCGTCGGGATAGTCCCGAAGTTGCCGTGCGGCGGCGGCGTGGACGCGGTCCACTCCAACGTGTTCGCCTGCCAGGGGTTGTCCTCCGCTTTTTTGCCTTTGATCAGACTGTAGAAAAAGTTAAAGAAGAAAATGAGCTGAACCACCCCAAGGGTGAAGGCGCTCATGGTAATAAAAATGTTCATCCCTTCGAACTGTTTCAAAAATTCGTATTGCAGCGGATTATAAATGCGGCGCATGTGTCCGCCCACGCCCAGAATGTGCATCGGGAAAAAAGTGCCGTTGAACGCGGCGAACGTCAGCCAGAAATGAATTTTCCCCAGCGTGTCGTTCATCTTGCGGCCAAACATCTTCGGGTACCAGTAGAAGATGGCGGCAAAGATTCCGAAAATGCTGCCGCCGAACACCACGTAGTGAATGTGCGCCACGATGTAATAGGTATCGTGAATAAAAATATCCACCGGCGTGGAGGCCATATAAATTCCCGAGAGGCCGCCGATGACAAACATCGACACAAACGCCAGCACGTTGAGCATGGGCACGGTGTAGCGCATGTTGCCGCCCCACATGGTTCCCAGCCAGTTAAAGGTTTTGATCGCCGACGGCACCGCAATCACCATCGTCGAGATCATAAAGGTGGTGCCGAGCGCCGGGTTCATGCCGCTCTGGAACATGTGGTGGCCCCAGACAATCCAGCCCAGACCGGCAATCGAGACCATCGCGAAAACCATGGCTTTATAGCCAAAAATGGGTTTGCGGCAGAACACCGGGAGAATTTCGGAAGTGATTCCCATGGCGGGGAGAATTAGAATGTACACTTCGGGGTGGCCGAAAAACCAGAACAGGTGCTGCCACAGCAGCGGGTCGCCGCCGCCAGCAGGATTGAAAAATGACGTGCCGGCCAGGCGGTCAAACAACAGCATCGCCAGCGCCGCGGTGAGCACCGGCAGCGCCAACAACAGCAGAATCGCCACGATAAACAACGACCACAGCACCAGCGGCAGCCGCATGAAGGTCATCCCCGGCGCGCGCATGTTGATGATGGTCGTGATGTAATTGATCGAACCCATCAAAGAAGAAATACCGAGAATGATCAAACTCATGCACCATAAATTTTGCCCCCAGTTCACGCCCGTCCAGGTAGGATTGGCGGAAAGCGGCGGATAGCCCGTCCACCCCGTGGCCGCGTGGCCGCCGGGAACAAAAAAGCCGACCAGCATCACGACGCCCGATACCAAGGCCACCCAGAACGACAGCATGTTGAGAACGGGAAACGCCATGTCACGGGCGCCGATCATTAACGGAATCAGAAAGTTTCCAAAGCAGCCCACCAGAATCGGCATGACCACAAAAAAGATCATGATGGTGGCGTGCATGGTAAACAGCTCGTTGTAAAAGGCCGGGGTGACGATCCCCACCGGCATCCTTTTCGTCAGCCAGTTCTGCTCGGCGTCCGGTTTGGCGAGCCAGCGGTCCCACACGCGATCCATGTAGGTTTGCGCCTCGCCGGTCTGGCGATACTGTTCCGAAGCGCCGATGATAGGCAGCGGCCGTTCGGGATACGCCAATTGCCAGCGCACCAGCATGGCCAATCCCCCGCCAAGCAGCAGCATGAGCAATCCCAGCAGCAAAAACTGCTTGGCAATCATCTTGTGATCGGTCGAAAAAATGTAGGTGCGGATAAAACCGTGATGTTCGTGGGCAACGTGTTTTTCTTTCACCGCAGTTGCTTCGCTCATAGTTCTCCCTTTTGATTTGAATATGGAAGGATCGGGCTATTGATTCATTGGCGGAGTGCTTGGCGGCCAGGTACTTTGGACCCAGGCGTCGTACTCTTCCGGTGTATGCACCAACAGATGGCCCAGCATCCCCGAATGGCCAAAGCCGCAGAGCTCGGCGCACGGAATTTCGTATTTGCCGGTTTGGGTCACTTCAAACCAGGCACGAATCTCGCGCCCGGGCACGGCGTCCTGTTTCAGACGCACTTGCGGCACAAAAAAGCTGTGAATGACGTCTTTGGATTTTAAGCGAACTTCGACCACTGTGTTCACCGGCACGTGCAGTAGGTTGTCCACTTGATAGTCATCGCTGGTGCCGAAGGTTTTGTCCGGACCGGGATACAGCATCTCCCAGTTGAACTGCTTGCCCGTAACCTGAACGACGATATCCGTCGGTGGGACGTGTTGTTTGATTTTGCTCCACACCGGTTTGCTGACGAGCGCCAATACGATCATCGCGATGAAGGTCGCGCTGGTCCAGATGTATTCGAGGGTGACGTTGCCGTGATAGTATCGGGCTTTCCGTCCTTCTTTATGGCGATATTTAAAGATAAAGTAAATCATCGCGCCGGCAACTAAAAAGAATACGGCCGTAGTGATGTAGTAAATGACATAGAAGAATTTATCGATCTCTCCTCCGTAAGTCGAAACATTTGGCGGCAGCCAATCGAGCATGTCTTTCTCCTCAGTTGATGGATTTAAATTGAGTTGTGAGATAAAGAATTGTGTTGATCTATACGTGCAACTTTTGCGTTTAGCAAAAACGCCCCTGCTAAATTTTCGAGCCGCGTGAATATAAAGAAATGGTCGTAAAGAAGCAAGATTTTTCCTTGATGAATGGAAATTTGTTGAGTCACGAAGGTGCTCTCGTTATTCATGGCCTGTGTTCTCGGGCTAACCATAGCGTGGCTGCTTCACGTGCTGAAACTCGACCCCAAAATTGCCGCTGCCCGGTGACTCTGGCCCTGGCCGATCTTGCGACGCTGCTGTTTTATTTAACGATTGCAAGTTGGGTGCTATGAATTTTTCACAGCCAAAAAATTGCTTGACTTCTCAGAACGGATTAAGTATTTTAATTCTGAGTTTTTGTTCGACACGGTATAAAAAAGAGAGAGATTACGTTGCTACAAACGCAGGAGACGCTACTATCAGAGTTGAATTCATGGGCCTGCACTTCGAGTGGGATGACAAAAAGGCCCGTGCAAATCTTAAAAATCATGGTGTCAGTTTTGACGAATCCAAAACAGTCTTTATCGATCCTTTGGCGCGCATCTTTGACGACGTAGTTCATTCTGCAAAAGAAGATCGAGAAATTATCATCGGCCATTCTTTAAATAACCGACTTTTACTTGTTTGTTTTACCGAACGCGAAGATATTATTCGCATAATCAGTGCACGAAAAGCAACAAAGAAAGAGCGTAACGATTATGAAGAAAACGTATTCCGTTAAATCGCATGATAGTGCAGTGGACGAGATGCTTCCCGAGTATAACTTCGATTATCGGAAAGCACGCCCGAATCGCTTTGCCGAACGAATTTACAAAGATCGTTGCGTGGTGATTCTTGATCCGGACATTTCGAGGATTTTCTCCACGTCAGAATCGGTAAATACCGTTCTTCGCGCACTTATTTCCACCATGCCAAAACCTAAAAAAGCTAAGAGCGCTCGCAAGTCATCATCAAAATTGCAACGCAATAAGGGCAAATAAATGAACGTCTCTCAATTTTTAGCAAAGATGTAGCGAATACACTCGACGTTGCATTCAACGTTTTCACAAGCCGATATCCACAAACGCCTGCCGCGCGCCCGGCAATTTATCGACCAGTGCTACGCCCAGCCGCTCGATTTGCGGCAGATTTCCCGGCGCGCCTGTTTCTTGCCCTATCATTTCCTGCGGGTGTTCCACCAAGTATTTAAGAAACCCCGCACCAGTATTTGACGCAGCGGCGCATCGAAAAAGCCAAATACCTGCTTTCGCACAGCAACCTCACCGTGACCGAAGTCTGCTTTCTGGTGGGATTTGAAAGTCTGGGGTCGTTCAGCACCTTATTTCAACGCTATGTCGGCCAGCCGCCCACGCTGTATCGCATGAAAACCTTCGAACGCAAACAAGCGGCGGCGCGGTATCCGGAGTTGGCGATCCCGGCGTGCTTTTTAAAAAGATTTGGATTAAGAACTGCCCATAAGGGGCTACGGGTTATCTATTCCCCCTTTTAGAGGGGTTGTCTTTGTTATTCGCTCGTCGGGGCACAGCATGCTGTGCCCCTACATTCATTGCAAAGAAAATAATGAGGCCCCTATGACACCGAAACTCTATCGCGTTATTCTGCCGGTCTCGGACATCAACAAAGCCGAGGCCTTCTACACGCAGGTGCTCGGCATTAAAGGCCAGCGCGTCTCGCCCGGGCGCCACTACTTCGACTGCGGCGGGACGATTCTCGCCTGTTACGACCCGCGCGCGGACGGCGACGACTTCGACGCGCGTCCGAACCAGGAGCACCTGTACTTTGCGGTGGCCGACCTCGAGGCCGTGTACCAGCGGGTCGAGCAACTGGGCGCACTCTCTACAGAAACCGGAGACAGCGGGTTGCCGATGGGGAAGATCGCCACGCGCCCGTGGGGCGAGCGCTCGTTTTATGCCAAAGACCCGTTCGGCAATTCCATCTGTTTTGTGGACGAGAAAACCATCTTCACCGGCAAGTAGCTACCCCTCGTTATTCATCATTTCTTGTTCGATATTCGACATTGCAAAAATACGTCCCGACTTTGTTATTCGTTATTTTACACTAAGGAATATCGGGACTGATTTTTGCGCTCCGTTCATTCCGTTCAAATTCGCAATTTTCGAGTAGCGTCATTTTCGAGAAATGATTATTTTTTGCTTCACAATCAATTTTTTTTTTTTATCTTATTAACCTGAATGGAGGGTGTTATGATCCAGAGAATGTCGCATACCAGCATTTATGTCCTCGATCAGGATGACGCGCTGGAATTTTACACCAAGAAATTAGGCTTCGAAGTGCGCACCGACGCCACCATGGGCGACTTCCGCTGGCTGACGGTTGGCCCGAAAGAGCAGACGGATCTGGAAATCGTTCTCATGCCCATTCGCGCCGGCATGACGTGGAATGAGGCCACGGCCAAGCAAGTGAGATCTTTGGTAGAAAGAGGCGTGTTCGCCGCCGCAGGAGCGCCCCTGTGGCATCGAAGCGCTCTTTAAAGATAATTCGGGTAACTGGTTCAGCCTGACTCAGCATACCTGAACGAGATGTCTTTTCGAACGAGCGTAGCGAGTAAGAAATCTGACTCTTTGCTAAACCAGATTTCTCATCCCCGACTTCGTCGGGATTAGAAATGACATTGGATTTGTTTTTTTCTAAAGAAGAAAGGAGAAGAAATATAGCAACAATGACTATTTCGGAATCGACCCGACCCTCGAACTTTATCCGTGATATCATCGAAGACGATTTAAAAACCGGCAAGTACGACGGTCGCGTGGCCACCCGTTTCCCGCCCGAACCCAATGGGTATTTGCACATCGGCCACGCCAAATCCATCTGCCTGAATTTTGGAATTGCGCGGGATTACAAAGGCGTCTGCCATCTCCGTTTCGATGACACCAATCCCACCAAAGAAGAGCAGGAATACGTGGACGCCATCATGGCAGACGTGCGCTGGCTGGGGTTCGATTGGGGGAAACACCTTTATTATGCCTCGGACTACTTCGAACAGCTCTACGAATTCGCCATTCAGCTCATCCAAGCTGGCAAAGCGTATGTCGATGATTTGAGCGCCGATGAAATTCGCCAGTACCGCGGCACGCTCACCGAACCCGGCAAAGAAAGCCCGTACCGCAATCGTTCGGTTAAAGAAAATCTGGAGCTGTTCGAAAGGATGCGCCGGGGCGAATTTCCGGACGGCTCGCGCACGCTGCGCGCCAAAATCGATATGTCTTCCGGCAATATCAATCTGCGCGACCCGGTGATGTACCGCATCCTGCACGCCGAACACCACCGCACCGGCGAAAAGTGGTGCATCTATCCAACATACGATTGGGCGCACGGCCAGTCCGATTCGATCGAGCGCATCACCCATTCCATCTGCACGCTGGAGTTTGAGGATCACCGCCCCTTGTACGACTGGTGTCTCGACCAGCTCGGCATCTACCATCCGCAGCAGATCGAGTTTGCACGCCTCAACCTCAGCCACACGGTGATGAGCAAACGGCGGTTGTTGGAACTGGTGGAGGGCGGCCACGTCACCGGCTGGGACGATCCGCGCATGCCCACGTTGGCGGGCTTGCGGCGGCGGGGCTGCACGCCCGAGGCCATCCGCAATTTCTGCGACCGCATCGGCGTGGCCAAGGCCGACAGCATCGTCGATATCGCGCTGCTCGAACACTGCGTCCGCGAAGATTTGAACCAGCGCGCGCCGCGGGTGATGGCGGTGCTGCGGCCGCTCAAAGTGGTCATCGACAACTTTCCAGAAAGCCAAGTCGAGGAAATGGATGCGGTGAACAATCCGGAAGACCCCGGCATGGGGACGCGCAAGGTGCCGTTTTCGCGGGAGCTGTACATCGAACAGGACGACTTCCGCGAAATCCCGCCGCCGAAATATTTTCGACTCGCGCCAGGCGTCGAGGTGCGGCTGCGTTACGCGTACTTCGTCAAGTGCGTGGATGTTGTGAAGGATAAAAAGAGTGGCGCGATCGTGGAAATCCACTGCACGTACGATCCGAAAACCCGCGGCGGCGATTCCCCC
>Ga0247727_10010708_pt1 | contig 16187 bp, 12 predicted proteins | sample WisWelCaveWW1625_FD_202498 | JGI IMG/M metagenome (GOLD analysis project Ga0247727, IMG submission 202498) | Biofilm microbial communities from Wishing Well Cave, Virginia, United States - WW16-25 | ecosystem: Environmental > Aquatic > Deep subsurface > Groundwater > Cave microbial mat | place... | reverse complement strand
GGCATCTCGATGTAGCGGTCCGGTTCTTCAGCTTTGCCATGAATAGCAAAGAAGCGTCGCTCAATTTCCTTGAAAAACTAATGCACATTTCCCATCAATCTTCGAATTGCCGGCGTCAGCGCGGCTAAAATGCCGGCGGCGATAAGCAGGCCAACGGCGATGGAACCGTAAAGCGTGGTCAAAGCGCCGGTGTCATTTGCATTAAAAAATCCCGCGAAATAACCGGCGAGTTTGTTGCCCAATGAGGCGGCGAGAAACCACACGCCCATCATAATGCCCAAAACTCTGGCCGGCGCAAGTTTTGTGACGGTGCTCAAACCCACCGGGCTCAAACACATTTCGCCGACGACTTCGAAAAAGTAAAGGCCGACGAGCCACAACGGGCTGATCTTGCCGGAGGCGGTGAGCATCGCCGCGGGAATCATCAGCAAATAACCGAGACCGATGAACAAAAGGCCGAACGTGAATTTCGCGGGGCTTGAGGGCTGACGCTCGCCCATGCGCACCCAGAGCATGGAAAACAGCGGCGCTAAGATGATGACGAAGAATGCCGTCATCGATTGCAACCAGCTCGAGGGAAATTTCATTCCGAAGGCTTCCGTGCGCACGAGACGATCCGCAAAGAGATTGAGGCTCGCGCCTTTTTGCTCGTAAGCCGCCCAAAACAAAATAGTGAAAAGAAAAAAAACAAAAATTGCGCCGACGCGCTTCCACTCTGCGCTGGTCAACGGCGGGTGCGCGGCAGCGCCGGTTACGTTTTTCGCTTTACGCCTCATCTGCCCGATGTGCGCCAGGCGTTGCCGATGCGCAAGATACACGATCAAGCCGAGCGTCATGCCGACGCCGGCGGCGCCGAAGCCCCAATGCCAGCTTGAGATCGGATCGAATCCCTTCGACGTGAGCCATTGCTTGAAGCCTTCGCTTTGCGCCAGATAACCACAAACGAGAGGCGCCAACACCGCGCCGATATTGATGCCCATATAAAAAATCGAAAAGCCGCTGTCGCGCCGCGGATCGTTCTCGCCGTAAAGGCTACCGACCATCGTGCTGATGTTGGGTTTCAGCAAGCCCGTGCCGCAGGCAATCAACACGAGGCCGGTGTAAAAAAATGGCAGCGACGAGAAAACCATGGTGAAATGCCCGCACGCGATAATGATGCCGCCGAGCAGCACCGCGAGTCGTGCGCCTAAAATGCGATCGGCGATTAAACCGCCGGGCAACGACATGAGATAAACCGACATGGTGTAGGTGCCGTAAATCGAGGCCGCGGTTTTCGTGTCGAAGGCGAGGCCGCCATTCGCCACCGGCGCCACCATGTACAACACGAGAATGGCGCGCATGCCGTAATAGCTGAAGCGCTCCCACAGCTCGGTGAAGAAAAGCGTCGCGAGTCCTTTCGGATGGCCGCCGAGGCCGGAGGTGTCGAGGGAAGTTTGCGTGTTCATGAGAGGATTAGAATTGAGGTGGATGTTCGTTGGCTTCAACTCAAAATTGGCGAGCGCAAACCATGTATGAATTATTTAAACGCAGAGCAATAACTGTGGCGCGCCCACAAGCGGTGAGGCCGATGATGACCGTCCCGTCCTCGCTCCAACGAAAGTGATCAAACCAGTTTTGGGTATTCGGATTAAACAAGCGGATAACCTGATTGGATACAGAATCAAGGGCATGGGTTTTCTCCCCTTGGAGCGGTTACAGGATTGGCAAGCGAGACACAAATTTTCTTCACTCGTTATCCCTCCGGATTTTTCCGGGATAATATGATCGACGTGCAGACGTATACCCATGATCGCCTCACGGGCATGGCAGTAGCAACAACGATATTTTGAACGCTCGGCAACTTGGGCGCGTAGCGGTTCCGGTATTTTCGTCGAGCTAATTTTTTATCTCCCGTTATCAGACAGCGATAAAGGGCGCCCCATCTTTTTCAGCAGCGCCAGCGCTTTGGCTTTTTTGAGCATTAAAAAATTAGCCTCGAGTTGAACGTCATCCAATTCTGCGAGCTCGTTCAACGTTATGGTTCCCTCGCTATTTTTTTGTAAAAGCTTATTCAGTTTTCTTTGTTTGACGACCGGCAATGTGCTTCTCGCAATCGTTTGTAAACGAGCAAGGCTTAAATCGCCCATTTGCGCCAATTCCTTCTCAAAATCCGGCGGAATCACTTCAAGCCATGCCGGCAAGTTATATCTTACGGTTTGCACGACAATTTCCGCAATCGGCGCTTTCATCATTCGTGATTGATGTTGCAAGCGTTCATAAAGCGGTTTAGGAAAGTCGACGGTTACAGTTGTTTCCATGATTTCACCTTGTCATTCAAATTCTAAAAATTCATTCTAATTCGAAGGCGTGACATGATCAAGAATATATTGAAACGAAGACAGGAATGCAAGAAGTAAAAACAATTTCATAAATAGCTGAAGCGCTCCCACAGCTCGATCAAAAATATATCGAAATCGAATCAAGAATGCAAGAAGTAAAAAACCTCTTGACTAATTTATTGATTTTGTGTATACTGAACTGTGATTTACTGCATACTCACCTAACCAGAAGTGGGTAGTGACCCTGGCGTACAAGATTCAGGCTTGTCAGGTGGAGGCGTGGCATCGGCACTCATCCGTTCAGGGAAGAAAGAGTGGTGATGTGACGCCTTTTTTATTTATAAATGTGTTTTAGCGAAGGGTTGGAGGACTGCCCCCAAACGGCAAACTAAGTTAAGGATGAATTAAACGTGGTGACGCAATCGCTTGTGGAGCAACCGCCTTCATCTCCACAGTATTTCCAAAAAGGGCTGGGACTGAAAACAGTCGCCCAGGGACTGCTTGAAAAAGATTATCACAGCCATATCGTCGATTATCTGCGCGCGCACGATTTTAGGTTGCGCGTTGCCGATATGGAAATTCATCTCGCGCAGGAGTTCGGCTTTTGCTACGGCGTTGACCGCGCAGTGGAATATGCGTATCAGGCGCGCGCCAAATTCCCGGCGCGGCGCATTTTTCTCACCGGTGAAATCATTCACAATCCGCACGTCAATCGCCGGATGCTGGAAATGGACATCGGCTTTCTCAGCGGCCAGTACAAAAGCGACGTAGGCGTGGAGAGCCTCACCCCGGAAGACGTCGTGATTCTGCCGGCTTTTGGCGTGACGATGCACGAATTCAAACGACTCCGCAATATCGGCTGTGTTCTCGTCGATACCACCTGCGGTTCGGTGCTGAACGTATGGAAAAGAGTCGAGCAATATGCCCGCGACGGCTTTACCGCGGTGATTCACGGCAAGTATTATCACGAAGAGACCCGCGCCACCTCCAGCCAGGCGACCAAGCTTGGCGGGCATTATCTCGTGATTCGTGACATGGAGGAAGCGCTGAAAGTTTGTGACTTTATTCTGGGGAAAATGACGCGTGGTGAATTTTTAAAGCTTTTTGCCCGCGCCATTTCATCCGGCTTCGATCCGGATTTGCATCTGCAAAAAATCGGCGCGGCCAACCAAACCACGATGTTGAGCAGCGAATCGCTGGCGATTGCGGAAAAATTGAAACAAACGATCATCGCCAAACTCGGCGCCGAAACCGTCGAGCCATATTTCCGCACGTTTGATACGATTTGCAGCGCCACGCAGGATCGGCAGGACGCCATTCTAAAACTGGTGGCGACGCAGAAACTCGACATTATGCTGGTGATCGGCGGCTACAACAGCAGCAACACCAATCATCTCACCGCGCTCGCCAATCAGCACACCAGAACGTTTCACATTGATGATCCGCGGTGCCTGACCAATGTCGAGGTGATTCGCCACAAACCGTACGGCAGCAATGAAGAGATCGAATCCCGCGACTGGCTGCCCGTGGGGCCGATCAAAATCGGGCTGACCGCCGGCGCTTCGACGCCGAACAACAAAATCGGCGAAGCGGTTTCGCGCCTTGCCAGATTGCGCGGCAACGAAGTCGAAGACTGGTTGAAATAATTTTTCAGTTTCTTCTCACCGTCAGGGGCGCTGTAATCCATTTTTGGACTCCAGCACCCCATTTTTTTGTAAATTTCTCTTGACATTGACTGCAGGATTTTGTTTTATATGGCCGAAAAATCGGCACTATCGCCTCCGCTTTTACTCACTCTGATCCGGAGCATGGTTGAGAAAAAGCTGTACAACTCATAATATTGTTTTAACAAAACCATCCCGCTTGATCGGGAAAAGGAGGAAAAATGGATCTTAAAAAATGCAGTATCGCGACAGGCGCGGTCTTCGTCGCCACCTTTGTTTGGGATTTTCTCTTCCACGGCATGTTTTTGGGGCCAAGCTACTATCAGACTAATACGGCGACCTTTGTCCAGGGCCAGGGATTCAATGTCTGGCTCCTGGTCGGTGAATTGATCCAATCGGGGTTGCTGGTCTATCTGTGGACGCGGGTTATGGGCAGCTTTGGCGGAGGCGTCAAGGGCGGCGTGCAGTTCGGCGTGCTGGCGCAATTGTTTCTCAGCATGCCGGCCGCCATGTACAATCACATGTTCATCAACGGATTTCCGTATGCGCTGTCGTGGCTATGGGTGGTCGGCGCGCTGATTCTCGGCACTATTCAGGGCGCGATTGCCGGCGCGATGTACAAACCGTCGATGGCGGGCAAGACGGCTTAAAATCGCCGCAACGATTTTGAAAGGCAGAATGATGGTTCGGCAAAATGATTAAAAATCAGTTTGCCAAATAATCATTCTGCCTTTTGGTTACGGTGAATGCCGCATTAAAGATACTTGGCTCTGACAAAATCATACCAACCGGATAAATTTGTGTGTTCGCCTGCCAATTGACATTAGATTTTTAAATCGGCTGCGAAACATGTTTTTGCTTCCAAGTCAGCAAGTTAGTAAAAAACGAAGCTCCCAAAGCCAAAAAGTAAAATGCCAGCGTCAATATATCTACCAACTTCGCGTTCAAATCCAGTCCGGTGATGGAATCGATGAGAAACTTGACGTAAGAATTTGGCATGTCGTAAAGGCCCGGCTTTATTCTGACCTGCCAGTGCCAGTCCGTGCAGGGACAATATCCGATGCCGTACCAGAGGCCGAGAACGAACCAGGAACCGGCGATCAAAGACAAAACGACAAGATTGGCGCGCCGTGTTTTTTTCCACATCCAGCCGAAAAGGCTGAACACAATGAGCAGCGCATGAAAGATGAAAAAGAATTTGTCGAGGAAAGCATACATCGCTAAATTCGCACAGCTTCTGATCATTGAGGACGACATCGATTATTGATGATGTCATTCCGGAGAATTTTTTTTGAATCAAGCACCATGCTCGAAAACCCAAAAGATGCTTTCAGCTTGACATGTTATTGGGAAGCCACTTATAAGATCGAAATACATCTCTCTACTTTTCCGCGATGCAATATAAAAACTTCTTTCCCCGCAAATAAATTTCATTATCAACCAGCGCCGGCGAAGCGTCGATGCCGTCGTCAAGTTTGTTCGTCGCCAGAACTTCAAAGCTCGAATTGTTTTCGATCACTATCGTTGTGCCGTCTCTGCCGACGAGATACACGCGATCCGCCGCGCCGACCGGCGAGGCATAAATATTCGCAATGCCTTCGAGGCGCTGACGGCTGTAATGCGGCTCGCCGGTTTTCGCGTTGAAACACGAAAGAATGCCGGTGTTCACTTTCAAAAAATACAACTTGCCGTCATAAAGCAGCGGCGAGGGCACATACGGCGTGTCCTGGCCATGTTTCCACACCATCGCCGCCGAATTGCTGAGATCGCCCTTTGCATCCGCCAGCCGAATCGCATACAACGCGCTGCCGCGAAAACCCGCGGTGACATACACCATGCCCTCCGCTGCCACCGGCGAGGGAATCGCATTCAACGTCGTGCCGCTGCATTCCCAAATCAAATTGCCATTGGCCAAATCATAACTGCGCACGCGATTCGTGGCGTTGACGATGACCTGCGGTCTGCCTGCGTGCATGACGACCAGCGGCGTCGCCCACGTGGTTGGCTCATCACGGTTCACGCGCCACAACTCTTTGCCGGTGCGCTTGTCGAGCGCGACCATGAAGGAGCCGCCTTCATGATCCCAATTCACCACGAGCGTGTTGCCGTGCAGCGCCGGCGAGCTGCCTTCGCCGAACCCGTTGCGCGTGGTCATATCGCCGAGATCTTTTTTCCACAACAGCTTGCCGCTCATATCGTAACCATAAATTCCGCGCGAGCCGAAGTCGGCAAAGATGTGTTCGCCATCCGTGATCGGCGAGTTCGAAGCCCACGTGCCGTCGGGATGCGTGCCTTCGTGCGGCAGCGCTTCAATCGCCGTTTGTTGCCAGATAATTTTTCCATCGCGACGCGAAAGCGCGAGCAGCACGAACTTTTGCACGTTGGTGGGCGCGATGCCGCGACGGCGCGAATTGCCGGATTCCTGTGCCGCGGGCGGCGCAACGGCTTTATCCGTTGCAATCGCCGTGGTGAGATAAATGCGGTCGCCCCACACAATCGGCGAAGAGTTGCCCTTGCCGGGAATTTCGATTTTCCAGCGGATATTTTTTTCTTCGCTCCATTGCAACGGCGGATTCGCCAGCGGCGCAACGCCGTTCGCAACCGGCCCGCGCCACTGCGGCCAGTATTTTTCGCTGTTGGAAGAGGGATTGACCGTAACAAATAGAATGGCGATAAGAAGGGCGAGCGTCATGCTTGTCATCCTTTCAGTTTGGCGTCACGCGTTATGGACCGCAAGGTTATTTTCCGTAAATTTTATTTTGGCAATATATCAATCTGTTTGATCAAAGTCCATGATTATTTTCAGGCATCGTTCAAGCATGGAAACGCCGGAAAATTCATTTTGCTTCGAGCGAGGAGTTTTTTGTATTGAGACGATCAATTTCACAAAACCATCCCAATCCCTCTGCTGCAATAGCTTGCATTTTACAAAAAATCCGGTAAATTGTCTGATGACATAATTGAAAAATGATTGATCCTCATCTAAACTCTTTCATCTCGCGCTACAGCCTCGGTTAAAGGAATCGTTGGCCGCTATGTCATTGCGCAGCAAAAGTTGGAAAAAAATTCTGACATTTTATTGCCCGCGGATTGAAGAAGCCCGCGGATAAAGCTTTTGTTTTATCCGCGGGCTTCTTCAATCCGCGGGGAATTTAAGGCTGTCCCGTTTGTGGGACTTCAGTTTTCAGCTCGTCTGAAAAACTGACGTAGGCTCTTTCACAACAACATTACTGGAGGCTTTATGAAAACTTCAACCACCGTTTTCCTGCTGCTGGTGCTGCTTTCTGCGGCGCCGGTTCATGACCAAAACCGCTCTGACGACGCTGCGCCGCCGAGGCGGACTCCATTTCGACATCCGGGCAGCAAAAGGCATTTTGACAAAGCCGGGATGAACTTTTTTGCCGGGGCGAGTTTCCAGGACAGAGACTATTCCCGACCCTGGCGCAGCGCGATGGAACCTTACCACAAGAGAAGCGAGCGTTGGATGAATTCTCCGGGAGGCCTTTTTGAGAAAAGCCGTCATGAACAGAATACGCCTCTTCGCGCCAACCGTGCTCCCGGTTCGAACGAGACGCAGAGCCTTTCCGATAGTGTGCAGGCGGCCTGGGTGAAGCACTACGCCTCACAGAGCCTTCCAGGCTTGGATGAAGCCACCGCTATAGCTGTTGACGGCGCCGGAAATGTTTATGTGACAGGCTATAGCCCCAAATCACCGTTTGGGACAGACTACTTAACCGCGAAGTATAACGCTACAGGCGCCCAACTCTGGGCGACGCGATATGGCGGCAATAAGCATGTAGATAATCTGGCTAATGCTATAACCGTTGATGGTGCCGGGAATGTTTATGTGACGGGAAGCAGTTTCGGTTCTGGAACATCCTATGACTACGCCACCATCAAATACAACGCTGCCGGAGAACAGCAGTGGGTTGCCCGCTACAATGGCCCGGGAAATACTGATGACGAGGCCAATGCCCTCGCTGTTGACGGCGCCGGCAATGTTTATGTGACGGGATTCAGTGACGGTCCAGGAACATCCGAAGACTACGCCACCATCAAATACAACGCTGCCGGCGCCCAGCAGTGGGCCGCCCGCTATAATGGCCCGGGAAATGATTTTGACTATGCCAATGCCCTTGCGATTGATGGCGCCGGGAATGTTTATGTGACGGGATACAGTTCCGGTTCAGGAACAGGGTATGACTATGCCACAATCAAATACAACGTTACTGGCATCCAGCAATGGGTTGTCCGCTACAATGGCCCGAGAAACGCTAATGACTTCGCCTATGCCCTTGCGATTGACGGCGCCGGCAATGTTTATGTGACGGGAAGAAGTGCCGGTTCAGGAACATCTGATGACTACGCCACTATCAAATACAACGTTTCCGGCGTTCAGCAATGGGTCGCTCGCTACGATGACCCTGGAAATTCTAACGACGGGGCCAGTGCCCTTGCGGTTGACGGCGCCGGCAATGTTTATGTAACGGGATACAGTTCCGGTTCAGGAACATCCGATGATTACGCCACCATCAAATACAACCCTGCTGGCGCCCAGCAGTGGGTCGCCCGCTACAATGGCCCGGGAAATGGTTTTGACTATGCCACTGCCCTTGCGGTTGACGGCGCCGGCAATGTTTATGTGACGGGAAGCAGTTCCGGCTCAGGAATATCCTCTGACTATGCCACCATCAAATACAATGCTGCCGGAGTCCAGCAGTGGGCCGCCCGCTACAATGGCCCGGGAAATTTTTATGACGCTGCCACTGCCCTTGCGGTTGACGGCGCCGGCAATGTTTATGTGACGGGAGAAAGTGACGGTTCAGGAACATCCTATGACTACGCCACTATCAAATACAACGCTGCCGGCGTCCAGCAGTGGGTCGCCCGCTACAATGGCCCGGAAAATTCTGATGACGAGGCCATTGCCCTTGCGGTTGACGGCGCCGGCAATGTTTATGTGACGGGAGAAAGTAAAGGTTCAGGAACATTTGAAGACTACGCTACCATCAAATACAACGCTGCCGGAGAACAGCAATGGATCGCCCGCTACAATGGCCCGGGAAATTCTTACGACGGTGCTACAGCCCTTGCGGTTGACGGCGCTGGCAATGTTTATGTGACCGGAGAAAGTGAAGGCTCAGGAACATCCTCTGATTACGCCACCATCAAATATAACACTGCCGGCGTTCAGCAATGGTTCGCTCGCTACGATGACCCTGGAAATTCTAACGACGGGGCCAGTGCCCTTGCGGTTGACGGCATCGGGAACGTTTATGTGACAGGAAGCACTGCAGAAATTGACAGCTTAATAGGAACATCTAACGTCGACTACGCTACCATCAAATACAATGCTGCCGGAGAACAGCAGTGGGTCGCCCGCTACAGTAGCCCGGGGAATTCTTTTGACTATGCCACTGCCCTCATGGTTGACGGCGCCGGCAATGTTTATGTCACGGGAGAAAGTGACGGTTCAGGACCATTATATGGCTACGTCACCATCAAATACAACGCTGCCGGGGTCCAGCAGTGGGTCGCCGGCTACCATGGCCCGGGAAATTCTAATGACGGTGCCCATGCCCTTGCGATTGATGGCGCCGGTAATGTTTATGTGACGGGACACAGTGACGGCTCAGGAACATCCTCTGATTACGCCACCATCAAATACAATGCTGCCGGCGTCCAGCAGTGGGTCGCCCGCTACAATGGCCCGGGAAATTCTTACGACGGTGCTACAGCCCTTGCGATTGACGGCGCCGGCAATGTTTATGTCACGGGAGCAAGTGACGGCTCAGGAACATCCTATGACTACGCCACTGTCAAATACAACGCTGCTGGAATCCAGCAATGGGTCGCCCGCTACAATGGCCCGGGAAATGATTTTGATTTGGCTCGTGCCCTTGTGGTTGACGGCGCCGGCAATGTTTATGTGACGGGAGACAGTTACGGCTCAGGAAACATCCCGGACTACGCTACCATCAAATACAGCGCTACCGGAAACCAGCAGTGGATCGCCCGCTACAGGGGCCCGGGAAGTGCTTTTGGCTATGCCAATGCCCTTGCGGTTGACGGCGCCGGCAATGTTTATGTGACGGGAGAAAGTAGCGGTGATACGTGGGACATTTATACCACGATCAAGTATGTTCAGACACCAGTTGCAGTGAAAGAGAAAGAACTAGGCCAACCGAACACCTACAGGCTCGCGCAGAATTACCCGAACCCGTTCAATCCTTCAACCACGATTCGCTACGGCCTCGCCAAGTCCGGCCATGTGACGCTGAAAGTGTTCAATCTGTACGGGCAGGAAATCGCGACGCTGGTGAATGAAACTAAATCCGCTGGTGAATATAAAATTCAGTGGAACCCGAACAATGTTCCCTGCGGCGTGTATATGTATCGCTTGCGGGCAGGGGAATTTGTCCAAACCAGAAAACTGGTTTTATTACAATAAGGCCTTAACGCGGCATTGGCCGCAACCAAAACTGCACCACAAAGGGCACAAAGAACACAAAGATTTTTTCTTTGTGCACTTTGTGTTCTTTGTGGTGAAGAATCTTCGCCCATTCCCTCATATAAGTTCCGGCAGACTGCATTTGATTGAAGAGCAGGCGCACCTCCTGCCCGGCGGCATTATAAATGGCCAACCGCACAAATGAAGCGCGCGGCAGGACGTATTCGATGCGCGTGGAGGAAATTCCCCCGCTCAGCGCGGAGGATGTTGCTGCGCTCTGGAAAGGATTCGGATAATTTTGCTGCAGCCGGTATTCCGAAGGCAGCGCTGCTCCCTTTTGTTCCACCGCGGTGGGATGCATGCCTTCCGTGATCGTCAAAATTTGATTCACGCTGACCGGCGCCAGCATATCCACGATTCCGGAAGGCCATTGCACGAGCACCGTATCGATTGCCGTGGCCTCGCCCAGTCCGAAATGCACCCACAGATTTTGGCCGCAATATCCTTCCTGTCCGGCAGAGGGCAGCAAACACGCGGTCGTGATACGTGCGGCTCAGGGACAGCTTCCGGCCGTCGCGCAGCAAACCACGTGGTCGCCATTGTTTTGCGGCTTCAGCGTCGCGATGCGATCGAGGCGCACGATGATCGAGCGATGGATACGCACGAACATGGCGGGGTCAAGCTGATTTTCCAGCGCGCTGATTTTCTCGCGCAACAGATGCGACTTTCCCTGCGCGTGCAGGCGCACGTAGTCGCCTTCCGCCTCGATCCAGTCGAGATCATTCACTTTCACGACCTCGATGCTGCCGAGCGACCTGATGATGAAGCGCTATCGATGGCATGCACCTGAAAGGCGCGCAGGGCGTGCAGATCATACGCGGTGACGAAGATCACCACCGGCATGTGCTCGACGCCGACGCGCTCGATCACGCCGAAACCATCCAGGCCCGGCATCTGCACATCCAGAAAAACCAGATCGGGCGACTTTTCCTGAATGGCCGCAACCGTTTGCAAGCCATCGGCGCTTTCGCCGACGACCACGACGTCGGTCTCGCCTTTGAGCATAGCCTGTACACCCTTGCGGGCCAAAGGCTCGTCGTCTGCAATGAGGGCACGAATTTTTGTTGACATGATTCTTGTGCTCCTAACCCGGTCATCAAGCCGTAATCAGAAACAAAAGCGCATGCTATGAGACAGAAAATTTATTTTTCAGACTTTAGGAGGAGGAAATTGCAATGGCCGCCGGCCCCGGCACACTCTCCACGCCGTGGCGAATCGCGTTTTCCACCAGCGGCTGCAAAATCAAATAAGGCACGCTCGCCTCGATGGTCGCCGCATCGATTTCCTTTTTAATCGCCAGCCGCTCGCCAAAGCGCGTTTGTTGAATCCGCAGATATTGATCGAGAAATTCCAGCTCCTGGCGCAGCGGCACTTCCTGCGTCGCGACATTTTCCAGCGTCAGCCGCAACAGATCGCTCAACTGCCCGAGCATGGCGCGCGCCGCTTTGGGGTCTTCCTCGATCAGGACCGCGATGGCATTCAACGTGTTGAAGAGGAAATGCGGATGCAACTGCATTTTAAGCGCCTGCAGTTGCGCCTGCGCCAGCTCCGCCTTCAACTGCGAAGCGCTGAGCTGCGCGTCCTGAAATCGCCGGTAATATTCCAGCGCATGGTTGAGCAGCAGAATGATGAAATAAATGTAAACGCCGTAATCAAAAAATCTGAGGTAATAGCTTTGCACATGGTTCAGAACCGCCACCGCCATCCAACAGCCGAAAATCAGCAGCCGGTTTTTCCAGCGTTGCGCCATGCTTTCACTCTTGTCTGCAATTTCGCGCCAGGATCATTTTGGCTCTCCTGATTCAGAACAAAATTTTTTCACCGCAGCACGATCATCTTCTGCCTCGCCTCGAATTTTCCCGCCCCGCCACTGGCGGGATCTGCGGCCTGCAAAACAAAGTAATAAACGCCGCTCGCCAATTGTTCTGAGGCAAAAGCGACCTCGTGTTTTCCGGCGGTCATGGGTGCGTTGAGCAGCGTTGCCGTTTCTCGTCCAAGCGCATCATAAAGGCGCAGTTGCACGTGCTGCGCGCTGGGCAGATAAAACCGCAATCTGGTGCTCGCCGCGCCGTTGCGCAAAAACGGGTTGGGATAGTTCTGCTCCAGGCGGAAAGTCGCCGGCAAATTTCCTTCGCGTTCATCAACGGCCAGCGTGCCGACGATGCGAAAGCGGGTATTTTTTTCAAAACGGGTCGTGCCGGGACTGAACCTGGCATCGATCACGAGACCTGGGCTATAAAACGTCGACAAAGGCGGGGTAAACATTGACGGGAAAATGCTGAACGTCACGCGCAAAGAATCGCCGGCCGCGATGCTGGCGGCGAGAGGCGAAATGCTCACGGCGGTGTTGGGCCGAACGCTGCGATAAATAATCGACAGATAAACCGAGTCCGGCCCGGTGCCGCGATTGTGCACAAAGAAAGTGGTATCGACGCGCGGCGTGTTGATATCGATATTGCCGAGATTCAGGAGCGCCGTATTGACTTCGAGTCTCGGCGTGGGGTTGGCATTGCCGCGCAACACGATGCCTGTCGGATTGATCTTCGTCGGATCATTGGTAAAAAGCAGAAGCGTATCTGCCAGCAGTCCGTTCTGCGCCGGCGCCCGGCGCAGTTTGAGCGTATCTCCGGCCGCGGGCGAAACGACGATTGGCAACGCCGTGAGCCGTGTAATCGTTGCCGTGTTCGAAGCGAGTCGTGCTTCTGCAAAGGCTGGATAAACGGCGATATTGCCCGTTCCCGCATAACCGCCTTCCACATTGCTAAAAGAAAGATTGAGCGTTCCGCCCAACGAGGCGATCGGTCCGCCCTGCGTCTGTATATTGGCCCAAAAGACATTGTTGCGGCCGGCAACCAGAGCGCCGTTCCAAATAACCATTGCGCCGCCCTGGCCGGCAGGCGGCGGAGCATTCGGGTCGCTGAATGAAGAATTCCCGATGAGCGTGTTGTTCTCGATGCGCTTGCCGCGAAATTTGATATTCTCAAAATAAGTCCCGGGCGCGACCAGGACGGTGTCGCCGGGCGCCGCGGCGCTGATGGCGGCCTGGATGGAGGAGTGGGTTGCAGGAACATGCAAAATTTTTGCGGCGGCGGCGGCAACCAGCAACAATGGCAACATGATTGCCAGGAAGGAGATTTGGTTTTTCATGGCAGCCTTTCCTTAGTCTTTTAGTAGTCAAATTTGTGCAAAAAAAAGCAAACATTTTTTCATTGAATAGCATTTCACCCTTTATTTATGAGAGTTTTGAATGATTCCGCCGCAGCTCCAACTTTTCAGATTTTGTAGTTATAATTTGTCAACTTTACAACTCAAAATTGTACAGAAAACTTAATTAAGACAAAATCAATTAATGATAAAATGATCGGGGTTGGCAAGATAATTGTGGCAAGATGCCTGGCCTGCGGCAAGGCAGGCATCTTGCCACAATTATTTTGCCAAAATATCTTTACGTCTCCTGCGCTTTTCTTGTTTGGTTCCGGCTTGTCCGGATTGTGTTTATGAATTGGCGGTCGAGGTTTCGTTCCCTCTGAAAGACGGGCAAATTTTCGCAGCGTTGTATGATTGCAGAATGAGATGAGCAACACCGACGTTGAAGGAGCCGCAACCAAAACCGCACCACAAAGCAAAAGCTTTGAACACTGATAATGTGAGGCCTCGCGGTTCCGGTGAAAATTTCTTTGCTTTTGGGCATGAGTTTTTATAATTTATTCCGGCAAGCGACTGGAAAAATCGGCATGATCAAAAATATGGACGCCGGGCAACCGGTTTTTAGCATGAAATCCCTGGACGTCATCTTCAAGCCCCAATCTGTCGCCGTGATCGGCGCGTCAACGAGACCCGGCGCTCTCGGGCGCAATTTATTCGATAAAATGCTGGCGGCGGATTTCAACGGGCCGATTTACCCTGTGCATCCGACGGCGCAGTATGTTCATTCCGTCAAAGCTTATCCGAGCATTTTAGAAGTTCCCGGGCCGGTTGATCTTGCCGTCATCGTGGTGCCGCGCGATCAGGTTTTAGCGGCGGCAGAGCAATGCGCCCGGAGAGGCGTGAAGGGCTTGATCGTCATCACCGCCGGTTTCAAAGAGACGGGAGCCGAAGGATTGGCGCGCGAAAAAGTTTTAGCCGCGTTGATCAAAACGCGCGGCATGCGCATGGTCGGCCCGAACTGCATGGGCGTGATGTGTACCGATCCGCAAATTCGCCTCGACGCCACCTTTGCCGGAGCGTATCCGCCGACTGGAAAAGTCGCTTTTGCCTCGCAAAGCGGCGCGCTCGGTGTGACCATTCTCGATTACGCCGGTAGTCTCAATCTCGGTGTTTCGATGTTTGTTTCGCTCGGCAATAAAACCGATATTTCCGGCAATGATTTGCTGGAGTACTGGCAGGACGATGAAAACGTCGGCGTGATTTTGATGTATCTGGAAAGTTTTGGCGATCCCCGCCGATTTGTGCAGCTCGCGCGCGAAGTGTCGCGGCGCAAACCGATCGTGATGGTCAAATCCGGCCGCACCGAAGCCGGGGCGCGCGCGGTGAGTTCTCATACCGGCGCGGTGGCGGGAACCGATCTCGCGTACGATGCGCTCTTTACGCAATGCGGCGTGTTGCGCGCGAACACGATTGAAGAAATGTTTGATTTTGCGATGGGCCTGGCGAATCAACCTCTGCCGCGCGGTGATCGCGTCGCCATTATCACCAACGCCGGCGGCCCCGCGATCATGGCCACCGACGCCTGCGAAAATTTAGGTCTGCGCCTGGCGCAGCTTTCATCAACCACACAACAGCGATTGCGTCAAAAACTGTTGCCCGAAGCGAGCGTCACCAATCCGATCGATCTGCTGCCGGCGGCGATTGAAGACGACTATCAATTTACTCTTGAACAAATTTTGCAGGATGAAAATGTCGATGCGGTGATCGTCATTTCCGTGCCGCCGATCAGCGCCGACGCCGTCAAAGTCGCGCGCCACATTTCAACCGTTGCCGAGCAATCCGACAAAACCGTGCTCGGTTGTTTCATGGGCATCAAGGGCCTCGCCGCGCAAGGGCACGCGGAATTGCAGAAGCAAACGATCCCGGCCTTTTCATTTCCGGAATCCGCGGCGCGGGCGCTGGGCGCGATGGTGCGTTACGCCAAATGGAAGGAACGCAAGACTGACGATTTTCCCGGTTTCGCCGTGCAGCGCGAAGCCGTTGCCGAAATGATTCACGCCGCCAAAAAATCCGGACGCGAACAGCTCTCGGATGGGGAAGCTTTTCAAGTGTTGGCGGCTTACGGCATTCCCATCGTGAGTCATCAAATCTGCCGCCATCTCGATGAAATTCTCAACGCGGCGCAACAACTCGGTTATCCGGTGGTGCTCAAAATTTCTTCAGCGGAAGTGATTCACAAATCCGACATCGGCGGCGTGCAACTCCATCTGCGCAACGAATCCGATTTGGGCATTGCTTTCCATAAATTGACGATGCAACTGCAGGCGCGCAATATTCCGCCGGAGAAAATTCAGTACCTCGTGCAACGCATGATCACGGGCGGCCGCGAAGTTTTGCTCGGCATCAATTCCACCCCGGCGTTCGGCTCGATCATCGCCTTCGGCCTCGGCGGCATTTATGTCGAAGCGCTGAAAGACATTGCCCTGCGCGTGACGCCGCTGACGCGCGAGGATGCGCACGATATGGTGCAATCCATTCGCGGCCTCG
>Ga0247727_10010707_pt1 | contig 16189 bp, 20 predicted proteins | sample WisWelCaveWW1625_FD_202498 | JGI IMG/M metagenome (GOLD analysis project Ga0247727, IMG submission 202498) | Biofilm microbial communities from Wishing Well Cave, Virginia, United States - WW16-25 | ecosystem: Environmental > Aquatic > Deep subsurface > Groundwater > Cave microbial mat | place... | reverse complement strand
TTTCGAGGCTTGGCGTGTACGGCTGCAAAAGATAATCGATGGCATTCGCGGGGGCGATTGTAAATAGACAACGCTTGCATCACTTGCTGCGCAACGAGATCGAGCCGGCTGAAGGCTTCGCCCACCAAAGCTTCGACGACATTTTCCGGCAATGATTTTTGCGTGTCATGCAAAATTTCCGGAAGCGACGTGTCGCGGTCAGCGGATAAAATCGCAAACAATGCTTCCAACGCGCGCGGAAAGCCACGGGTGCGTTCGTACGCTTGTTTCAGCAAATCACCGGAAGCATTTTTTAAACCGAGCTTGCCGTCCGCATCCATCTCGCGTAACATTCTGCCCGCATTCGCTAAATCCAAGCCTTCGTCCAAATCGCAGCGGCGTTGGCGAGCTGGTTGCACGAGGGACACATCAGCCGGAGGAACACGCGTTGTTATGATGACTTTGATTGTGTGTTGCGAAAGATTCAGCAACGCACAAAGCGCTTCGTGCAATTCTGTGTCGGTGAGATGGCGCGTGGTGGAATCAAGCAAATCTTCAAAGTTGTCGAGCAACACGATTGTGCGTCCGGTTGGGAAAGCCGCCAGCAAGGCGCGCATTTTCGCTTCCGTCGGGGCTTGCGGATTTTTGTAAAGGATGTCAAGCTCTTTCGCGGTTGGCTCCGGCAACAGCTTGCAAAGATCAGCAAAAAGATTGGGTACGTTCAAACGTCGTGTTCCGGTCGCGCTCAAATAAACGATGCCATCGACATGCAGCGGCCCGCCATCATCCGGCAGTTGGCCACTTTCAAGTGATTTCAAAACGCGACAAACTAACGCAGTTTTGCCAATGCCGCCGCGTCCCACAACGGTCAACACACGCAATGCTTCGTCTTTCAGAAAGTCGCCGATGAGCTTGGTTTCGTGCTGGCGTCCTTGAAAATAACTCGGCGCAATGCCCGGCGCTGGGTTGATAAATTTGTTGTATGTGGGTGTAACGACAACTCGTTGCGGCTGGCGCTCGCGTTCCAAGCCAGCGGCAATGTTCGCCTCAACCTGTTGCGCCACACTGCGCGGATTCGCCTGCGCGTGTTGTTGCTCGGCAATTTGCGATTGCAACAAAGCTATATCCGCCTCAATGCGAGCATGCTGTGCAGCATCCGTAGCACGGCTCAATTCGCGCTGCGCATCTTCGAGACGATATCGCAACTCTTGCAGTTTTCCTTCCGGCGAAACGAGCCAATGAAGATGCTCACGCAGTTTCGTTAGAGCCGAATCAAACTCGCCGGTGAAGTCGAGATATTGTCGTGTCGCAAGGCGAAAAGGAAGCTCCGCGTCGGGATGGAGGAGAAGGGGAATAATCGGCTTTTTATATTTCAGCGCGCGCGTCCATTCGAGCTTGCACGTCGATTGCGGGTTGACGCTGTCACGCGTCATTACGAACAACAAGCTATCGCAAACCCGAATGGCCTCGACGATTTGCTCGTCCCAATCCTGCCCGGGCTTCAGATCAATTTTGTCGAGCCAAATGGAAAAAGGAGGGAAGCCGGCTTCGAGCGCATCGTGCAGTCGAAGCGCAAACGCTTCGCCATCAAAGCAAGAATAGCTGAGAAAGTGATGACCGGGCATGGATTCAATGGAGGTGGATTTTTTTGAACACGGATGACGCGGATAACACTGATTTTCACGGATTTTCCTCCGCGCAATCCGTGTCCAGAACTCTCTATTTCACGATATCGTTTTCTAATTGGCTTAAGCCGCTGACTGATACACTGGTGTTTGATAAATGACCGGTCGATTACTTCGGCTTGGGAACAGGCTTGCCTTCAGCGCGAGCGGCTTCCAGCCACGCCTTTTTGGCGATCTCAACTTGAACCAACGCTTCCGACGGAGTTTTACCAAACGCCGAACATGCTCTTAAATCAGGAACGTCGGCGATATATCCGCCGTCTTCCTCGCTGAAAAAAATATTGATATGATAGTCTTTCATTCATCATCTCCGAGTTGAAGATTATAACGTTCTACCAGTTGTAAAAATTGACGAATTTGATAAGGCTTGGCTTTGCCAGCAACGTTTTGTAGATTTACTAATTCGCGAACTTGCGGATGGACAAAAATATGATGACCGCTGCTAATTCGCGATAGACGAAATCCAAAAGCCTCAACCAATGTAACCATGTCGTTAAATCTGACATTTTTTGAACCTGCAAGTATTTTCTCGAGCAGTTTCCGTTTCTTCATTTACGAATCCCCTTGCTTGCTGATGATTCTAAGACATTAACTTCTTCCTTCGGGAGATTTTCATCCACTTTGAATATCACGACACCATCTCCAGTGGCAATGACACGGTACGTTCGCGCGCGAATTCGGCAGCGTAATCCAAAGCGGCATCAATGTCTTCAGAAGTCAGGGATGGATAACTCAGCAAAATTTCTTCTTCACTTATTCCCGCCGCCAGATTGTCTAAAATTATCGAAACCATGATGCGTGTGCCACGAATACACGCTTTGCCGTGACACACGTTGGGGTTGATGCTGATACGATCTTGCCAGTTTAGCGCCATTTTCATCGCCTCACAAATATTACTTTTAAATATAGCGATCATTTTCAGCTTGCCCCGCACTGAAGAATAAGATAGCCAATTCAGTTTTACTCTGCAAGTATTTTTTCCAAATAAAAAGCCCCCGAATTAACGGAGGCTTTTGGGCTGGAGGAAATGGAGGAATGCACGCTAAAAAAATTAGATGCGTTTCCAATGTCCGTCGACATAATGCCAACCGTGGCGGTCATGCGCCCAGTGACCATCGACCCACACGAAGCCGGGACGCGGACCAACATAGCGGCCGTCGATCCAAACATGTTTTTTGCCGTTCCAATTCCAGCGGCCCGCAACCCACACCGCGCCAACACAATGCGGCCGCGGCTTGGCGATAACGACGCGCGACGCGGGCGGGGCGATACGAACGCGCACATGCACACCGGCTTCAGAAAAATTCGGCAGCGCCATCGCGCACACAAGGGCGGCACTGGCAAGATTCATTTTAAACGATTTCATTTTCAAGCTCCTAAAATTTAAGTAAAACTTCACTGTCTTGTTTAACCGCGTCTGCCCTTACTGTAACGCAACGGCTGTGCCAGAGGAAAACGTGCATAGCGATCATTCAAAATAATTAAAAACTTATATTGGAACGCCAGTGTTCGCCTGTATTTCTAACTGTACGTTTCGGGGCAACGGCATTGAACGAGCAACGGCAGTCTTGAGCGAGAACAATAAAAAAGCCTCCTGTGCGCAGGAGGCTTTCGTTGGATGGATTCTTCAAAAAGCTCAATCAAAACGGCAGCAATACCGACGGCGAAGTTTCCTGAAAATAAATCATCTACTCATTCCAAACATAACTATCCGTGCTAAAACCGATTTGGGCCGCGGCGGCGCTTTGTTGCGCCAGTGCATTTTCTATTTTCCAACGTTGCAGAAAGAGATCACGACGCAGATAGCGGTAATAACCTGGAATCCAAAACAGCCGGTCGGCCAGTATTTTCGGATCGCGCAGAAACGCCACCATCCGCCAATTGTTTCCTGCCGCCAGATGGTCGACGGCAAAGTGAAAAATCATTTCGGACGTTGTCGCCGTTGCTTCATAACGCCACGATTCATTGGGAAGGCTCGCCGCCACCGTGACCACGCGCTCGGACGGCTCGCCGTGACGAAGGTAGATCAGGCCTTTGTCGTTAAAGCGGTCGTTGAGATAATAAGCCGGCGGAAATTTCAAATGAAATAGCGCATGTGCTCGGAATCGTGGGTTTGCAGCCAGTCGAGTACTTCATCCTCGCTGCGGCTATCGAGAAATCGTTGATAGAACTGGAACAGGCCGCGTTGTCCTTCGACGAGATCGGGCCGCAATCGTATCTGGCGATGGCTGAGCAAAATGGCCTCGTCGTATTTGCCGCGATACCTGAGCAACTGCGCGTATTGATAAATCGTATCGCGATATAAAGAATCCTGCGCCAGCACCCGCGCAAAATATTTGGCGGAGTTATCCCAATCGAATTTGCGCAACAGGAAATTTTGAAACTTGCCGCAAAGCCTGCTCCGCTTTTTTAAATTCGTTTTGCGCGAACAGGGCTTTCCCTTCAACGACCAAACGCAACGCTGTGCTGTCGGTTGCGGTTGCATGCGCGGTCGCCACCAACACGCTCGAAAGCAGCATGAGCGCTATAATAAATTTGAAGGCTTTCATGATCACACCTCGTTTATTGGAAAATGCTGTTGGTTTGATTCCAAAGCTTGCGGTAGGATCAATGTGACGAATTGACAAAAATAGCGGCAAATCGAAAGCCACTTTCGCGTCAAATAAATTGTGCGTGGGTTACGAGAATCAGAGATGAATTGTGGTTAATACATTTGTTAAGTTATTGACCGGTCGCTAAAGCAAATTGAGTTTCGCTAAATGTGGGAATTCAGCGACCGGTCAATGATTTTCTGATTACGCCGCTTTTAATTGATACGTCTCAGCCTGCTGCGCTTCCGCTTCTTCCAGTATCCCAATAAACTCCTCCGCGGTCGAGGCGGTCACAAAATTTTCGCGGATCGTGGCCGCGCCGTGAATTTCGGTGATGTATTTCACGACGTGTTTGCGAAAAAGAATCAGGCCATAAGGATCGCCGTAATAACCCAGCATGAGGGACAAGTGGCGGCGAATGAGCGCGGTTTTCTCTTCGAACGTGATTTGGTGGCGATCTTTGCGTGAGAAAATCCACGGGTTGCCAATGGCGGCGCGGCCGATCATCACGCCGTCGCAGCCGGTTTGCTGTTTGATGCGGTTGATGTCCGCCACGCATTTCACATCGCCGTTGCCGATCACCGGAATTTTCACCGCTTGTTTGACTTCCGCAATCGCGCTCCAATCGGCGTTACCGGTGTAAGCTTGCGCTTTGGTGCGGGCATGCACCGCAATGAGCGAGGCGCCGTTGTCTTCAAGCATTTTCGCCACGGTCACGTAGTTGAGTGATTGATGATCCCAACCGAGACGAATTTTGCCTGTGACCGGCACGGAGAGTTCTTTTGAAAGCCGCGCGAAAATTCGGCCAATCTTCGAAGGCTCGCACAGCAAAGCCGCGCCGGCCCCGCGTCCGGAAACTTTGGCAACGGAGCAGCCCATGTTGAGATCGATGATCGTCGGCCCCAAAGGCTCGATCATTTTGCACGCTTCGACGATTTTATCTTCACTGCTGCCGAACACTTGAAACGTGATCGGATATTCCGACGGATCGAAATCGAGCATGCGCCGTGTTTTTTCGTTGCCCTGCAACAGGCCGTCAACCGACACAAATTCCGTGTAGCCCATCGCCGAGCCAAAATCGCGCGCGATCAGGCGATACGGCAAATCCGAAAACCCCGCCATCGGCGATAAAATGAGATCGCCGTAAATCGGAACGTCTCGCACCATGAAAATCGGCTGGCGGGATGATGTATGGACAACGTGCATGTATCTTTGAAGCGTTAATGAAATTTTTGAGAAAAAGCACGTTACACGTTAAACGTTACACGTGTAACGTGCTACGAATGAAAATAGTTCTAAATTTTCGGCTTCGGCGGATCGAGTTTATATGCCGTCACTTCGGATTGAAAGCCGCTGGTTTTATGCGAGCCGTCGCAAAACGGTTTTTTATTGCTATGGCCGCAGCGGCACAGCGAAATCGTCGTGCGACCGGCGAGATCGAATTTATTGCCCTGCGCATCAAAAATTTCAAACTCGCCTTCGACGCGAATGTTGCCGTTGTTGTTGATGGTGCTTTTCGTGGGCATGCTGTTTAATTCTCTCGAATTATTTATTTTGGTCAAAAGTGTTTTTTACTCGCAACGTCTCTTTCAAGATTTTTAAAGCCGCTTTGTCTTTGGGACGCCCAGCCGCTTCTTTGGCTGCGATAATATCCTCTAACGAAGCAATCCACATCATTTTGCCACCAATACGAATTTTTTTGGCGCGTGAACGGACGGATTCAAAACTTTTTCCGCTTGAAAGAGCAAATAAAAAATCTACGCCAATGGAGCGCCCAATGGCGCGAACGACTTTAGAAGTGGGCTCGTAAGGACGGGTTAGTTTTACCTCGTAAATTTGGGCAAATTTTTGGAGCTTTTTCTCAAGCTGCGGATGCTCACGCACCATGAAATCCACATCGCGTGTTAATACTGGCGCTCCATGCACAATGGCAGCCATATTGCCAATCAAGATGACTTGTAAACCGGCTTGTGCAGTCGCTTCGACTAACTCCAGCAAAAGTTTTTCATCAAAAGACATAAAAACCGTCCTTTCGACGTTTCAGCAGCATGACTTCCATGCGTTGCTTTCTGGTTCTGAGTAACGATTCAATGATCAAGTGCAGATCATGCGGATCAATATCAGGAAATTGGGGCATTAGACGCTTATGCCAATTCTCAAGTTCACGTACACGTTTTTCCAAGCCCAATAGACGCTTTTTCTCCTCATCAGGATTGCGCTTGGCGAGACGGCCATTTCCAGCATAAGCACGCGGCTTCAATCTCTCATTGAAAGATTGCTTTTGACGCTTCATAATTCTCATGGTCAAGCTCTCAACTAAACCATCGGTTAATAATCACCCGCTTGTCCGTATAAAAATTCATGCTCTCCTGCCCGTGCGCTTTGGTGTCGCCGAAGAAGGAGCCGCGCGCGCCGCCGAAGCCGAAGTACGCCATGGGCGCCGGCACGCCGACGTTGATGCCGACCATGCTCACCGCGACGTTATATTGAAAATCGCGCGCCGCTTTGCCGCTCGAAGTGAAAATCGACGTCGTGTTGCCGAGCGGATGGCTTTCGATAATGCGCGTCGCTTCCTCGAGCGAGTCCACTTTGCTGATGCAAATGACCGGGCCAAAAATTTCTTCGCGGGCGATGACCATCGCCGGCTCGACGTCCGCAAACACGGTCGGCCCGACAAAATAGCCATTTTCTTTTTTCCCGATTTCACGTCCATCCAGCAAGAGTTTCGCGCCTTCGTCGATTCCCTTTTGAATATAACTGAGCACGCGCTCTTTATGTTTCGCGGAAATCACCGGGCCCATGGTTACGTTCGGATCAAGTCCGTTGCCGACGTGAATCCGTTTCGCCACTTCCACCACACGCTCGCGCAGCATGTCGTGCGCCTTGCCAACCGCGAGGATGACGCTGCCGGCCAGACAGCGCTCGCCGGCGCAGCCAAAGCAGGATTCCACCGCCGCGGCAACCGATTTTTCCATATCGGCATCGGGCATGATCACGAGAAAATTCTTGGCGCCGCCGAGCGCTTGCACGCGCTTGCCGTTTTGCGCGCCGGTTTCATAAATATATTTTGCCACCGGCGACGAGCCGACAAACGAGACGCCTTTGATATCGGGATGCGTGAGAATCGCATCAACCGCTTCCTTCTGGCCGTTAATCATGTTGACGACGCCGGGAGGAAACTCGCATTGTTCGAGCAATTCAAACACGCGCTGCATGCCCATCGGCACTTGCTCCGAGGGTTTGAGCACGAAGGTATTGCCGGTTGCCACCGCAAAGGGCAGGAACCACAGCGGCACCATAATTGGAAAGTTGAACGGCGTGATCGCCGCAAACACGCCGAGCGGACGGCGCATCGCCATCACGTCGATGCTCGGGCCGGCATCTTCAAGCGCTTCGCCCTTCATCAACGTGGGAATGCCGATCGCGACTTCGACGCATTCAATGCCGCGGCGCAAGCTGCCGCGCGCTTCGTCGAGCGTTTTGCCGTGCTCGGTGGTGATGCTCTTCGCCAGCTCTTCGAAGTGCTCTTCGAGCAGAAATTTGAATTTGTACAAATGCTGCGCGCGTTTCACCGGCGGGGTGCGGCGCCAGCCATCGAATGCGCGTTTGGCCGCTTGCACGGCATTATCCACTTCGGCAGCGGTGGAAAGGGGAACGCGGCCAATCACCTCGCCGGTGGCGGGATTGTGAACGTCCAATTGTTTCGGCGACGAAGACGGCACGAATCTTCCGTCGATATAATTTTGCACACTGCGCACGGCCATGGCTTTGCTCCTTTGCAAAAGTAAATTTTGTAAATTTACAATGCTTTTGGTTACGGTTGAAAGTCGCGTTACAATAGCCGCCCATCCCGCAAAGGCGGGAGGCGGAGACTACGAGAAAAAATGCATGTTCGGTGTTATGCAAAGTAAGATTTGCTTGGCAGAAAATCAAGAAGAAAAAATCATTGGATTCGTTGATTTTTTGTATTATTTTACCGACGGATTTCAAAAGGGAGTGCGGACTTTCTTGTCCGCAATGCGCATGTGGACTAGAAAGTCCACACTCCCTCAAGAGGAGAAAAAGATGTCATTTCACCAACGCCTCGTGCCCGGCTTATTAAGCTGGATTCTCGTGACCGCCACCGGCAGCGATTTGCTCCACGGCCAGAATTTTCAGCTTTCCGGCAGCGTCAAAGACTCATATACCAGGTTGCCGTTGGATTCGGCGCTCGTCGAGATCATTACGATATCGACTAATCGGCGCGACAGCGCCTATACCGATAAAAGCGGTGAATGGTGGTTTTCATTGGTCACCTCAGTGCGTGACGAGCGGGCGCGCGTGCCGGCGGGATTTCAGGTGTTGCCGAACGCGCCCAACCCTTTTCAGCCGCCGACGCAGTTGCGTTTTGTCACGGCGCGCGTCGGTCGCGTCGAGATTGCGGTGTACAATGTTCTCGGGCAACAGTTGGATGCGATCGGCGCCGATCTCACCGCCGCCGGTGAATATGCGGTGTCGTGGGGAGGCAAAGGCGGTCAGGGAATTTTGTTTTATGCCATTTCGATCAACGGCGAGCGCTTCACCGGCAAAATGGTGCAAATCGCCAGCGGCAGCGCGGGTTTGGGAGAGATCACCCGTCGCGAGCGCGCCATCTCAATAACGCGTTTGTCCAAAACGTTTCAACAGGAATACAAATTTATTGTCGCGAAATTTTTTTACGAAGCGGACACGCTGGCGCAAAATCTCAGCGGCGACACGAGAATCGATTTTATTTTGGAAACAGTTCATCGCCGCGCCGTTGTTGTTGATCTGCACAACGATGTGCTCGGCTTGGTTGTGGAGGACGGCTATCAACTCGGTGTGCGTCACACGATCAATCATTCCGACATTCCGCGCTTTCGCGACGGCGCGATGGACATTCAATTGCTGTCGATTTGGATTCATCCTTCAAGGTATTTAACTAATCGTTATCAACAGGCGCTAAAGTTTGTGGCGGCGTTGGATAGTCAAATCGCTCGCAATCCAAATGATTTGATGCAAATTCGGCGCGCTGCCGAGATTGATTCAGCGCTGGCCCTGGGAAAAATCGCCGGCATTCTTGCAATCGAAGGAGGATATACCATAGCGAATTCTCTGGTTAAATTGAAAGATCTTTATGCTCGCGGTGCCAGATACATGACGATTACCTGGAATACAAGCGCGGTTAATGGTCCCGACTGGGCAGTTTCTGCCAATGATTCACGCTCGACAACGGTGGGCCTGAATGATTTCGGCCGGCAAGTGATTCAAACGATGGATTCGCTCGGGATGATCATCGACGTGTCGCATACCGGCATCAAGACGATTGAGGATATTCTCACGATTACGAAGAATCCGATTATCGCGTCGCATTCCGGCGTGCGAGCCCTGCGCAATCATACGCGCAATTTGCATGATGATCAGATTCGCAAGATTGCCGCCACCGGCGGCGTCATCGGCGTGCCGTTTTATCCGCCTTTCTTGACCACCCGCAGCACGGCGAATATAAATGATATTGTTGCGCATATCAATCATATCGTCAAATTGGTGGGCGTGGATTATATCGCCATCGGCTCGGATTTTGACGGCATCGACTCAGTGCCGGTCGATTTGAAAGATGTTTCGATGCTGCCGCGTTTGACCGAGGCTTTGTTAAAGCAGGGCTATTCACATGCCGACGTTCGCAAAATGTTGGGTGAAAATTTTTTGCGGGTGTTTCGGAAAGTGTGCAAGTGAATATGCAACTTTTATTAATCTAGGCCCAAAAGCATATTACGGGTCAGGCGGCGGGCTTGATGGATGATTCGAACGACCAGAACTTCGGCGCCGAAAATACGAAAAATGATGCGGTAGGAATTGATTAGAATGTGCCGGTAAATAAATTTGGTGTGAAATTTCTCACGAATCTTTGGAAAACGATCGGGATTGTGCCGCAACGATTTCAATCTTTCCGCAAAGCGAAGTTCGAGCCTGTCTGCCGCGGCGGGATGATCAGTCTCAATATAGTTCAAGATTCCGATTACGTCAAGTTTTGCGGCCATTGCGACGCGAACGCGATACCTTGCGGGCACGATTTATCTCCTTCAAAACTTCGTCTAAATTCTGCACTCGACCAGCGGCAATGTCTGCTTCTCCAATGGCAATTTGGCGCGCAAGATTTTCAGCCGCGAGATCATTGAGAAATTCTTTAACGTCGAAAAGCAACGCCGTCGGTTTTCCATCTTCGGTAATCAAAAATGGCCGGCCAGAGCGTTTGGTTTCAGCAATGATTTCACCTGCCTTTGCCCGCAGCTCTGCAACCGTAACCGTATTCCTTTGCAGAAATTCCAACATACATTCAATCTCCTTCAGTTCGTGCTCCATTCAAATGCAAATATAAGCATTCAAAAAATGGCAAGCAATATGTTTTCCACAAATCAACGTCGCACCAACTCATCGCGATAAACCACGCCGCCCTTCATCACAAAGCCAACGCGTTGCAGCAGCGTGATGTCTTGCAGCGGATTGCCGGGCACGGCGATGAGATCGGCGAGTTTGCCTTTTTCAATGCTGCCAACGCGATCCTGCCAGCCGATGATTTCCGCGTTGAGGCTCGTCGCCGCGACGATGGCGGACATGGGCGATTCGCCGAGCTGCACGCGTAGCGCCAACTCCTTCGCATTGTCGCCGTGCGGAATTACGGCAGAGTCGGTTCCCAGCCCAATTGGAATTCCTGCAGCGAGCGCGCGTTTGAATCCGGCGATTTCCACATCGCGCAGCTCGCGATCGCGCGCGATTTCAGATTCCGGAATGCCGTGCTGCGCGCCCTCGGTTTGAATGATTTCGCTCGTGTACAGCGTCGGCACATAAAAAGTTTGGCGTGAAGCTTTGAGCATGGCAACGGCTTCATCGTCCAGAAATGTGCCGTGATCGATCGTGCGCACGCCCGCGCGAATCGCGGCTTTGATGCCATCGGCGCCGTGCGCATGCGCCGCGACTTGACGCCCCCAACGATTCGCCTCGGTCACCGCGGCTTGAATCTCCGCATCCGAATATTGCTGCGCGCCGGGATGGATGCCCTTCGAGAGCACCGCGCCGGTCGCGAGAATTTTGATGAAATCTGCGCCGTGTTTGAAGTTGGTGCGCACCGCTTTCGTAATCTCTTCCGGCCCGTCGGCGAGATTTTGGGCGATAGGCACGTCCACGTAAATCGAAAACTGTCGCGCATCACCGGCGCCGCCGGTTGAAGAAACATAATTGCCCGCGGCGAGCAAGCGGGGGCCGATGACCGCGCCTTCTTCAATCGCCTGCTTGAGATCAACATCCACATAAGGCCACGTCGGGCCCATATCGCGGCAAGTGGTAAATCCCGCGAGCAATGTAACTCGCGCGTTGTGAGCGCCCCACAGCGCGTTATGTCCCGGCGTCGTTTTCACCAGCGCCTCTTCCCAATGCGTGCCGTACTTGTCGGTGAGATGCGTGTGCAAATCGATCAAGCCCGGCAGCAACGTCGCGTTGCCGAGGTCGATGATTTTTGCGCCATTCGGAATTTTTATTTGAGCGCCAACTTCTATAATTTTTTCACCGTCAATACGCACCATCGCCGGTTCCAGCGGTGCGCCGCCGCGGCCGTCGATCAAGCGTGCGGCTTTGATCACAATGGACGCGTTTTGCGCCCGCGTAATCGGCGCGCAGAAAAATAGACTGAAGAATAGAAGAAAGTAAAGAATCATATAGGTCAGTGATCCACGAAAGTTAGAAAAAAATTCTAAGTTTTTATAGCAATAAAAAAACCTCCAACGGATAGAAAAACCCAACTGATAAAAAATCCGTGCGTTCTTGTTGGCATAAACCGTAAACTGGCTCATCAAAAGTTCCTCAATTCGTCGCTGAATACGCCATGCGCTTTGACAAAACGATTATAAACCTTTATTGCTTTGGCGTTCTGTTGCCGCCACAGCTCGCGTCGTTTTTGTTTGTGTTGCTCTGTAAGTGCTTTCTCCGGAGTTGCTGAAAGATTGATGTTTAATTCACGCGCTTTCCTCAGCAAATCACTGTTGAGGCTGAGATTGGCGGGTTTCTTCGGCGCCGCGGTGTCGAATAATTGGATCATTGAACTTGTTCCTTGTACAAAATGTTCTACGCTTCAACTGTTTTTAGTGACCGGTCAGCATCTCACTGCCGTCGGAGTTCTTTCTACAAACAACGGATATTGACCGGTCGCTTAGAAAAACTATCATGACCGCGAAGGTTTTGAATTGTCAATTGATAATTAACAATTGTCAATTGACAATTCTTTTGGTTGCGGCTGAAAGTCGCGCTACGATCACTCCCAGCGAAACGCTTTGATCGCAATGAACAATGTGATCACGGCCCAGACGGCAAGGCCGAGCAGTTGCGGGAACACGTCGGTCAAAGTCGCGCCCTCAATGGCGATGCTGCGCAGGCCGTCGGCAAGATAGGTGAGCGGAAAGAAATCCGTGACGACGTGCGCAAAGCCCGGCAGATTAGAGCGGCTGAAGAAAACACCGGAGAGCATCAGCATCGGCAACGTAATAATGTTGGCGAGCGGCGCGACCTGATCTTCCGATTTTGAGATGCCCGAGAGCGCAAACCCGATGGACAAAAAAACAACGCCGCCGAGCAGGCCCACGATGATCATGTTGAAGATGCTGCCGATAAAATGCAGGTGGAAAAACCAAACGCCGGCGCCGATCATCACAAGAATTTGCGCCAGTAAAACAAGCAGGCGCGTCGCCACTTGCGCGATGATAAAATCGTTGGTCTGCATCGGCGTCACGAGCAACCGGCGGAGAATGCCGCGCTTTTTCAAAATCACAAAACCGAACGCGACGCCGAAAATGCCGCCCTGCATGATGGACATCGCCAAAATGCCGGGCAGCAGAAAATCGATGTACGAAAGGTTGCGACTATTGACCAGCTCTGTGCGGAGCGCATGGCGCGGAAGATGATTTTGCCGGAAGACCAACTCATCCAGCGCGCGTTGCAGAATCAATCTCCCGGCTTGCGTTTGCTGCGGTTTTTCGGCATTGAGATAGAGCGTCAGCGAGTCCTGGCCGATTGGTTGGAATGAAGCGGGAATGACGAGCACCATGGCGCGCTCGCCTTTTTTTAACCGCGCGAGTTCGTCGTCTTCGCGCCCCGTTGAAATTTTTAACGCTTGAATCGGCCGCAGGCTGTTGACCAGCGTCGAATCCGGCGAATGGTTGACAATGCCGACGGAGACATGCCCAAGTCCGTCGAATTTGACGAAGCTGAACAGGAAAACCATGAACAGCGGCAAAAGAATCGTCCAAATGATCGCTTCGCGCTGCCGGATGAACATCTTGAATGTCGCTATCATCAATTTTAGTTTGAGTCGCATTTAATCTTCTCTTAATGAATGTCCGGTCAAATCCAAAAACACGTCTTCCAAATTGGCCAACCTTTCGACGCGCTCTTTTTTGAAGCCTTTGGCGAGCAATTGCCGAATCAATTCCTGCGGCGGGGCGTTGGCGACGATCTTGCCGGAATCCATGATCGCCACGCGATCGCACAATTCCTCGGCTTCTTCCATATAATGCGTGGTGATCACGATGGTTTTTCCTTCGGAGCGAATGCGTTTGATCACGCCCCACAGATGGCGGCGCGCCTGCGGGTCCAATCCGGTCGTCGGCTCGTCGAGAAAAAGAATAACGGGATCATTCACCAGCGCCGCGGCGATGGAGAAACGCTGCTTCTGCCCGCCGGAAAGTTGCGCCACATACGACTTCGCTTTATCGCGCAGTTCCACTTCATCGAGCAGCGCCAACGCGTCAACTTGCCGGCCGTACATTTCGCCGAAGAGCAGCAACAATTCCGTGAGCGAAAGCTTGTCGAAGAATGAGGACGCCTGCAGTTGCACGCCGATGCGTTGTTTAACTTTCTGCGGTTCCTGCTGCACGTCGATGCCGTCGAGGAGAACTTGGCCGGAGTCGATTAGGCGCAGCGTTTCGATCATTTCGAGCGTGGTGGTTTTGCCGGCGCCGTTTGGCCCGAGAATGCCGAAGACTTCACCGCGCGTGACATTGAAACTGACGCCGTCAACGGCGACGAGATCGCCGTAGCGTTTTTTCAAGTTGGACACTTCGAGGACGTGGTTCATTTTTAAATTAAAAAAATTTTCCCAACGGATTAAAAAACGACCAACGGATTTCATTGTCAAATCCGTTGGTCGCTTTTCCATCCGTTGGCAACATAAAACATTTAGAATTTTTTTCTAACTTTTGCGGTCTTATGGCCTAACGAACGTCCCGAACGCAGCGAATACCGATAAAGTGGCCGCTCCTGATGGCAGGCCCGCGCCCGCGGCGTTTGGCGCAACGCATGGAGTTCGCATTGTTGTACCACGAGCCGCCACGCAACGCACGATACCTGCCATTCTCCGGCCCTTTGGGATTGCGCTCCGGACTCGTTTTGTAATAGTTCGGATCAGACCAATCGGCGCACCATTCCCACACATTTCCGGCCATATCGTAAAGCCCATAACCGTTGGGCGAATAGCTGCCAACGTCTTTTAAATAAAGTTTGGCAAGTCCCCACCACTCCCGCTGGCGACCGCGACTGCCATCTTCATCGAAATTAGCTTTTGTGGCGCTCGCTTCATTGCCCCAGGGATATTTGTAGCTTGGCTTTCCCTTCACACCGGTATTGCCGCCGCGCGCCGCATATTCCCATTCCGCTTCCGTCGGTAGACGCTTGCCCGCCCAATTGGCGTAGGCATTTGCATCGTTCCAATCGACGTTCGCCACCGGACGGTTGGGATTTTGCAATTGCTCATTGCAATTTTCCGGCAGGCGATGGCCGGCGGCCTCGATGAAACGTTGATATTGCGCGACGGTGACTTCGTATTTGTCCATCAAAAAAGCATTCACATAGACTTGGTGTATCGGCTTTTCGTCCTCTTTGCCGTCATTGCTGCCCATCATAAAATAACCGGCGGGAATTGCAACCATCTCGTCCGAAGCAGGTTTTACTTGCTCCGAAGCAAGGCCCTGAATAGTCAAATACAACCCTAAAATCGCCACCGCCGCAAAGGGAATAGCCCATTTTGTCTTCTGCGAAATTGAATCGGTTGACGATTGCTTCGAAGTAGATTTTTTGCTCGTGAATTTCATATTGTCAAAATAACGAATAAATCGGGCAAAATCAAGCGATGAGCTTAATACGCGCGCACACCGGCCTGAAACATGGCCTCCCATTTTATCCGAAGCCTTGTTGTTTTGGGCGGAGGCGCTTTGGTTTCTCCGGTTTTGAAACCATGAACAGGCCATCATCAATTTCTTCGATGGCGTGAATCGTCGCGAGGTTGGGATGATTCAAAGCTGCCGCGGCCTGCGCTTCGATTTTGAACTGCTCGCGTTCTTCGGCACTGGCGGCAATGTGTCGCGGCAGAAATTTGATCGCGACCTCGCGTTTGAGCTTCGTGTCCTCGGCTTTGTACACGACGCCCATGCCGCCTGCGCCGAGCTTGGCGAGGATTTTGTCCCGTTGTTCGGGATCCCGTAAAGCGGGATAGTGAGATATGGTCTGGCCGATCATAGTCATTATTTCTTTTCACCCATACTCAATCTTCGTACTTCTCTTTCTGGCAATTCCTTGAAGTTCTGTATTGATTGCAAATTTTAAATTGAAAATTTTCAATTTAAAATTTGCAATGTTTTTGGTTGTGGCTCAAGGCCGTGCTAGAAAGCAGCCAACACGCTCCCGGCATAGTCCCTGACCGAAGCGAGCTTTAGGGGAAACGCCTTGAGCATTTTTTGCATGTCAATGGCATCACCCTGCGCATAGCACAACATCAGGCCGGAAAAGGACTGCTGCATGGGATCCGTTGCGGCTTTTTGCTGTGCCCGCAGGGACTCCTCTGCGAGGTGTTGCACCTCGAATGGCTTTCCACTTACCTCCTCAAAAATCCGCACG
>Ga0247727_10010706_pt1 | contig 16189 bp, 12 predicted proteins | sample WisWelCaveWW1625_FD_202498 | JGI IMG/M metagenome (GOLD analysis project Ga0247727, IMG submission 202498) | Biofilm microbial communities from Wishing Well Cave, Virginia, United States - WW16-25 | ecosystem: Environmental > Aquatic > Deep subsurface > Groundwater > Cave microbial mat | place... | reverse complement strand
TGGCACTCCACGATTACTGGCGCAACGGTCGCTGGCGGCGTCTGTTCCCCCACGTGGGCTGTGCGAACTTTTCCCGCAATTGAGCAAGACTGGATGAACACCCCCCGAAAAGCTGAGATGCGCCCACCCGGCCTCACGACCTCACGAAAGGGGCCTGGTGCAGAAGTACAAATAGGACACGTCACGTGACGTATCCATTTTGTCCTTGGCGGCGGCGGCATCGGGTGGCCGGGGGGACGCTACATCTGCTCGATCACGTCGATGCCGAGGAGGTCGAGGCCGCGTTTGATGACGTCGGCGGTCAGCCGGCAGAGTTGGAGGCGGGAGGAGCGGACAGGCTCGGCGGATTGGATGACGGGGCAGTTGTCGTAGAACGCGCTGAACTTGCCGGCCAGGTCGTAGAGATAGCCGGTGAGCCAATTGGGTTTGTCGTCGTCGGCGACCGCTTGCAGGATTTCCGGGAAGCGGAGCAGGTGTTTGGCGAGGGCGAGTTCGGAAGAGTGCCCAAGTTCAATGGGCCTAGGCGCCTGCGTGGCGCCGGCCTTGCGAAAGATGCTTTGGACGCGGACGTAGGCGTATTGCATGTAGGGGGCGGTGTTGCCGTCCAGCGCGAGCAGCTTGTCCCAACTGAATTTGTAGTCCGTCTCCCGATTCTGGCTGAGATCGGCGTACTTCACCGCGCCGATGCCGACGACGCGAGCGATCTGGCGACGCGCCTCTGCCGGCAGGTCGGGATTCTTCTGGGTGACGACCGCCAGCGCGCGTTCCTCGGCTTCGTCGAGCAGTGCGCCGAGTTTCACGTTCTCGCCGGTCCGGGTCTTGAGCGGTTTGCCGTCCTCGCCGAGAATCGAGCCGAACCAGATGTGCTGAAGCTCCACCTTCGTGTCCGGCTGCCAACGCCGCCAGGCTGCGAACACTTGTTCGAAATGCAGCTTTTGCCGGGCGTCCGTCAGATAGATGATTTCGTGCGGTTGCCACTCCTCCATCCGGTACTTGATGGTGGCGAGGTCGGTCGTGGCGTACAGAAAACCGCCATCGGCTTTCTGAACGATCAGCGGCGTCTGGTGGCCCTCCAGAAACACACACATCGCGCCGTCGCTTTCCTGGGCAACGTTCAGGCAGCGGAGATTGTCCACCGCGTCCTTCAGCATTGGATTGTAGAAACTCTCCCCGAGCGTGTGATCAAACGTGACGCCGAGGCGCTGATAAACGCGGTCGAACTCATGCCGGGAGAGGTCGATGATCTTCTGCCAGATGGCGCGATTCTCGGGATCGCCCTGCTGGAGCTTCACGAGTTCGCGCTTGGCTTCCTCGCGGTCGCCGTGCTCGTTGACGAACCGGTAGAGCCGCTCCAGTTCGCTGATGGGGTCGCGCGCCAACGCGGCCTCGTCGCGGTGTTTCTTCCAGCCGACGATGAGCATGCCGAACTGCGTGCCCCAGTCGCCGATGTGATTATCGGTGATGACCCGGTGACCGAGGAACTTCAACACGCGGGCAAGGCAATCGCCAATGATGGTCGGGCGCAGATGGCCGACGTGCATTGGTTTGGCGACGTTGGGCGAACTGAAATCGACGACGAGCGTCTTGGGCGGCGCGGCCGCCGGCACGCCAAGCCGTCCATCGTTGGCGATGCCTGCAAGCTGCCGGGCAACGAATTCGGGCTTCAGCCGGAAATTGATGAACCCGGCACCCGCCACGGTCGGCGGCTCGCAGATCGCGTCGAGCTTCAGTCGCGGGACAATCTGCTCGGCGAGCTTGCGCGGATTTTCGCGCCGCTGTTTCGCCGCGGCCATCACGCCGTCAGCCTGGTAATCGCCAAATTTCGGGTCGGCAGCGCGGATCAGGGCCGGTGCGCCGAGCACCCGCTCGACTTCAGTCGCTAGAATTTCGTTCACCAACGCCATTACGCCGCGAGACGATGCCAGAGCCGGAGAACCTTGTCGAGAGTCCAGCCATAAGTGGTCCACACGTCGTGGACGAGGGTTTGGCCGAGCCAGAGGAAATCGACCGCGCGGGAGAGCAGGGCGGCGGTGACGAGGATGGTGAGCAGGTTCATCGAGTAGATGACGACCAGCGAGAAGAACAAGCCTTGCGACTTGAGGTCGGGTTGGCTGGTGGTCAGCAGCATCATCGCCGTGAAGCTGACGTGGAAGCTCCAGCCCAGTCCCACCAGGAAAAACAGCACCCACATCCACCGGTCCAACCCCCAAATCAGATGGGCTACGAAAAACAGGATGATGAACAGCATTGCGTAGAATGGGAAGAAGTACGGCGCCAGGACGATCGCCCAATTGGTTTTGCTGGTGCGGACTTCGCCGCCGCTCTTGCGGACCTTCAGCCCGCCGACGCGTGCGCCCAGGCACCAGGCCCACAGCGCGTGGGTGAGTTCGTGGCCGAGCACGTACGTGCGCATCGGTTTGGGCAACAGCGCGAACACGACCAGCCAGAGCGCGTACCCCGCGGCGAACGCGAGGCCGGAGCCCGCGGTGACCGCGACCGCGACACCCCGGCGGGCGACTTCCCAGCCGGTCAGGGTCAACCCGATGGCGGCCGGCAGGATCAGGAGGGCGACGAAGAATTTGACGAGCTTCACGAGGCGCTGACCCTGCCGGAAACGCGGGCGTTTTTCAACTTGCAAAGGAGCACTTGCTGCGTAGAATGCTGCGCCTTTGAACCGCCCCGGGCGTGTCTGGGGCAGAATAACAATGAACCACAATCCAGCCCTGACAGGCGGGATGTCCCGCGCGTCCGCGGGATGCAACCATAGGAGGGCCATTTGTCCAACATAGGTGTCGTAGAATTGATGGAAGCCGGCGTGCATTTCGGTCATCAGACGAAACGCTGGAATCCAAAGATGAAGAAGTTCATTTTTGCCGAACGCAACGGGATTCACGTTTTCGACCTCAACAAAACCCTCACCCAACTCCAGGTGGCGTGCGGCTTTTTACATGACGTGGTGCTGAACAACGGCAAAGTGCTGTTCGTCGGCACGAAGAAACAAGCCCAGCAGGAACTCAAAGAGGCCGCCCACCGCGTCGGCCAGCCCTACGTGGTGGACCGCTGGCTCGGCGGCACGCTCACCAACCTGCGCACCATCCGCAACAGCGTCAAACGCCTCCTGGAAGTCGATCGCCTCCTGGAGACCGCCGACGCCGCGCAGATCACCAAGAAGGAACAGGCCTTCCTCAAGCGTGAGCAGTACAAACTCCACCGCAACCTCGACGGCATTGTGAGCATGGAGCGCCCGCCAGCGGCGATGTTCGTGGTGGACATCCTCCGCGAAGAAATCGCCGTGCGCGAAGCCCGACGACTCAAAATCCCGATCGTGGCGCTGGTGGACACCAATTGCGACCCCGACTGGGTCACCTATCCGATTGCCGGCAACGACGACGCCATCCGCGCCGTCAAATGCATCACCGGCGTGATCGCCGAAACCATCCAGGAAGCGCAGGCCGAGCTGGGCGTCGTGATCCAGCCGCCTCCGCCGGCTGCCGAAGTCGCGCCCGTCCAACCCGAAGCCGAACCCATTCCCACCGCATGAGCACCGCGACCGTGCCCATCGATCCCCAACTCGTCAAATCCCTGCGCGAAAAAACCGGCGCCGGCATGATGGACTGCAAAGCCGCGCTCCAGGATGCCAAAGCCGACCTCGGCGAGGCCGAGAAAATCCTCCGCAAAAAAGGCATCGCCGTGGCCGGCAAGAAAGCCGGCCGCGCCGCCCACGATGGTTGCATCGCCAGCTACATCCATCACGGCAGCAAGCTCGGCGTCTTGGTCGAGATCAACAGCGAGACCGACTTCGTCGCCCGCAACGAGACCTTCCGCGAACTCGTCAAAGACATCGCCCAGCAGATTGCCGCCGCCAGCCCGCGCTGGGTGAAACGCGAAGACGTGCCGGCCAGCGTCGTCGCCGCCGAAAAAGAAATCTACACCGCCCAGGTCAAAGACAAACCGCCGCAAGCCGTCGAGAAGATCGTGACCGGCAAGCTGGAGAAGTTTTTCTCCACGGTCTGTCTGCTCGAACAGCCGTTCGTCAAGAACCCCGACATCACGGTCAAAGACCATCTCACCGCCAAGATCGCCGCCCTCGGCGAAAACATCGTCATCCGCCGCTTCTGTCGCTGGCAACTGGGCGAAGAGTTGGGCAACTGACACTGACATGAGTACCGCATCCGCTCCGACTCCCAAATACCGGCGCGTGATGTTGAAGTTGAGCGGGGAAGCGTTGCTCGGTCCGCGCGAACACGGCATCTCGCCGGAAACCTGCCATGGCATCGCCAAGGAACTGAAGGAGGTCAAAGAGCTGGGCGTGGAGCTGGCCATCGTCATTGGTGGCGGCAACATCTTCCGCGGCATTGCCGGCACCAAACACGGCCTCGACCGCGCCACGGGCGATTACATGGGGATGCTGGCGACCGTGATCAACGCGCTGGCGTTGCAGGACGCGCTGGAGAAGAACGGCGTGCCGACCCGGGTCCAATCCGCCATCGAAATGCGGTCGGTGGCCGAGCCGTTTATCCGCCGTCGCGCCGTCCGTCATCTGGAGAAGGGGCGCGTCGTCATCTTCGCCGCCGGGACTGGCAACCCGTATTTTTCCACCGACACCACCGCCGCGCTGCGCGCCAACGAAATCGGCGCCGACGTGGTCTTGAAGGCGACGAAAGTGGACGGCGTTTACACCGCCGATCCCAAGAAGGATTCGAAGGCCAAGCGCTACGAGCGGCTCAGCTTCATGGATGCGCTGAGCAACCGGCTGGAAGTGATGGATTCCACCGCGTTCTCGATGTGCCTCGACAACCGGATGCCGATCGTCGTCTTCGACCTGTTCAAGCGCGGCAACATCAAGCGCGTCATCCTCGGCGAGCCCATCGGCACGCTGGTCAGCGACTGATCAACTGAAACGCCCGGCGAGTTCCCCGAAGTGTTCCAGCACAATGGTTTCGCCGCCGTTCGGTGAAATCTCTTCGATCCCATGTTGCCAGGTGGTGTGGTACGGGATGAAGATAGTGCGCAGGCCGGCGGCTTTGGCGGGATTGATGTCGGAGCGGGGTGAGTTGCCGATCATCCACGTCGTGCCGGCATCCAATTGGTGTTGGCGCACGACCTGCCGGTAGGTCTTGATGGTTTTCTCGAAGACGATCTCGGTGTCGTGGAAGAAGCCGGCCAAGCCGGAGCGTTCGAGTTTGCCGAGTTGCTCCTCGGCACGACCCTTGGTGACCATGATCAGCCGGTTGCTCGCAAAGAGCCGGGGCATGGTGTCGCGCACGCCGGGCATCAGCTCGATCGGGTGATGAAAAATCCATTGTTCCTGCTCCACGATCCATGCTTCCAGATCGGCGGCCCCCAAAACGCGCGCCACTTCATGCAACGATTGGCAAAACGCGCTGCTGCCGTAACCGGTCATCTTCACATTCCGCTGCTCGGTCTCCCACAGGATGCGATTGACCTGGTCCGACCGGTAGCCGCGCTCGCCGAGCACGGCCACAAAATCTCCGGCGACACGCTCAAAGTAAACGTTGTTCTCCCAGAGCGTGTCGTCGGCGTCGATCAGGAGTGTCCGGGTGGCTTGTCCGCCGAAGCCTTGGCGAAGGTGGATTGACATGGGGCGGGGGAGTTTCTAATCTTTCCCGCATGACACTGCAACAAGTCCTCGACGACATGGAAGAGAAGATGATGAAGACGTTGGAGTTCGTGCACAACGAGTTCGCCACCGTCCGCACCGGCAAGGCCTCCCCGTCGCTGGTTGAGAACATCCAAGTCGAAGCGTACGGCGGGCACATGCGGTTGCGCGAACTGGCCGGCATCTCCACGCCTGAGCCGCGGCTCATTGTGATTCAGCCGTGGGATCCGACGGTGGTGCAGGCGGTCGAGAAGGCGATTCAGAAATCGGAACTGGGCATCACGCCACGCTTGGATGGCAAGATCATCCGTATCCCGATTCCCGAACTCGACGCCGAGCGCCGGAAGGAATTGGACAAGGTCGTCAAGCACATGGCTGAGGAGGGCCGCGTCGCCATCCGCAGCGAACGCCGGCACGGCATCGAGAACGCCAAGAAACTCCAGAAGGACGGCAAGATCACCGAGGACGAACTCAAGCACGCCGAGAAAGAAATCCAGAACAAGACCGACGAGTACATCAAGGAGATCGACACCGTCCTGTCGCACAAGGAGAAAGAAATCCTGGCGGTGTAGGCGATTTCGCCGTTGCCATCCGCGCGCAGTCCGCTATATTCGCCGCGCTTTTTCCGGCGACCCCGTCGTCTAGCCCGGTCCAGGACATCGCCCTTTCACGGCGGTAACACGGGTTCGAATCCCGTCGGGGTCGCCAATTCACCGATCGGAGTGTCTGCCATGAGAAAACAGTTACGAACGCTCGTCAACCTGGCCGCGGTTGTCCTGTTGGTCGCGACCGCACGCGGGGAAATTCAGTCGCCGCCTTTCGGGAAAACGCCCGACGGCGCGCCGGTGGAATTGTTCACGCTCTGAAATTCCCGAGGCGCGGAAGCGCGCATCACCAACTACGGCGGCATCGTCGTGGCGTTGACCATGCCGGATCGCGCGGGGAAGATGGGCGACGTGGTGCTGGGGTACGACACACTGGATGGGTATCTCAAGAGTAATCCGTATTTCGGCTGTCTGATCGGCCGCTACGGCAATCGCATCGCCAAGGGCCGGTTCGTGCTTGACGACAGGAAGTACGCGCTGGCCACGAACAACGGACCAAACCACCTGCACGGCGGGCTCAAAGGTTTCGACAAGGTGGTGTGGCAGGCCCGGGCCACGCCGAGCCGGCTCGGCCCGGCGCTGGAACTGCGGTACGTCAGCCCGGACGGCGAGGAAGGTTATCCCGGCACGCTCCGCGTCAAGGCGGTCTATACGCTGACCCACCGGAACGAGTTGCGCGTGGATTTCACCGCCACCACCGACAAACCCACGATCTGCAACCTGACGCATCACTCGTACTTCAACCTCGCCGGTGCCGGCGACGTTCTCGGCCACGAAGTGATGATCCCGGCGCGGCGATTCACGCCGGTGGACGCGACGCTGATCCCGACCGGCGAGTTGCGATCCGTGGCCGGCACGCCGCTGGATTTTCGCACACCCACCACCATCGGCGCACGGATCAACGACGACGACGAGCAGCTCAAGCTCGGGAAGGGCTACGACCACAACTGGGTGTTCGACAAACCGGCGGGCCGGTTGACGCTACTGGCACGCGTGACTGAACCGACGAGCGGCCGGGTGATGGAAGTGTGGTCCACTGAGCCGGGGATGCAATTTTACACGGGCAACTTCCTCGACGGCACGATCACCGGCAAGGGCGGTTGGGTGTACCAGTTCCGCCACGGCTTCTGCCTCGAACCGGAGCACTATCCCGATTCGCCCAACCAGCCGCCGTTCCCCGCCGTGGCGCTGCGGCCCGGCGACGAGTACCGCACCACGATCATTTATCGGTTCCTGACCCGGTGATTACGTGTTGCGCTGATCGTTGCTCTTGATCCCCAGGTGCTGGCGGAACTCGGTGGGGCGGACCCCGGCGTGTTGGCGGAAGAAGTTGCTGAAGTAGTAGCCACTGGAAAAGTGGAGGCGACGCGCGATCTCTTTGATGCGTAGCGTCGGGTCCATCAGGAGTTCCCGCGCCAGGGCGAGGCGGGCCCGTTGCAGGTAGGCGTGGGGCGATTCGTGCATCGTCTTCCGGAACAGAATGCGAAAGGCCGTGTCGCTCATTCTCACGGCGGCGGCCAGTTCGCTGGATTTCCAATCCCGCGTGGGATCGGATTCGATCGCGTTGAGCACCTGCGTGATGGCCGGGGGCTGCGCGCGCACCACGGGGGCCAACAGTTGCCGCGCCCGCAAAAATTCACCCAGCGTCGCGACCAGCAGCAGGTGGACCTTCCATTCCCAGTTGGGGGGGCGATGCCGGACCAGTTGCAGCATCGTGCGATAGGCCCGGTGGATGCGGGCGGGGCGCGGCAATCGGAATTGCGGCTGGCGATTGACGTTGAGCGCGTCGAGCCAACCATCCAACCCGGGCCCCCCAAACCAAAACGCGCGCGTGACAACCACCGCGCCGGAAGCAGGGATGCACGTCCAGACCTGGTCGGCACCATGAATGCAGAAGCAGGGGCTGGGGTTCAACTCCCACTCGGTATCATTGAGCCGTAACCGACCTCGGCCAGCGACGACCCAGGTCACGCCCACCCCCGTCTTGGTCAACGGTCCCCACGAGGCCATCCCATCAAACCGGCTACTGCCAATCCTGAGGAGGTGCAGCAACAACCTCCTTGCCATTGGCGACGGACGCACGATCACGGATGGAGTGGCGACCAGTGACTTCCCCATGGTGCGGTGACGACTAACACTTTGCTGTGGCTGTTGGCAAGGCATGTGGTTGAAAAGAAGGTGGTTCTGGTGATTTTTACATGGGATTTGTTCATTCCTGTATCCTGCCAGCCGCCAAGTCAGGCCGCCAAGTGCCTTGTTGGAGGCAGTTTTCGTTGCTGAGAATGGTCGGTTTCCGTAAAACAAATGTTCATTTGTGTATCGCTGTTTTCTTGCGTTTTTTGGCGAAGACACTAATATGTCCAACATCATTGGGCCGAGTTACCGGGTTGTGCTGCTTTGTGCGAGTTGAGCATCGCGGGGCATCTCGGGTCGGCTGGTGTGGGAATTGGGTAAAACGATTCAACATTGTTGGACCGGTCGGCGGCCGGTCGTATTCCTTTTTGCCTTGGCGGTGTGCCTCGCGATGTTTCCGGGGACGGCCCACGCGGTCATCTTCAAATGGAAAAATATCGGCGCCAACCCCACCGATACGAACTGGACGGCCGCCGCTTCTTGGACCAACAATCTCGCGACCCCCGGCTACGGTGATACCGCTTACTTTCAAGTCGGCACGACGGGCAGTTCCACCGTCATCATCACCAACAAACTCAACAACGTTGATTTCATCGTCAACAGCCTCCTCTTCGATGAGGGCACGGACAACGTCAGATACTGGACGGATCTGACCGGCAGCCGGCTCACCGTGTGGAGCACGCTGCGAGTCGGCGGGAACGTCGGCCAGAACTGGCTGGTCACCATCACCAACGGAACGTTGGAAGTCGGCACGCCGACCAACAAGGCAACTTGGACCATTTATTCGACCGGCGGCGGCGTCCGGGCTGTGTCGAACGTCGTCGCGGCCAGCGTGATTGCCACCAACATCAGCACCTTGAATATCGGCAAGAGCACCGACACCACGGACTCGAACGCCATACTGGATCTGAGCGGAGCCACCATTGTGGGCGGTACTTTCGCCATGGACCAACTGTTCATCGGTGGTGGGGCGTCGCGCGGGGCGCTGACGTTTGGCAGCAACACCACGCTGACAAACTTCGTCGTCCGCGACAACTTCTTCTTCGGCGCGCTCATGACGCACAATCCCGACGGCAGCACCGACACGCTCATTTTGCCGAGCAACGTCGTGGTGAAGGTCGGATCATCCGGCGCATTTGCGACGAACATGATCATTGCCCAGGTCACCAACGGCACCGGCGTCGTGGACGCGCCGCGTGTCATCGCCGCGTTGGTGACCACGGGCGGCGTGTTTGAGGCCTACGCGCGCAATCTGATCGTGGCGCAGACCTTCACCAACATCATCAGCGGCGCCGACATTACGACGGCCATCGGCACCTGGAGCATTCACAACGCGACCGGCGGCGTCGTGCAGGCCGACAACTTCATCATCGGCGACGGCTACAACGCGAGCGGCACCGTCAGTTTCGTCACCGCCGCGGGTTCGACGTTCACCAATCTCACCGTCAACCACAACTGGCGCGTCGGCACGGGCGGCAACCGGACCTTCGGCAGCTTCACCGCGCTGACCAACATGGCGGTGAAGATTGGCAGTTCCGGGGCCACCGCCACCAACTTGATGGTCGGCGTGCATTCGCAAACCGACACGTTCGGCGGCTCGAACAACGTGAGCGGCACGTTGATCGTCTCCAACGGCACGGTAGAAGCCTACCTGCGCAACCTCATCGTGGGCACCAACGCCTCCACCATCGCCGGCAGTTCCGCCACGGGCTTGCTGAATTTGCACTCCTCCACCTTCGTCGGTGGCGGATTGATCACGTCCAACATGGTGGTGGGCGGCGGCTTGAACGCGACGGGGACGGTATTTTTCGGGTCGGGATCGGCGGTGGCTTCCAATCTTGTCCTCGCTGCCGGCAGCCGGATCAATCTGAACAACACCATCTTCGGGGTCGCCGGCTATCTTGACCGCGTGGCGTCGAGCCAGGGCTCGATCACCGGCACCGGGCTGTTCGTCAACCTGACCTCCTTGGGATCGGCCAGCGGTCCCGGATTCGGCACGGGGATCATCGTGTCCAACCCGGCTGGCAGCAGCATCTACGCGACCAACTTGACGCTGAACCTGGCCGGCGGCCTCGTCAACCAAGGCGTCGTCCGCATCGGCGCCGCCTCCACCAACGTGATCGGCAGCGCGACGAGCGGCGTGTTCACCAACGACGGCGTGGTACGGCTGCTCAGTACCGCCATTGAATTTGCCAACGCCTCGGTGTTGATCATTTCCAACGGGCTGGTTGGTTCCGGCTCGGTCATCACCAACGACGGCGGCACCTCCATCATCCGCTTCGGCACCACCAGCGCCACCAACTCAGGCACGATGCAATTCTTCCAGACCGCCTCCCACAACGCGGCGAACACGCGCGTCTTCGAATTGTCGGTTGGTTCCATTTCCAACAACTTCTTCGTCAACAATGGCACCTGGCTCATGGGCGGCAATAACGGGGTTGAGAACAATTCAGAGTTCTTCTCCGTCATCAACCAATTCGTCAATAACGGCACCTTGACCGTGACGAATGCCTACAATGCGCCGGACAGTGAGGTCAACAGCCGCCCGTTCCTGCTGGTGACCGGCTCGACTGGCGGCGCCTCCACCAACACCGGCACCATCCGGCTGGTCAGCACCGCGCCCGACACAGGCGGCGGCGGGGCGCCCTTCGCGACGATGATTTTCAGCAACGGCGGTTTTGTGAACACCGGCACGATTTCCGCCAACAGCTTGCGCACGAACTCGTCCTCGGGGCCGGGCGTGTTCCAGTTGAACGAGGCCGGCACCGTGTTCTCCAACGCCGTCGGCGGACAGTTGATCCTTGAGTCAACCGGAAGCTCGGGCCAGGTATTCGCCGTGCGCGCCGCCCACGCCGTCAACCTCGGCACCAACCTCATCAACGCCGGCACGCTGGTTTACCAGACCGCCGCCGGCGGCTCCCACTTGTTCACCAACAAGGGCGTGGTCGCCGTCAACACTGGCGGCAGTTTGACCGCCGCCCTCGGCATCATCAACAGCAACGGCCTGATCCGCACCACTAGCGGCACCGGCACCGTCGTCCACGCCGTCGCCAACCTGCCGGGCGCAACTCTGGAAGCGAGCGGCGGCCGACTCATGTTGCTCGTCAGCCCGAATCAACTCGGCAATATCGTCATCACCAACAACGGCGCGTTTCAGGTCGGCAACCCCGGCACCCTCGTCTGGACCAATGCCGGCAACATCTTCATGCACACCGGCACAATCGACTCCGGTAACCTCACGAACACCGCCGCCGGCCAGATCAACGGCTCGGGCACGATTAACCCCGGCGTCCACAACCTCGGCCTCATCAACGCCACCAATGGCAACCTCACCCTCGTGCAGGGCCTGATCGGCACCACCAATTCCGGCACCCTGCGCGCCCAGAGCGACGGCAACCTGGTCGTCGGCTCATCGAGCAATCTCATCGTCAACAACGCCAGCCTGATCAACCTGCTGGGTGGCCAACTCCTCAGCGGCGACGTCACCAACCAGGTCGGTGCCACCGTCTCCGGCGCCGGCACCGTCAGCGGCCGGCTCATCAACTTCGGCACGGTGGACGCCACCAACGGCAACCTCGTCCTGAATTCCGGCATCACCAACGTCGCCACCGTCAACGTCCGCAGCGGCGGCACCCTCACGGTGGGCAGCCCGACCCTGCTGATCTTCACCAACTACGCCACCGGCCAGATCAACATGTACGGCGGCACCATCGTGGACTCGGAACTGGTGAACTTCGGCCACATCGCCAGCGTGGACGGCGGCGGCCTGATTTCCAACGCGCTGATCAACATGGCCGGCGCGTTCATTGACGCCACCAACGGCACGCTCGTGCTCACGCCCGACCTGCAGAACCACGGCACCGTCACCAACAGCGCCGTGTTGCAGATCGGCACCGCCGGCGATGGCGGCATCACCAACTCCAGCACCGGCTTGATCGCCATGATCGGCGGCACGCTTTCCTCGGGCGACGTCACCAATTTCGGCACGGTCACCGGCTTTGGCACGTTGTCGGGTCGCGTGATCAACAGTTCCAGCGTCTTCGTCACCAACGGCACGCTCACCGCCGTCAGCGGCATCACCAACGCGACGCCCGGCACAATCTGGCTGCGCAGCACCGGCACGCTGGCCGGCGGCCCGGTCACCAACCTCGGCGTCATGGCCGCGCTCTCCGGCGGCAACGTGGATTCCGCCGTCTTCAACGCCAGCGGCGGCGTGATTCTGGCCACCAACGGCGCCCTGCGCATGAGCGGCGATGTGATCAATGACGGCTTGGCCGTGATCGGCACCAACGCCAGCGGCGGCGCCACCCTGTCCAATAACAATCTCTACGTGACCGGCACCGGGGCCATCCAGTTTCGCAGTTCGTCCAGTTCGCCCGACACGTTGACCGTCGCCGGGGTGTTCTCCAATTCCGCCAGCACGGTCGTCACCAATTTCGGCGGCGGTTTCTCGCGGCTGTTGTTCTCCAACACCAGCAACATCGCTTCCAATAACGGCACGATGCAATTCACCGCGATCAATGCCGGCAGCGCCCTCCAGACCGGCGTGGTGTTCCAGGTCGGCATCGCCGGCTCGCTGAACACCCTCTACAACGGCGCCATCGGCACCGTGCTCATCGGCAATGCCGGCTCGATCGCCACCCGCTACTACGTCTTCTCCAATCAACTGGTCAACGCGGGCAGCTTCGCCATCACCAACAACGCCGCCTCCGGCACCAACTTCGTCTTCGTCACCGGCACGGGCACCGGCGCCGCCATCACCAACGAGGCCACCGGCACCCTCAAAATGGTCATCGGCACGGGCGCCGGCGAGCGCAACGTCCTGACCAATGCCGGCGACCTCGTCAACCTCGGCACGATCAGCGGCGACACGGTTTCCGGCGCGAGCGAGCGCACCAACTCGATCCTGCTCACCGCCGGTTCGGTCTTCTCCAACGCGCCCGGCGGACAGGTCAACGTCTCCGGCAGTTCCGCGGGCGCGCTGTTGTTCCGGGCCGATACCGCCGTCAATGCCGGCACCAATTCGGTCAACGCCGGCACCCTGATCTACCAGGATGCCGCCGGCGGCGGCGCGGGCGTGTTCCGTAACTCGGGCAATGTGTTCGTCAATGACGCCGCCAACCTCAACAGCGCCGGCCTGGTCGTCAACTCCGGCCTGATCCGCCTCACCAATGCCAACGCCACCGTCGGCGCGGGCCTCACCAACTCCGGCACGCTCACCATGCTCGCGGCCAACGGCACCGGTTTCCGCAACACCAACACCGTCACCACCGGGCCGCTCGTCAATACTGGCACCCTGCTCAGCGACACCGACGGCACGGCCGCCGCGCGCTCCAACCTCGTCGTTGTCGCCGCCGCCGGCCAGACGTTCTCCAACGCCGTGGGCGGACAGGTGATCGTGCAGGGGCGGACGGACGGACAACTGGTGATTCGCGCCGACACGGTTCAGAACCTCGGTACCAATCTGGTCACGGCGGGCACGGTGGTCTATCAGGACAGCACCGGCGCCGCCAACGTGTTCACCAACAAAGGACTCGTGACGCTGAACACCGGCGGCAACTTGCGGGCCGACGGCGGCGTCATCAACAGCAATGGGCTCATCCAAACCACCAGCGGCACCGGCACGGTGGTCAGCGCCCTCTCCAACCTCAGCGGGGCGACGCTGAGAGCCGACGGCGGCACCCTCGTGTTGGAGGTTGCTCCGACCCAGCAGGGCAGCGTGGTCGTCACCAACGCCGGCACCTACGGCGGCACGTTGCGCGTGGGCGCGACCGGCGCGCTCGACTGGAGCAATGCCGGGGACATCCGCCTCCACAATGGCACGTTGATTTCCTCCACGCTCACCAATCTGTCCGGCGGCGTCGTTTACGCCAAAAAGATCGCGACAATTTCGTCGAGCTTGATAAACCTCGCCGGCGGACTCGTCACGGCGAACCTGGCGCAGGCGACGATGACCGGCGCGTTCACCAACCTCGGCACGTTCGCGGCCATCAACAGCATCGTCACGTTCCAGGGTCCGGTCGTCAATGCCGGCCAGTGGAACACCGACCCGACCACCAACATCTTCCTCAACAGCTACACCGTGGCCGGCAGCGGCACGATCAACATGGGCGCGGGCGATGTGTACATCTTCAGTAACGACTTCACCAACCTGAGCACCCAGTCCAACACCTTCAACACCCTGCAAGGCAAGTTTCTCTTCAACGCCGTGGCCACCACCCAGCGGGTCTATCTCGCCGGCAAAGAGATGGGCCTGGGGCCGACGCCGTTCACGCCCACCGCCCAGTTGACGGGCAACGCAATCGGCTTCACCAACAATTTCGCGCTGGGCACCTTCGAGATCGCCAACTTCAGCACCGTCCGGGTCAGCGACGCCTTCAGCCTGCTCGGCCCCGGCCCCGACGACGGGCAACGCGCCGCGATCTACATCCGCGACCTGTTCATGTCGCCCGATTCGTACCTGCTGATCGACACCAACGTCACGATGTACTTCGTCAATTCCAACTCGTGGAGCGCGCTGAATTACGCGTTACTCAACGGCGGCGAACTGCACCAGCTCAACGACCCCGCCATCATCCCCGAGCCGAGCCTGCTGCTGTTGCTGGCGACCGGCAGCGCCGCCATCGGTTATGCCCGCCGAAAGAATGCGGCCCCGACAAAGCGCGTCTAAGCCGGAACGATTCAGTTGAAAGTAGGACAGGCATCGTGCCTGTCCCTCCCGGAAGCGCGGCAATCGCACCGGGCGCGGTCACTGGGGACGCTCGCCTTTTGGTGGACCTATTCCCCTGTGCGAAAGACAGGCAAGATGCCTGTCCTACTCTGCTCCCGGCTCCCTCTCACCAAATTCCAACTGAATCGTTCCGGCTAAGGCGGTGTCGGCTTTACTCGCAGCGTCTGGCGGTATTCCGTGGGGGTGACACCGGCGTGTTGGTGGAAGAAGTTGCTGAAATAGTATTCGCTGGAGAAGTGCAGGCGGCGGGCGATTTCCTTGATGCGCAGGCCCGGATCGGCCAACAGTTCCCGCGCCAGGTCCAGGCGCGCGCGTTGCAGATAGGCGTGGGGCGATTCGTTCAGCGCGGCGCGAAACTGGGTCCGAAACGCCGAGTAGCTCATCCGGACGATCCCCGCCAGTTCGGTGGTTTTCCAATCGCGGGCCGGATCGGATTCGATGGCGTTGAGCACGGCGGTGATGGTGGGCGGCAGGGCCGGTTCGGGGGGCGTCAACAGCTTGCGCGCCACCAGAAACTCACCGAGGACCGACACGAGCACCAGATGAATCTTCCATTCCCAGTTCGGCGGCCGGCGATGGGCCAGCTTCCACATTGTGCGGTACGCGGCGTGGATGCGTTCGGGACGGCGCAACCGGAACTGGGGTTGGCGGTTGGCGTCGAGCGCCTCCAACCAACCGTCGAGTCCCGGACCGCTGAACCAAAACGCTTCGGAGATCAACGTCTCGCCGGGCGCCGGAATGTACAGCCGCGGATGCTCGGTGCCGTAAAACAGGAAGGTCGGGCCCGGCGCAACCTGCCACTCGGCGTCGTTGAACCGCAGCCGGCCGTGGCCCGACTTGAACCAGGTCACGCACGCGCCCGGTTTCGTGAACGGCTCGATCCGGATCGGCTCGGAGAGAATGCCCTGGCGAATGGAAAAAAGGTGCAACAACAGTCGTCGCGCCATGGGCGACGAACGCACCATCAGGACTGGAGGAGCAGCGGCCACGAATGCGCGCACATCTTATTCTAATGCGCTTTCAAGATGAGACTAAATGTGGTACGGTGGCGCATGGCAAGACCACGCCGGATTGATCCACTCATCGTGAAACGGGCGCCAC
>Ga0247727_10010704_pt1 | contig 16193 bp, 13 predicted proteins | sample WisWelCaveWW1625_FD_202498 | JGI IMG/M metagenome (GOLD analysis project Ga0247727, IMG submission 202498) | Biofilm microbial communities from Wishing Well Cave, Virginia, United States - WW16-25 | ecosystem: Environmental > Aquatic > Deep subsurface > Groundwater > Cave microbial mat | place... | reverse complement strand
TCTTTTCCTTATCTTCCCGGTCGCGCGGATCATATTCCTCCAGTGGGAGGGGAATGGGTTGCCGGAGTTCTCGCTCCTTTTCCTCATTCCTTTTTTTCATCTGATCAATGATGAACGCGTCGAGCATTTTTTCGTTCTCAACCTCTACGTGTTTTCAAAAGCAAGTTGCATGCCATTTGGCCGCTCTACCCGTTCTCGAGGATCTTGCCTATTCTGATAGACGTCAAAGATAGGAAAATGTTCCTTTTTTGTCCACTTTTCATAGCCGAATGCACATTAATTCAACTCTTAAACGGATTCAAGTTTTTGCGGGCTTGCGTCCCTGTCCAACGGTCTAAATCCAGGTTACTCGCTCTCTTGACATCCGTCAGTATGTTCAGTATATTCTGAAATATATGAAAGATAATGAAACGAAACTGGATCCGGTGACGCAGAGATTTTTGCTGCACTGGGGTGAAATGGGGACTCGTTGGGGAATCAACCGTACGGTTGCGCAGATTCATGCGTTACTGTTCCTTTCTGCCAGGCCTGTTCCGGCGGACGAAATCGCTGAAACGCTGTCTGTCGCGCGATCTAACGTGAGCACCAGTTTAAGGGAGTTGCAGAACTGGGGGATCGTCAAGGTGGTGCACTTTATGGGAGACAGAAGGGACCACTTCGAGTCGATGAAGGACGTTTGGGAAATGTTCCGCGTCGTGCTCGCAGAACGGAAGAAACGCGAAATCGATCCGACTCTTGCAGTTTTACAGGACTGCGTTCTGGAAGCACGAAAAGAGAAATCCAGCGCGGAAACGCTTCAGCGTTTGTCGGACTTGCTGGAGTTTTTCGAATCCATGACGTCCTGTTATGAACAGATCCGGAAGGTTCCCAATTCCGCGATCGTGCGTTTTGTGAAAGCGGGAGACAAAATCGCAAAATTGCTCGGAGGTTCAGCCAGGGCATAAAATTTTTTTGCCATGATATTTCAGTTATTTCAGAAATAACTGACGTAAAGAAAAACCAAAGGAGGTTTCGTGAAGACGTGGAGAAACAATCCCCCGACCGGTAAGGCGGGCATCCCTGCCCACGATTTTCAACGTTGGTTTCGGCGGCGAATGGACTGGCGGGTTCTACGGCCGGCTCCCGGGATTATTGCGCGCTTTGTAATCGCTTCAGTGTGGTTTTATCACGGTTTGATGAATAAGATTCTGGCCCCTTCGGTGGTTCACGCATCCGTTGTCGATTCTGTTCCGTTTTTTGGAACACAGGCCGGATTCATTCTGACGGTAATTGGTTTACTCGAAACACTGGTTGGTTTCTGGGTGCTTTCGGGATATCGTTCCCGTTTTTGCGCGGTCTTTCAAACGTTCTTTCTGGTGATCATGAATGCGGGCGGGCTGTTCTATGCCCTCCACGTAATTGCTGACCCGGTTGCGATGCTTCTGAACAATATCGTTTTTATGGCTTTGATCTGGCTCTGAATTCACGAGGGGAAAATGAGCGCAATGCAAACGAGCTTGAATTTATGGAAGAGCGGGTCTTTGCGCAACAACACACCTGGCTCGAAGCTTTTGTTTGGGCGGATGTATGAGGATTGGACGATTGAATCGAGTCTTTTTCCCCCGGGCGGTAGAGTTTTTTGCATCGCTTCGGCGGGATGCACTACACTTCAACTCGCTGCCCGGGGCCATTCGGTCGATGCTGTCGACGTCAATCCGGCGCAGGTAGATTATGTAAAGGAACGCCTGTCGGGATCGCCTCCACGCGACGGCATTGTGGATCAGTCACTGCGGCTTGCTCTGCGTTTCTTTTCCTGCCTGGGTGCCTCCGGCAAAGAGATGGAGGCCTTCCTGCAGATGGAGGATCTGAAGGAACAGGTTCGTTACTGGAAAACGCGCCTGTTGAATGGATTCCAGCGACGTTTAGTCGACATTGCACTGAGCCGCTTTTCTTTAGAAATCTTTTACCACAAGAAGTTTCTTGAAGACTTGCCTGGTCAATTCGGCCGAATCATGCTGCAAAGACTCGAGCGAGGCCTTGCTCTCCATCCGAATAAAACAAACATTTTCCTTCAGCGCCTTCTTAGCCGTCGGAAGTTGTCTGAACTGCGCGAAGTCGCACCCATTACCATCCCGCCGCGTGTGTACTGTGACGATGCGGTTCACTATCTGGAATCGTGCCCGCAAAATCTCTACGACGGATTCTCATTTTCCAACATTCTGGATGGCGCCGAAGAAGCGTATGCGCAGAATCTTCGAAGCGCAATTCGCCGGTCTGCAAGACCCGGCGCCGTAATTGTCCTAAGAAGTTTTCGAGAACCGGTCAGTGAAGCAGAAAGATTTTGGGCCGCTCAGGATCGGGCTATGTTATGGGGGAAAATCGTCATTTGCAGGAGGGAATCGTTATGCTCCATCTGTTGAAACGACATCCCTTTGCAGTGAAGGCTGTTCTTGCCAGGACACTCGTTCTGACCTACGCTCTATCACGGAACGTTCTGCAGCCCTTGCTGCCGCCTGGTCTGACTGTCGATGCCCGGGGAGATCTGGGATTTCTTGCTATCGCTCTGGTTCAAACTCAGGATATGCGGCCTGCTTTTCTTCCAGAGGCTTTTGGCCAGGACTTCTTTCTTGCCGGATACCGTATTTTTGCCCGCCACGCAACTGCCGCTGGAAAGACGCTTCGCGGGCTCCGAATCCTGCAAAGTTATGCCGACAAATTTCGGATGGTATTTTTCGGGAATCTATTAACTCACTACAACTACCGCCTTGCGAAAATTCAAACCCGGCAATCCGGGACCCACTGGAGAATCTCACTCAACGCATGGAATAATTCGGATTGGCCTGCTCTGGACGTGATCGCAGACTTAAGTCGGGAAACAATTCCGGAAGGCTCTCCATTCAACAGTTTTCGGGAGGCAAGAAGGTACGCGGGCCCGTTGCCATATACCTTTGACTATGAAAGTAAGACGCATTCAATCGTTCGAATTGAAGGAGTACGAAAAGAATGGAGTCCGCGCCTTGTCGATGTTGAAGTGCTGAAGAACACACTCTGGGAAAAGCCTCCTTTCAATTCTTGCAATGCTGTCCTCGCTTCAGCTTTCTATCTTGAAAGAATTCCATACCTGTGGAAACGGGGAGTGGTTGAGAATTTGAAGAGAGGCGTACGATGAGCATTCATCGCAAGATTGGATACCGCTTCAAAGGAGCCCTGGACGTAATTATCTATAACCTTCCCGTTTATCTATTCTCGATTCTCATTTTGAGTTTGGGATCAGCAGTTCTGATATTCCTTCCTTTGAATGCCTCGATTCGAACTCTGCTGATTCCCTTATTGATCATGAATGCCTTCTGGTCGGTTTCATCGATCCTGGTTTCTCACTGGATCTATGACGGTTCTCCGTTGTACCGGTGGACATGGCTTCGAAGCGTTCTTTTCCAACCACCTGACAAATGGGTGACAATCCATGCCGGATTGGATGAGGCGTGTACCGGCCTTTGTAAAATCTTTCAGAAAAGCCAGGGAATCTCTGTAGATATTTTTGATCCGGAAGTGATGACGCAATCTTCAATATTGCGCGCAAGGCAGCGACCCAACGCTTCAACGACGGCGCTTCGAGCAAGCATGAGAGGGTTGCCTTTTTCAGACAATTCGCTGGATGCAGTGTTTTGCGCCTTCTCACTTCACGAGATTCGCACACCGGAAGCAAGGTCCCGGCTCTTTAATGAGATGAGGCGAATTCTAAAACCGTCAGGATTTTTGATGATTCTGGAGCACGGGCGTGACCTTGCGAATTTTCTGGCTTTTGGTCCCGGATTCTTTCATTTTCTTTCTGCCGGCGTATGGCTCAAACATGCAAGAGAAGCCGGCCTATGCCTGGCGAAGGAAATCTCGCTGACTCCATTTGTAAAAGCCCGCTTTTTCAATCCGCAAGAGGAGGTGATTCATGATACTCAATCTGTTGCTTAAGACAGGCGGTGTACTTTTGCTTGTTCTGGCCGCAGCTCACGTGTTTTTTCCCCGAAGATTCGGATGGAAAGAGGATCTCGCGAAACTTTCGCTGTTGAACAGGCAAATATTCCAGGTCCATTGCTTTTTCATAGTACTGGTGCTGGTGGGTTTTGGATTGCTTAATCTTTTTCTGACCGATCAGTTACTGGGTTCGAATCTCCTTGCGAAGTCATTGCTTGTTGGAATGGCTGTTTTCTGGTTTTGCCGGCTGATCGTTCAGTTATTTGTCTACGATTCTTTGCTCTGGAAAGGCAATCCCATGCGAACAACCTTTCACGCGCTCTTCGTCTTATTCTGGAGCTTTCTGGTCGTGCTCTACTGCGTAGCTTTCTTGCAGAGTTGAGAAAGGATTATGATGATTCAATCACGCCTGATTGAAGCCAGTGGATCAAAAGCCGGCGTATTCTATAGGCATCGGCCCCGATCGATGTTTCGCACTCCAGTGGGGAAGCGCCGCGCCGAACAACGTTCCACAGATCGCGAAACAGAATTCCGTCATGTTCATCAGAAAATGGGACGGGTTTGTCGGATCTGGCTTTGAGCCGGACGTCATCCGCAATCTGAATGCTCAACTCTTGCAGTTCATCGTATCTGCGAATGGCTTCCATCATCATGGGTAAAATCGGGGACCCTTCCGGGGCGGGACCTGAAACCGATTTCTTGCCGAACTCAAAAGTGCCGGATTGGCTTCTTTCAAACAGTTGATAAAAAGCCGATTCTCCTGAAAGGAGGCCATTTTGACAGGCTTTAAACATTCCATTTTCCAAAGCCAGCGTAGCAAAAACCTCACCGCCCGGATTTTTCATCGTGAGGATTCCCGTCAGTGATGAATCGGAAAGATGCTGAATCAGGTTCGGCAAACCGAAAAGATCCAGGTCACCAACCAGGCTGACATTGGACACTCCAACAGTCTTCTTTTCGTGCAAAGTCTCCCTTTTATCAAGCGCTTTGACTGCGGCACGTCCGGATTCATATTCAGGATACTGCCGGGTCAATTCCTCCAGCATGCTTCGAACCTGCGGCAGCGACGTCCCCGAAAGAGCCTCCACGAGACACTTGACGTTATGATCACGCTGATGCAGTGAAATCCCCAGAAGCTTGAGTGGGAGATTTCCTTTGAGCATCTTGAGCAACCGCTCTACTGTTTCCGGATCATCGGAAAGGTCCTGGTTGGAAAACTCAGACAACCGTGCCATTGAGTCGCCAAGTTCATGATTCTTCTTCAAAGCATGGTCCATGACACTCTGTCTTGCTGTATGCGTAGATTGCCGGCACAACGCAGTAACGGCACGGTCCAGAAGCGGGGAAACCTCCTTCGCTTCATAGAGTGATTCTTTCGAGTGGAGCAGCGCACTTTCCATTTGCGACAGCAATTGCTTCAAATGTTGCTCCACTTTTGCGTTCTTGATCACACTCAAGTAAGCAAGAATCTCTTTCAGTATTAACGGAGGCGTGCTCAGGTATGTGAATCTCAAGAGCACTTCAGCAGTCCGTTCCATCGATTCATCTTCAGCCGGCAGGATGTGTCGCAGCAGGTAGATTAAGTTTCGAAAGTAAAATACCTCTTCCATCGCGCGACTGACGCTTGCTGGATTTTCCAGTTGTTTCAAAACCGCTGTTCGTGTCGTTACACCATGGGCCTCGAGGAGCAACAAAATCAATCGCCGGCGCTCACGTCTTGTTTCCTGTTCCAGTGATTCCAGCAGTCCTTCTGGTGTCAGTGCCGGGAAAAAGTTCAAAACCTTTCGAAAGATGCTGTGTACCTCCGATGCGTCTGCGTACTTCTTGAGTTTTTCTTCGCCAAGGTTTTCATGACCGAGGGTTCGAACAACTTCCACAGCTTTTGCATCCACTTCATGGGATTCTACGATCTTTCCTGCAAGATCAAACATCGAAGCCGATTGGGCAAGGAATCCATCATTGAATCGCTCAATGGCCGTTTTTACCAGATGATGAAAACGTTCGGAAGACTGTTGCGCATCGGGGGCCTTCGCAATCATTCGATGGAGGGCCTGCAGATTGCTGTTCATTGGAATTTGCACGGAGCCTTCCATTTGCGACCATGCCGGAAGTCGACGGCCCAGGGCCCGAAACAGGTCCCCGTCTTTTACATGAACTCCAATTCCGCGAAGTTCTCCTATAAAGCGGTTCAGTTCCATGGTCTCACTTGCGCTGCGAGCGGCTTCTGCCAGAGCCGACGAGATCAGATCTTCGTCGCCCGGTTGATTTTCAGCCGGGAGTCCATCTCTACCAAGCTTTTTCTCCAATCGTTTCAACAAATGATGAAAACGATGGATATCTTCTTCTGCAATCGAAGGTGAATTCTGCGCGCTCTTTGCGCTTTCACCGGCTGTGGAGCGGTGCAATACTTGAACCTGGGGACTCAATTCGGACGGAGCTTCACCAATTCGTTCAAGGCCTGAACTCAATTGTTCGCGCTCCGATTCCGGGCAGATCTCAAGAATGTGGACTTTCAGTTTTGCCAGAAACGGCATGAGAATCTCGAAGGGAATCAGCTTGTACTCTCCCAGCAAATGTATTTTCGTCATTGCATGGTACAAAAAATCAGCGACGGGGAGTGATCGGTCCCGGTGAATTTGAGAGGCGGCCCAGGTTTGGATTCCGGACGCCGTGACCTCGGGCGAAAGCTGCAACAAGAGAGACACGGAATCGGCAACCATGAGCGGCGCCACCTGATCCGACAGATATTGTTGTAGCTCAGCAAGCGCTTGATAAGCTTCGGACTCGTCCATTAAAGATCCCTTCACCTTCCCCTTCGCAAAATGATTTTACACTCAATACACACATGCCGCAACAGACATTCACGACTCGGGTGCGTTACCTCCATCTCGGGCATTTTCCCTTGTCTGGTAAGTGCACACCCTCACGACTCACGCGTCGTCACCGAAATAGTTTAAACTGAAAGAGCGTATGAAGGGGCGACGTATCATCAGGACGGTCTTGAGCTTTCTGCTGCACGTGATACGTGCTATCGGCCGTCACGACTGCATGGGAATGGCGGCGGAAATTGCTTTTCAAATGATGTTCGCTTTTTTTAATTCTCTTCTCCTGACAGTCGCAGTACTCAGTATTCTCGGCGCCAATCCGGATGTTTTTAATTCCATTATTTATTTCCTGGGATCATTTCTGCCTTTTGAACTGTATAGCTTGATTCGGAAACAAATCGGTGATCTTGCAGCGCTTGAAAAGGGAGGTATTTTGACATTTGCAGTCACCGCCACGGTATGGACCATTACGACGCTCATGTTTACGTTGAAGAAAAATCTTGAGCGTTCGTATCACGTGAAGGAGACACGGTCCACCTGGAAAGTCAGATTGATCGCGCTGTACATCGCCGTACTCGCAACTCTGGGAATATCACTTGTAATGGTCCTCGTGTTGTTTGGCCTGCAGATTGCTCATTTCCTGGAATTGAACTTTCCGTATGCGTATCTGCTGCCTATGTTGATTCGATTATTGCGTTTACCTGTCGTATTTCTTGCAACAACCCTGCTGGCATCGCTTCTGTACTGGGGATTGATCAACGTTCAGGAGCGATTTCTGGATGTTTTACCAGGCGCTTTGTTTTTCTGCACACTGTGGTTTATCACAACCAACGGATTCGCCATATATCTTCGAAATTTCCCGTACTACAACCGTGTCTATGGAACTCTTGGAGTGTTTATCGTATTGATGGGATGGCAGTACCTGACTGCTCTGACCCTTCTGATCGGCGGAGAGGTGAACGCAGAAATTTTTAGAAGGAAGCGATCGACCAATTCATCTCACACACCTTCCTTATCCATGCTAGACTGAAAAAGCATGGCCAGGTCGAAGTCCCGGAAAAAGCGGTTTGAAACATCGTTTCAAACGGAGATCAAGAATCATTACTGCCCCGATGATCTGGAAAGCCGGGACTATCGATCGAGTCTGGGTGATCCCGGATCGTATCCCTACACCCGTGGAGTCCAGGAATCGATGTACCGTGAAAAATTATGGACGATGCGGCAGTACGCAGGGTTTGGCACAGCGGAGGACACAAACCGGCGGTTTCATTATTTGCTGAAACAGGGCCAGATGGGACTGAGCACTGCGTTTGATTTGCCTACCCAGATGGGCTACGACTCGGATCACGAGCTGGCCCGCGGAGAAGTCGGACGCGTTGGCGTGGCCATCGATTCGCTGGAAGACATGGAGCGCTTACTGGACGGCATACCTCTCGATCAGGTGAGCACCAGCATGACGATCAACGCAACGGCCTTCATCCTTCTGGGACTTTACGTTTGCACGGCAAAAAGGCGCGGCATTGCGCTCGACCGGATATCCGGGACCGTGCAAAATGACATTCTGAAGGAGTACATCGCCCGCGGGACTTACATATATCCGCCACGGTTTTCCATGAAACTGGTTACGGATATTATGGAGTTCTGTCAGAAAAACGTTCCGCGATGGAATACGATCAGCGTTTCCGGATATCACATTCGCGAAGCCGGCAGCACGGCCGCCCAGGAAGTCGCGTTTACAATTGCAGACGGAATGACGTATGTGCAGGCTGCACTGGATGCCGGTTTGAATGTCGACGACTTTGCCCCGCGATTTTCGTTTTTCTTCAGCGCGGACAATAATCTACTGGAAGAAACGGCGAAATTTCGAGCGGCCAGAAGGATCTGGGCACGTATCATGAAAGAGCGCTTTCAAGCTCGTTCCGAACGCTCGCTTCAAATGCGGTTTCATACACAAACAGCCGGTTCCCGGCTCACCGCGCGGCAACCACAGGTGAACATAGCCCGCGTCACCCTGCAGGCGCTTGCCGCTGTGCTGGGAGGAACGCAATCGCTTCACACAAATGCCTGGGATGAAGCTCTTGCGCTTCCGACTGAATCTTCGGCCCTGCTGGCGCTCCGGACGCAACAGGTGATTGCGCACGAATCCGGAGTTGCAGATACGGTGGATCCCTTAGCAGGATCGTACTATATTGAGCGTACTACAGACGATATCGAAAAGGCTGTCTGGAGCTACCTGGAGAAGATCGATCATCTGGGCGGCATGCTTCGATCGATTGAAAGCGGATACATCCAGAAGGAGATTCAGGACAGTGCTTACCGTTCTGCCAGAGCACAGGAGGAAAATGAGGAGATCGTGGTGGGAGTCAACGCATTCCGGACGGACGAAGAACCGATTTCCGGTATCCTCACGATTCATCCTGAAACGGAAAGGCAACAAATACAACGCCTCCACGCGCTGCGAGCAAGACGCGACACAGGCAAAACGGAGACTGCGCTGAAAGCCGTAGAAGATGCAGTGTTATCCGGCTCGAATATCATGGAACCGTTGCTCAATGCGCTCGATGCTTACGCAACGGTCGGCGAAGTTTCGGACCTGCTGCGCAAACATTTTGGTGAATACAGGGAAACAGCCATTTTATAAATGAATCTGATTGATATTCGCGGACTGAAAACATCCTTTGTGGTTGATGAAGGAACGCTCACTGCCGTCGACGGCATTTCTTTTTCGATTGCCCCCGGTGAAATCCTCTGTCTGGTGGGCGAATCCGGCTGCGGCAAAAGCGTAACCGCCTTGAGCATTCTTCGTTTAATCACTCCACCCGGAAAGATCATGGCCGGTGACATCATTTTCGATGAAAAAGATCTGCTGAAACTGCCGGAAAAAGAGATGCAAAAAATTCGAGGCGGCAGGATCTCCATGATCTTTCAAGAACCGATGACTTCATTGAATCCAGTGATGTCGGTCGGCGATCAAGTAGGCGAAACGCTGATCATCCATAAACACTACAGTCGCAAACAGGCCCGCGCGGAGTCGATCGAATTGCTGCGGGCCGTTCGAATGCCGGATCCTGAAAAACGCGTCGACGAGTATCCGCATCAGTTGAGCGGCGGCATGCGCCAGCGGGTAATGATTGCCATGGCGATTGCGTGCAGACCGGCACTTTTGATTGCAGATGAACCGACGACTGCGCTCGATGTGACGATTCAGGCGCAAATCCTGGAATTGCTGTTGTCTCTTCGCGAAGAGTTCGGACTTTCGATTCTTCTGATCACGCATGCGCTCGGCGTTGTGGCTGAAGTAGCCGATCGCGTTATTGTGATGTATGCGGGAAAAATCGTTGAGGAAGCTCCCGTTCGTGAACTGTTTTCGAATCCATTGCATCCATACACCGTGGGCTTGCTTGATTCTATTCCGCGTCTTCATCAGGGAACCGGCCCGCTCAAAGCTTCACGGTTGAAAGCAATTGATGGCGTGGTTCCCGGTTTACTGCACCTGCCGGACGGTTGCACGTTCTATGATCGATGTAAACGGCGAATGGACGAATGCAGACCGCTCTTCCCGCAGGAGATTTTTGTGAATCCGGATCATCGTGTCGCCTGTTATCTGTACGCCCATGAGCCTGCTTGAAGTCAAAAATCTGATAAAAAGCTATCCCGTCCGGCGCGGAGTCTTTTCGCGTATTTCAGGATTCTTGACTGCTGTGGATGACGTTTCTTTTTTCATCAACGAAGGTGAATCATTTGGACTCGTCGGAGAATCGGGTTGTGGAAAAACAACACTTGGACGTTGTGTGTTGCGATTGATTGAACCCACATCCGGAGAAATCCATTTCGACGGCGACAACCTTTTGCAACTTTCCGGGAAAGAGATGAGATTGCGGCGGCGCAAAATACAAATGATTTTTCAGGACCCTTATGGATCCCTGAATCCGCGAATGAGAGCATCCACGATTATTGAAGAGCCTTTACTGATCCATAAGATCGGAACAAAAGAAGAGCGCAGGGCGCGGGTTTCCGGTTTAATGGAAATGGTGGGACTCGATCCCGCTTATCGTAACCGCTATCCCCATGAATTCAGTGGCGGGCAGCGCCAGCGAATCGGCATCGCTCGTGCGCTGGCATTGAATCCGAAGTTGATTGTGGCGGATGAGCCGGTCTCCTCACTCGACGTTTCCGTTCAGGCGCAAATCATCAATTTGCTCAAGGATCTACAACATCAATTACAGTTGACGTTTCTTTTTATCGCGCACGACCTGAGCGTGGTTCAGCATTTTTGTGATCGTGTGGCCGTAATGTATCTTGGAAAAATCGTCGAATCGGCGCCCGGTGACGCTATTTTTGCGCGTCCTTTGCATCCCTATACAATCAGTCTTTTGAATTCCGTTCCAGTCACCGATCCGGCCGAGCGCAGGAAAAGGGACGTGCTGAAAGGGGAAGTTCCGAGCCCCGTCCGTCCGCCGTCCGGTTGCCATTTCCATCCCCGTTGTCCACTTGCGGTCGAACGTTGCCGGCAGGAACGACCCGCGCTGCGCAACATCGCCAAAGAACGGCAAGTTGCCTGTCATCTGGTGGACGAATAATCCTCGAACCACTCTTTTGTATGCTGTAGCCACGGGCTCGAATCGTTTTGTATTGCCAGTTCCAATCGCGAAAGATCAACAGGCAGATCCACATCAAAACAGCGCTCCAGCAGAAACGAGCGGTTAGCGTCAAGCCTTTGCAAAGTCTGTATCAACACTTTTGAACCGCCCCACTCGACATTCTGGAAGAGTTCAGGGACCAGTTTGCTCAGGCCAATCAGATAATATCCTCCGTCTTCGGCCGGTCCAAAGACTGCGTCGAAAGAACCCAGCATGTCAAAAGCCTCATCGATCACTGCCGGTTTCAAAACCGGTGAATCCGTCCCGATGATAACGACTCGCTGATGCTCGATCAGATCCTGGCGAAATGAATTCAACATCCGTTCGCCAAGGTCACTGCCAACCTGCATCCGTACAGGTATTTTGAAACCTTCAGGAAGCATTCCCGATCCGGAGATGCAGAGCAGGCTCTTCGCCCTGACCATCCGGGCTTTGGTGATTGTATCTTTCAGGAAAGCAAGATGTAACGACTGACACTGTTCGTCTGATAGAACAGGCCGAAGACGAGTCTTTACCTTGCCGGGTTCCGGCGATTTACTGAAAATTACCAGAAGGTTGCTTGACACTGAAATAAAGCACCACCTATAATTAACTCTAACCAGCGGTTATTCGATGAAGGAAAGCGACTTTAAAATTATATTACTGTTTGCCGTTCTCATCCTGGTCCCTGTCCTGTCGAACGCTGATATCGAACAGAAATCAAGCATCATCGGAACACTTTCCGGCCCTGCTCAAAAACCTGTGAACGGAGTAACCGTTCGATTACTCGATTCGTATTTTTTGAACGAAGTCGCCAGAGCTTCCACGGATCGCGCGGGGAAATTCGTACTCGAAAATCTTTTTCCGGGACTGTATCTTGTAGCCGTTGATTTACCGGCGCTGGCAGGTCTTTTCAAGCGTGTACAGGTGCTCTCCGATGCCCCGACATTTGTGGATCTTCGGTCATTGATGTCCGAAGAAGATCTGAAGAATCACAACGCATGGGAAAAATACAAATGGACGATTCGCGTGGCAGAAAGAAATCCGCTCCGACAGGATCACACCGGTGCAACTTCAGCCGGCGCTCCGGGCTTTCTTGCGGCTTTGCGCAATTTTAAAGATGAGAATCACATCACCGGAGAAGTCTCATACTTGAGCCTTGCGCAGGGTTCTTCCGGTACCGAATGGGGACATCAAATGACCCAGCTTGCAGTGAAGGGTCAACTGGAAGGCGAAGGGAACTGGTCGTTCAACGGCAATATTGTCGACGGTTTAAGCAATAACTACATGGCTACCGGGGACGTAGAGTATTCTCTTTACGGGCACAATGTCGGGGCCACGTTTGCCGCAAATGACCTCGTTTTTGTGCGCAATCCCGAGTTGTTGAACCGTCAGTTGATCCGCCGTTTTATCCAGGATTCCGATTTGCCGGAACCTGAAGATGAAAGTAAGCTCTGGATTGCATCGATTGACTTACGGGATCAATGGCAGCCCATGAAACGGGTGCGGTTGGATTACGGCGCCCGAATCGATTACTACGGGTATTTGAGCAATCCGATGAGCTATTCTCCCCGGATCGAAATGACTTTCAACGCTACTCCCGAATTTGCTTTTCGCGGAATTTATTACCGGAATCAAATGGCGCCCGGCAATTATTATTTGCAGCCGGATGACATCAATCCGTATGTTCATAACGTCGCATTTCTTCCGTATTCGCAGGACCTGAATTCCGAAACCACGGCAGGATACGAGGCAGGCATTGATTTTTCCAATGAAGATTTCCATTTTTCGGTGCTTTATCATTCGGAAAACGTTCAGAACAAAATCGCAACGATTGATATCAGCAACACTCTCGCTTCGGAAAGATTTGACGTAACACGTCCCTTTGTGATTTTGAATTCCACAGATCTGGAATCCCGCGGGATGGAAATGCAAGTCACGAAGCGAATCACTGCTACAATTGCTGCTGTCGCTTCCTATCGAATGAATCTGTCGGTTCCCGTATCCATCATCGAAAAAAGCATGGGTTCTAAACGAAGGGTTTATTATGTGGAAGGTGATTCTCTCCAGGACTTCCATGATCTGGAAGCCGGAATCCTCGCAAAGATCCCACTGACACAGACTCAGGTTCATGCAGATTGGAAATGGAGCTCAGGGACCCCTCTTGTTTTTGGACGCGCTGATCATAAAAATCCTCTTTCCGCGCTTGATGTCGAAGTACATCAGGTCATTCCTTTTCAAGTTTTTTCGGAAACTCAACTTCAACTGATGCTGGCCATCAAGAATCTTCTGGATCAGAATCCGGAGAATAACGGCAACGCCGATTTTCAACGGGCACTCGTCTATAATATTCCCCGCGTAGTCGCCGGCGGACTTCTCCTGAAATTCTAGAAGGCGCATCCTTAAAACAGTTTTTAAGACAACGCTGGCCATTTGTCGTCGGGCTTCCAAAAGTCCGAATTCAGTAGCCGTTTGATCCAAGATTTTGAAGAAAGACCACTTGCCTTCGGGCCGATATCGGCCTAAACTATTGTTATGTAATCACTTACGCGTAATCGGCAAATCTGAATCGGGTGGTATGTAATTTGCTAAGTGAAAATTCAGAGGTAAGCATTCTCGTGTCTGGATTGGAGCAGCATAAGAGAAGCGTCAAAGTGGGAATCGTGTTCTTCACGATGATCATGGCGGGTCTGGCTGTTCTCAATGTAATAGAGCAGTGGAATTCAACGCTCAAAACAGACGGAATTCACTGGGTCTTCAGCCAGGGAAAGCTCATAGCAAACAAAGTGGATTCGGGTTCGCCCGGCTCTATCAGCGGGATCGAACGGGGAGATGCTCTCCGATCCATCAATTTTCGTGTGGTTCATCTTCCGCAGGATGTCGGTCAGATTCTCAACGATTCACCGGTTTCCACCCGCCCTTTCCAGTATGAAATTATCCGTGGATCCGAAAACATCGTCAGACTCGTATCACCCCTGCCTAAATTCAGAAGGATTTATTTCTATCTGGCTTTTGTCGGCTTTGTCATTCTTGGCATCGGACTTTTTACTTTTTTGAAAAGTCGCAGAAGAGCCTTTGCCCTGCATTTCTATTTTCTCTGTCTTGCTTTCTTCGGGACCTACGCGTTCTCGCCAACCGGCAGACTGGATACTCTCGATTGGATTTTTTACTGGGCCGATCAGTTTTTCATATTGATTCTGGCCCCGGTTTTTTTGCATTTTGCCCTTTATTTTCCGGAAAAGCGAAGGTGGATCCCCGGTAACCGGGCGCTTTTTCTGTATGTTCCCTCCGCGCTTTTGATTTCCGCCAAAATCGTTGTTACCCTGGCGTATCTTTTCCGCCCTGAAGCCACTCTGATCCCCACCGTTGAGGGATACATTTCATTTGAAAACATCGAGCTTTCTTATTTGTTCATGGGGCTCCTGACAGGACTCATCGTATTATTCTTATCGTACTTGAAGGAAGAGGAAATTGTTCACAGGAAACAATTGAAAATGGTGCTGGCAGGCATCGTCGCCGGTTTTGCCCCTTCCTGTTTTTTCTGGCTGATCTCTCTTGGGATCAGCCTGCCGCATCAGGTGCTGGAATTCGCGCTGGTTCCTCAGATCCTGATTCCTTTGTCGTTGACGTACGCGTTGTTGCGCTATCGCCTGATGGACGTCGATATCCTGATCAAGCGTGGAATGATCTACACGGTCACAACGCTCTTGCTTTTTGTCATGTATTTGTTGCTCACGCTTACCTGGTTGCGATGGGTTTTGCCTCAGGCATCTCAGACGAATATTACGGCCATTGCTTCCCTGACGACGTTGCTGGCCGCGTTATTGTTTCAACCGTTGCGTGACAGAGTCCGCGCATGGGTCGACCGCTTTTATTACAAAGACAGTTACGATTACCGGCGAACTCTTGTGCGATTCAGCCGCGAGATCACTTCGTCACTCGATCTTGAACAGATGGCAACCACCACATTGAAGCACATCAAATCGACGTTTAAAGTTGATCGCCTGGATCTGCTGCTCAAAGTCGGGCTCAATGAATTCGAATCCTTCATGGATCAGAAACTAAAAGTGCATCCGGGCCTCGCCCTGCTCACACGGTTGTCAAGGGACCATTCCGTATTTGTTGACTCATTGTCTTCCATTGATGATGAGCTCATTGATGACGAAATGTTGTTGCAGCAGCTCAACTACAATTACTTCATTCCATGCAAGTTTCAGCAGAACATTGTGGCGATCCTGGCGTTGACGAAACGCGAAAAGGGTGACTATCTTTCCAGCGAAGATCTGGATCTGTTGCTGACTCTCGCCAATCAGCTTGCGATTGTCATTGAAAACCACCATCTGTTTTTCAGCTTGAAGAATAAAGCAGATGAGCTGGAGCGGGTCAAGAATTTCAATGAGAACATTCTGCTCAGCCTGAATGTGGGAATCGTTACACTGGATGAAAGCGGCAAGGTGGTTGCCTGCAATCACTGGATTGAGTCGATGCTGGGCTTAAACCGCGTTTTAATCCTGGGACGCCGGTTGAACGACCTGTTTCCTGCTGAAATCGCCGATCGCTATCAGAATTATGCGTTCAAGACGTCCCGCAAAAAACTGGAAGGGACACGTTTTTACAAGACACTGGTTGAAAACTTATCGCAAAAGGAACTCGTTCTGAATCTATCTTTTGTGCCGTTGATTAACGAATCGGATGTCGAATACGGGACGATTCTGATTCTGGATGATGTTACACATCAGGCAAAACTCGAGGAACAGTTGTCCCAATCAGAAAAGCTGTCTGCGCTGGGTTTACTGGCGGC
>Ga0247727_10010703_pt1 | contig 16193 bp, 10 predicted proteins | sample WisWelCaveWW1625_FD_202498 | JGI IMG/M metagenome (GOLD analysis project Ga0247727, IMG submission 202498) | Biofilm microbial communities from Wishing Well Cave, Virginia, United States - WW16-25 | ecosystem: Environmental > Aquatic > Deep subsurface > Groundwater > Cave microbial mat | place... | reverse complement strand
GGCTCTCCTTACGCCGTCTGGCGCTCTTGCTCAGTCGCGCCATTGTGCGCTTGTGGAATTTTGCCGATGTCGTTCAACTTCAACCTTGTTGGGCGCTTTCGTGATCTACTGATAATATTAAAAATCGAGTCTTAAACTCAAACAACATCGTTAGTCTTGAACCTACTGCTGATATCGTTAACTATTCAATTAAATACTTACACACCGTAGTCTGTCCCACTGAAACAAGACGCCGCCAGGACTGGAAAGTTACAATTTTGCAAAGTGGGAATGGCTCCTCCTGATTGGATCAAGTAGCGCCGGAAGTCAGAGATTTTCATATTGACCATTCACACATCCTCCCGTAAAATCATCCCGTAAATTATATATAATCTGAAAAGGTTCAAATGGCAAAATATCGTATCATGTATTGGAAGCACATCCCGCAATCGTTTACCGTCGAAGGCGACGGGCGTACGATCAAGAAACAACTCTCGCAAAAAATCCAGGATAAGATCGACGCCTACGCGATGGCAATTGGCGCAACCTCCACAACGGACTATGCCAGTCAATTCAAACGCGGGGATTGGACGGAACGCGAGGGCGCGCCCGAAGAGGTTGCGGATGCGCTGCTCTCCCAGCTGGAAACTGAGTTCGCCAAAATAGAGATTCCGCGTCGGGACAGGAATCCCGCGTAGGGGCGGGGTTTCCCCGCTCTGGGCGGAGTCTCGCCGCCCAGTTACGGTTTCAACAATGGCAAAACACAACATCATCCTCCAACCCTCTGGCAGTCGCGGACAAGTGGACGAAGGCCAGTCCATTCGTTCTGCCGCGCGGGATTTGGGCGTGGAGATCGAATCCATTTGCGCGGAGAATGCCACCTGCGGCAAGTGTATGGTATTAATCGAAGAAGGTCGCTTCGAGAAATACAACATTGACTCAAAGCGCGGGAACCTCTCCCCGATTGGCATAGCCGAGCAGGAATATTTTGCACGCAGACCCAAACTACTCAAAGATAAAGGCTGGGAGGTTGGGCACGTCCGTTTATCCTGTCAGTGTCAGATTCTTGGGGATGTGTTGATCAATGTCCCCGAAGAGAGCCGCGGCAACAAGCAGATCGTCCGCAAGAGCGCGAGCAACCGAGCAATCGAAATCAAACCTGCCATCCGAAAATATCTCGTCACGATGAGTCCGCCGAATCTGGAACGTCCCATTGCGGATTGGGAGCGCCTTGCAAAGGGACTCGAAACTTCGATGGGGCTCGTCCGCCGCGGCGAGGAGAATCTTCCTCGCTGGTACGACTTGAATATTGATTATCAATGCTTGCGGACGTTATCGAAAACCTTGCGCGAAGCCAAATGGAGCGTGACGGTCTCCGTGTGGCAGGATAGGGAAGTGATCGAAGTCCAGCCTGGATATGTGGAAGATAGTTACGGCGCGGCAGTAGATATCGGCTCGACGACCGTCGCGTTATACCTGTGCAACTTACGGACAGGCGAAATGCTCGCCGCTGAATCCGAGATGAATCCACAGATCGTGTACGGCGAAGATGTAATGTCCCGTATTCAATATGCGATTGAACATCCCGACGGCTTGGAGAAATTGCACAAGGCGATCATTTCCACGCTGAATAAACTGCTCAAGCAAGCCGCACATACGGCAAAGATCACGACGAGTGAAATCCTTGAAATGGTTCTGGTGGGTAATTCCACCATGCACCATGTTTTGTTGAATTTGCACCCCAAAGATTTGGGCCTTGCGCCGTTCGTCCCCGCGATTCACAAATCCATGGATTTGAAGGCGCGCGAGTTGGGCTTGCACATCAATCCATCGGGTAATATCCACGTGCTCCCCACCATTGCATCTTTTGTCGGTGCAGATACCAGCGCCATGATCGTTGCGGAAGAACCGCATAAGCAGGATGATAACTGGTTGCTTATAGACGTTGGCACAAATGCGGAATTGATCCTCGGCAATCGCAAGCGATTGGTATGCACGTCCACGCCAACGGGTCCCGCGCTCGAAGGCGCACACGTGGAATATGGAATGCGCGCCGCGCCGGGTGCGATGGAACGCATCCATATTAACGAGAATACTCTTGAGCCGAAATATAAAGTCATTGGTGTGGATGGGTGGAATACAGACCACGCTGAGTTCAAAGGTCAGGTCAAGGGGATTTGTGGATCCGCCATCATTGACGGAGTGGCAGAATTATTCCGGGCTGGGATCGTCGATTCTCGGGGCAAGTTCAAGAAAGAGTTAAGTTCGACGCGTGTGCGGGAGGGCGAGAAAGGTTGGGAGTACATCATCGCCTGGGCGGTGGAAACGTCTATAGGTCGAGACATCCCGATTACACAACAGGACGTAAGGCAAATCCAACTGGCAAAGGCCGCGTTGTTTACCGCCGCGCGCACGTTGTTGAACCGCAGTGGTTTGCAAAACCCCGATAAGGTGATTCTCGCGGGTGGGTTCGGAAGTTTTATTGACAAGGAAAAAGCCATGCTGATTGGGTTGATCCCCGATTGTGTGCTTGATAATGTGTATGCAGTTGGCAACGCGGCTGGCGACGGCGCGCGTATTGCATTGTTGAATGTTGAAAAAAGAATTGAGATTGATGCGGTGACGCGCAAGATCGAAAGATTTGAATTGCCGACTGATCCTGATTTCCAAAACCAGTTCATGCTTGCAACGAGCTTCCCTCACATGAGTGAGCCGTTTCCGCATATCGCGCATTTAATTCCGAACCGAGTCGCAGATCCGATGGCGAAGAATTTTATGAAGTGAAAAATCTGGTGGTTGAGTGGCCCTGAGCGTTCGTTGCGAAGGATATATCGAAACCACCACTCAACAAAAAGCAACTCATAACAAAATTACTCTTGTTACTTGTTGGTTTCGATACGGCGGACGAACGCCGCCTACTCAACCAACGGAGGAGACCAATGAATAAATTTTTAGAACGATTGAACAGTGGTGAAATCCTCGTTGCCGATGGCGCGACGGGATCGAACTTGCAAAAGATGGGGCTGAAGCCTGGCAAGCCGCCAGAGGATCTCATCATTGACGACCCCGATACGATTTTGAAACTCGCCTCTTCCTTCGCCGAGGCTGGCGCGGACATCATCCTGACCTGCACCTTCGGCGGGACACGTATGCGGATGAAGGATTCAAAATATCAGGATCGGACCCCCGAAGTGAACATGCGCGCGGCGGAGATTGCGCGTAAAGCCGCTTCTTTACGCAACGGAGGCTTGGTCGCTGGATCAATGGGACCCGTCGGCGCTTTGATCAAGCCGTACGGTCCGCTGGAGGCAGATGATGTGAGAGCGACATTCGCTGAACAAGCCAGAGCACTCGTCGATGGCGGAGTGGATTTGTTATTAATCGAAACGATGTTTTCGTTGGAAGAGACAACTGCCGCGTTTGAAGGTGCAAAGTCTGTGACCGACCTCCCCATCGTGGTCTCATTTAGCTATGATCGCGGCACCCGTTCGATGATGGGCGTCCAGCCGAAAGATGTGATGAAGAAATATACAGAAATGGGTGCAACTCTTGTTGGTGCGAATTGCGGGTCAACGCTCGATAACATGGAACTCGTTGTCAAAGAATACGCGGCGACCGTGCCGAACTTCCCTTTATGGGTGAAGCCAAATGCAGGCGTCCCACACATGGATATCGAAACCGAACAAGGCGTTTACGATATGGGTCCCGAAGATATGGCGGCGTTCTCAAAGAAGTATGTCGAGTTAGGGGCAAAAGTCGTGGGCGGATGTTGCGGGAATACCGCGGAGCATATCGCCGCGATTGTGAAGGCAGTGAAGGAAGGTCAAAAAACAGGAGCATGATGCTCCTGTTTTTTTATTCCGCGGAGGGAATTTCATCGAGGTTGAAAAATACCCGCAAGCCTTTTTTGCGCGCAACATCCACCATTAAGTCCGCGCCCTGTGACGCGCCGCCGATCCTTAATACAGCGTCACATTTATCAAGCAACCGCTCTGCAACAGGATGAAATATTTCGTTGAAAGGCTGGTCGCCAATTCGTCGTGAACCAGCCAGTTTCACGAGCGGAAGCGCAAGCCATTCCCCAAGCATGGGAATGTGTCCCTTTTTGAAAATCGGGATGGCAAGCGATTCCATCGCATGCACATTGGCAGAGATTTTTTCAGGGTCGTCATCCGTTCCCGAACGGTAAGGACCGGCGATCAGGATCATCACTGGGCTAGCCAAGGTATTTCTCCAGGTAGGGTCTTGCGAGCAACAATGCCGCCAGCGACTTGGCATCGGGTATTTCACCGCGCTCCGCCACTTCCATTGCATTCTTCAATGGGATTTTCTCCACCTGCAAAAATTCGTCATCATCTGCCTGCAAAGGGTTATGCTTCAAATCAGTGGCAACATATACAACCATGAACTCAGTGGAATAGCCAGGCGCAAGATAAAACTCTCCTACTTTTTCCAACTTCCCTGCCTCCATGCCCGTCTCCTCGCGGATTTCGCGGGCGGCGCATTCCTCGTACGGTTCATCGCCGTCGCGCGTACCTGCGGGCAGTTCCAGCAAATCCCTACCTGCCGCGTGGCGATACTGACGCACAAACCACATATTCCCCTGCTCATCCACAGGGATGATGATCACCGAGCCGCCGTGTTCGACGATCTCATATTTCGTCTCTCTCCCATCGGGAGTCTTCAGATGATCACGGCGGATCTTGAACGTCCGCCCTTGTAATAAGGTTTCAGATTTGATCAATTCAAACGGCATGATGCGTTCCTGTTCATATAAGTTTTCGTCATTATAAGACAAAAGCCCAGGCGATTGCCCGGGCTTTACAAGTTTCGTACTCAGATTATGGAATGCTCAAACTCTGCCCAACACTCAATGTGGAGTTGAGGGTGATACCCGAATTGGCTTGCACAATCGCAGAGGGTTCAATATCCCCGAACTTGCACGCCACGCCGTACACAGTGTTGTCGGCATTGCCTGTAACGGTATATGTTGTCGGATGAGGGCGCAACGCGCGAACATCGGGGAACGGAGACGCCACGTTGCTTAAATTCAATACAACGCCTGCATAAAATACCGTTCCGCTGCTTAATTGATTTTGGGTGAGTAACGAATCAGGATCCAAATTATAACGACGCGCAATACAGTAGGGGAACTCTTCCCTTTGGAGTGTATACGTTGATGGACGCGAACCACTCGGAACGGAAGTAGAAGTTGGCACACCAGAGATGGGAGTAATTGTCACCTCACCTGGAACAGCCAGTGTTGCTGTGGGTGTCAAGGTCGGGTTATTCGGTAAGGATACGAGTGGAGTCGAGGTAGCCGTTGAACTTTGCGGCACTGGGGATGACGTAACGGGGTTAGCCGCTTGAGCCGTCTGCGTTCCAAAAGCCTCGATGTCGCTCATTTCAGTCGCGCCGCCGATCCGCGTGGCAAACAAACTATTCGGGTCAATGGGCGTATTCGTAACAACCGGTGCTGACGAATAGGGCTGTTCACAAGCCGAAGTGATCATTGCAACCAGCGCCAGTGCGGAGGCAACCCATGCGCCTCGTTTCATTCTTACCATAATCTTCTCCTCAATCACAGAACAAAAGTTTCAATGATGGTAGCACATCCATGATGGCACGTCAAGTTTCGGGATAGGGAATTGGTTGGATTCCAAAAAACTGCATGAGAAGGGACGATTATGCGTTCACAGCGAAAATTTTAATCGCCTGTTCCTTGCCTTTAAAGGTAACATCCCCAAGATCTTCAACTTGAATTGGGCCGTGCAATCCTTCACGCGTAAACTGGTCAATCAAAATTGGTCTCCCTGCGATCTTCGTATGATTCTCGATACGTGCCGCCACATTGACTGTATCTCCTACGCAGGTGTAGGTGGCGCGGTGTTGAGTCCCTGTATATCCTGCAATAACCCTGCCGGTTGCAATACCGATTCCAACTTCAATTTGCCCTTTGCGTTGTATGGCTCGTTGCTCATTGAACACTTGGAGCAGTTCGATCATTTCAAGCGCGGCACGAACAGCCTGTTCGCGATGGTTTTCCTGAAAGACCGGCGCCCCGAAAATCGCCATAAACCCATCCCCTTCCATTTGATTCACAGTCCCATTATTGCCGGTGATGGCATCGAACATCAACGCAAAATAATTGTTGAGCAATTCAATCGTATCCGTCGGTTCCTGTTTTTCGCTAAGCGTGGTAAACGCACGGATGTCTGCAAACATCACGGATGCCGTGATGTATTTTCCTCCCAGCGAAAAGCCCTCGCGCATCAATTGTTCCGCTACCGCCGGAGTGGCAAAGGTACGGAATAATTTTCTCTGCTGGTCACGCAGACGTTTTTTTTCAAGGCTGGCATTGACCCGCGCGCGCAACAATACGGGATTTAACGGTTTGACGAGATAATCCTCCGCGCCCATCTCGATGCACTTCACCACGCGGTCGAGTTCATCAGAAGCCGAAGTCATGATGACAGGCAGGTTTCTCAGGTCATCATCCATTAATAAAGCCTCCAGCACTTCAAAGCCGTTCATCTCAGGCATGTCAATATCGAGCAGGATCACATCGAACGTTTTCGAGCGCAACATCTCCATCGCTATTTTTCCATGCTCGGCAGTGGAGACGATATGCCCGTTCTGTTCGAGCGCGTGGGTCAACAGCAAGCGATTCACCCGGTTGTCATCCACAACGAGCATGTTTCCGGGCTCGTGTGACGGCTTCATGACTTCAACCCCTTCAGGTCTTCGCAAGCGGATATAACCGCTTCTTCCAACGCCTTGAGCCTGTCTCCCGTTTCGTGGAGTCTGTTCTCTTTCCCGAGTAGTTCCAGTCCCTTCGCCAGCTCTGCAAGTTGACTCGCGCCAAACGTCGCTGCATTCGACTTCATCGAGTGCGCCGCGCGCCGGAATGAATCCGCCTTGTTTGCGGCTAGCGCGGATTTAAGTTCCCCGATCAATTTCGGCGCGTCGTCGAGGAAGGTGTCTATCAATTCATTGATAAACTCGGCCCCAGACATCTGTTTGAGTTCGTCGAAGGTTGCTTTGTCAATTACAGGCATAAAATATTCCTTTTGAACCGCGAAGCACGCGAAGAGCGCAAAGATTCTTTTTCTTTTCTTCGCGTTCCTAGCGCCCTTCGCGGTTAATTCTTCCGTTCGGCTTTCATGATCGCTTCCACCAATTCATTGACCCGGATCGGCTTGGAGATGTAATCATCCATCCCCGCGGCAATGCACATTTCGCGGTCGCCTTGCATGGCATTCGCCGTCATGGCGATGATGCGCGGCTGAGTAAGCTGACTCATCACGCGGATCTTTCTCGTGGCTTCCAGCCCATCCAATTCGGGCATCTGCACATCCATGAAGACCACATCGTAGGGCTGGCGTTCAAGTGATTCTATCGCCTCGATGCCATTGGAAGCCAGGTCTGCGCGATAGCCCATTTGCTCAAACATATGTATGGCAAGTTTCTGGTTCACTGCGTTATCTTCTGCAAGCAGAATGCGGAGAGGATGCCGCGTCGCCATTTCGGGATCAAACATTGAAGTGGCGGCAACGGCTGAGGCGGCGGGACGGCTTTTGTCGAAGAGACCAACCAGGATGTCGAAAAGAAGCGAGGGTTTAAGCGGCTTGGTCAGATAGGCGTTGAAGAGACCATCTTCCAACCCGATCTCGCGTTGCCCAAGAGCTGAGAAGAGAAGCAAAGGCACAGTCGAATCCTGCCTGCAGATTTCTTTTGCGAGCGCGGCGCCGTCCATTTCGGGCATGAACATATCCAGCACGATCAGATCGAATTTTTCACCGTGTTCAATCAGGGAAAGCGCACTGCGAGGAAACCCCGTATCCTGAGCGATCATACCCCACTTTTCCGCCTGCAATTTGAAGATGCGGCGATTCGTATCGTTGTCATCCACGATCAACACGCGCTTTCCCTGCACAAGAGTTTGCCCAACGTTGGTTGCAACACCTTGTGTAACTTCCGCCGGTTCACCTACAATCGTGAAATGGAACGCGGAACCTTTGCCGGGGATGCCTTCACTTTCCACCCACACATCGCCGCCCATCAATTGGACAAGACGTTTGCTGATCGCCAGACCCAAACCTGTGCCCCCATATTTACGCGTGGTGGAGGCGTCCACTTGCGAGAACGATTCGAACAAACGGTTCATTCGCGCTTTGGGAATACCAATGCCCGTATCGCGCACGGTGAAGCGCAGGGAGTTATGGATACCGAATGATTCAGATTCTTTATCGCGCGAAACAGCGATGACAACCTCGCCGCTTTCGGTGAATTTGACAGCGTTGCTCAACAGGTTCAGTAAAACCTGGCGGAGGCGCGTGACATCGCCTGAGATTGCCTGCGGCACATCATCTTCGATCACGCACGCAAGGTCGAGGTGATGTTCCGCGGCGCGCGTGACGACGAGATCGAGCGCGCTTTCGATACATTCGCGCACGTTGAAGGGCAGGTATTCCAATTCCATTTTGCCCGATTCGATTTTGCTGAAATCGAGAATATCGTTGATGATGGTGAGCAGGGTCTCGCCGCTGTTGCGAATCACATCGGCATAATCGCGTTGCTGGCTGGTGAGTCCGGTTCCGAGCAGCAAACCGGTCATGCCGATGATGCCATTCATCGGTGTGCGGATCTCGTGACTCATGCTGGCAAGGAAAATGGATTTTGCGGCATTGGCGGCTTCGGCTTCCTGGGTGGCGCGCTCGAATTCAACCGTGCGCTCTTCCACTTTCTGTTCGAGATTATGACTGTATTCCTCGAGCAATCGTTCGGCACGTTTGCGTTCGGTAATATCGCGCAGGATGCCCTGATAGGCAATCGGTTTTCCAGCCTCGTCGCGGCGCAATGTGGCTGTAAGCAAACCTTCCATAACGGTGCCATCTTTACGAGTCAGATTTACTTCATAATCCCGCACCGATCCCTGCTCGCCGATGATCTGCTGGAACGCGCCGAATTGGTCCAGTTGCACACCGATATCGGATAACCCCAATTTCAACATTTCATCGCGCGTATAACCGAACAAATCCAGGGTGGCCTGGTTAACGTCGACAATCGTGGCGTCGGTTGTCATCACAAAGATGGCATCGCGCGAATCTTCAAACAACGTGCGATATTTTTCCTCATTACGCCCAAGATCGGAATACAATCGCGCATTGTCAATGGAGATGGCAGCTTGCGCAGAAAGGACGCGAATGATTTCCAATCGCTCCGGCGTGAATGCGTTTGTCGTGAGGTTGTTTTCGAGATATAACAATCCCGATAATTTCCCCTGGTTCAACAATGGCATACACAATACCGATTTCGGTCTGGTCGCAAGGACATAAGGGTCGCGCGCAAACTGCCCGCTCTGCGCGGCGTCATCCAGCACGATATTTTCCAGCGTGCGCGTGACGTAACTAAAGATGGAAGCAGGCAGACTCTGTGGATTGACCTGGGATTCGGGCAACACTTCGACCCGGCCGCGTGACCCCTGCGCTTCGACGATCCACGCCCCGGCTTGCTCCCGTAACAACCAGCCTGTCTCCGCCCCAGCATTTTCGATCACTACTTCGAGCAGGGACGCGAGTAATTTGTTCAATACGATTTCGCTGGAGAGTGCCTGTGTTGCTTTTAATATGCTCGAGAAATCAAGGGCAAAACCACCTTCCGAACTCGATGTTGAATTGGAAGTGATGGTGGTTGATGCTATTCTATTCCCTGCCTGACCAGGTTGCGTGACATATTTTGCATACTTCTCTTCGAGATGTTTGACCTTTGCTTCCGCGCCCCAAATTTGATAGGTGTACTGCGCGAAACGGAGATAGTGCTGCGCCATTTCGTCCATGCCGCGTGCCAGATGGAATTTGCCAGCCAGTTCATAGGCAAGGGCTTCCTGATTCAAAAACTTATGCTCATGCGCCAGCGAAATCGCCTGATCGTACTTTTCACGCGCTTTGCCGTAATCGCCTTGAATCCGCGCCAGTTCTGCATCCACAAGCGCAACATTGTGCGCGCCATTGGCAGGTTGAAATTTCGCCCATTTTGCAAGTTTCTTCTGGTTTGCGCGGATTCGCTTGAGCGCTTTTTTCTTTTCCACATCGGTCAAATCGTTCCAGCGCGCAATGCGAATGAGCGAATCAAACGTGCAATACATGATCGAGACGTACGCGCCAATGCCGCCATCCATATATTCTGCAAGTTTCGCATTGTATTCCTGCGCGCTCTGATAATCTTCATACAGGTAATTAAAGATCATCGGGTGAAGGAAGCAATTCAAAAGAATGCTTCTTTCATTCCCTGCAAGATGTTGAGGGAGCATTAGGTCGGCATCATAGATAGGACCTTTGAGCAGGTGGGTGTGATTGCCTTTGCCCAGCAGGTTCAATACGCATTGGTGGTACAACTGCTGATAATGCAGAATGGAGGTTTGCTGCAATTGGCGAATGATCGCGGTGTTGGTTGTCATTTCGCGGTCAAGTTCCTTCAGATCGCGCCCTGCTACAAAAGAGTGATAGTCATGGATCAAAAGTGAATTCGACGCCTGATTAAAATCACCGATGGCAAGCGCGCTGGGATATGCCTCCATCAAAGTGGGAAGTGTGTTTCTCAATGGCTCCGTCCAGTGTTGCAGAACGGTGGCGTACAGCATATAGGAACTTGCTTTTGACTCTGCTGTCCCGAATTTATCTATCAGGCGTAGAGCCAGGTCGCCATATTTTTTACCTTCGGCGATAACTCCCAGCGCGCCGCTCATGATGAAACCAAAGCCAACATATCCATAGGGAGCCATATTGGTATTGCCATGTTTAATCGTCAGGTTCACCATGTCCATGAGAACAAGCGGGGCAATTTCAGGCGCGTTGGTGTAGATCACCGTGAAGAGCGTACGAATCACGCGGGTGATGGTCAGCACATTGATATCTGTTGTGAGAGGCAGGTTGAAGAGATCATCTACAGATTTGCCAATCAGGTTGATGCGCGTTTGGATCAGTTTTACCAAAATGTGAACAATCCCGGGCTTGGCTGGATATTTCAGGTTGAACAGGCTGAGAGCTTTCAAGCCCATTCTTAAACTTTCGGCCCGGTCACCCTTTGAAAGATAAGCGCTGAGTTTTACTTCATAGACAATCGCCTGATCATACACAGACGCCGCGTTCTTGAGAAGAATCTCACACAGACTTTCCATCTCATCATATCGTTTCATCAGATAGGACGCGGTTGCGGCGCGTAAATGCAAATTGAACGCAAGTTGATAATGATCCTGCCAGACACGAACACCCTGCACTTCCAGCGCTTTGAGGTAGGAAAGGCCTGCCTGGGCATATTCATGGGAGGAGTCATGCGCGGCGGAGAAAAAGGACTTTTGAGCCGCGACCAGGTTCAGGTCCGCGAGGCGGAGGCGTTGTTCGTTCGTCTGGATGCGCGCTGAACCGAGATTGAGGTGGTTGATCAGGTCAAATATTCTTTGGTCACGTTGTTCTTCAGGAATTTCTTCGAGCAGGTGTTGACCAATCTGCCAGTGAATGGATTGTTTTTCCGATTCAGGAATCAGCGCGTACATTCCCTGCTGGATGCCTGTGTGCGAGAAGGAATAACGGACATTTGTCTCGGCGCCCGCTTGTTCCGCAAAGATATAACTTTCGGTAAGGGGGAAAATCAGGCCTGAGGCGAGCGAATGCCAGAGAATGCCGGCAATTTCAGACTCGGTTTGATGCGAGAGAGTCGTAAGCGTTGACAAGTCGAATTCGTATCCGATGCAAGCCGCAAACCGCAGCATCTGCCGGGTTTCTTCCGGCAATTCCTTTACCTTGCCAGACATCACGTCCAGGACATTATCTGTCAGTTGACGGGTTTTGATTTGAGGCAGATCCCACACCCAGCCGCCGCGCTCCATGTCGAAGCGAAGCAAATCGTCATTGTAGATGCCGCGCAGAAATTCGTTGACGAAAAACGGGTTGCCTCCCGTCTTGGCAATCGTGACCTCTGCAAGCGGGATTGATTCTTCAAAAGAGCAATTCAAGGACTTGACAAGCAGATTTTGCAAATCATCCAGTTGCAAAGGCGAGAGTTCGATTTCATTGACCACGCCTCCCGAATCTTTGAATTGTTTCAGAGCCTCATTAAACGGATGATCTGATGCGATCTCATTGGCGCGATATGCGCCGATCAACATCACGTGATGCAGGTCCGGTGAGCTGGCGAAGCGCTGCAGGAACGAAATGGATGCGGAGTCGGCCCATTGCATATCGTCCAAAAAGAGGACGAGCGGATGTTCCTCACTCATGAATGCCTGAATGAAATTTTGCAAGGTGACGTTGAAACGGTTTTGTTCATCACCCGCCGATAGAGTTTGAAGGGACGGTTGAGGTCCGAGCACGAGCGCGGCTTCGGGAAGCATATCCAGAATAATCCGTCCATTTTCACCCAGGAATTCTTGAAGTTTGTTACGCCAGATCGCAAGCTGCTCTTCACTCTCCGAGAGCAATTGTTGAATGAGCCACTTCAATGCTTCGATCAACGCGGAGTAGGGAACCTGGCTTTGGAATTGATCGTACCTGCCGCTGATGAAATAACCGTTCTGCTGCGTGACAGGGATTTGCAGTTCATTGACCAGGCTCGATTTCCCGATGCCGGCATACCCCGAAAACAAAAGTATTTCGCGCGCGCCATTCCGGACGTTCTCGAACGTGGAAAGCAGTATTTCAATTTCCTCTTCCCGGCCGAATAATTTTTGCGAGACTTGAAAACGATCTGACATATCATTCTGCGCGAGCGGGAATTCGCGGATGATCTGAGCTGCGCGCCACTGCCGCTGGCACTCGCTTAAGTCCGCTTTCAACCTGTACGCGGATTGATACCGGTCTTCCGCGTTCTTTGCGAGTAACTTCATCACGATATTAGAGAGCACGACCGGAATATTCTTATTCGCTTCATGGGGAGGAAGCGGCTGTTTTGCCAGATGGCTGTGCAGTAACGCCAGCGCGTCTTTTTCCTCAAAAGGCAGGCGCCCTGTAAGCAATTCATAAAAGGTCACACCGAGCGAATAAAAATCTGTACGGTAATCCACGGGGCGGTTGATGCGGCCCGTCTGCTCTGGCGAAATATACGCAAGCGTGCCCTCCAATACATTTACGCTTGCGTGCGCAATATTTTCACGCGGCAATACGGTGGAGAGTCCGAAATCAATGATTTTCGCCTCGCCTGTATCCGGATTGAACGCGATATTCGATGGGTTGATATCCTTGTGCATCACCTGGCGCGCATGTACCTGCCCCAGCGCGTCGACGACTTGAAGCGCAAGATTGAAAAAATCTGTGAGGTCCCAGTTTTTCCCCTTGAAGTGATCCAGTGAATCGCCGCCGAAATCCTCAAGCACAATCGTTGGAACATTATTCAGGCTTTCATAAGCCAGCGAGCCAATCACACCATTGATATCCCCGTCCTTTTGATTGCCTGAATTGAGCAGGGCTGTAATATCAAATTCACGCTTGAAGCGCGCGCGGGGTTCCGGTGAGGCATAACTTTCCTTCAACATTTTCAATACAACCAGCCTGCCATCCGACAATTGTATAGCGCGTTGAACCACGGTATTCCTGCCCTCGTGTAACTTTTCTATAAATTCATAGCCTGATTGTTCGCTCATGGGTTACCTGACGAAGTAAACATCTATACAAGTGAGCAGGCTTGGATGAAGACCTGTCCTACATGCGGATGAAGATACCGCTTCATTCTCAGCCTGGGTTTGTTCCCGTTTCAAGAAGACTCCCTTCCCCCGGTGGGAGAAGGGCTGGGATGAGGGGCATCACGCGCTCTTCCACATCTTATCGCCCTGGAATGCCCACTTGCACAATTCAAACAGGGCGTAACATTCCCAAATGAACGGCGGATACCCCAGGAAACCGAGAAGAGGCATTTCGCCGATCTGCTTTTGGAAACTCAGGATGTGGTAAATTTCGTTGAGGTAATACTTCCAGATTAAGCCTTGATGCGGCACCGCCTGAAAATTCCACGACTCCCACAGGAGACCGCAAAACAAACCGGCGGCAAGGATCTGCCAGAAGAAACTGACTTTCCCCTCTTCCAGGTCGCGGTACACCGATGGCGCGCCCATCCGATAGTTGATTGGCTCGAGCAAAAAGATCAGACCCACCCACACGAACGGGATGAAGAGGTTTGCGAGGGTGTCGTTAAACATCACCGGCATGAACGTGAATGCCAGACCGACGATAAACGAAAGAGCCAGATAGAACGGCGTAAATTTGAGATTGAAGTTATGGGCGCGGTCGAAATACTTGAAGGTGGCAAATAGGGATCGCGTGCGCAACATCGCCGGGATGATGGTGGCAAACGCCCAAATATAGATGGCGTTTCTGATCAATGGCTCGGGACGGTTGAAGTATTCCCACGCCTGCACCTTGAAATTGAAGCCTTCGAACATCACCCAGATCAATGCTGAGATCAAAGCCATCATGGGCCATTGCAGTTTCTCGTCTTTGAAATAAGACAAGCCGCCGCGCGCCCAAACCCAGCCGTCCACGGTCAGGATGTAACCCGTCCACATGATGGGGGTAAAGACGATTGCCGCCGGATGAAAACCGCGAAACAACGCGACCTCGCTTAAGATCATGATGGCAAGTCCCAGCCATCCAAACCAGGGCATTTTGCGATTGGAAGCCGGTACAAGAACATCGTTGGAATCGGGGTCCATATCCCGAGCCTTCACCTTTCGAACAGTCTTTGATTTTTTTGCTTTTTTTGTAGCCATTGCATTCTCCTCTTTTGGTATGGATTGCGGACTAAAGTCCGCGTTCTCCATCTGCTCTTTCCAGCGCTTCCACCAATTCATGGACGCGGATCGGCTTCGAGATGTAATCATCCATGCCCGCGGCGAGGCAATGTTCGCGGTCACTCTCCAATGCGTTGGCGGTGAGCCCAATGATGCGCGGGTGCCTTTGGGGCCATTTCGCAATGACCTGCCGCGTCGCTTCCAAACCGTCCATCTCGGGCATTTGCACGTCCATCAGGATCACGTCATATTTTTGGCGCGCTACAGACTCCACTGCTTCTAACCCGTTCGACGCCACATCGGCGCGATAACCCATCTGCTCGAGCAGGCGCAGGGCAAGCTTCTGGTTCACGGCGTTATCCTCAGCGAGGAGAATTTTCAACGGATGCCGCGCGGCAAATTCCGGGTCCAGTTTGAATCGTTCCGTTCCCGGTTTCACATCACGTGCTTTGGCTCCCATGAAGAGTCCCGCGAGTGTGTCAAACAACTGGGACTGCTTGATGGGCTTGGTCAAAAATGCGGCGAAGAGATTCGCGCCCTCACCCGCTTCACGCCGGCCGAGAGAACTGAACAGCACCATGGGAAAGTTCGCCCCGCCCGAGCGGATTCGCTTCGCCAGTTCGATGCCATCCACATCGGGCATGTGCATATCAAGGATGGCGACATCAAACTTTTCTCCGCTTTGAATCCATTGCAGGGCTTCCTCAGGCGATTCTGTATCGCGCGCAGTCATGCCCCACTTGGAGGTCTGCGCGTTCAGGATGCGGCGATTGGTGGCGTTGTCGTCCACAATGAGGGTACGTTTGCCCAGCAATTCAGATTGCTCACCGATATAATCGCGATGAGCGCCTTGCGGCAACTCGGCAACGGAGGCACGAATGGAGAATGAAAATTTCGCGCCCTTGCCAGGACCTTCGCTTTCCACCCACATTTCGCCACCCATCATTTCGGTGAGACGTTTGCTGATCGCGAGCCCCAAACCTGTGCCACCGTATTTTCTGGTTGTAGATGAATCGGCTTGCGAGAAGGATTGGAAGAGCCTGGTCATGCCTTCGGGAGAGAGACCGATGCCTGTATCGCGGACGGAGAAGTGCAGGAGGCACGTAGACACGTAAACAGGTGATACACGTTCTTCACCTCCCTGTTTACGTGCGTACTTGTCTACTTGTGTACCTGTTTCCTTATCCACACCAACCGTCAATACTACTTCACCACGTTCCGTAAACTTGACCGCATTGCTGAACAGGTTAAGTAAAATCTGGCGCAGGCGGGTCACATCACCGGAGATCGCGGCAGGCACATCGTCTTCGATGATGTAGGCAGTGTCGAGTCCTTTTTCGACAGCGCGGGCAGTGACCAGGTCCAGCGCGGATTCGACGCAGTCGCGCAGATCGAATGGCTGTGATTCGATATCCATGCGCCCCGCTTCGATTTT
>Ga0247727_10010702_pt1 | contig 16194 bp, 22 predicted proteins | sample WisWelCaveWW1625_FD_202498 | JGI IMG/M metagenome (GOLD analysis project Ga0247727, IMG submission 202498) | Biofilm microbial communities from Wishing Well Cave, Virginia, United States - WW16-25 | ecosystem: Environmental > Aquatic > Deep subsurface > Groundwater > Cave microbial mat | place... | reverse complement strand
TTTTGCCGTCCGAAGACATCAGCTTCAGTTGTCGACAAATTGTCGACAACTCAAATCCATCCTCGCTTTTGACCCGGACCTTCATTTTGAACCAATAATCACGCGGGTTGACGCTGTCCGTCAGCGCCCCGACCACATCAACGATGGAAAAATACCAGGCCTCTTCCCGTTCATCGTAGAGCCTGCGAATCTTGTGTTTATCAAAAGCAATGAGCGATCGTTCGTTTTCCATGTGGACCCCTTTCCTTCCTTATTCGCAAATGACACAGGTTTTCATGGGCGGGTTCAAGGGTTTTGTCACGCGCCCATGCGTTGATTCACGGATCATTCTGCATTGCCCGCCTCCATCGGTCGCACCATGGACTCAATGAAGGCGATCTCGTCCTTGGTCAGGCTGTATTTTTTGTAGAGCCTCTCATCAGACCAAGATTCAGCGAAGTCTTGCATGGGGACATATGCAAATCGTTCTCGTGTAATATCTTGCGAGAATGACAAAAGGGATACGAGGAATCGGACAAATCGCGTTTTGGCATATTCCAAACAGTGCTGCGCGTCCGTCTTCTTTTTGAAGGCTCCGAGAATGATATATGACTCCGTACAGACGGAGTTAGGGGCAAGCAATTCGACTCGTGATAGCACCCGCCTGGTACCGTCTTTGTCTGGTTGCCCCGCATGATCATGGGATGTCTTTGATGTCATGACCTTCCATTTGCTAATCATCTCGTGACCTGCCGTTACCCTGTTGAGCGAAATCTTTCCGTTGCCTGCTGATGAAACCAAACAGATTCGACCTTTGCCGTCCGGTCTGTCCTTCGTTTGTAAACCAAATGGCTTTGTTGCAGAAATGATACTGGTCATGGGTGTTTCGCGCTGAGCAGCAACTTTCCGTAAAATACCGACTGCTGGTCCGAACCGAATAAACGTGCCGAACTCGTTGATTGGTCTTTTTGAGATCCATTCTTTGCCGCTGAACCTATTCACAACAGTACAGTCGCCATGAGTGTCTCGCGCCCACAAGAAGTAGCAGACTCCACCGGCTATATCCACGCCCGGGAAACATTCCCGTGCATCTATGTAGTCAATTATTGTCCGTATGCGGTCGTCATTGATCATCTCGGTTCTGAATGTGTCGAGCCCCATGCCACCCGCAAACCATCTTGAAGGAATAATCATCGTGAGATAACGAGGACTCAACTTTTTCGCTTGTTGAACAAATAGTTGATAAATGGGTTTGGCCTGCCGACCAGAGCCTCCTGTGTCCAACTGATACGGTGGATTGCCAACAATGACATCGAATTTCATATTGAAAATCTCCTCTGGTTTTTTGGCGTGGATGAATTGATAGGCGTGTGTTTCCAGTTCTTTCTCCCGGTCATACTCCAACTGACTCGCCCCGCAGAAAACGCATCGTCCGTCTTCCCATGCATGCTTGATCCGTTTGAAACGAATGTTTCCCTGCGGATTGTCGAAAGTCTCGCAGACGGAGTATTTTCCGTTGGCCGTCTTCGAGCAGTAAACCGACCGCCGCGCGAGAAGCGAGGTAAGTTCCGTGATGGCGATGCCGAAAAGTTGGTTCTTGAAGATTTGGTTGATCCGCCTCCGCCTGTTCGGGATTGTCTTCTCCAGTCCCGCATCCAATCGCTTGGCGATCTCGCGCAGAAAAACACCGGACTTGCAGAACGGATCGAGAAACCGCGCGTTCCTGTCGCTCCAGATTTCTTCAGGGAGCAAATCCAGGATGCGATTGACCAGTTGCGGCGGCGTGAACACCTCGTCACTGCTCAGGTTCGCCAGACAGGTTAGAACATCCGGATTGTAGTTACCGCTTGTCAACATGGGCGACCTCCAGGAAATGGGTTGGCGGATATTCCTTTTCCGGCGTGGGGATAAATACGTCCTCGCCGAGATCGGAGAAGAGCGGCAGTTCCTTGACGCCTTCATGGGAAAGCAGACCATGGAACGTGAAATCGCGCCGCTTGAGCATGCTGCCATTCACCGGCGACCCCTCTGAAAATACGATATATGACGGCTTCTCCTGTCTGCCGTCGCTCGGCGACAGGCAGGCGCTCACCGTCTTGAGCGTCAGGGCGTTGCCCCAGATGATGTTGCGTTCCAGGATGAACCGGACGGCCTCGCGGCATTTCACATTGGCCTGCCCGCCGAACGTCCCGGTGTAGTTTCGATCAAAGACCTCGAATAACCGCTCGCGGCACTGACTCACGTTGTCTTCCAGAATATCAATGCCGTAGATCGAGGAAACGGCCAGTATGGCGTAACGCTCGTATTCGAGTTGCGAGTTTTTGTAGCGGGCTTCAACGACGCGCAGTTTTCGCTCCAGGATTGCCGTCAGGAAATTTCCGTTCCCGCAGGCCGGTTCAAGAAACCGCGACTCGATCCGCTCCGTTTCCGGCTTCACGAGGTCAAGCATGGCGTTGACCTCGCGCTTGCCAGTGTACACCTCGCCGTGACCGGAGACTCTTTCCCGTGAGACGACCTGCTTTTCGCCCGCCGCAACGCAGGCGTCACGGGCGCCAGCCCGTGGGACTCCACGAGCGGCCGGACTTTGAAAGCAAATGGGACTCTTGTTTTCCGCGTGATGCGCGGAAGATTTTGGCATGGGCATGGTCGCGGGTGCGCGACTTCAGCCCTGTTTATCCGCCGTAGTTTTAACGAAGGCGGACCCATCCCGACGATGTCGTCGAGATGTTGGGGGATCGGCTTTCTTGAAAGACCTCAGTGCCAAAAAAATTGGGACGCATCTACTTGCGTCCCACATCAGGCACTGAGATGCCCTTAAAGAAACGCTTTCAATGCGCCCCAGTCGGGGCGCACCTCAAGCGCCGTTCTTTAATTGAAATTCTCAGTTTCGATGTGAACAGCAGCCGAAGCTACGCGAAATGAATTTTTATGATTATGGTTTCGAGTTTTGTTTCTCCTTCATGTTTTCAACCGGCTTTTCCCCCAAATGCCACGTGATTGCGGCATCGGACGCTTTTGCGGGCGCGAACAAAATATAGAGCAGATTTCTCCTTTACTTGAAAGCCAATCTGACGGCGCGGCGGTTCGGGTGGTGGTGTCGGCGGATTCAAAAGCTCCATGACTTTCTGGAGCACATCCACAATGGCCCGCTCATGAATATCCAACCGCCCCGTCAGTTTTTGTTCCAACTCTGCCAGTTTTTGGGCCAGTTCGCGGGTTCCCCCTAGCGTTTCCCGCATCTTGACAAAGACCCGCACCACAAAGACGCTCATCCGGGTAGCTTGGTCACTGTTGAGAACATTAGCAGCCATGATAGCGCCATATTCCGTGAAGGCATAAGGTAGATAGCGGGCATTCCGTTTGGATGCGGTCGCAAATTGCGACCGCATGCCGGCAAGCTCTTTTGCCGTCAACTGGAACATGAAATCTTCCGGGAAACGACTCCGGTTGCGCCTGACCTGTTCATTGAGCCGCCTGGTTGGCACACCATAAATCCCCGCCAACTCTGCATCCAGAATCACTCTCTGCCCGCGAATAAAGTGGATGCGGTGTTCAATCTCCTCGATGGAATGCTGGGGTGACGGATGTTTCATGGAGCGCCGTTTTTCGATTCGAAATTCCTGGTTTCGTAGTGAACAGCAGCCGAATCCCGCCGCAGCGGGACAGGGCTGCGCGAAATGGATTTTTAAGTTATGGTCTTGTGTTTTATTTCCTTTGTCTTTTGCGGCTTTGATCGCCACCTCGCCGGCGGAATCAATTTTTCCTGTGTGAAGGCAAACCTGAAGCCCCGCTTGAGGGCTTGCTATCTCATGAAAGCGGGATATTCTTTAAATATCAAGGATCGGCTTCAATGAAGAAATATCAGGAATTCGAGATCAATTATTATCAGGACGAAGATGGTATTTTTACGGCGGAAGTGCCCGCCATTCGAGGATGTGTCGCATGGGGTAAAACCTTGGAGGAAACCTACCGCCATGCTGTGGATGCCATCGAAAGTTGTTTGGAGGCGAGACAGAAAATCGCGGCGACCCGATTGCGCAAACCACGATATGCCGGGGTGAACGTGTATCGTCGGCCCGTTCATGCCTAAGCTTGTTCCGATCACACATCGCAATCTGGCGCGTAAACTTCGCCGTGCGGATTATGTTGAGATTCGTACAAGCCGTCACCCCGTTTATTACCTTGCAGAAAAGAACATCACCATTCCCATTCCCAATCATCCCGGTGATGTGCCAAAGGGAACTCTTCGAGCGATTGTGCGTGAAATGGGAATTACGGTGGAGGAATTTAACAGCCTTTGATCTTTGGGTCGGGAGGGCCTGGATCCGGAATACCCCTGAAATTCGATGCGCTTCCGCCCGACACCCGCTTATCGATCGAAGTTAATCCGGTTGCTGGCAAAAACTTATCCGGATGCCGGGTGTGAATTGCATTTTCATTCACCTATCCAGCTTTTGGTGGCTGTTATTTTATCCGCCCAATGCACCGATAAGCGTGTGAACATGGTGATTCCGGGGTTGTTTCGCAAGTATCCGGATGCTAAACACTTCGCGCGTGTTTCGCAGAAGGAACTCGAAAAGGCCATTCGGAGCACCGGGTTTTACCGAAACAAGGCCAGAAATATCCGTCTCTGTTGTCAGGCCATTGTTGAGCAGTGGGGAGGTCGGGTGCCTAATCGTATGGAGGACCTTCTGACTCTAAACGGCGTGGGGCGCAAGACCGCCAATGTGGTTCTCCATGTGGCATTTGGGAAAAATGAAGGTGTATGCGTGGATACCCATGTACTGCGGCTCTCCGGGCGCCTGGGTCTTTCCAGACAAAACACTCCTGAGCGTGTCGAACAAGACCTGATGAGGCTTTTTCCAAAGTCGCAATGGGGCGATCTCACCAGCCGGCTGATATGGCATGGGCGCCGACGTTGCCATGCCAGGAGACCGGATTGCCCGAATTGCGAGCTAAAAAGGGTCTGTCCCTCCTCTGAAAAATATGCATTTTCCTCTAAGAAACAGTTGTCAGACGCCCCTGGATCTGCCAAAAGAAGAACCCCTTGATATTGCGGACAGACGTTCGCAGCAGGGAATATCACAAACCTAATAAGGAGAAACCATAATGGCAGCCAAGCGCAAACCGAATGCAGCATTCATGAAACCCGTGCAACCCGACGATAAATTAGCCGAGGTTGTTGGGACGAAACCACTACCCCGTACCGAGCTTACCAAAAAGCTTTGGATCTACATCAAAAAGAACGGACTCCAGGACAAGAAGAACCGCAGGCAAATCAACGCGGATGATAATCTGCAGGCCGTCTTCAATGGCAAAAAGCAGGTCAACATGTTCGAGATGACCAAGCTCGTTTCCAAACATCTGAAATAGATATCTGTCCCTGTAAAAACTCGCCAAGGCTGGCTTTCTGGCAAAGGCGGGTAAAAGACAAAGTCATTTCAACTTGATTTACCCCATCCAGGCTGGCCACGGCTCTCCTGGGTGGGGTTTTTCATTTTACCTGTGGTATTTTGCCACGAACTTGGATTTGCCCATCTTGAAAGCGAGTTGGTGTAAATTACAACCAAACTAAGGCCATGGCGAAAGCCGAGCCCACCATCCGCAGTCTGGCACGCGAAGCCGGTGTAAGCAGGACGACGGTCTCTCTTGCATTGCGTAATCACCCGCGCATTCCTAAAAGACTCGAATGCGCATCCAGAGCATCGCGCAGCGGCGAGGTTACCGTATAAATCCACTGGTATCGGCGCTCATGGCCCAGTTGAAGCGGGCTCGTCAAACAGGCATCACATCAATTATCGCCTGCCTTGCCTTTCGCGAAACAGGCAGGGACTGGCAGCTTTCCCTTGGCTGGCAACAATCCTCTCTCAACGAGATTTACATGGCGGCCAGGAAGCGGGCGCAAGAACTGGGTTACCAGCTTGAGCCGTTTTATCTGAATGAACCGGGGATGACAGGACAACGACTGACAAAGATTTTATTCACGAGAAATATTCATGGGGTGGTGGTTTCACCGCGTGAGCAAGGATGATTATCTCAACATGTTACTGGCGCTGCGGCAGTTGCGTCGCCTTGGTTATCGCCGTATTGGTCTGGCAATTCCTGCTCCAATCAATCATCGGGTGGATTTGCGTTACGGCGCGGCCTATTTGGCCTATCAGGAACACTTTCGAGTCAGACAACCGGTTCCACTTCTCACGCTGGAGTCCATTGATCAGGACCATCTAACCAAATAAAAATTTGTGATATTGCCGGGTGCGTTTAAATTGATGGCATGGTAACCTGCTCTATGCCTCAAAAGGAAATGCGTATCTTCAGGGCATCTCCGAAAACTCTCCTTTCACCCCAATTTTCACAATCCAAGGATTGCCGTTTTCTCTTTTGTAGGAGCCGACGCTGTCGGCGACCGGCTCTCCATCGCGGTCGGTGACCGCTCCTACAGGGTTTACTGAGGTGCCCATGAGTGAAGCCACAAAACTGGCGGCAGCCATTCAGCCCGCGGATCAGGTGAGAGTGAATGGCGATGCACATGAAGCTGAACCGTCCACAGAGAAGCCACCACAAACCACCACGCGAGTGGTGGGGCCTTTGACGCGCATCGACCAGCGCCATGAACTACATACCAGGGCAGCCATTGGTGACTTAGGGCCAAAGGTTCAGGAGCGATGGAATTCCGAGTCCAAGGATCCTTTCCGACGAATCTTCTATCCGGACAAACGCCCTCAAAATACTCCCATGCGATCCTGGCGCAACGTTGCTGACGGACCGGTGAATCCAAAGCGCATGGCCGAAATCATCAAGGGTGTGGCCAAATTTCTGGACGCGGACCTTGTTGGCATCTGCAAGCTGAACCAGGATTTTGTTTTTACCCATCGGGGATTGCGCATTGATTTTCACAAGGGAATAGCCGGTGAACCCATCAAGCTTGATCACAAATACGCCATTTCGGTTGTCGTGGAAATGGAGCGCGAAAATTTAAACACCTCCCCAAGTTTTATTGACGCCGCTTCGGTGGGCAAAGGTTATCTGGAAGCCGCGAAGGTGGCGGTCTGCCTGGCAGCCTGGATTCGTGAGATCGGGTGGCCGGCCAAGGCCCGCTTTTTCATCAACGAGGAAGTCGTCCACATCCCCATTGCCGTTGAGGCCGGTTTGGGTGAACTGGCCAGGAACGGTTGTCTGATCACCAAAAAATACGGCCCCCGTGTGCGCATCGGCACGGTGACCACGGATCTTCCGATAGAGATTGACCAGTCCATTGACATTGGAGTTCAAAAAATGTGCGCGGATTGCAACAAGTGCGCGGTGAATTGTCCCTCTCAATGCATCCCGCATGGGCCCAAGACCATTGTCAACAACGTGGAAAAATAGGCGCTGGAGAACGAAAAATGCATGCGATTCTGGACTGCGAACCGTGATCGTTTCAATGACTGTTGCCGTTGCCTCACCAGCTGCCCGTGGAACCTCGAAGATGTCTGGTGGGCGCGTCTCATCACCTGGGGAATCCCCAAATGGCGTTGGTGGCGAAAGACTTTTCTCTACGTGGATGATTTCATCCGCGGAAAGAAACCCAACGCTCCTCAGCAATGGTTGTACTATAAAATACCCGGCCCCAAAGAGGGATGGACGTTGCCGGATGTCATTGAGTGAATCATCCTTTTCATCAACAGCCACTATGAAGCATTCAAGTTCATGGAACCTGGACCGAACCCTCACGGACATCCTCCGCGAGCATGTGCGACAGAAACCGGACTTGCCCGCGCTCGTTTGGAACGGCAAACCACTTACCTTTGCCCAGCTCGACGAGCAAAGTGATCGTCTGGCCGCGGGCCTGGCCGGATGCGGCATTGGCAGGGGCGATGTGGTTTCCTGCCAGCTTCCGAACACTCCCGAGTATCTCATCCTCCACCACGCGGTCGCCAAGCGCAGGGCCATTCTGAATCCAATCCATCTTCTCTATCGAACCTCGGAAGTGGAACCCATGCTTCGCTTTGCGAAAACTTCGATGATCGTCATGTCACCCCCCGTGAAGGATTTCAGCTATGTCGACATGGCGCTGGACATCCAGAAGCGGGTTTCCACTCTTTACCATATAGTTTCTGTAGGTGAAGAGAAGGCCACCGGTGCCATTTCATTTGATTCCCTGCTGCAAAACAGCAGCGCCTTTCCTCTCGATGTCGATGGCGCAACTGCGGATGATCCATTCGTGATTATCTTCACTTCCGGCACAACATCCAGCCCCAAGGCAACCGTGCATTCGCACCGGATGCGACTGGGCAATGCAAACATCTGTGCAACCGAACTGGGGATACGCACGACTGATCGTCTCCTCTGCCTGTCTGCCTTCAGCCACATGTGGGGTATGAAAACCTACTGGATGGGACTGAGCCAGGGCGTGTGTCACATCCTGATCGGCAAATACCGTCCTGACGCGCTGTTTTCCACTCTCATTCAAAACCAGCCCACCTTCATCACCGGCGCGCCACCGCATGCCATGGACCTGCTGGATTCGCCGCAATTCGATCCAAAACCCATCGGGGGCATCCGCTCCTTTGCCTTGTCCGGCGCTGTCTGTTCACCGCAACTGATGAAGCGACTGCGCAGCGCGCTCCCTCAGTGCACCCCCCCTGATTTTCTGGGGAATGACCGAACTCGGCGGCGGATTCTATACGCGTCCGGATGATCCTCCTGAAGTCATCGCAACGACCGCCGGCCGCGCATCGAGCTTGTGCACCCTTGCGATCCTGGATCCCGAGGGCAAACCACTGCCTTCCGGTGAAGACGGAGATCTTGTGATCAAAAGTCCGTTTGCGATCAAGGTTACCTCAACAACCCCGATGCGGACCGGGAAAGCTTTACGACCGACGGCTGGTTCAAAACAGGCGACATTGCCAGAATGGATACACGCGGAAATATCACCGTGTTGGGTCGAAGGAAGGAGCAAATGAACCGGGGTGGAGTCAAATTCCAACCCGAGGATGTGGAGGACATCCTTCTCAAGCACTCTGCCGTCTGTCGTGCAGTCATGGTCGGTATGCCGGATGAAAGATTGGGTGAACGCAATGTCTGCTTTATCGTACCCAATCAGAAGCTTTCCCCTCCCTCTCTTTCCGATATTACCTCACTTCTTGAGAGCAACAAAGTGGCCAAATTTAAATGGCCGGAGCGGCTGGAAATTGTGGAGAGCCTGCCACTGACTCCCACCGGCAAGGTTCAGCGGAATGTTCTACGCGAGCGGCTGCAATGCAATGACCCATGGTTGACCTGCATATTTCACCATTCTCAAAAAATGATTTCAAGGTGTTGGATGGGAATCAGGAGTAGGGGCGCAATTTATTGCGCCCCTACGAGAAAATTTGTGAAATGTGCGGGCTAAACATCCATCTCGACCCTTCTTGCCATCAACCACAGGACATCACTGAGACGGTTGAGGTAATGGATCACGTCGGGATTCGACTTGCGCACATCCTCTCCAAGCGAAAGCACACGCCGTTCACTTCGCCGGCATACGGCGCGCGCCATATGCAAGGCTGCTGACGCGGGACAAACTCCGGGTGTGGCCCAGCCATCACACCGGGGGTCTTCCGCCTCCATCTCGTGTACGAGATCCGTCAGTCGTTCCACGTCCCCGGTCACAATCAACCGGTGCCCGGCCTGCTGGTATCGTTGCCGATCCTCCGGCAACAGAGCCAGCTCGCCCATGAGAACAACCAGATCCTTCTGAATTTGATGCAATTGCTCACCGACCCACGTTTTTTTAGGAGAGGATGGACTTTGCGCCACGAGCGCCCGACCCATTCCGAGGACGGCGTTAAATTCATCGCACGTGCTGTAGGCTTCGATGCGTGGGTGATCCTTCCGGACGCGGCGATTGAACAAAAGGCCGGTGGTTCCATCATCTCCCGTCTTGGTGCTGATCGACATATTAACTGGAAATGGTATTAAACCAAAGCGGTCCGTGTCAATGGGTGAAGGGCATTGGAAACATGTCAATCCAAGCATTGTCATATTGAAGGCGGATCGCTGCGCCGCTGACGTTGCTCGTTGGGGTCACTGGCTCAGAGGAGAATTTTACTTGAGCGGTTCAATCTTCTCGAGAGGCTGCTGTCCTCGAGCCCGATTCCAATCCGCAAGCAACTCTTGCTGATGGAGTGTGGCCCACTCGATTACGAGACCGAGTGCCCGGGGAGAAAAGTGTCCGGCAAAGACCGAAAGGGAGGTGATATCGACGAGGACCTCCTCCCCCGCGTATAATGCATGGAAGTGAGGGGGATTATGATCATCCCAAAACATTTTGATCACGATTCCAAAAAACCTGGAAATTTCAGGCATGCAACAAGTCGTGTTTCAAAGCCGGAAATAATTCTTTCGGGTTTTTCCCTGTGACCTTTAGGTAAAGGGAATCGGGGCAGAGATCAATCTGGTTTGACCAGATCAATTCGCCTGTTTCGCCAATTCCAACTTTCTGAAACTCGCCGTAGTCGTTCCAAAGGGCGAACACCCCACGACCAACCAAGTCTGACAGGTCAACAATACCTCGGACTCCGTCATCAAACGTGAGATCAAGACGGTAGTTTTCCGTTGGCTTCGCTTTGACGATCTTGTGCATCATGTATTTTGTCAATCCTGTCACAGGATATCATAGGCATTTAAGCAGCGCAACCTCATAGCCGGTGCCTCATATCTGGTGGCATGCTGAGTAACCATTAACTACGAAAGTTGGATTAGGTTAAACCATGGCGGTGCGCGTCAGTGAGTGAAGGGCATTGAGGATATCTTCGCAGAGAACCAAAGTCCCCCCAAGTCCCGTAAGGGGACGGAGAGTAAGATGAATGTGGCCCAAGTGAGGATAGGCAACCGGCACAAAAGGCAGGTTCCGCTTTAGTTGTTGAGTGGCGATGGCCCGATCGTAGCTCGACCCGAACACGATCTCCGGCTGCAATCGATTGATCCACTCAGCTTCATCGAGCGGCGATCCATCGCACAAAATTTCGAAGGAAAGAGATCGAGTTTGCATAAAGGCCTTGATGAATCGTTCAGCTTCGGGCGCCCTCTCGCGCAGCAAAATACCAACAGGCAGCATCCCCAAATAATCTGTGAGAAACAAGAGGAGCGGAGCGGCAATACAAGCGTCGGCAGCAATCACATAAGCCAACCCTTTGGGCAAGGCCGTTCGCGTGTTAAATCGCGAGAGAGCGCTGTAGAGAGTTCCGCGCACGCTTTCTACCCGCCGCCGCACAGGTTCGATGTCACCACCCGCGGCCTGGATTACAGCGGACAACCATTGCTCGGAAGCCTGCAGTCCAACCGGCGCCAGGAGTGTGTTAGGCAGCAGCTTGCAGGTTCTCCCCAAAGCGAGTTTTTGGGCGACATCCCATCCAAAGGCCTCGTCCACGCAAACAATCACTTGAGCGGATCTTGCCGCAGCGAGTTCTTCCAAGGTGGCACCGGCGCCCACGTTTATCACGGAAGTTAAACCGCCAAGAGCCAGTTCTTCGCGGAGTTGCCGCAAATTATCCGCCCACCGTAGGGAGAGCAGGCTGAGACCGCAGATGGCAACGGATTTCTGAGGCTGACGTGTCTTTTCCTCATTTTTTCCCAAGACATCCAGGATTCGGGTCATCGCCTCGCTAAAACCCAGCGATGCTGAGCCGTTAATACCTGCTGTCTCGATTCCAACGGTCGGAATATGGACGCCCGATGCGTTGGCGATGGCTCGCAGATCATCACCGATGAGGGAGGTTCCGGGACCATTCACGATACCGATCAATTGCGCCCCTTTCTGTTCAAGTCGTTGCAGAAGCTTTGTCAGTTTGGGAGCGGATCCTTTCACGTAGTCCATCTCGTCGAGATAAGTGCACGGGATACGGCGCTGTCCGAAGAAGAACTCTTCCTCGTGCTCGAGAGGGTCGCCGCTGGAATCGCGAGGGTCCTGCTGATCGACCAGATAGGAGACTCCGAATTTACATCCGGTTGGCGCGTTGACAATGGCTGTTGCTCCTTGGATTCCTTCGAAAGCAACCAACGCGCCGAACAAAGAATCCGGACGCGTGTGGGCGCTACTTCGGTCGGCGCTCATAAATTGCTCTCAATCAATGGCCGTTCTCCCGGGCAAAACGCCGATCGAACCGCCATTCCTCCTGACTGGTAAAAAGGGCGCGCGCCCAGTGTTCAGCCACTTTCATCGCGCCATTGAACCCGAGCGGTGGACAAAGTGGGACGGCACTTGCCTTGCAGGCGACTGGAATGCCCCTGGGAACATAGTTCGCCAGGTAAAGATCGGGCTTGAGCTCCGCCACGTGTCGCAGCAGGTCCTTGGAATCCTTTGCTTCGAAATGAGGAGCCTCCATGTCACCGATGGTTTCGTTCATACAAGAGTCAACCGAGGCGATGCCGATGATTTGGAAATCAAGACTCTCGACCAATTCCGATATCCACGAGACATCCTGCGTGTAAATTCCGAGGAAGATCCTTTTGCCGCCCAAAACCGGCCGGAGTCTCGCAATCTTCTCCTTCCGTTCCACTTCGGCGTCATGGATGAGTTCAGCGGGAGCGGGCCGACCTGTATGCAGGCTCAAGGCATTCAGAAAGCGGCGGGTTCCCTCAAAACCGACTGGAGGCGGGCATCGCAGAAACTGTGTGACCGCGCGTTCCTCCAGAATTTTCTGAGTGACCAATGCCGGGTCACTATTCGACATCTGTATGGAAAATGCAGCCTGACAGAAGCCACGGAGACGATCCACTGTTGTCTGGCGCACAAAACGGGTATTAATCCGGATCCCCATGGCTTTGAAAAGTGGCATCAAGCCCTGCAGGTCTTCATCAGCACGATTGCTGATCGGTTCCTCTCCAACCAGGTTGATCAGCGAAGGATCTGATTCGATGCCTCTTGCTGGAACAATGAAAGTATCGATCAGGTTTTTGTAGGCATTGATCATGCCTTGGCTGTAATCGCCTCCCATGATGCCTTCGGTTTCCATAACGACAATCGGGACTTTGAGATCGGCAACCTGTTGTGCGACGCGGAGTGGATCGTCACCGACAATGGCGCTGGGACACGAGGTGATGAGAAAAACGGCTTTGGGCCGATATTGGGTGACCGTCGTTCGGATTTTGTTCTCCAGTGTTTTTTCTCCTCCCTGGACGCAGTCCGTTTCTTTCAAATTGGTGCAAATCAGGCGAGGAATCGCGAGAGTCGGGGGTGTTTCAAGCCCGCGTGAAGTCAGGGCTTCTCCAGCAAGGTGGATTGCGGATAGGGATGTGTGCGCGCAACCGGCGGGAGAATGCATGATCGTGATGCCATCCACGATATGATTGGTGATGGAAAATGCGCCTGCCAGGGCGCACGAATGGAGAGGCACACGCATACTGTCTTCTCGAAGAGCTTTGGCCCGGTAGGATGGCGATATGAGACTGATCCGCGATCTTGCCTGTTCGTCTTTGGGTGTCAGGTAATTTTCAAAGCCATGGGTATCCACCTCGCTGGTTTCTTGCACACCAAGATCCTGGGGGATGAGTTTCTCTTCGGGTGGCTTGCCGCCGGCCACCTCGAAAATGATTTGCTCAAAATGATCTTCGGCGAGCGGGTTGGGCTTGGCGCGGTTGTCTCTTGTGGCAATGTTTTCTGCCAATATTCGGAACTGCTCCGCCAGGTCGGAAGCGGGCGCATTTTCCATCACGGTGCGGCGGTTTAGTTCCGCGTCCCGAAAGTGGTGGTCTCGCGGGAAAAACGCAATCAGTTCGCTGCCGATCTCGCGGGCGAAACGTTGTAAAAGTTCCTTCTCGCAAGGAACATCGCGAGCGTTGGCAATAATGCCACCGAGTTTTCCGCCAAACCGCAGCATGCCTTTACAGATGTTATTGGCGGCATAGAGGGACATGATTTCACCTGAAGTGACGACATATACTTCATCCGCATAACCATCGCGCATGGGAACGGCAAAACCGCCGCAGACCACGTCTCCCAAAACATCGTACACAACAATATCATACTCCGCGAGATCGAGACCGATCGTTTCGAGGGCGGAAGCCATACTCAAGATACCACGACCTGCGCAGCCGACACCCGGCTCGGGTCCACCCGCCTCAATGCAAGCTACATCGCGGTAGCCATTGAGCACGATCTCGTTACGTGTGAGACTTTTTGCTGCGCGATCCTTCAACAAGTCCAGCACAGTTGTTTGGACCTTTCCCCCCAACAGCAATTTGGTCGAATCGTGCTTGGGATCACACCCGATTTGAAGGACTCGGAGGCCGCGTTCAGCAAGTGCTGCGCTTAAATTGGCGCTGATCGTCGACTTGCCAATGCCGCCTTTCCCGTAGATCGCAATCTGTTTCACAAGCCGGCCTTTCTCGCAAGACTTCTGGCAAACTCAGGATTGGAACCGAAATGGAGGTGAATGTAGCTTGCCAGCACATTTTTGACACGGAACCCCTCACGGGCCGATGGAGAACCATACGTTTTCACACGATATCCCGTCTGACATCGAGGTTTGCCCTCGATCTCCGAGAAATGGAAAAAGTGACCCCGTATTTTCTTGTGGGCGGAAAAGAGGCGACATCCCAAAGTTGTTTTCACATCCGTGTAAGCCAGTTTTACGCGTGAGGTCATTCTTGTCCAGAATGGAAAAATTCCGCATAACGGGTAGCGCTTGCCCTCCGGATCAATGATTCCACGACTCAGGTACATTAGTCCTCCGCATTCCCCATAGATCTTGCCGCCTGCGTGCGCGAAGCAACGGAGCGCTTCAAGGAGGACCTTGTTGGACGCAAGTTTTTTGGCATGAAGTTCCGGATATCCTCCACCCAGGTAGATGAGATCCAGCTCGGCAGGGAGTTTCTCGCGGAGTGGGGAGAAGGGCACCAGTTTGGCCCCAAAGTCTTCGAGCAAATCCAGGTTATCCTGGTAATAAAAACAAAATGCCTCGTCCCTTGCCACACCAATACGAACAAGGGAATGACGCCTATTTTCGAGAGGAATCCGCAGCGCATGCTCGCGCGCCCCCAAGGGCGTTGCCATCGCTTGTGTGCCAGGAGACCTGCCGGCAGCTTTCCCCTTGATTGACTTCAGGAGCGCATCCAGGTTGACATTTTTCTCCACCAATTCGCCGAGGCGGCTGATGTATTTTTGTGGCAGCCGGGCTTCATGAGACATCCAAAGTCCCAGGTGACGCTCTGGGATCATGATGCCGGGATCTTTGGGGACACCACCCAACACTCGGATTTTACAATGTGGTTCCACAGCTTCCCGGATCCACGTCAGATGGGATGGACCTGCCACTCGGTTGAACAGAACGCCGGCAAATTTGAGTTTCGGATCGAAGGTTTCGAAACCCCGGATCAAGGCTGCCGCACTGCGTGACATCGCCCAGGCATCTACGATGAGCAGGATGGGAGCATCGAGCCACTTGGCGATTTCGGCGGTGCTTCCCGATTCGGATTTACCATCGTAACCGTCGAAGAGCCCCATCACGCCCTCGACGATCGCTACATCCACATCAATGGCGCTTTTGGCAAAGATCCTTTGGTTCCATTGCCGCGAAAGCATCCAACCATCGAGATTTCGCGAAGTTCTTCCCGTCGCGCGACAATGATGACTGGGATCGATAAAGTCAGGTCCAACCTTGAAAGGTTGCACACGAAGGCCGCGCTTCACAAATGCAGTCATCAGTCCTACGGCAATCGAGGTCTTACCTACGCCGCTATGCGTGCCAGCAACAACGAGGGCTTTCATCGGCAATAAAAGATGATTGCACGTTTGATGGTTCGTGTCTAGGGTCTGGCTAGTTCTTTGCCAGAAATATGTGCACCGCAGTGCAGGGAATCCCGTGAGAATCGGGAACGGTTGCGCCACTGTAACAGGTTACGAGTTTCCAGAAGCCAGTCCCGATCGCAAAGCGCATCGGGATGAAGGCGGAAGCAAGGTTTGAAGCCTGAAGTCAGGATACCGGCTGCGATGCTCTCAACGCGGCATGCTCTTTGGAGTGTGCCGAAAAACCTTGTTCGCCTTAAACAAGATTGGGAGATTTCAAGTTCGTCGTCCAATCGACTCTCCGAAGGTCATTTGCCGGATGAGAGGAATGAAGGCGCCGACTGGTCTCTCATTCATCACGAAAGAAAGATCAGCCATGAAAAACAGCGTCCGATTACATCGAATCCAGGGAATTTGGGGGTGTCAACCAGTATGCTTGCAGCCGATCAAAAATGATCGGCCCCACC
>Ga0247727_10010701_pt1 | contig 16195 bp, 12 predicted proteins | sample WisWelCaveWW1625_FD_202498 | JGI IMG/M metagenome (GOLD analysis project Ga0247727, IMG submission 202498) | Biofilm microbial communities from Wishing Well Cave, Virginia, United States - WW16-25 | ecosystem: Environmental > Aquatic > Deep subsurface > Groundwater > Cave microbial mat | place... | reverse complement strand
GTTGACCGAGCTCGAGGAGCTGCGGGGCATGCGCGCCTCCCTGGCGCTGGCCGCCACCGGTGGTGTGCTGCTAGAGCGCATCGAGCGCCTGCTCGGCCAGCTGCCGACCCGCCAACGCGGCACCGCGCTCGCCAGCGCCTGCGCGTTGGCGACGCTGACCGCCTTGACCGCCAGCGTCAGCGCCCCGCTCCTGACCGAGGAGCTGGCAGCGGCAGGGTTCGCGGCGCCCAACGCCGTGACGATCGGCGACGCCGCGCCCATCGCCCAACGCGTCGTCCGCGACGCACCGCCGGCGCGGTCCGACCGCGCCGCGACCCCGACCGCGGACCGGCGCGTGGTCGGTCCCGCGCCGGTCGCGGGCGCCGGTTCCCTCGTGCCGGAGCGTGCCGAGCCTGAGCCCGCCGCCGCGACCATCGACGGCGCCATCGGAACCGCCCCCGCGACTAGCGGCGAGCTCAGCCTGCTGCCAGTCGATGCCCCCGTCGCCAGCGACGCGCCGTCGGCGGCCGGCGCCGGGCCGGTCATCACCGGTGGCCAGCAGCTGGTCGGCGCCGCCCCCTCCTATCCCTACCGGGCCCGTAGCCGCGGTCTCGGTGGCACGGTCACCGCCCGGCTGCTGGTCGATGCCAGCGGCCTGACCCGTGCGGTGGAGGTCGTCGCCGCCGATCCCCCGGAGCTGTTCGACCGCGCGGTGGTCCGCGCGCTCTCCAACTGGCGCTTCGCACCGCTCTACGAGGACGGCGTGGCGCGCGAGCGCGAGGTCATCCAGCAGCTCGAGTTCGTGCCCGATGCCGCGGCCTGCCATCTGGTCACCGGCACGCGCCTGTGCCGCAAGGTCGGCGGCGAGCACGCGCGCCGCAGCGCCGGCGTCACCGTCATCCGGCTGCGCTGAGCGCGGCCCGACACCCCGTTCCTCCTGTCCCCCCAACGTCGAACGGAGCATCCACCGATGACGCGCCTCACCCTGATCGCCCTCTTGGCCACTGCCGTACTGGGCTGCACCAGCACCGCCCCGAAACCGGAGCCGACCGCCACCACTGCCGCCCCCATCGCTGCCGACCAGACCCTGGCCGCCGTCGCGAAGGGTGGCAAGGACGAGAGGGTCTGCACCCGCGAGTACCCAGTCGGCTCGCACTTGCCGAAGAGGGTGTGCATGACGCGCGCTGAGGCGGACGAGTCCCGCCGCCGCAACCAGGACGAGATGCAGCGGATCCAGTCCAAGACCGGCGTCACGGAGAACTGAGCGGTCGATCGGCGACGGTCGAAGGCGGGGCGTACGGTAGACCGTCGCCCCGCCGCGTCGCCCCAGGGCTCCGTGAGCGGAGGAACGCGGTGCCGGGATCGCCGGACCGCGACTCGCACCAGTATGTGTTCCCCGCGACCAATGTTTGCGCGCACGTACCCTGACGGTGACGCACACGCGGACAACGCGCCTAGATCAACCGCCGTGCGCGCGTGGGTCGCCGGACGGCAAAGCACGCCTCGGGTCGTTCAACCCAGATGGACGCGTGCGTTGCGGAACAGGCGCAGCCAGGGGCCGTCCTCGCCCCAGCCGCGCGGGTGCCAGGAGTTCTGCACCGCGCGGAACACTCGCTCCGGGTGCGGCATCAAGATCGTGGCACGACCGTCCGGGGTAGTGACGCCGGTGATGCCAAGCGGTGAGCCGTTGGGGTTGGCCGGGTAGCGCATGGTCGGGCGGTGGTGGCCATCCACCCAGCGCAGCGCGACCAGTCCCGAGGCCAGCAGCGCCGGCGGCCCGTCCGCCGCTTCGAACTCGGCGCGGCCCTCGCCGTGGGCCACCGCCACCGGCAGCACGCTGCCCTCCATCCCGCGCAGGAACAGCGAGGGCGACCCCAGCACCTCGGCGAGCGCCAACCGCCCCTCGAACTGCTCGGAGCGATTGCGGACGAACCGCGGCCAGCGCTCGGCACCCGGGATCAGCTCCTTGAGCGCGGCCATCATCTGGCAGCCGTTGCAGACCCCGAGCGCGAAGCGGTCGGTGCGGGCGAAGAACGCCGCGAACGCGTCGCAGGTCCGCGGTGCGTACAGGATGTTCTTGGCCCAGCCCTCGCCGGCGCCCAACACGTCGCCGTAGGAGAAGCCGCCGCAGGCGACCAAACCGTGGAAGCCGTCGAGCGAGGTCCGTCCCGAGTGGAGGTCCGACATGTGGACGTCGAGCGCCTCGAAGCCGGCGCGGCTGAACGCCGCCGCCATCTCGACCTGGCCATTGACGCCCTGCTCGCGCAGCACCGCGACCCGCGGTCGCGCCCCGCTCGCGACGTAGGGCGCCGCGACGTCGGCGCCCGGATCGAAGCTGAGCCTCACCGACAGCCCGGGGTCGGTGGCGTCGAGCCGCTGCTCCTGCTCCTGCCGCGCGCTCGCCGGCTCGTCGCGCAGCGCTTGCAGCAGCCCCGTGACCTCGCTCCAGGCGCGGCGCAGCTCGACCCGAGCCGCCGCCACGTAGTCGCGACCGCCGTGGGTGAAGCGCACCCGGTCGTCGGGGCGCAGCGTGCCCAGGTCGTGGCCCAGCGCGCCGAGGCCGTGGCGCTCGAGCACCGCGCGCACCGCCGCGAGCTGGGCGGCCGGCACCTGCAGCACCGCGCCCAGCTCTTCCGCGAACAGCGCTGCGAGCGGATCGTTGCCGAGCCCGTCGAGCGCGACCTCGACGCCGCAGCCGCCGGCGAACGCCATCTCGGCGACGGTCGCGAGCAGGCCGCCGTCGGCGCGGTCGTGGTAGGCCAGCACCAGGCCTGCGGCGTTGAGCTCCTGGACCGCGGCGAAGAACCGCGCCAGCAACAGCGGTTCGTCGAGGTCCGGCGGCACCTCGCCGACGCGGCCGTAGACCTGGGCCAGACAGGAGGCGCCGAGCCGGTTCTGGCCGGAGCCCAGGTCGATCAACAGCAGACGGGTCTCGCCCGCATCGCTGCGTAGCTCGGGGGTCAGCGCGCGCCGTACGTCGGCGACCGGCGCGAAGGCCGAGACGATCAGCGAGACCGGCGCCGTCACGCGCCGCTCGGCGCCGTCCTGGGTCCAGACCGTGCGCATCGACAGCGAGTCCTTGCCGACCGGGATCGCGAGCCCGAGCTTGGCGCAGAGCTCGGGACCGACCGCGCGCACCGTGTCGTAGAGCGCAGCGTCGTCGCCGCCGGGACCGGTCGCCGCCATCCAGTTCGCGGAGAGCCGGACCTGCTTGAGGTCGGCGATCGGCGCGGCGGCGATGTTGGTGATCGCCTCGGCCACCGCCATCCGGCCGGAGGCCGGCGCGTCGAGCACCGCGACCGGCGCGCGTTCGCCCATCGCCATCGCTTCGCCAGCGTAGCCGTCGAACGCGGCGCTGGTGACCGCGCAGTCGGCGACCGGCACCTGCCAGGGACCGACCAGCTGATCGCGGCTGATCAGGCCGCCGACCGTGCGGTCGCCGATTGTCACCAGGAAGCCCTTGTCGGCGACCGTCGGCAGACGCAGCACGCGCAGCGCGGCCTCGGCGGGGTCGATGCCGGCGGTGTTGAACGCATCGCGCGGCGGCACGACACGCGCCACCTCTCGCAGCATGCGCGGCGCCTTGCCCAGCAGCACCTCCATCGGCATGTCGACCGCGACCTCGCCGAGCCACGGATCGTCGACCTCGAGCCGGCGCTCGGCAGTGATCTCGCCGAGCACCGCGTGGGGGCAACGCTCGCGCGCGCAGAGCGCCGCGAACTCGGCCATCCGCTCGGGCGCGATCGCGAGCACGTAGCGTTCCTGCGACTCGTTGCACCAGATCTCGAGCGGCGTCATGCCCGGCTCGTCGCTGGGGATGGCGCGCAGGTCGATTCGCCCGCCGCGATGGCTGTGGTCGATGATCTCCGGCACCGCGTTCGACAGGCCGCCGGCGCCGACGTCGTGGATGGCCACGATCGGGTTGGCGGCGCCCTGGGCCCAGCAGCGGTCGATGACCTCCTGGGCGCGGCGTTGCATCTCAGGGTTGCCGCGCTGGACCGAGGCGAAGTCGAGCTGCTCGCTCGAGGCGCCGGTCGCCATCGACGAGGCCGCGCCGCCGCCAAGGCCGATCAGCATCGCCGGTCCGCCGAGCACCACCACCTTGGCGCCGACCGGGACCTCGCCCTTGAGCACGTCGCCGGGCCGGACGTTGCCGAGCCCGCCCGCGATCATGATCGGCTTGTGGTAACCGCGGACCCGGCCGCCGTCGAGCTGCTGCTCGTAGCTGCGGAAGTAGCCGAGGACGTTGGGCCGGCCGAACTCGTTGTTGAACGCCGCCGCGCCGACCGGCCCCTCGAGCATGATCTCTAGCGCCGAGACGATGCGCCCGGGCTTGCCATGGTCCTGCTCCCAGGGCTGCTCAGCGCCCGGGATGCGCAGGTTCGAGACCGAGAAGCCGCACAGCCCGGCCTTGGGCTTGGCGCCCCGGCCGGTCGCGCCCTCGTCCCGGATCTCGCCGCCCGAACCGGTGGCGGCGCCGGGGAACGGCGCGATCGCGGTCGGGTGGTTGTGGGTCTCGACCTTCATCAGGACGTGGACGTCCTCATCGTGGGCGCGGTAGACGCCGTCGGGGCCGGCGAAGAAGCGCCCGGCGCGGCTGCCCTGCATGACCGCGGCGTTGTCGGTGTAGGCCGACAACACGCCGACCGGGTTCGCTGCATGGGTGGCGCGGATCATGTCGAACAGCGCGTGGTCCTGCCTGACGCCGTCGATGATCCACTCGCCCTTGAAGATCTTGTGGCGGCAGTGCTCGGAGTTCGCCTGCGCGAACATCATCAGTTCGACGTCGGTCGCGTCGCGGCCAAGCTCGCGGAACGCATCGAGCAGGTAGTCGACCTCGTCGGGCGCGAGCGCGAGCCCGAGCTCGGCGTCGGCCGCGACCAGCGCTGCACGCCCGCCGGCCAGCACCGGCACCGTGCGCAGATGGCGCGGCGGTTCGTGGCGAAACGCCGCCGCCGCTTCGCCGAAGCCCCGCACCACCACCTCGGTCATGCGGTCGTGCAGCACGGCGGCGACGCGCTCGAGGGCGGTCGGCACGATCCCGGGCGCGTCGACGAAGTAGGCGACGCCGCGCTCGATGCGCCGGACTTTGGCCAGGCCGCAGTTGCGCGCGATCTCGGTGGCCTTGCTCGACCAGGGTGAGATGGTGCCGAAGCGCGGCAGCACCAGCAGCAGGGCGCCGGTCGGCTCGGACGCCGGGTCGCGCGGGCCGTAGATGAGCAGCTTGTCGAGCAGCGCGCGCTCGTCGCCGGTCAGCGGCTGGTCGAGGTCGACGAAGTGTTGGTAGCGGGTGGCGATGCCACGCAGCTCGGGGTGGGACGGACGGAGCCGGGCGAGGAGCTTCTCGACGCGGAACGCCGACAGTGCGGCGCTACCCGGGAGATGGAGCATCGGTCGATCCTGGTCGGCAGGGGCGCGCATTGTACCGGAGCGCTGCGCCGCGCCGCCAAACCGCCCTGCCGCCGCAGCGCGGCGCGTGCCTCGCGTCGGGCGCGGCTCACACCACCTCGCGCCAGCCGAGCCCGGCGTCCTGCTCGGCGATCCCAATCCACGCTTCCGCGCAACCCAGCGCCGCGGCGAGCGCGGCGCGCGCCAGCTCGGGGCGGTTGTTGGTCTCCGAGAGGTGTGCCGCGATCACGTGCTGCAGACGGTCGGAACGGACCCGCGCCAGCAGCGCGCCGGCCTGGGCGTTGGAGAGGTGCCCGCGGTCGCCGCCGACCCGGGCCTTGAGGAAACCGGGATAAGGACCGTCGGCCAGCAGCACGCCGTCGTGGTTGCACTCCAGCACCAGGGCGTCGCAGCCCGCGAAACCTGCGGCCACGCCCTCGGCCGGATGGCCGAGGTCGGTGAGCACGCCGACCCGGCGCGCGCCGTCGCCGATCACGAACTGCAAGGGTTCGGCGGCGTCGTGCGGCACTGCCACCGGCTCGATCTCGAGCGCGCCGAGCGCACAGCGTTCGCCGGCGCGCAGCGTCGTGGCGCCGTTGAGCGCGGCCGCGACGCGGGTGCCGACCGCGGTGCGGATCGGGACCTGGTGCTTGGCGCAGAAGCGCGCCACCCCGCCAGCGTGGTCGGAATGCTCGTGGGTCACCAGCACCGCCGCCAAGTCGCGCGGCGCGAGCCCGAGCCGCGCCAGACGGCGCTCGGTCTCGGCGGCCGAGAACCCGCAGTCGATCAGAACCGTGGTGCCGCCCGACGACACCACCGTGCCGTTGCCGCGGCTGCCGCTGCCGAGGAGCGCGAACCTCATCGTCCCGTGCCGATCACTTGCGCTGCGGCGGCGGGAACGCGAGCAGCGGCGCGCTGGCACCGGGCTCCAGGAGCGTGATCTTCGAGCTGCCGTGCTTCGCGACCTCGTCGATGCGCACCACCGAGTGCAGCGGCAGGTGGAAGCGCTTGACCTCGGCGAACTCGGCCTTGATGCGCTCCTCGGCCGGGTCGAGGACCACGCTCGAGCGCTCGCCGAACACCAGGCCTTCGACCGCGACGAAACCGAGCAGGTCGCCCGATCCGACCTTGCGGGCGTAGACCTCGTAGCGGCGCCCTTGGGCGTCGAAGATGACGCGGAACAGGGAGCGGTCCGGCTTGGTGGTGCGCATGGTGGGCGCGATGGTACCCCGGAGACGCCGAGGCCCGCTCGCGCGGGCCTCGGTCGTCGCCAGCTAGGCCAAGCTCACTGGCAGCCGGTGGCCGCCTGTGCCGTGCCGGTCGCCGGATCGACCGCGGGGGCCGCGGTGCTCGGCGCGGGCACCGGGACCGCCTGCTTCGAGGCCGCGTCGATCGCCGCGGCGTAGACGTTCTGGAACTCCGGGTAAATCGAGAACGCCGCGGCGACGCGCTGCGCGTACTCGGGATCGGCGGAGTGCTTGGCGTGCAGGTACACCGCCATCTCGTCGAGGGTCGCGAACGAGATGTCCGAAGAGCCCTTGATGAATTCCCAACCGCCCGCGCCCATCACCGCGCCGGACGCCTGGGCCTTCTCCTTGGCCTTCTTGCCGAAGAAACCGCCGACGAACGGCACCTTGCTGGCCAACGCGCCGGCCGCTTTCTCGCCGGCCATGCCGCCGATTGCCGAGCCGGCTGCGGCGTTCATCGCCTTGCCGGACCACTCGGTCGGTGTGCCGTCGCAGCGGTACGGGGACAGGAACGCACCGCCGTTGCCCATGATCGGGGCCGGCGCGACCAGCGTCACGTTGAGCTGCGCCATGGTGGCGGTGATCTTGCTGACGTCGTCGAGGACCTTCATCGCATTGGCGACGTCCTGCGGACCGGCGCCGACCGCGAAGGTCAGCGACATGGAGGCGGCGAGCACTAGCCCGCGCTTGAGATCGGTTTTGGGCATCAAGGTTCCCCTTGCGGAAGTGCGGCGGATCGGATGGAAGTACGGTCCACGCACGGCGCGGGACGGTGCGTAATCTAGAACGCGCGTGGATGGCGAGCAAGCGCGACCGGCTTCGGGGTTGGGGCGACGGCCCCACGCGGAACGCGCGGGGCCGTCGAGCAAGGTGGCGGAAGGGGTGGGATTCGAACCCACGTGGGGCTATTAACCCCCATCACATTTCGAGTGTGCGCCGTTATGACCGCTTCGGTACCCTTCCGAGGATCCGCTCCGCGAACGCAGCGCTGGTCGCAGCGCCCTGGCGGAGGGCGCGCATTCTAGCGGAAACCGTGGCCTCGGCCTACCGCCGCGCGTGGAAGAACCCGCGCAGTAGCGCGCCCGCCTCCTCCCCCAGCACCCCGCTCGCGACCTCGACCCGATGGTTGAGGGCCGGATGGCTGCACAGGTCGAACACCGTCCCGGCCGCGCCCTGGCGCGGGTCGGGCGCGGCGTACACCAGCCGCGCGAGGCGCGCGTGCACCAACGCGGTAGCGCACATCGGGCAGGGTTCGAGGGTCACGTAGAGGGTCGCGCCGGTCAGGCGGTAGTTGCCGGCGCGCGCTGCGCCGGCGCGCAGCGCCACCACCTCGGCGTGGGCGGTCGGGTCGTGGCCACGGATCGGCTGGTTCCAGCCCTCGGCCAACACCTCGCCGTCGCGCACCAGCACCGCGCCGACCGGGACCTCGCCGGCCGCCGCCGCCTGGGCCGCGAGCTCGAGCGCGCGCTGCATGAAGCGCACGTCGTCGTCGGCCCGGCTCGGACCCATCGCCGCCAGGCTCATTCCCACTCGATGGTGCCGGGCGGCTTGCCGGTCACGTCGTAGACCACGCGCGAGATGCCGGGCGTCTCGTTGACGATCCGGCGCGTGACCTTGTCCAGGAGCTCGTAGGGCAGATGCGCCCAGCGTGCCGACATGAAGTCCACGGTCTCGACCGCGCGCAACGCGACCACGTGTTCGTAGCGTCGACCGTCGCCCTGCACGCCCACCGACCTGACCGGCAGGAACACCGCGAACGCCTGGCTGACCTGGTCGTAGAGGCCCGCGGCGCGCAGCTCCTCGATGAAGATGTGGTCCGCGCGGCGCAGCAGGTCGGCGTGCTCCTTGCGGACCTCGCCGAGGATCCGCACCCCGAGCCCCGGTCCGGGGAACGGATGGCGGTGGACCATGTCGTGCGGCAGGCCGAGCTCGACACCGACCCGGCGGACCTCGTCCTTGAAGAGTTCGCGCAACGGTTCGAGCAGCTTGAGCCTCATGTGCGCCGGCAGCCCACCAACGTTGTGGTGGGACTTGATGAGGTGGGCCTTGCCGCCGGCGGCGGCCGACTCGATGACGTCAGGGTAGATGGTGCCCTGGGCGAGCCAGCGGCAATCGGCGTGCTTGGCGGATTCCTCGTCGAAGACCTCGACGAACATCCGGCCGATGGCCTTGCGCTTGAGCTCGGGGTCGCTGATGCCGGCGAGCCCGGCCAGGAAGCGCGCCTCGGCGTCGACTCGCGTCACCTTGACGCCCATGTTGCGGGCAAAGGTCGCCATCACCTGGTCGCCCTCGTCCAGCCGCAGCAGGCCGGTGTCGACGAACACGCACTCGAGCTGCGGGCCGAGCGCGCGGTGCAGGAGCGCCGCCACCACCGAGGAGTCGACTCCTCCCGACAGCCCGAGCAGCACCTGGTCGGTGCCGACCTGATTGCGCACCGCCCGCACCGCGTCGTCGATGATGGTCGACGGGTTCCAGAGCGCCGCGGCGCCGCAGATGTCGAGCACGAAGCGGCCGAGGATCCGGCCGCCCTGGCGGGTCTGGGTCACCTCGGGATGGAACTGCACGGCGTAGAAGCGCCGCGCCTCGTCGGCCATCGCCGCGCAAGACGCATCCTTGGAGACGCCGACCCGCTGGAAGCCGGCCGGCAGGCGGGTGACCGAATCGCCATGGTTCATCATCACGTCGAGCTGGGTCTTGCCCTCGGCGTCGACGTGGTCCTCGATGCCGGCGAACAGCTTCGAGGGCGCGACGATGGTCATGCGCTCGAGACCGAACTCGCGGTGGCGACCGGGTTCGACCTTGCCGCCCAGCTGGGCCGCCATGTCCTGCATGCCGTAGCAGATGCCGAGCACCGGCACGCCGAGCCGGTAGATCGCCGGCGAGACCTTGGGGGCCGAATCGCCGACCGCCGATTCGGGGCCACCGGAGAGGATCACGCCCTTGGGCGCGAAGCGGGCGAGCTCGTCGGCGGAGAGGTCCGGGCTGCGCAGCTCGCAGTACACGCCGAGCTCGCGGACCCGCCGCGCGATCAACTGGGTCCACTGCGACCCGAAGTCGACGATCAGGACCCTATCGGCGTGGATATCGCGACCGGCGCTGTTCGTCAAGCGGGGGACCTCAGCTCTGCCGGTAGTTCGGCGCTTCCTTGGTGATGGTCACGTCGTGGACGTGGCTCTCGCGGATGCCAGCGCCGGTGATGCGCACGAAGGTGGGCTTGCTGCGCATCTCCTCGATGGTCGCGCAACCGCAGTAGCCCATCGCCGAACGCAGGCCGCCGGTGAGCTGGGAGACGATCGGCACCAGGCTGCCCTTGTACGGAACGCGCCCCTCGATGCCCTCCGGGACCAGCTTCTCGATCTCGTCGGTCGGGTCCTGGAAGTACCGATCGGCCGAGCCGTGGCGCTGGGCCATCGCGCCCAACGAGCCCATGCCGCGGTAGGACTTGTAGGAGCGGCCGGCGTAGAGCTCGATCTCGCCCGGTGCCTCGTCGGTGCCGGCGAACAGGCCGCCGAGCATCACGCAGTGCGCGCCAGCGGCGATCGCCTTGGCGAGGTCGCCCGAGTAGCGGATGCCGCCGTCAGCGATCAGAGGCACGTCGCTGCCCGCCAGCGCGTCGGCGACCATCGCGACCGCCGAGATCTGCGGCACGCCGACGCCGGCGACGATGCGGGTGGTGCAGATCGAGCCCGGGCCGATCCCGACCTTGACGCCGTCGGCACCGGCCTCGACCAGCGCGCGCGCCGCATCGGCGGTGACGATGTTGCCGCCGATGACCTGCAGCACCGGATGGGCGCGCTTGATGGCGCGGACCTGGGCGAGCACGCCCTCGGAGTGGCCGTGCGAGGTGTCGACGATCACCACGTCGACGCCGGCCTCGATCAACGCCGCGACCCGTGCCGCGGTATCGGGACCGGTGCCGACCGCGGCACCGACCCGCAATCGGCCCTGCTCGTCCTTGCAGGCCGCGGGATGCTCCTTGGCCTTCTGGATGTCCTTGACGGTGATCATGCCGCGCAACCGGTGCCGTCCGTCGATGACCAACACCTTCTCGATGCGGTGCTCGCGCAGCTTGCCGATAACCTCGCTGCGTGGCGCGCCTTCGGCGACCGTAACCAACCGCTCCTTCGGCGTCATGATCTCGCGCACCGACGCGTCATGGCGGGTCTCGAAGCGCAGGTCGCGGTTGGTGACTATGCCGACCACCGCGTCGCCGTCGAGCACTGGGAAGCCCGAGATGTTGTTCTGGCGCTGGAGCCGCAGCACGTCGGCGACCGTGGTCTCGGGCGTGACGCAGATCGGATCCTTGACCACGCCGCTCTCGTGCTTCTTCACCGAGCGCACGTGGCGCGCCTGCTCGTCGGCGAGCATGTTCTTGTGGATGATGCCGATCCCGCCTTCCTGGGCGAGCGCGATCGCCAGCCGGGCTTCGGTCACGGTGTCCATCGCCGCCGAGGCGATCGGGATGTTCAGCGCGATGCCGCGGCTGAGCTTGGTGCGCAGGCCGACGTCGCGGGGCAGGACGTTCGAGTAGGCGGGCTGGAGCAGGACGTCGTCGAAGGTCAGGGCTTCATGGACGATCCGCATGTGATCCACCCCCGGGGTAAATCGGTCCATTATACCGAGTCGCCGACGGCAGAGTGAACCCTGGCCTCCGGGAGCGCCACGGCTTCCGCTAGGATGCGGCGATGTCGAACGGAACTGCCCCTAAACGCGACGTCTACAGCGTCTCCCGCCTCAACGCCGAGGTCCGCGGCGTGCTGGAGGGGCTCCCGTCGCTGTGGGTCGAGGGCGAGGTCTCGAACCTGGCCCGTCCCGCGTCCGGGCATCTCTACTTCACCCTCAAGGACGCAGGCGCCCAGGTGCGCTGTGCGATGTGGCGGACCCGAGCCGCGACCCTCGGCGCCCGCCTCGAGGACGGGCTCCAGGTGCTGGTCCGAGCCCGGGTCGGGCTCTACGAACCACGTGGTGAGTACCAGTTGATCGTCGAGCACGCCGTACCGAGTGGCGACGGCGCGCTGCGCCGGCGCTTCGAGGCCTTGCGTGCCGCGCTCGCCGCCGAAGGCCTGTTCGACGCGGCGCGCAAGCGACCGCTACCGGAGCCGATCCGCCGGGTCGGCGTGGTGACCTCGGCGTCCGGCGCCGCGCTCCACGACGTCCTGACCACCCTGGCACGACGCTGCCCGGCGCTCGAGGTCATCCTCTACCCGAGCGCGGTACAGGGCGCCGGATCGGTCGAGCAGCTGGTCACCGCGCTCGCGCTCGCCGGCCGCCGCGCCGAGTGCGACGTGCTGCTGCTGGTGCGCGGTGGCGGGTCGCTCGAGGACCTGTGGTCGTTCAACGACGAACGCGTCGCGCGCGCCATCGCCGCCTGCCCGATCCCGGTGGTCGCCGGCATCGGCCACGAGGTCGACGTGACGATCGCCGACCTGGTCGCCGACCGGCGCGCGCCGAGCCCGACCGGTGCCGCCGAGCTGGTCTCGCCCGACGCGCTCGAGCTCCTGCACCGGCTCGACGACCAGCGCCTGCGCCTGGATGGCGCGCTGCGGCGCGACCTGCGTCGCCATCACGAGCGCCTGTGCTTCGCCAGCCACCGCCTCGCCCAGCTCCACCCCGGCCAACGCCTCGCCCAGCGCAGCCAACGGCTCGACGAGCTCGAGGCCCGCGCCCGCCGCGCGGTCCAGGCTACGCTCCTCGCCCGCCGCGCCCGCCTCGCCGGTCTCGGCGCTCGGCTCCGCGAACGGTCGCCGCAGCCGCGGCTCGAGGCACTGCGCGCCCGCGGCCTGCTGCTGACGACGCGGCTCGAACACGCGGCGACTCTGCTGCTGCGTGGCGGGCGCGACCGGTTGGCGCTCGCGAGCCGGGCGCTCGACGCGGTCAGCCCGCTCGCGACCCTGGCGCGCGGCTACGCGATCGTCAGCGGACCCGACCAGCGCCTGCTGCGCGATGTGCGGCAGGTCGCGGCCGGGACGACCATCGAGGCGCGGCTGGCGCGCGGCGCGCTGCGCGCCACCGTGGTCGCGGTCGAGGACGACGAGCGGTGAACGCCAGGCTGTTGCTGGCGCTCGCAGCGATCGCGCTGGTCGCGTCGGCGGCGGCGCTGCCAGCCGAGGACCGCGTGCAGGGTGGCATCGCGCTCCTCGACCTCGGTCCGAGCAGCGCGCCGCTGCCGCGCGCGACCTTGGCCGACAAGCCGCTGATGACGGTCGCGATCGACGGGCGGTGGGTGGCGGTGGTCGGCATCGCGCTTGCCGCGCCGCCCGGGACGCTCGCGGTCGCGGTCGAGGACTGCGCGGGTCGGCGCGAGGTCCTGGTCACGGTCGGCACCAAGCCGCGCGGCGAGCAACGCATCAAGCTCGCCGACGACCGGATGGTCAACCCGCCGCCCACCGACATGGCACGCATCGAGCGTGAGCAGCCCCGGATCGGCGCCGCGCTCAACACCTTTCGCGCCGTGACCGACCCGCCGCCGACGCTGACGCTGCCCGTGCAGGCGCCGCTGAGCAGCGGTTTCGGCCTGCGGCGCTGGTTCAACGACGCGGAGCGACGCCCTCATTCGGGCCTCGACCTCGCCGCGCCCGAGGGCGCCCCGGTCGCGGCGCCGGCTGACGGCGTGGTGGTGGAGACCGGCGAGTTCTACTTCAACGGCAACACGGTCTTCATCGACCACGGCAACGGCCTGGTCACGATGTACAACCACCTGAGCCGGATCGACGTCCGCCCGGGCCAGGCGCTGCGCACCGGCACGGTGATCGGCGCCGTCGGCGCGACCGGGCGGGTCACGGCCGCCCACCTCCACTGGGGCGTGACCCTCAACGGGACCTCGATCGATCCCGAGCTGTTCCTCGGCGCGCCGCTGCCCCGCGACTGAGGGGGCGGGAATGCGCCGACCTGAGGCCCGGTCCCATGGTCGAACACCCGATGCGCGCCACGACCCTCACCCTCCTCCTGCTGCTGGCCGCTTGCACCGCACCCGCGCCACGACCGCTCGCGTTGGCGGCCGCGCCCACCCTCGGCTGGTACTGTCCGCCGTGCTCGCGGATCCCGCGGCGCGTGGCGCTAGACGCGGCCACGCTCGAGCTGGGAGCGACGGCCGAGCGGCGCGCCGCCTGCCGCGCGAACCGCTGAACGCCGAGCGCCGGGTCAGAGCCGGGCGAGGAAGGGACGGAGCGCGGCGTCGAAGGCCGGCACGTCGATCAGGAAGGAATCGTGGCCCTGCAGACAGTTGAGCCGGGCGAACTCGACGCGCCGCCCGGGTGCCTCGAGCGCCGCGGCCAGCTCCACCTGCTGCTCGACCGGGAACAGCATGTCGGTCTCGACCCCGACCACCAGCGCTTCGCGCAAGGCGAGTCGCACGAAGGCCGACGGCAACGAACCGTCGTGGCCATGCTCGCTGGCATCGAACAGGTCCATCGCGCGCGACAGGTACAGGTAGCAGTTGGGATCGAAACCGCCGACGAAGCGCTGGGCATGGGCCTCGAGGTAGGCCTCGACCTCGAACTGGTGGCCGAAGCCGGCGGGTGGCGCATCCTCGAGCGGCTTGCAGCGCGCCCGCCCGAAGCGCTGCTCCCACTCCTTCGCGGAGCGGTACGACAGCATGCCGAGCTTGCGCGCCACGCGCATGCCGCCGATCGGACCGCCGTGCGGCGGGTAGCGCCCACCCTCCCAGGCCGGGTCGTTGCGGATGAACTCGCGCTGCAAGGAGCGGATGGCGATCGCAAACGGCAGCGCGCGGGCCGCTGACGAGACGCTGACCAGCGCATCGACCTCGCCTGGGTGGCGCAGCGCGTAGGCCAGCGCGCTCATCCCGCCCAACGAGTTGCCGGCCACCGCCCGCAGCCGCCCGTAGCCGAGCGCGCGCAGCGCAGCGTGGGCCGCGTCTGCGATGTCCTCGATGGAGAGCGTCGGGAACGACAACCGGTACGGCGCGCCGGTTGCCGGGTCGAGCGACGCTGGCCCGGTGCTGCCGAAGCAGCTGCCCAGGGAGTTGATGCAAACCACGTGCAGCCGCTCGGTGTCGAAGGCCCGGCCCACGCCGACCATCTCCTGCCACCAGCCCGGGGTCGGGTCGGCCGCGCTCGCGGCCGCGTGCGCGTCGGGCGACAGGCCGGTGAACAGCAGCACCACGTTGTCGTCGCGCCGCGGACCCCAGCTCTCGTAGGCGACGTCGACCTCGTGCAGCACCCCGCCGCGCCGCATCGGCAGCGGCTGCGGGAGTCGTACGGTGCGGGTGGCGGCGCCCATCGGTCGGCCCGGGACCGACGCGTCGCGTCGGTCCCGGGCCTGATCCATCACTCGGCGACGGGGTTGCCGTCGGCGTCGACGAAGCGCAGCTCGCCGAGGTTGAGCTTGCGGATCGGCGCTTCGACCTTCTTGCGGTCGCCGACCACCACCCAGATCAGGTTGCCGGGGCGCACCACGTCCTTGGCGACGCGATCGACGTCGGCGAGCGTGAGGGCTCGGACCCGGGCCGCGTAGCGCTCCCAGTGGTCAAGCGCCAGGCCGTACTTGAGCTCGGTGATCAGGTCGTTAAGCATCGCGTCGCCGGTCTCCCAACGGCCCGGCAGCGTCAGGACCCGCTTGTCCTTGGCGATGGCGAGCTCGGCCTCGGTCGCCGGGCGCGGCCCGACGATCCCGGTCAGCTCCTTGAGCACCTCGGCCATCGACTCCGCGGTCTTGTCGGTCTGGACCGGAGCGCTGACGATGAACGGCCGCTGGCCGCGGGCGTCGTAGATCGCCGAGCGCGCGCCGTACGACCAGTGCTTGTCCTCGCGCAGGTTCATGTTGATGCGTGCGGTGAAGGTCGCTCCCAGCACCTGGTTCATCGCCTCGATCGCGATGTCGTCCGGGGTCGACTTGGGCGGCGCGACGTGACCGGCGAGGATCACCGACTGCAGCGAGTCCGGCCGATCGACGAGGTACACCACCGGCTTGGCCTGGTGCGCGACCGGCGCCAGGTTCTTGGTCGGCACTGGCCCCGGCCGCCAGCCGGCGAAGCGCGCCTCCAACAGCGGCTGGAGCTCGGCGAGCGTCACGTCACCGACCACGACCAGCGTCGCGTTGTTGGGCTTGAGCCAGGCGGCGTGGAAGGCGATGAGCTGGGCACGGGTCAGCGCCTCGACCGACCTGGTCTCGCCGCTGCCCGAGAACGGCGTGCCGTAGGCATGGCCGGTGCCGTACATCAGCTTCGGCATCAGTCGGTTGGCCATCGCCCCGGGCGTGCTGCGCTCGCGCTGGATCGCCGCCAGCGTCTGCTTGCGCAGCCGCTCGAAGTCGTCGGCCGGGAACGCCGGGCGCAGCAGCACGTCGGCGTAGAGCTCGAGCGAGGCGTCGAGGTTCTCCTTGAGCGCCGAGAGCGTCAGGTACGACGAATCGAGGTCGGCGCCGATCGCGAGGTTGGCGCCCAGCCTGGCCAGCTGCTCGCTGATCTGGAGGCTGCTGCGGGTCGCGGTGCCCTCGTCGAGCATCGCCATCGCGAGGTTCGCCGTACCCGGCGCGCCCACCACCTGGTCGGCGGCGAAGCCCGCGTCGAACACCAGGCTCAGGTTCACGACCGGCACGGCGCGGTTCGGCACCAGCACCAC
>Ga0247727_10010700_pt1 | contig 16195 bp, 14 predicted proteins | sample WisWelCaveWW1625_FD_202498 | JGI IMG/M metagenome (GOLD analysis project Ga0247727, IMG submission 202498) | Biofilm microbial communities from Wishing Well Cave, Virginia, United States - WW16-25 | ecosystem: Environmental > Aquatic > Deep subsurface > Groundwater > Cave microbial mat | place... | reverse complement strand
ATTTGGCTGCCCGGATTACCGGGTTGTACAAAAGAGGAGAATCAATATTGATGATCCCATTCTTGCCAAGAAAGCCGGTCCGGTAGAATTCTATTCGATGACTATCAGGGCTTTTAAATTGAATGACCTGGAAGACCGTTGTGAAGATTTTGGGCAGGTGGTTTATTATCAAGGCACGATTGACGGGTGTCCGAATGCCTTTATTTTGGACGATCATCATACATTCGTTACGGATAAACCTATACTGGTTTGCGGTAACACGGCTTCGATGCTGATGAATACCCGTTACAGGAAACACTTTAAGATTACCGGCGGCAAATCCAGACATTTTGGATTGTTCCCCTGCGGGCCTGCGCCCAGCGAAACCAACTCAACAGGCAAAGGAGGGTGCTGTTAATGGAATGGACGATTTTGATTATCCTAGCCACCTTATTTGTCGCCTACACCAACGGGGCAAATGACAATTTCAAGGGAGTGGCAACACTCTTTGGAAGCGGAACAACGGACTATCAAAAGGCGCTTGCATGGGCTACGGTAACGACTTTGGCCGGATCACTCGCCGCGTTTTTCTTTGCGACGAAACTCGTAAAAACCTTTAGCGGGAAGGGACTTGTTCCCGATGGTTTAATTGGAACGCCTGAATTTCTATTAGCCGTTGCATTGGGTGCCAGCGCCACGGTTTTGTTGGCGACATTAACGGGAATTCCGATATCAACTACACACAGCTTAACGGGAGCTCTGGTCGGTGCTGGCTTGGTTGCTATTGGAAGAGATTTGGGTTTTTCTACGTTAGGCAAGAATTTCTTTATTCCTTTATTATCCAGTCCTTTCATTGCCGTTGTATTTACATCCGTGGTTTATATGGTCTTTCGTTTTAGTCGCCAAAAATTGGGTGTCGGGCGAAGTGCCTGTGTTTGTATGGGAGAAAAGGTCATTCCGGTCGCTAACGTGAATTTGGTTAACGGACAAATGCTTTCTGTGGTAGAGTTGAAGTCTATGGAAATTTTCGTTGATGAGAAAAGCCAGTGCCAAGCAAGAGCGATTGACCGATATGAGGGACGAGTTCTTGGCATTGATGCCCAACAGATTTTAGATACTTTGCATTTTATCAGTGCCGGAGCGGTAAGTTTTGCCAGAGGGTTAAATGATACACCGAAGATTGTCGCGCTTGTCGTAACCGCCGGAGTGTTGGGGTTGAAACTTAATATCGGCTTGGTTGCAGTTGTTATGGCTTTGGGTGGAATTTTAAGTGCGAAAAAAGTGGCGGAAACCATGTCGCATCGGATCACAGCCATGAATCATGGACAGGGGTTTACAGCCAATTTGATCACGGCAATTTTAGTTATCTTCGCTTCGAAAATGGGTGTGCCGGTTTCAACGACGCATGTTTCCTGCGGCGCATTGTTTGGCATCGGAATGGTAAATGGAAAAGCCAATTGGAAAATCATCGCAAGTATTGTTTCGGCGTGGGTTTTGACGTTACCGATTGCAGCCGTTTTATCTGCCGGATTCTATTTTGGATTACAATTTTTAGGGAGGTAAGGGATGGATCGGTTTAAATCGAAATTAACGGAACACGGCATTGATTTGAGGAAACGGAAAATTGAGATTCTGCAAGTCAACGTTGGGAAATTATGCAATCTCACGTGCGTTCATTGTCATGTCGAGGCGGGACCGACGAAAATAAAAGAAAACATGACCCGCAAAACGGCAGAGGCCGTTGTTCGATTCATGGATGCAGCCAAAGTCACAACGTTAGATATCACCGGCGGCGCCCCGGAGTTGAACCCTAATTTTAAGTATTTGGTGATTGAGGCAAAAGCCAGAAACCTTCGTGTTATTGATCGCTGTAATCTGACTATTTTTTACGAAAACGGTATGTCAGACTTGCCGGATTTTCTTGCCCGCCGTCAGGTGGAGATTGTTGCTTCGCTTCCTTGTTATCAAGAACAAAATGTCGATAAGCAAAGAGGCAAGGGGACATTTCATAAATCGATTGAAGCCTTAAAGTGGCTCAATGATCTGGGATATGGGAAGAAAAGAGAATTGATTCTCAATCTCGTTTACAATCCGGTCGGGTCGCATTTACCGCCATCGCAAAAAAAACTAGAGGAAGATTATAAACAAAAACTTTATGCGGATTTTGGGATCGTGTTCAATCGGCTTTATACCATCACCAATATGCCGATTACTCGATATGCAAAATACCTCAAAGCGTTTCATCAATATGATGCCTATGTTGAGCTATTGATCAACAGTTTCAATCTCGCAACCGTCGAAGGATTGATGTGCGTAAATACGTTAAACGTTGGATGGGACGGAAGATTATACGACTGTGATTTTAACCAGATGTTGGGGATGCAGATGCACAATGGCCGCCCTTTGACGATTGTTGATATTTCTTCAAGGGACTTGGAAGGTTGGAAAATCCTGACTGGCAATCATTGTTTTGGTTGCACCGCCGGGGCGGGATCAAGTTGCCAAGGGGCTTTGGAAAAGAATATCCCCGCAAAGGAGTCGTGATGGAGAAGTCGAATATACCGTTTTATCTCTCATTCGCCGGAGTAGCAGGAATTGTCTTTTTTCTTGTTTTAGAAAGATTTGTCCCGTTTCGACGGGTATCTTTACCTCAATGGCAGAGATGGCTTATTAATTTCAGCTTGAGCTTTTGTAATCTCCTTATCGTCGATCAGGGTTTTGTGGTTCTGCTTCAAAGAACGCCCATTTTCAGTCGGATGTTCCATTTTGATCTATATGGCCAGCTCGTCTTAAACAGTTTCTGGCGTATTGTTTTGACGATTCTTATTTTGGATTTTGCCATGTATCTATGGCACCGACTTAACCACACCATTCCGTTTTTATGGAGATTCCATCGCGTCCACCATAGCGATCCTCATGTGGATGTGACCACAGCGTCGCGTTTTCATTTTGGTGAAGTAACATTGTCGGCAATCATTAATTATTCTCTCATGCTCTCCCTAGGCGCTACCATTTGGGAGGTGCGTATTTTTAAGCTGATCTTTGTTTTTATGACGCAACTGGCGCACAGCAATATCCGTCTTTTAAAGCCCTTTGAAGATTTGATATGGCTTATCTTTGTGTCGCCTTCGATGCATCGCATCCATCATTCGGATATTCGTCGGGAGACGGATTCGAATTATGGGACGATCTTCTCGATCTGGGACAGATTATGCGGGACGCTTACGAAAAACGCCGATTTGCAGAGACTCCATTTTGGTCTTAAGGAATTTCAAAACCCCAAAGAATTAACCTTTTCACAAGTTGTCCTGATGCCGTTGAAGCGGGTATCCAGGAAATAAAGGAGAACCTTTTTATGCGAAAAACATTTTTTATTATTTTCCTATTGGCAGGGATAGGTGTATGGGTTGTGGTTCAACTTATGCTCACCATCCCGACCGAAAGTCGAGGGATGGCTTGGGCAAATGTTCCTCAAAGCAGAACGGTCGATTTTAATTATGAAGTCTTCATCGAAAACATCCCGGAGCATACGCAAGAATTGAGAATTTGGTTTCCTTATTTATCGGAGACTCCTTATCAGGAGATTCAAAAGGTTGACATTGAACCACAGGAGAATGCCAATATCAGTTATGATAAGACTTATCACAATAAAATTCTCAATTATCGAATCACCTCTCCTCAGAATTCGCCGTTGAAATTTAATGTACGCTACCGCATTAAACGTTTGGAGTATTCCAAGCACGTTTCTACAAGTAGCTTTTTAAGTGAGGAAGATTTGCGTAGATACCTTCAAGCCGACCAGTTGGTTACGATAAGTCCTAAGATTAAAGAAATGGCGGAAGAAATTACCCAAGCGAAGACAACAACGATGGACAAAGCCCGTGCGATTTATGATTATGTTTTAAAGAATGTTTCTTATGACAAAACTATCCCCGGCTGGGGCAACGGCGATACGGAGCGGGTTTGCTTGTTGAAAGCGGGCAATTGTACGGATTTTCATTCACTGTTTATTTCATTGGCCCGCGCCTCTGGAATTCCGGCAAAATTTGTTATGGGTGTTCCCCTTGCAAACGACAAAAGAGAAGGCGAGATTCCCGGCTATCACTGCTGGGCGGAATTTTATGATGAGCAATTAGGATGGGTTCCTGTGGATATTTCGGAAGCGTGGAAGAACAAATCAAAATATGAGTATTATTTTGGGGCCATCGGAGCGGACCGTTTGGAAATCAGCGTTGGCCGGGACATTGTATTGGAGCCGAACGTTGGCGCAGAGCCTTTAAACTATTTCCTTTATCCATATGTGGAAGTGGATGGAAATAAATTTTTACAGGTCAAAACATCGTTTCGGTTTAAAGATGTGAACACGCGAAAGGAGGTAAGCAAACTTTAGAGAAATCACCACTATTTCGGGGAGAAAAATTAATACAGATTGAAATAATAAAAGGAGGAAGGCAATGAAAAAGACACTCAGTTTGATAATGGCCATAAGTATTATGCTTTGGGGTGGCTCATATGTTTCAGCGGCCGAGCATGGAGGAAAGTCCGTTGGGAAAGAACATGGGGGAACAACGGAAAAAGAGCACGGCGGAGCAACACAAAAAGAGCATGGCGGCGCCAGTGCGCCGTCGGCTGATGCCATTCGGTCGGCCATGAAAGATTATGTCATGGATAAATCCAAAGCCACCGGAACATTCGATGTCGTTGATCCCGAAACAGGAGAAACCCGAAAACTGGAATTAATTCGGGTTCATGAGCGAGTGGGAAAGACCGGGGACTATTATTACTCCTGTGCGGATTTCAAGGACACTGAAAGCGGTCAAATGCTCGACCTGGATTTGGATGTCGAAGACAAAGGAGGGAAATTAAGTGTCGCTGATGTACGGATTCACAAAGTCGAAGGCAAGGAGCGCTATACCTACGATGAACATGACAATCGTATTCCTTTGAAAGGAGATAGTCATATGGAAGGCAGTCATACGGAAGGTCAAGACCAGGGCGGCAAGGAGCACGGCGGCACAACGCACAAGGAACATGGAGGGAAATAAATGGGATCAAACAGCGGACGCCCCTCTTTGCTCAATTACTTTTGTGTTGAGCTTCGCGGGGCTGTCCGCTGTTCCCATTAATCCAGGAAGGGGAACAGCATGCAACAGGAGGAATTTGATATCGCTGTGATAGGTGGTGGAGCTGGCGGTTTATTTGCTGCGAGTGTCGCGATCGCATTAGGAGCAAAGAGTTGTATTATCGAGAAAAAGAAGCTGGGCGGTGACTGCACGTGGTATGGTTGTATGCCATCAAAAGCCATCTTGAAATCGGCGCAAATTGCCCATTACTTTAAACGGGCTCAAGATTATGGGATTAAAATTCCTTTGAATCTCATGCTGGATACACATGGAGTCGTGAATCATGTTCGCGATGTAGTCAAAGAAATTTCTACCCACCACGAACCGAAAGATTTAGAGAAGCGGGGCATTAAAGTTTTGTTTGGTTCACCGCGTTTTCTGGATTCTGATCAGCTTGAAGTGGGAGATACACGTGTTAAAGCTAGAAAATGGATCCTATGCACTGGATCGCATCCGGTTGTTCCGCTCATTGACGGTTTAAAAGAAATTAAATATTTGACTAATGAAAATGTCTTTGATTTACAGAAGTTACCGAAAAGCCTGATTGTTCTAGGCGGCGGGCCGATTGGCTGTGAACTTTCGCAGGCCTTAAGTCGCTTGGGCGTTAAAGTCACGATTGTTGAAATGGCCGAGCGAATTTTGATCCGCGAAGAGCAGGAATTATCGAAATACGTTGAGAACCAATTCAGACGTGACGACATACAGCTTATCATCGGAAAGAAAGCCGTAAAATTTATCAAAGAGGGCAATCAGGTAAGCGTCATTGTCGAAGATCAAAATAAAAAGCAGGAGAAAATCACGGCAGAAAATGTTTTGGTTGCCATCGGGCGGGCCCCTAATGTTGAGGGATTGGATCTAGGCAAAGCCAATGTCGAATATTCGCCTAAAGGTATTAAAGTGAATGACTATTTACAGACAACAAATTCCAAGATTTTTGCCTGTGGAGACATCGCCAGCCCCTATCAATTCAGCCATGTGGCATCTTATCAAGCAGGTGTTTGTATTCGCAACGCCCTTTTTAAAAGAATCGTCTGGCAAAAAGTGAATTATTCCAATATGACGTGGGCTACATTTACCGATCCGGAGCTGGCACATCTTGGCTTAACCGAGCAGGAAGCACGTGAGAAATCGTTGAAAATAAAAGTTTATACAACGCTTTACACAAATTCCGATCGGGCCACGACAGATGTCGAGAAAGAAGGTCTTTTAAAAATTATCACTGACGAAAAAGGGCTGATCCTCGGTGCGCATATTGTAGGAGCCAATGCTGGGGAGATTATCCAGGGATTTCTTATTGCCAAATCCCAAAGAATTCCATTAAGCAAACTGGCTCAGACGATGTTTATTTATCCGACGTTATCCGAACTTGTTAAGAAAACGGCGGCCAAACCTTTAGTCGAAACGGGAAATCAACCGCTCGTAAAATGGCTTCTTAAAGTTTTAAGGGATATTTGAAAAGGATGGTTTATGGATTTAACGCCAAAGAACATAACACAAAAGCGCAGTTGGCCCTGGCTGAAGCTGGTGGGCATTTCAGCCATCTTAGCCATTATTTTCTTGCTTTTGCGATTCTATAACATTGATTTCTCCGGTATTACCATCGAATTATTTAAGGAAAAGATTAATTCGTTTGGTATTTTGGGGCCGGTTATTTATATCGTCTTTTATTTAATCCGACCGCTCATTCTTTTCCCGGCAGGAATTCTCTCAGCTTCGGCAGGTGTTGTATGGGGACCGTGGAAAGGACTATTGATCGTTCTAATTGCCGCTTATATTTCAGCAACGGCGGAATTTATGATTGCGCGATATTTTGCCCGTGACGCTGTTTCGAGATTAATCAAAGGCAGGATGAAAGGCATTGATCAGGCCATCGAGAAGCGAGGGTTCTTGACAGTGCTTTTAATCCGGTTGATCCCCAATGTTGCCTGGGATATTCAGAATCTTGGGCTAGGTATTACCAAGGTCAAATTCCGGGATTATTTCTTTGCCACATTGATTGGTATTATTCCAGGATCTTTTGCGTTTGTTTATCTGGGCTCGTCATTTATTAGTGTAGTGATGAATCCAAAACATTTTTGGAAAATTATTATGGCTTTCGTTGTTTTTGGAGCCATTTATTATTTACAGCAATTCTTAAGGAAGAAACAGAAGAACCCATGACACAGGCCGGATAACTTATGATCAGTATCATTATCCCTGTTTTTAACGAAGAGGAATGTCTATCGAAAAGCGACATTTATTACCAGATGATATCGCCGGCCGGAGAGCTTATTTTTGTTGACGGCGGCAGTACCGATGGAACGGTTTCTTTGGCAAGAAGATGGGGGCGCGTTATAACGGCTCCCAAGAACAGAGCCGTTCAAATGAATCGGGGAGCTAAAGAAGCCAAATTCGATATCCTTTTATTTCTTCATGCGGACGCGATTATCCATTTGGAGAATTTGCAACATATTGTGAAGGCTATTAAAAATAAAAAAATTATCGGCGGGTGTTTTCAACAAGTATTGGATAATCCTGCTCTCATTTTCCGATGGATTGCGTGGACAGGAAACATAAGGGCAAAAGTATCGAAGGTTTTTTACGGCGATCAAGCTATCTTCGTCCGCAAGGATGTTTTTCAAGAATTGGGAGGTTTCCCTGAAGTCAAGATTGGCGAAGATGTCCTATTCACGAAGAAATTAAGAAAAAGAGGAAAAGTGGGGATTCTTCCCTTTGCTGTTAATTGTTCGGCAAGACGCTGGAAGAGGCAGGGAATTTTGCGCACTTTCTTTCTTAACTGGCGCATTAATACAGCATTAATTTGGAATCAAAACTTAGATCAATTAGTCACTTCTTATCAGGATGTCAGAAGAAATAAAAAACCGTCAAGAGGAGGAGAAAATGTTACGTAAATTGTTTACAGGGTTTCTTGCTCTATTACTCGTTAGCTATTTCGGGGTATTAAGGAAAGCCTTTGTTGGTTAATCCAATGAGGGTTTTTATTTATTTTCATATTAGCACGCTTTGAAATGGATAGATGTTGACTTTCATAATTCATTGATATATATTTCTAACTCCATAGCAAAATCTAACAAAAGGCGTAAGATTCCCATGACCGAAGATGTAAAGAGGGCCTTACTTTCAATGCCACGTCAAGCCAATTCAGAGTACATCTTCTCCAATAAAGAGGGGAAGTCCAACATATCCCTTGAACACGCATTTAGGCGGGGGTTAAATAAGGCAAAGATAGATAATTTCCGGTGGCACGACCTGCGTCATACGTTTGTGAGCCATTTGGTCATGTCGGGGGTGGATTTGTTTACCGTAAAAGAATTATTGGGACATTCTAACATTGAAATGACCATGCGGTATTCCCATTTGTCACAAGATCACAAAAAGTTGACAAGAAAAGCATTGGATGGTTTGTGTTGACTGTCACAGGACAACTATGCGAGGCAGCAAACAGCATCTCTCTACAATAATGAAACCGAAAATGTCACAATTTTGTCAAAATTCCAAAACAGGAATAGCTGTGGCAATCTTGAATCATCATATAGTTCAATAAGTTAAGAATACGGGCAGATACTCAAGTGGCCAACGAGGACAGACTGTAAATCTGTTGGGCTTCGCCCTCCGGGGGTTCGAATCCTCCTCTGCCCATTTTTTCGCCTTTGGCGAAAAAATAGAGCAATTGAAAATTGATATTTAAAATTCAAAAAGTTTTTCGATTGTGGTCTAGTTTCGATTTTCAATTCTCGAAACCCGTAAAATAACTTGTTCTACGAATCGTCCCAACACACAAAAAACGCGGGCGTAGTTCAGTGGTAGAACTCCAGCCTTCCAAGCTGGTAACGTGAGTTCGATTCTCATCGCCCGCTCCATATCTTTCCGAAGCAGATCCCAACCTTACCCCACTCAATTTATTTAAGAAATAATTTTAGTTACAGCAGAGATTATTTGTTCCACTTTGATATCACGCATGCAATGATAACTCCCGCGGCATGTCGGAACCGTATAACCAAAGCGGGTGCAAGGTGAGCATTCAACATTTTCCGTAATCACCCGATCACGTTCTCCCCGAGGCGTCCATTTCCTTAAATTACCCGGGCCGAAAACCGCAACCACCGGCGTTCCCACCGCACAGGCCAGATGCATAACCCCCGAATCTGGCCCAATAAAAACTTGGCTCTCTTTAATTAAAGCTGCCGTTTGTTCCAGCGAAGTTTGGCCGACAAAATTACAAATCCTATTATCACCCACCTTTTCCAAAAGTTCATCTGCGATACCAACAACATCTTTTCCCCCAAGAAGAATGACACTAGAATTTCTCTCCCGCAGATATTGAATAAGCCTCAAAGATTGTTCCCGGCTGAATCGCCGCAGAGGGATACTTGCCCCCAAAAAAAGAGCGACAGTATTTTGAGGGATATTTTTTGAGGCCCACTCTAATAAATTTTTTGCCAAAAGGAAAGAATTGTTAAGACTAGGGCAGGGGGCTTTCAAAAAAGGTTTAAAGAGATTGTAAAAATTTTCCATTTCATGTGTATGTTCATCATAAGCGACGCGGTGAGTAAAAAGCTTAGCGCGCCTGGGGCGTGTGGCAAAACCTACCGTCTGCTTGTGCTTAATGAAATAGGAGACAATGGCGCTTAAATAATGCCATTGCTCTGTATCGATAACGACGTCATAACTGCGCGTGAAAATATCCTTCAGCCCAAATGGGAAATCATAACAGTAAAGTCTTAAATGAAGATCTCGCTGGGAGGAGAAAACTTCCAGATTCCTGTGCTCACATAAAATACTAATTTCAACAGTAGGAAAGGAGGTTTGGATCGCTCGCAAAAAAGGGAGAAGAAAAATCGCATCCCCGACCCCCCCGGGACGGATAATAAGGATTTTTTTGATTTGCTCAATGGAGATCAGTGGTGAAATGTTGACCGTAGCGGGAAGTAAAAAGGAGAGAAAGGCTCCGAGAGAATAATCGACCAGTTTAAAAATTTTGACTTTCCACAGGCCGCTTGACTTTAGTATCGTGATTAAGTTGACCTTGGGCGTGTGCATAGATTCGGTTAAAAAAATTAAGGATTTATTCGTGCAATAGCCCAAATCACATTGTTTCGAAATAATAATTGCACGGGGGCAGAGAAAACAATCCAATTTTTAGACAGTGTATTTATAATCCAGGCCGGGTATCCTTTTACTCTGCAGTAATGCGCCATATTAAAAGCCATTGTCGGGATGGTATCTGTCCCCTGAGCAATGATTTTTACCCCTAGGTTTTCAAGTAAAATTTTCAATGATCCGGCGCTAAAATGCCACAAATGGTAAGGGACATTCCACAAAATGTCATACTGCTTAAAAAAATTTATTTCATAAGCATGGACATTGGGAACCACAATATAAAGATACGAAGCCCCTAGTTTAATAAATTTACTCAAAAACATTTTGGGATCTCTGGTATGCTCAAGAACATGACGCAGAATCACGATACGATTATTAGCCAATTCAGGAGATTCCAATTCGACATTCTCATATCGTATCCTTGTATAAGGAATGCCGGGTTGAAATTTCAAATAATATGGTCTTCTGTTAAAGGCATCGGCCGCTGAGACATCATATCCCAGAGAAAATAGCCCATTAGCAAAACCTCCGTGACCGCATCCCACATCAAGGAATTTTTTTGTTGAGGTGACTTTGACAATTCGCTTTATTTCATGACGAATAAGATATCCTTTCAAAAAAGACGCGAACTTGTCATCAGGTTCATCAAAGGCAAAATTTTTGTAAAATGAGTCGATATCGTTTGGGGGAGGAAAAGTTCTTTGAATCTTACATATCGGACATTCAATGATATTGTAAATATTAAACAAATTGAAATCTGGAATCTGCGCTGACACTCTAAAAAGAACATCATGACAACAAATCGGACAAATTATTCTATCCATGTAATCTGAAGCTATCAAAAGAATGGAAATATAAAACGAAAATGATGAATGTGAGCCATAAGGCAATATTTATCAAAAACGGCTTATCTGAAAAAATGACTTCCCCGGGATCATCCCCAAGCTTCTTGACATGCACCAGATAAAGATAACGGAATATCCCGTAAATGACAAAACCTACCGAGTAAACCATATTGTGATTGCCTACTCTGATCATGATGTCCGAAGAAATGGTATAAAGACCGTAAAAGACGATCGCTAATGTCGAACAAATAATAATAATCTGATCCAACAAATAGGTCGTATAGTGAACGAGAACACTGCGATGTTCTGGTGCATGATCTCTTAAAGTAGCGATTTCATGACGCCTTTTAGTAAAACCTAAAAATAAAGCCAAGAGAAAAACACACATCTGCAACCAGACGGAAGGCACCACACCCGCCGCCAGAGATCCGGCCCAAATGCGAATCTGAAAACCGGTGGCAACAAAAATAACATCCAAAATAACAATCGTCTTGGCGTAAAAATTATACAGAAGATGGATAAAAATATAGACAACAGCCGTGTATAAAATCACCACATCCGCCATCAGGCATATCCAAGCGCCCAAAGCCACTAACCCTAGAATTAACAAAGTTGCCGAAGATGACTGGACACGTCGTCGTGATAAAAACCGCTGCGATTTCTTGGGATGTATTTTGTCCCGGCTACTATCCAAAAAATCATTGAGGATATAGACACCGCTGGAAATAAAACAAAACCCAATAAAAGCCAAAAAACAAGCGAGCAACCGCTTCGGATCGAAAAGCTGCCCAGAAAAAAGAAGAGGAAAAATAATAAAAATATTTTTTACCCATTGTTTTATCCGAAACAATCCAAACAGATCCGACAATGTTAACTTGTTCATTTTATGGTAATCTCCCCAACTTTAATAATGTTCAATACTTTTCCAGTTTGAGTCGTGTCCTTCTGGCTTTCTGGCGAATTTGGTAATGTCAGCGGGACAGGATGTTGCGTAACAATTTCCCAATTTCTGTCCACAAATTTTTCATTACGGACAAAAACCATTTTCAATGAATATTGGCCAGGGACTAATTGTGGCAAATAGAAACCGAACTGTTCCTTAATGTAGTCGCCTTGTTTCCAAATAACGGTGGGATAAATGGAAGAGCCCACATGCCGCCATTCCGACTGGATTGTTTTGTCCTTGTTTCTCAGGATGATGACCATGGAGTAATCCGCATGTATATCCTGTTCAGCCTTCCAATAAAATACCATAGGAAAAACTTTGGGATGGCCGAAACGATTTGGCCCTAACTCGTGGGCCAAGAGCCGAAACTGTCCATCAATCATGATTTCTTTTTTGGGATCTTTGGTCAAAAATGGTTCCCGAGAAACCCCCAGAATATCGGCCGCCCGCGCCATGCCTATAGGGCTGTCTGATACCTTTTCTTCTCCTCTTTCCAAAAGATAAACGTCGGTGACAGCATCTCTAATCACCCACCCCTGGCTTAAGAAATCCCGGATGCGTTGCGAACATCCGGTGGGATCGATGTCCAACTGAGATAAAACCCAATTTTCCGAGAGATCAATTAACGCGAACCGGACAGTCTCCGGTAAAGCGAATGGTCTAAAATTCAAACCATCAGTGTTCCGTGCCACGTTAAGAAATGAGTACATCTCCTTACGCGATGAGAGATGGTCATCCACATCCAATGTGGCGATGACCCCGGCCTGAGGAGGAATTTTATTTAGCATCTGCCATTTTAAAGGTGTTTCCGGCTTATTTAAATACATTGATGCCTGCACAAGATAATCGGCTTTGTACACACTTGAATTAAACAAACAACTCAGCGCAATTAACAAAAATACAATATGAAAAAAAACAGGTCTTATTCTTTCCTGTACCATTTTTAGAGATGAAAGTGTCGCCAGAAATATAAAAGGGACAATCGTCATCGTGTAGTGATAAAAAATGGTGTGTTGAAGGATATGGGCTGACAATAAATGTTGTAAAAAAGTAGGGGTCGCTAAAAATAGGATATGCGGACTAAAAAGAGTTATGAGCCCCAGTGGCCCGAACAGTTCTTTAAGATAATTAATATTATGCGGTTGAAGAATAATATTAAACACTTCTCCGGGATGAAATAAAAAAGTTTTCAGGATTTCGACCGGCGTTTTTCCCAGGGCCGAATAAGCTCCCAGATATTGATTCGGACCCCATAAATCACGACGCAAAGACGGCGTTATAATAAACATCGACACGTAAAAGAGGAGGACGCCAAAGACAATTGGTCCTAATGTCCAGGCCAGTTTACGAGACTGTTTTGTGAATAACGCCAGCAAACCGAACATGATGACAATCAGCGGCATATTTTCCTTAATAATTCCCAAAAAAAACATCGTGATAAAAAATGGTCGCAATTTATTTTCCTGAAAAAAATAAAAGAGGAGGAACAGGAAAACAATATTTAGAGTCTCGAAATGGAACTCAAAAAGCATCCCATAAATGTTGGCCGGGTAGGTCAGATAGAGGAACTGAAAAATTACGGCGTAAAGGGCCGGCATAGACTTTTTCGCCAAGAGATACAGCACATACGCTCCCATGACAAACGAAAGGATCTTTAAACAAAGGAGGGTCAACGGATGAGGGAATAGACTATAGATCGGGATCAGAAAGAACGTGATGTACTCCGCATGGTTGGCAAAAACGTTCATCCCAAAGAATGAAGAGAAGTAAGAGCCACGGGACAAATTCCACATCAAATTCGAGTATATCGACAGGTCCCAGTCGTAGTATCCAAAATTATAAAATTTGTCCGTCAAGATAACGACCCAGACCAAGGCGGCTATAACGCAAATAGAAAAAGCCATCCAATCATACCGGTCCAAGGGAGGAAGTCTTAAATTATTTATTCTCAAGATAAATTTCTGCACAAATTTGACCCTTAATTTTGTCGGAGCAATTACAGAAGTGGCTAAAGAATAACATAAAAGATTGGGGGAATTAACAGGAATTTAGGAAAATATATTTTATCGTAACGTATCCTGTGTTATAAGGACGGCATGCGATTTTTGCGCATTCTTATTGCCTCCGCTAAAGCCGGCCGATGGTTCTCTGCCGACTGGGCGATGGCTTTGTGGCTTTTACTAATATTCCTTTTTGTTGCCGGATACCGCTACGGGTGGGATGACCAGCATCTGGAAATCCCACTCCTCAAAAGCCTCATCGACTCCGCGCTTTACCCCAACGACTATTACGTGCAAAGCTTAAAAAACCATTTCCCGGGTTATTTCTATTCACTACTGGCGCGTTTTATCACGCTTGAGCAAATCCCGGCAGCCTATCTTTTTCTCTATCTGGCCAGCCGGTATTTTCTTTTATTCTGGATGTATAAATTTTGGCATCTAGTCTCGAAGGACAAGATAGCCGCATTTATGTGCGTCTTCGTGATGTTCGGCTTGGCGCGGGTACCGGAATTTTTCTACCAAACGTTTTCCCACCAGGAGTTTACGCTGGCTTTAGTCTTTTGGGGGCTCTATTTATTTTATACAGATCGTTTCATTATGGCGTCGGCAATTCTAGGGATAGCCGCCAATTTTCATGCCGTTTACAGTGTGTTGCCCATGAGCTATTTGATCGTTTATTTGGTTTTGAAAAAGAATCTTATCTTTTTTCGAAAAGCTTTCCTCGCAACTTTAACCTTTTTATTCTTTGCTTCCCCCATCATAGTTTTGATTATTCAAAAGCGGATCGTTGCCGGTACCGCTCCAGAGGCCGGAATAACTGGTATTAACTGGTTGGAACTTTATCGTATCTATTGTCTACAGAATTTCCCTTTTAGCGGGGTCTCTTTGAGTTATCTTTTTAAAAGCCCCCTCAACTGGCTCATCGGCGCTCAAAAAGAAATATTATTGTTAAGCCTTTTTTTGCTGAACTTTTTTTTCAACCCTCAATTCCGGAAAGACGCAAAGGCCCGGTCTATCGTCACCGGGGCGTTGTTATTATTGAGCGTATCGTATTACTTCACTTATCTCCAACCGTCGCGGTTCGTCATCGACCTAAACTTTATCCGTAGCATCCAATTTTTATCTTTTCTGCTCTCCGGGTACACGGTTTTATTGGCTCTAGAATTGCTCCACTGTAACAATTTCTTTCTGACATTATTATCGAGTACGGCCGTGAGTTTCCTCATCCTGGAACCTATTCTGGACACCACCGTCGTTATATTGCTATTTCTTACTTTGTGCAGGTCAAGTATCGGACAGATAGGGGAAAAGCGGCAAACATGGCTGGCCAGCGCCGCCGTCCTATTTTCTTTTATTTCTCTTTCGTTTCTTATTTACCGCGTCATTCATTTACCCGCTATCGGCAAAACGTTCATCGCCACGCTGTTGACGCTCATTGTGTTTATTTCGTTATGGTCGTGTAAAAAACATCCCCCCTCGCAAATCTTTCCGCATTGGCTTCTCTTGGTCCCCCTAACGGGCGTCTTTTTATTTCTTGTCCATAATCATTGGCGGATTTACACCCTAGAAACGAAAGCTGCCAGCGGCTTCTGGAAACTGCAAAGAGATTGGGTCCAATTGCAAAAATATGTCCAGGCCAACACTCCCCAAGAGGCCGTCTTCCTGACGCCACACGACACGGAAATGGGGGGATTCCGCATATTTTCGGAAAGAACAACTGTCTTTTGCGACCGGGATTATGGGCTGATCGGATTTGACTACGCCGCGGCCATCGAAGGATTAAAGAGGCAACACGATGTGGAACCGATCAAGGTTCGGGTCAGCGAACCGTTAACAAAGGAAACCGTCATCCGGCCCGTCCTCAAATACCACGTCGATTATGTCGCCTTTATGCGCTATTATGCCCCCCAAGACAACCTGGGAGGAGTCTACGAAAAAGTCTACGAAAATGCCACTTTTTCCCTTCATAAAATTCATCATGAACTTCTTAACAAACTGCTATGGATCATCCGCTTAAAAGGACAAAACAGAGACCTCTAAAAACTCCTCAATTAAAACTGATCTCAACGACATTCCCCGTTGACTCATTAAAGAATGTTACCGTGGGAAATTTTTAGCATAAGAATATTCAAGAAGCAAGTTGTAAAATTTTTTCAATTTTTCTATTGATGATTTTTTTAAGTTGAAAAGGGTTGAGATATA
>Ga0247727_10010699_pt1 | contig 16195 bp, 19 predicted proteins | sample WisWelCaveWW1625_FD_202498 | JGI IMG/M metagenome (GOLD analysis project Ga0247727, IMG submission 202498) | Biofilm microbial communities from Wishing Well Cave, Virginia, United States - WW16-25 | ecosystem: Environmental > Aquatic > Deep subsurface > Groundwater > Cave microbial mat | place... | reverse complement strand
TGCTTCGCTCGGATGACCTAAACACCGTGCTGGCGCAAATAGCCCTGCTCAAGCCAACCGAATACGAGTGAGACTATGCCAAAGAAAAAAGACCCCCCGCTAAGCGCCGCAGAGCAAAGAAGACGGTTTGAAGAGTTGGCGCGAAAAGCTGGAGCAGGCGCTTCAACAAAGGACTTGCGCCTGCTCGTGCAGCGCGTGGCGAAGTCGCGAGATGCGCGAGGCAGGCGCAAGTCGCAGGACTAGTCCCGGAGGATTTCCTTTAGGACCTCGTGGGCCGTTATCACCTTGAGTGCCGCTTTGGGTGTCGGCCGCGTCTGCTCTTTTTTCCACTCCACTCTAACCTTTTCGATTTCGTTGCGTGAGAACTCATGGAGGCCCCCGCGTTCTGGCGAAGTCACGAAAGCGGTGGTCGTCTTGCCCACGCCTGCGTCTTCTGAGACGAACTTCGCCTCCAGAAGTCTATACGTAATGTCTGGCCACTCCGGTGGAAGGGACCGCTGAGCGATAGACCCCCAAGCAAGATCGCGGCCGCTACCCACGACTGCATATCTGCGCCACGTAAGTTCCGAGGGTTTGCCGGGGTTGTGGACCTCAAATATGCGGGGGGTGTCTTGGTTGTCGTATCCGAAGATGATCAGAGCAACCTTCAAATCAAACTCATAGAGGGCCATCATATGCTTCTGGTGTCCGTCTTTTCCCAGATCATTGAGCCCCTCCTTCTTGAATTGTTCTAGGCTGCGGTAGCCGATTGATCGCAAGTAAGCGTCTGTGAATGCCGCATCTCTAGCGTCGGAGTAAGCGTCGCTGGCCAGCTTCATGATCTCGCTTATGTCGCGCTGCTCTGGCTTCAGGCCATTCACCGCGCTGATGATGTTGCGCATGAGCGGCATAACCAGAGGAATCTCATCAGCCGAAAAAGCCAAGAACCATCTTCCGTCAGCTGTGATCTGACGGAGCTTTTGCAACCCCTGATCGATTGGCGGGAGGGTGTCATAGAAAGATATGCGTTGGTCCGACACCGCAACGATGTGACCAGACTGCGCCAACGCCACGATGCCGATGGTCACGCTGAGCCCCAAGGCCGCAGAGGTCGCAAAACGACGACCTTCAAAGCAGGCAGCGCTACCGCTGCCCCTGCTGAACGGGTATCGATTTCCTCGGGGTCCGTCAAGTTCAATATGCCGCGCTGACTGGCCTTCGCGCCTACCCTTGCAGGCGCAATTCGGGGGGCACTCGTGTACGGCCAGATCGCCACCGTCGCCTTCGTGGGCATTGAGGCCAGGGCGGTCGAGGTGCAGGTCCGCATCAGCTCGGGCCGGCATGTGTTCGCCATCGTCGGCCTGCCCGACAAGGCCGTGGCCGAGAGCCGCGAGCGGGTGCGCAACGCGCTGCACGCCGTCGGCCTGGGCCTGCCGTTCAAGCACATCACGGTCAACCTGGCGCCCGCCGACCTGCCGAAGGAAGGCAGCCATTTCGATCTGCCCATCGCCCTCGCCATGATGGTGGCCATGGGCGCCATCTCGCCCGATGCCATCGAGGGCTTTGCCGCCATCGGCGAACTGGCGCTCGACGCCTCGATCCGGCCGGTGCCGGGCGCACTGCCGGCGGCCATCGGCGCCAACGCTCTGGGCAAGGGTCTGATCTGCCCGGCTGCCTGCGGGCCCGAGGCGGCGTGGGCGGACGAGGAGATGCCGGTGCTGGCCGCGCCCCACCTGTTGTCGCTGGTCAACCACTTCGCCGGCCTGCAGACGCTGGCCCGGCCCAAGCCCAACGTCGAGGCCGAGAGCGCGCCGCTGCCCGACCTGCGGGACGTCAAGGGCCAGGAGAGCGCCAAGCGCGTGCTCGAGATCGCCGCCGCCGGCGGCCACAACCTGCTGATGATCGGCGCGCCGGGCTCGGGCAAGTCGATGCTGGCGGCGCGGCTGCCGTCGATCCTGCCGCCGCTGACGCCCGAGGAGATGCTCGAAGTCTCCATGGTGCACTCGCTCGCCGGCGAGCTGATGGGCGGCAAGCTCGCCACCCGCCGACCCTTCCGCGCGCCCCACCACTCGGCCAGCATGGCGGCGCTGGTCGGCGGCGGCTCCAAGCCGCGCCCGGGCGAGGTGTCGCTCGCGCACTTGGGCGTGCTGTTCCTCGACGAGCTGCCCGAGTTCCTGCCCAACGTGCTCGATGCCCTGCGCCAGCCGCTCGAGATCGGCGAGACCGTGATCGCGCGCGCCAACCACCGCATCGCCTACCCCTCGCGCATCCAGCTCATCGCCGCCATGAACCCGTGCAAGTGCGGCGACAGCCGGCCGGGCGAGGCGTGCAAGCGCGGGCCCCGCTGCGCCTCCGACTACCAGGGCCGCATCTCGGGGCCGCTGCTCGACCGCATCGATTTGCAGATCGAGGTGCCGGCGGTGTCGGCCGCCGACCTGGTCCTCCCACCCCCCTCCGAAGGCAGCGCCGAGGTGCGCGCCCGCGTGGCGGCGGCGCGCGAGGTGCAGCGCGCGCGGCTGGCCGCCCGCGGCGCCAAGGGCGTGCGCACCAACGCGGAGTGCTCCGGCACCCTGCTCGAGGAGATGGCCATGCCGGACGAGGCGGGCGTCGCCCTGCTGCGGCAGGCCTCCGAGCGGCTGCACCTCTCCGCCCGCGGCTTCCACAAAACCCTGCGCGTCGCCCGCACGCTGGCCGACCTCGACGGCGCCGAGAAGGTCGCGCGCGTGCATATCGCCGAGGCCCTGAGCTACCGCCGCGAGACGCTGCGGCAGCCGATGGCGGCTTGAGGCGGCGAAACCATAGCGGGAAGATCAAGCATGGAGCTCGCCTTTCCGATAGAGTTCCTTGTTGCGGGCATTCCGGTCTCCGCCGGGGCCACACGCCCCAAGTCGAGGACCGAGTGGAAGGCTCGGGTGAAGGCGGCAAGCACTGTTGTTCTACCGGATGGGCACTGGGCCTCGAAAGGCAGGATGGCAGTGACCCTGTACTATTTTCCAACAGCGCCGATGCAAGGCGACGTGGACAATATCATCAAGCTTGTCTTGGATGCGCTGAGTAGACACATCTATGTCGATGACTCGCAAGTGGAACGTATCGTTGTACAGAAATTCGAGCCGGGAAACGGCTTTGGGTTCAGGTCGCCGAGCACAACGCTCGGGGAGGCGCTCGATCGGGAGGAGCCGGTGCTCTATGTGCGTGTATCTGACGATCCTCTCGAGGACCTGAAATGAGCCTTGAAGCAACAGAAGCTGCGGTGCTCGAGAACATCGTGCCGCAACTCGAGGCCGAAGGGTTCGAGGTCTACGCGCGTCCCTCGGCTCACCTACTCCCAGCATTCATGCGAGGATATTCACCGGATGCCATAGCGCTCCGAGAGGATAGAAAACTTGCGATCGAGGTGCTTCGTAAGGGGGTCTCGTCAAAGGGCCGGCTCGACAAACTTCGCGAGCTGCTCACCGGCCATCGCGATTGGGAGCTTCGCGTCTATTGGATCAGCCCTTCGAATACGCCTAAAGCGATCGAAACCGCGTCGCGCAAGGACATCGAACGAGCGATCACCTCAATCGAGGCACTCACCGGCGAAGGTATGCTTGCTCCGGCACTTCTCATGTCGTGGGCAACGCTGGAGGCTCTTGGTCGAGCCTTGTTGCCGGAAACTTTCCCGAGACCGCAAACGCCGGGGCGGCTCTTGGAGGTGCTGGCCGGGGATGGGTATGTCACGCCGACTGAAGCCGACCAATTGCGGCAGCTTGCCAACGTCCGCAATCGGCTGATCCACGGCGGTCTTGGGGCGAAGATTTCCTCAAAGGACCTTAAGGGCTTCGTGTCAGTCCTGAAGACGCTGTTGAAACTCCTGCCGTCTTCGTAGGCGTGCTGCCCGGCCTGCCTCGCGCAATTGCGTTGTTGACCGATCCCTGCCACCAAGAATTGGCCTCTGCCAGCCGCCCCTCGGATCGAAACCCAGTCATCGATGCAAACTCCCACGCCAGATGCGCCCCATCGGCCGCTCCTCGGCATCCTGTTCATGTGCACGGCGAGCTCGCTGTTTCCGGTCATGAACGGCCTGGTGCAGGTGCTGAGCGACCGCTACCCCTCCGAGCAGCTCGTGTGGGCGCGGGTGGTGTCGCACCTCGTCTTCATCCTGGCGCTGTTCGGCCCGCGCCTCGGCGTCGCGGTGGTGCGCACCACGCAGCCGAAATGGCAGATCACGCGGTCGATCGTGCTGCTCATGTCCACCTTCATGTTCTTCAACGGGGTCAAGCACCTGGAGCTCGCCAAGGCCGCCTCGATCGGCTTCACGTCGCCGTTCATCGTGGCGCTGCTGGCCTGGCCGATGCTGGGCGAGCGCCTGAGCGCGGGCCGGCTGTTGGCGGTGATCGTGGCTTTCCTCGGCGTGCTGGTCGTCATCAGGCCCGGCAGCGAGGTGTTCCAGTGGGCCTCGCTGCTGATCCTCGGCAGCTCGGCCTGCTATGCCCTCTACCAGGTCATCACGCGCCGCGTCGCCGGCCACGATCCGCCCGAGACCTCGGCCGTCTACAGCGCGCTGGTCGGCACGCTCGTCATGTCGGCGGCGGTGCCGTTCGTGTGGACGCCGATCCTGTCGTGGGCCGACGCGGCCCTGCTGTTCTCGCTCGGCATCCTGGGCGGGCTCGGCCACTACTGCGTTGCCCGCGCCATGACCTATGCGCCCGCCGGCACCGTCGCCCCGTTCGGCTACTGGCAGATGGTGGGCTCGGTGATCGTCGGGTTCCTGATCTCCGGGCTGCTGCCCGACCTCTCCACCTGGATCGGCGCCGCCATCATCATCGCCGCCGGCATCCACATTGCCTGGCGCGAGACGCGCGCGCGCCCGGCCCGAGGTGCGTAGCGAGCGTGACTCGGAGCAAGCCTCGACCAGTGTAGAGGCTCACCGCGGCTTGTCGCCGCCGAGCGTCAGGCGGTGCATGACGCGGCGATAACCGTGGTAGTCGTTGACCGGGTTGTGCAGCGCGCAGCGGTTGTCCCAGAAGGCGATCGAGCCAGGGCGCCAGGCGAAGCGGCAGGTGAACTCGGGCCTGGTCTGCTGGCGATAGAGATACTCCAGGATCGGCGCGCTCTCCTCCACGGTCATGTCCTTGAAGCGCAGGGTGTGGGCGACGTTGACGTAGAGGGCCTTGCGCCCGGTCTCGGGGTGCGTGCGCACGGCCGGGTGCTCGCCCACGTATTCCGCCTTGGCGTCCTCCCGCTTCATTTGGCGCACGCGGTCCTCGCGCGTCCGGCTCACGTCGGCCTTGAGCGAGGTGTTGATGGCGATGAGCCCGTCGAGCAGGCGCTGCATGCCCTCGGAGAGCGACTCGTAGGCCAGATGGGTGTTGGCGAACATGGTGTCGCCGCCCTTGGGCGGCACCTCGCGCGCGATCAGCATGGTGGCCATCGGCGGCGTCTCGAGGTAGCTCGTGTCGGAGTGCCATACGCCGCCGAAGTTGGTCTTCTCGTGCTCGAGCTTGATCACCGGGATGATCTCCGGGAAGCCCTCGATGCCCTTGATGAAGGGGTACTCGACGATGTCGCCGAAGCGCCGGGCGAAGCTCAGGAAGCGCGCCGGCGGCAGGTCCTGGTCGCGAAAGAAGATGACGCAATGCTCGAGCCAGGCGCGGCGGATGGCGGCGATGACGTTGTCGCCGAGGTCCTGGCCCAGATCGACACCGAGGATTTCGGCGCCGATGGCGCCGGCGATGGGACGGACTTCGATTGCGGTCTTCAGCATCGTTGGCATCGTTCCACCTCCCGATCTCGGCCTGCGCAAGTCCGCCAGCGCGCCGCGTTGGCCGCAATGCTATGCTCACGCCGTGCGCTGCGCCAGCCAGATCCCGCCGATCACCAGCACCAGGGCGACGGCGTGGAAGGCGGCGAACGGCTCGGAAATCAGCGTCACGGCCAGCACCGCGGCAAACACCGGCACCAGGTTGACGAACACGCCGGCGCGCCCCGGTCCGATCAGGTCGACGCCGCGCAAGTAGAAGATCTGCGACAGGAACGAGGGGAACACCGCGACCCACGCCGTTATCAGCAGGCCCTTCGCAGTCGGCATCTGGAAGCCGCCCGCCAGCGCCTCGAGGAGGACGAGCGGCAGCGACGTCACCGCCGCGATCAGCGCCAGCAGCGTGAAGAAGGCGGTGCCCGGTATGTTCGGGCGGTTGTGCAGCGCTACCGTGTAGAAGGCATAGAGCACGCAGGCGGCCAGCATGGCGAGGTCGCCGCGGTTGAAGTCGAGCTCGAGGATCGACAGCGGGGCGCCGCGGGTGGCGACCACGACCACCCCGAAGGCCGTGATCAGCACGCCGGCGATCTGCACGAGGCGCGCGCGCGTGCCGTGAGCGAGGAACGCGCCCACCAGCACGAAGACCGGGATCGAGCCCTGCAGGATGCCGATGTTGATCGCGCTCGTGTCGTGGGCGGCGACGTAGTAGAGCGCGTTGAAGCCGGTGAACCCGAGCGCGGCCAGCGCCACGATCACCGGCAGCCGAGGCCGGATCTCCGGCCAGTGCCGGCGCACCTCGCCGCCGTAGATCGGCCACAGCACGGCGATCACCGCCACCCAGCGCAGGAACGTCAGCATGAGGGGCGAGATCTGGTCGATGGCGAGCCGCCCGGCGACCGTGTTGCCGGCCCACATCACGGCCGTCAGCGTCAGCAGCACGCCGGGCCAGGCGTAGAAGCGGTCGCGCGCGTGCTTGAGGATGCTGATCAAGGGGCAGCCGGTCGGCCGGGTTGCGCCAGATGGGCGAGGAAGGCCGGCAGCGGCCGGCCTTGCGAAACGAGATACGCCGCCATGGCGCCGACCACCTGCGCTACCGCCGGTCTCGCCGTTATCCTGTCGCGCCATTTTACCAGCCGCGGCGTCTCCGGCGCCATCCCGGCGCCCATGCGGTCGCCGAACAGCTGCGCCATGTAGAAGGCGATATCGGCGTAGGAGTAGGGGCCGGCCAGAAACTCTCGGTCCGCGAGAACGGCTTCCATGTCGCGATAGTACCGGGCAGCCCCATCCCGCCCGGCCATTGCCGCTGGATCTTCGGGTGTCGCCTGCAGTCCCATCAGCCGTATGATGTGGGGAAAGTACACTTCGTCGGACGTGTGCTCGAGCCGGCGCGCCCGGGCCCTGGCGGCAGCTCCGGCGGGCCACAAAGCGGGATGGGGCTGCAGGTCCTCGAAGAATTCGAAGATCTGGGTGGAATCGAAAATCTCCACCTCGCCATGCACGAGCACGGGCACCTGCCGCTTTGGATTGATGCGTAGCACCTCGGGATGCTTGGGCTCGTAGAGACGCTGCATCTCGAAAGGGACCATGATCAGCTCGAAATCGAGGCCCTTCTCCGCGGCGGCGATCTGCACCTTGGCGCCGAACATGCTCAAGGGGCCGGAGTAGAGGCGCATTCTGGTCGAGGGTGCTGTCATGGGTCTCCTCGCAGCAACCGCTGGCGGCACGCGGCAAACGACGTTCTGGCGGCCATCGCGGCGGACATCGTCTCCTGTCTTTGCTGACAGCATCGTGTCAGCAGTGGTGAAGGCGCACGCTCATCTGATCGGGTGCGCTCGAATTCAGCCACCCGCGATCTGCGGCAGGATGTGCACGTCGCTGTCGGGGCCGATCGGCTGGAACAGGGCGTCCTGGTAGATCTGGCCGTCGATCGCCACCGCCGAGCCCGTCTCCAGATGCGGCAGCAGCTCGGGGTATGTCTCGCCCAGCCGCGCGAACAGCTGGCGCACGCTCGCGGCCTCGACGTCGAGCTCGGTGACGCCGCCGGTGAACTGGCGCAGGTTGCCGATCAGGGTGACGTGGGCCATCGGTCCATCCATTCCCTCTCCCCATTCTTCAATGGGGAGAGGGTCGGGGTGAGGGGCAGCAACATACGCCGCGCTGGAGTATGCCTCTGCCCCTCACCCCGACCCTCTCGCCATGGCGAAGCCATGCTCCGCATGGACGCAAGCGGGGAGAGGGGTGATTTCAGATCTTCGCCGCGCCCTTGGCTCGGGCCTCGTCCAGTGCCTTCAGCACCTTGGGCGGCGACATCGGCAGCTCGGTGAAGCGCACGCCGGTGGCGTTGGCGATCGCGTTGGCCACCGCGGCCATCGGCGGCACGATCGGCGTCTCGCCGACGCCGCGCACGCCGTAGGGATGGCGCGGGTTGGGCACCTCGACGATCACCGTGTCGATCATCGGCAAGTCGGACGCCACCGGCACGCGGTAATCGAGGAAGCCCGGGTTCTGCAGCCGGCCGTCGGCCCCGTAGATGTACTCCTCGTTGAGCGCCCAGCCGATGCCCTGCGCCACGCCGCCCTGGTACTGGCCCTCGACGTAGCTCGGGTGGATGGCGCGGCCGGCGTCCTGGATGGCCGTATAGCGCACCACCGACACCTTGCCGGTCTCGGGGTCCACCTCCACGTCGCAGATGTGGGTGGCAAGGCTCGGCGCGGCGCCAGCGGCATTGATGCGCGAATAGCCGCCGATCGGCCCGCCGGTCTTGCCGGCGATGCCGGCTATTTCCTGCAGCGTCATGGGGTTGTGCTTGCCGGCATTGGGCCCGGCCGGACGCACCGTGCCGTCCTTGTACTCGACGGCATCTTCGGGCAGCTCCCACAGCTTGGCGGCGCGCTTGCAGGCCTCCTTCATGACCTCGCGCGCGGCCTCCACCGTCGCCATGCCGCTCGAGAAGGTGGCGCGGCTGCCGCCGGTGAGGAAGTTGTAGCCGAGCTGGCCGGTGTCGCCGATCTGGACGCGGATCTTGTCCATCCCCACGCCCAGTTCCTCGGCCGCCATCATGCACAGCGAGGCGCGCAGGCCGCCGATGTCGGGCGTGCCGGCGGTCAGCGCCAGCGTGCCGTCCTCGTTGAGGGAGAGCGACACGGATGTCTCGCCGCCGATGTTGAACCAGAAGCCCGACGCCACGCCGCGTCCCTGGTTCTTGCCGAGCGGCGTGCGCCAGTGCGCGTGCGCTTTGGCGGCCTCCAGCGTCTCGATCATGCCGATCGGGCCGAACTTGGGGCCGTAGGCGGCCTTGGTGCCCTGCTTGGCCGCGTTCTTGAGGCGCAGCTCGATTGGGTCCATGCCGATCTTGCCGGCGATCTCGTCGATCACGCTCTCGACGGCGTACTCGGAGATGGGGCCGCCGGGCGCGCGATAGGCCGCGACCTTCGGCCGGTTCGTCACCACGTCGTAGCCCACGACCTTGACGTTCTCCAGATCGTAGGGCGCGTAGGCGCACATGCATCCAGGTTGCACCGGCGAGCCGGCAAACGCGCCGGCCTGGTACTTCAGCTCGGCCTCCGCGGCGACGATGCGCCCGTCCTTCTTGGCGCCGATCTTGACGCGCACGTGCGCGCCCGAGGTCGGGCCGGAGGCGCGGAACACCTCTTCGCGCGTCATCACCATCTTCACCGGCCGGCGCGCCTTCTTGGAGAGCGCCAGCGCGAGCGGCTCGAGATAGACCACGGTCTTGCCGCCGAAGCCGCCGCCGATCTCCGAGGAGGTGACGCGGACCTTGCCGACGTCCCAGCCGAGCAGGCGTGCGCAGTGGGCGCGCACGATCCAGTGGCCTTGCGTCGTGACCCACACGTCGGCTTGGCCATCCTCCGACACGCTGGCGACGACCGCGTGCGGCTCGATGTAGCCCTGGTGCACGGGCTGGGTGGTGAAGGAGCGCTCGACGATGACGTCGGCCTGCTTGAAGCCGGCGGTCACGTCGCCGAGGATGAACTCGATGCGCTTGGCGATGTTGGACGCCGTCTTGGGCGCAGGGTCGACGCCGGCGGTGAACATATCCTCGTGCAGGATCGGCGCGCCGGGCTGCATGGCCTCGACCACGTCGATGACGTGGGGGAGCACCTCGTAATCGACCTTGATGAGCTTCAGCGCCTCTTTGGCGATAGCCGCGCTGGTCGCCGCCACGGCCGCGATCGGGTGGCCCTCATAGAGGGCCTTCTCGCGCGCCATCACGCTGCGCACGACGTCCTTGTAGTTGATCATCATCTCGCCCGCCGGAATGAACTCGGAGGGCTGGTCCTTGAAGTCCCTGGCGGTGACCACCGCCTTCACGCCAGCGAGCTTCTCGGCCGCGCTGGTGTCGATCGAACGAATGCGCGCGTGGGGATGCGGGCTCCTGAGCACCTTGCCGACGAGCTGGCCGGCCATGGCAAGGTCGGCGCCGAACTTGGCGCGGCCGGTGACCTTGTCGACGCCGTCTGGCCTGTCGGGGCGCGTGCCGACCCACTTGAACTCGGAACCCGGCTCTTTCAGCTTCTCTTGCATCGGTCAGGCTCCTCTCATCTCGGCGGCGGCGTCGAGCACTGCGCGAACGATCTTGTCGTAGCCGGTACAGCGGCACAGGTTGCCGGCCAGCCAGTAGCGCACTTCGGTTTCGCTGGGATCGGGGTGCTTGTCGAGCAGCGCCTTGGCCGCGACCAGGACACCGGGGGTGCAGATGCCGCACTGCAGCGCCGCGTGCTCGATGAACTTTCTCTGCAGAGGGTGGAGCGCGTCGCCGTGCGCCATGCCCTCGATGGTGGCAATCGATTTGCCGTTCACCTCCACGCCGAGCATCAGGCAGGAGCAAACGAGCCGCCCGTCGATGGTGACGCTGCAGGCACCGCAATCGCCCGTCGAGCAGCCCTCTTTCGTGCCCGTCAGCCCCATTTGGTCGCGCAGGACGTCGAGCAATGTCTCCTGTGTCTCGCACAGGAACTCGACCGCGTCCCCATTGACGGTTGCCGTAACGTGATGCTTGGCCATCAACCCTTCCTCGCCCTTTCGAGTGCAATCTGCGCCGCGCGTCGGGCAAGCACGCCCGCCACCTTGATGCGGTATTCCTTGGTGCCGCGTTTGTCGTCGATTGGCTGGCAGGCCGCGCGCGCCGCTGCGTCGAGTTTCGTGAGCGCTGCCGCGTCCACCGTGCTGCCTACCAGTGCAGCTGCCGCAGCCGCTACCAGTAGCGGCCGTGCCGCCACCGCGCCCAGCGACACGCGCGCTGCCGTGCACGTGCCCTTGCCGTCGAGCGTCAGGCACACGCCGCAGCCCACGACGGCAATGTCCATCTCCGTGCGCGGGATGAGGCGAAGATAAGCATCGCCCGTGCGCGGTGCCTTTGCCGGCAGCACGAAAGAAGCGACGATCTCGCCCTTGGTGAGCGACAGCTTGCGCGGCGCCAGCATGATATCTTCCACGGGCACGTCACGGCGCCCCTTGGGGCCGACGATCGACGCCTTGGCGCCGGCCACGATCAGGGCCGGCACGCTGTCGGCGGCCGGCGAGCCGTTGCACAGGTTGCCGCCCATGGTGGCGCGGCCCTGGATCTGGGTGGAGCCGATCAGGTTGGCGGCCTCCACCACGCCCGGCCAGACGGCCATGAGCTTGGGATGCTCCTTGAGCTCCGCGCCGGTGACCGCGGCGCCGATGCGATAGCCCCCGGCCTCTTCCTTGATCTGGCGAAGCTCGGCGATGCCCTTGATATCTATCAGCAGGACCGGATCGAGGATGTCGGTCCGCATCTGCACCAACAAATCCGTCCCCCCCGCCAAAACCCGCGCGTCGCCGCTTTCCTTGGCGAGCAGCGCGACCGCCTGGTCGAGCGAACTCGGCGCCTCGTAGCGCATTGAACCTATCTCCCTACCGGTTATTGCACCTGCAGCATGGCACAGCGCCTCGCCTCCCGCCAACCCTCGGGGGGATAAAAATCGCACCCCAGGCGCGCGGCTCTTGCATGCAAATCGTCGCGTGTGCGTCATGAAGCCAGATCGGCTGCCAGATCGACTGAGAGGCCACCGCGCCCAGCCTCCCCTCTTTGCGCGTCCGCCCGGGCTCGCGCTTTGGCTGGTGCGCCTGCTAGGTTGATGCAGCGGCTCTGCGTCGCTTGGGCACAGGATGGAGTGCAGGATGGCCAGGAAGGGATTTTGGATCGCGCACGTTCAGGTGACGAACCCGGAACGCTACAAGGACTACGTAGCGGCCAACGCGGTCGCGTTCAAGAAATACAACGCCCGCTTCCTGGTGCGCGGCGGGGAGTCGACCCTGCCCGAGGGGCAGCAGCTTGCCGGTCGGCGCCACGTCGTCATCGAGTTTGTGAGCTACGCGGTGGCCAAGGCCTGCTACGACTCGCCCGAGTACGCGGTGGCCGCCAAGATCCGCGAGCAGGCCAGCATCGGCGACATCGTCATCATCGAGGGCTACGAGGGCTGAGCCGGTCCGATCGCGGCCGCGTCGTGGCCATAGAGCCAGGCGACGCTCGCCAGCGAGAAGTCCGTCACGCTCCTGGCCATCTCGGCATCGCGCGCAATCTGCTCGGGCCCGTCGGGCAGGTGGAAGCGCGTCTTGTTGTTGGCGGATGCCGCTTGCACGCGCGCCGTGCGCGGCTGGCGATGCGCCTCGTAGCGTCGCAAGGCGTCGGCCACATCCGCCGTGCCGGCCTGCGCCAGGCAGACCGCCAGCGTCGCCCCGTCCTCGATGGCCTGGGCTGCGCCCTGCGCCATGAACGGCAGCATCGGGTGGCAGGCGTCGCCGAGCAGGGTCACCCGGCCGGCCGACCAGCGCGGCATCGGCGGCCGGTCGAACAGGCCCCACACGAACGTCTCGTCGACGGCTTCCAGAATGCCGCTGAGCTGGGGGTGCCAGCCCTCGAAGGCGGCGAGCGCGTCGGCTGCGTTGCCCCGGTCGGTCCACGATTCCTTGGTCCAGGTGTCCTGATCGATCACCGCCACGAAGTTGAGGAGTTTCTTGTTCTGCACATAGTAGTGCACGAAGTGCCGGCCCGGCCCCATCCAGATGTGGGCCTCGATCGGGATCGCGAGGTGGCTGACGCGCTGCGCCGGCACCAGGCCGCGATAGCACATGCAGCCCGTGAAGCGCGGCTGCTCCGGGCCGAACAGGATGCGGCGCACGGTGGAGTGGATGCCGTCGGCGCCGATCAGCACGTCGGCCTCGATGTGCGCGCCGCCCTCGAAGCGCGCCTCGACCCGATCGCCGTGGTCGACGAGGCCGGCGAGGCGGTGCCCGATATGCAGGCGCTCGGGCGGCAGGGCGCCGGCGAGCATTCTGACCACATCGGCGCGGTGCATCTGGTAGTGCGGCGCGCCGAACGTTGCCTCCATCGCCTCCGCGATCGGCGTGCGCAGGAGGGTGCGGCCGTCCTGCCAGCGGCGGTGATGCCAGGCGATCGGCTTGACGCCCATGCTCGCCAGCTGATCGGCAAGGCCGAGGCGGTTGAGGATGCGCGAGGCGTTCGGGCTGATCTGGATGCCGGCGCCGACCTCACCCAGCTCGCGGGCCTGTTCGTAGACGTGCACTTCGAGGCCGGCGCGCAGCAGCGACAGCGCCGCCGCCGTGCCGCCGATGCCGCCGCCGATGATCGCGACCGAGAGCCCGCCATTGTGCACCGGTGAAAATCGCTGCAGGTGCTTCACCCTATCTCAGCTGGACAGCGCGGTCGCCGCCTGCAGCGTATTCCGGAGCAGGCAGGCGACCGTCATGGGCCCGACCCCGCCCGGCACTGGCGTGATGGCGTCGGCGACCTCGGCCGCCTCGGCAAAGGCCACGTCGCCGACCAGCCGGCTCTTGCCGTCGGCCCCGGCCACGCGCTGGATGCCGACGTCGATGATGACGGCACCCGGCTTGATCCAGTCGCCCCGCACCATCTCCGGCCGGCCCACGGCTGCCACCACCAGGTCGGCGCGGCGCACCACCGCCGGCAGCTCGCGCGTGCGCGAGTGGGCAATCGTGACGGTACAACTCTCCCCCAGCAGCAGCTGCGCCATCGGCTTGCCGACGATGTTGGAGCGGCCGATCACCACCGCCTCCATCCCCTCGAGCCTGGCGCCAACCGACTTGGCGAGGATCAGGCAACCGGTCGGCGTGCAGGGCGCCAGCGCGGGCGCGCCCGAGGCCAGCCGCCCGATGTTGATGGGATGGAAGCCGTCGACGTCTTTGGCCGGGTCGATGGCCTCGATCACTTTTCGGCTGTCGATGTGGGAGGGCAGCGGCAGCTGCACCAGGATGCCGTGCACGTCGCTGCGCGCGTTGAGCTGGCCGATCAGGCCGAGCAGCGCCGCCTCGCTCGTGTCGGCCGGCAGCTTGTGCTCGAGCGAGAGCATGCCGGCGTCGCGCGTGGCCTTGGCCTTGGTGCGCACGTAGACTTGGCTGGCTGCGTCCTCGCCCACCAGCACGACCGCCAGGCCCGGGCGCACGCCGCGCGCGCGCTCGAGTGCCGCAACGCCGCCCGCCACCTCGCCACGCAGGGCATCGGCGATGGCCTTGCCGTCGATGATCACCGCGCGGCTCACCGCCTGCTCCTCGGCCCGAGCGTGGCGAGCCGCGCGCCGATGCGAGACCCGAGCTCGCCCGCATCCCCGGCAACGCTGAGCGTCTTGCAGCGCGACTTGGCGCCCTTGGTCATCTCGATGCTGCCCTTGGCCACGCCCAGCCAACCGGCGAGCGTCGCCACCAGCGCCCGGTTGGCCGCGCCGTCCTCCGGCAGCGCGCGCACGCGCACCTTCAAGGCCAAGCCCTCCTCCGTGTCCTCCACGCCCTCCACGGCGTTGCGCCCCGATTTGGGCGTGAGGCGCACGCGCACTCGAATGCCGCCGGCGACTGCGGCCCAGGGCGCGCGGGTGCCGGTCCCGGCAGCCGTCAACTGAACAGCGGCATCAGCCAGCCGCGTATCACGACGATGCGGATGAAGACGAGGATCAGGATCAGGATGACCGGCGAGATGTCTATCCCGCCCATGTCCGGCAGCAGCCGCCGGATCGGCCGCAGGAACGGCTCGGTCACGCGCTGGAACAGCTCCCACAGCGAGCGCACGAACTGGTTGTAGGGATTGACCACATTGAAGGCGATCAGCCAGCTCAAGATGGCGCTGCCGATGATGATCCAGATCAGGAGATCGATGAGGTACTGATCGATGAAGTAGAGGATCGGCAGCATCCGGTGGCCCTATCGTGCAAGATGCAGTTTCGCTCGAAGGTTTAGACGACACCGCCGCCTTCCGGCAAGCTTGGGCGTAGGGGCCGGCGGGGTCAATCCACGGTGGCCCGCCGCTCCTGGCCGCGGAGCTGCACGGCTGGCGCCCGCCGAGGCCCTGCCCGTCCCGTGCTTTGCTTGACAAGCCTGGGTCCCGCCACCTAAATGCCGCCACCCGAAGGGGCCGTAGCTCAGCTGGGAGAGCGCTGCAATCGCACTGCAGAGGTCAGGAGTTCGATCCTCCTCGGCTCCACCAATTGGATGAAGTGCTTGCCGCGGCATCGCCGGCCGCCTAATGCGCTGGGCAACCCACCTCGGCGCCCGCATGCCGGCCCGGAAGTTGGCGCATCGTGTTGTGGGCATGCGAATCTCCCCGCCGCGGTGTCTGCTCCGACGTTGGCGCATGAGTTCGAGCAAGCGCCCGCTTGGGGCGTCTTCGATCCCACCAGCGTCACGAAGGATGCGGGTGAAGGCGCAGTCGCCATCGATCCTCTTCCCGGTTCTCGGAGCAAGGTAGCCAGCCGGCATCTCGCACTGCAGCACAAAAACTCTATTGCGGAGAAGCTCTTGAGTGCCGACGCGTGGTTGCGTCATGACCCGCCCGTCCTATACTTGCGACTGGGATCGGACGCAGTGGCCGCTGGTGGTGTGGGCTTGCTCACGAACGCGCGTTCGTGAGCGAAGCCAGAAGTTGGCGTCTTGCCGCGATCTCGTCCTAGCTCGCGCCGCCAACCCGGATCGACCATCGAATGTTTCGTCCTGAGAAGTACACTCTGATTGTGCCGACCTACAATAGGCCGGTCCTGCTGAACGGCCTGCTGGGACACCTGGCCACGAAAAGAGCTTCGTTTCCCATTCTTGTTCTCGATTCGAGTCAGTCGGCACATAGGGACCAGAATAGCCGGATCATCTCCAAATACAAATTGAACACCCAGCACGTTCTATTCGACGAGAATATCGCATTCCAAAGCAAGATAAGCGCGCAGCTCGCCAAGGTGGAGACGCCCTATGTTTCTTTGTGCGCCGATGACGACCTCGTATTTCCGGGCGCCATCGAGGCGTGCGTCAAAGAGCTCGAGGCGGCGGACGACACCGTGGCTTGCCATGCATGCCTCTCCCCTTAGCTCAGGCTGGTGCTGCCTGATTTGAGCCGAACCATCGGTTTCCGCGGGTGTCGTTGATGATCTGACGCATCGTCAGCGGCGGCCGGGCGACGAGGCTCTCGATCACGCG
>Ga0247727_10010698_pt1 | contig 16195 bp, 15 predicted proteins | sample WisWelCaveWW1625_FD_202498 | JGI IMG/M metagenome (GOLD analysis project Ga0247727, IMG submission 202498) | Biofilm microbial communities from Wishing Well Cave, Virginia, United States - WW16-25 | ecosystem: Environmental > Aquatic > Deep subsurface > Groundwater > Cave microbial mat | place... | reverse complement strand
TATTTTCGCTGCGGCGGGCATTCTCTATTCGGCCACCCGCCGCATCCTGCAGCCGGTACCGCTGCAAAATCTCAATCTCGGTTTGGTAGTGGCGCTCGCGGCGTCGGCGGTAAATTTTGTGGTCGCCCGCATCATGTTGGTTTCAGCAAAAATGCACGATTCCATCACGCTGGAGGCCGACGCCCGCCACTTGCTGACCGATGTCTGGACGTCGGTGGGCGTGGTGGCAGGATTAGCCGTGGTGGCGATAACGGGTTGGACCGTTTTAGACCCGCTCATTGCTTTTGTCGTCGCCGCCAACATTGTCCTCTCCGGGCTGGACTTGCTGCGGCGATCGTTTCGCGGGTTAATGGATCACGCTCTGCCGGCTCAGGAAATCCAGATCATCGAAAATATTTTAAAAAATCATTCGGCTAAGGTTTTGCACCATCACAACTTGCGCACCCGCAAATCCGGACCGCAGCGGTTCATCGACTTTCATGTTTTGGTGGCCGGCGATACCACGGTTCAGGCCGCACATGATCTCTGCGTGGTTATCGAAAAGGAGATCGAAAACGAATTGAACAATACGCAAGTCAACATTCATATTGAGCCATATGAAGACCAGACCTCGTGGGATGCCATAGGGGGGATAACGAAATAAACCAGTCAAAATTGCCGTTACTAATTTGGACGCTTGATTTTGTAGGCTAAAAGTTTAAATTTCATACTAAAAGCTAGGCTCAATTTAATGATTGCGAAAGGAAATCATGATACCCGAACTTTTTAAAATCGGCCCCATCACCATCAACAGCTTTGGGGTGATGGCGATGCTGGCGTTTTTGGTGCCAACGCTGTTGCTCCGCAAAGAAGTTGTTCGCAAAGGCTTGCACCCGGATTTAGCCAACAGCCTCGCTATCGCCGCGATGATTGGCGGCTTTCTGGGCGCGCGCATCTACTACATCATTGAACGGTGGCAGCAATTTCTGGCCGATCCCTGGGATTACATTTTCACCGGCGCCGGATTGGTCTGGTACGGCGGGTTGGCCAGTGGCTTTATCGCGGCTACCTGGTATGTGCATCGCAAGAAAATTTCCGTTCCAATGATTTGTGACCTGATGGCCCCGCTGCTGGCGCTGGGACAAACGTTTGGCCGTATGGGGTGTCTGCTCTCCGGCGATGGCGACTACGGTCCGCCCACCGACGTCCCCTGGGCGATGTCGTTTCCCAAAGGCATTGTTCCCACCAACGAGCGGGTGCACCCGACGCCGATTTACGACATGCTCATTTTAATCTCGATATTCGCCTTTCTCTGGAACATCCGCAAAAAGCCGCTGCCCGATGGCTTTAAGTTTGGGTTGTACATGGTGCTGATTGGCGGCGGCCGAATCGTAACCGAGTTTTATCGCGCCACGCCGAAAGTCCTGTTGGAACTAACGCTCGCCCAGCTCATCAGCATTGGATTAATTATCATCGGCGGAACGATAATGATATATTTGAAAGCCGTAAAACCAGTGACCGCGCGATCAGAAGTGTCTACTTCGGAGAAGGTTGAAGTTTAAAACAAGGTATCTTTATTATGAGTGACACAAACTCAAAAACATCCCAAAAAATAACGTTCTCAATCGGGGGCATGCACTGCGCCGCCTGCGTCGGGAATGTAGAAAAATGGCTGGCGCAGACCCCCGGCGTTCGGGAGGTCCGGGTCAATTTAGCCAGCGAAAAAGCCGTGGTGATCTTTGATCCCGCGGTGACCAGTTTAAATGACTTAAAAACCGCCGTCGCAAACAGCGGCTATCAATTTTTGGGCGTCGCTGAAACAGTGAGTTCAGACTCCGATTCCGAACGCGGTTTGCAAAAAGTCCGCGATGCCAAACAGCGCATGTGGGTTTGCTGGGCGTTCACCATCCCCTTGATGCTCTGGATGCTTTGGAACATGTTCAAAGGCGGCCATCATCTCTCGGGGCTCTCTACGCATAACATCGGCATGCTCGTGCTGGCTTTGCCAGTGCTATTGTGGCCCGGCTGGCCGACCTATCGTTCCGCGTGGAATGCCGTGACCCATAAAAATGCCAACATGGATGTGCTTATCGCCCTGGGCACGCTGGCTTCCATCGTTACCGGTGGGCTGGCGTTCGTTCTACCCATCAGCAGTTTTGCCGGCATCGCAGCGATGATCATGGCGTTCCACTTGACGGGTCGTTACATCGAAACCAAAGCCAAAGGCCAGGCTTCCGAGGCCATCCGCAAACTTTTGCAACTGGGCGCCAAAACCGCGCGCGTTTTAAAAAACGGCGAGGAACGGGAAATTAACATTGCTGAAGTGCAGGTTGCGGATATCATGGTGATTCGCCCCGGCGAGAAAATCCCCACCGATGGGCGAGTCACGGAAGGCGAGAGCACCGTCGACGAATCCATGGCCACCGGCGAATCCATGCCAGTACACAAAAAGCTGGGGGACGAAGTCATTGGCGCGACCATCAACCAGCAGGGGCGCATCAAAGTAGCGGCGACGAAAATCGGAAAAGACACGTTTCTGGCGCAGATGATTCAGTTGGTGGAGGAGGTGCAGGGGAGCAAGGTGCCGATTCAGCAATTCGCCGATCGCGTCACGGGCGTGTTCGTGCCCATCATCATCGCGCTGGCAACACTGACCTTTTTTGCCTGGCTGGTTGCACCGGATTTTTTACGAGGTGTGCCGCAATGGGCACAGCAGTTCCTCCCCTGGGTGAATCCCCATCTCGACACGCTCAGTCTGGCGATTTTTGCGTTTGTGGCGGTGCTGGTCATCGCCTGTCCGTGCGCGCTGGGATTGGCCACGCCGACGGCCTTGATGGTCGGCACCGGCCTGGGCGCGGCGCACGGCATTTTGATTCGCGATGGCGCCGCCATCCAGAAGTTGAAAGATGTGACGACCATTGTATTTGACAAAACCGGCACCCTCACCAAAGGTCGACCCGCGGTGACGGACGTGATCTCGCTGAATGGTTTGGCGCAACACGACCTCCTGCGATTCATCGCCAGCGTCGAAGCGGCTTCCGAGCATCCACTGGGAAAGGCCATTGTCGAATCGGCCAGAAAATCCGAAATTGTGCTGGCGGAAGTGGCGGACTTCCAAGCTCTCCCCGGCAAAGGGGTCGCCGGCTCAGTCGAAGGTAAACAGATTCTAGTGGGAACATCAGCATTGATGGCGGACTTCAACATCCGTACAAATGAAGTAGCAACGCAACTGGACAGTTTGGAGGATGAGGGTAAAACCGCCATGCTCGCCGCTATCGACGGGCAGATTGCCGGCGCCATCGCGCTGGCGGATGAAATAAAAGAGGAGACGGCCAACGCCATCCGCGAAATCGAGCAGATGGGTTACCAGACCGCGATGATCACCGGTGACAACTGGAAGACCGCCGAAGCCATCGCCAGCCAACTGGGGATTGAACGCGTGCTGGCGGAAGTTCTCCCCCATCAAAAGGTAGCCGAAATCCAGCGGCTGCAGCGCGAGGTGGGGAGCGTTGCCATGGTCGGCGACGGCATCAACGACGCCCCGGCGCTCACCCAGGCCGATGTCGGGATCGCCATTGGCACCGGCACCGACATTGCCATCGAATCCGCTGACATCACGCTGGTGCGCGGCGATCTCGGCAGCGTGGTTTCCGCTTTAAAGCTGTCGCGGGCCACGTTTCGCAAAATCAAACAAAATCTGTTTTGGGCGTTCTTTTATAATGTAATCGCTATTCCGCTTGCCGTTCTGGGTTTGCTGCACCCGGTGATCGCCGAAATCGCCATGGCCTCGAGTTCGGTCACCGTGGTTTCCAACGCCAATTTGCTGAAGCGGGTAAACATCAAACCTGATTTTCATATTAAAGACTGATCCTGATCCCACTGTCTGTGGCAGTGCGTTAGAATCTTTTCTTTAACTTCCAAATTAAACTTGATTCTCAAACAGATTTTGTTTGTCATTAAATTCGCACACTGTTACAGACACTCCTAATGATTCCAACTTCTATTTAGTAGGAGCGGATTTTTAGTTGTGGAATAAAGATTAAGTTCTTATATTTAGGCTACTTCAAAAACTGTTCATATAAAGGAATTTAAGTATGCTCTCGCTGCTTTTTTTTATTCTGTTAACTCTGCTGGTTTCCTATTTTGTCGTGTCCCCGATAATTAAGGCCAAACTGCAACCGGCGAGTCTGGCCGCCAAGGATTCGAACCACCGCGCGGACGATCTGACCGCCAGGAAAGAAACCGTCTACGCTGCCATCAAAGATATCGAGTTTGATTATCAAATGGGGAAGCTTTCGGAAGCGGATTTCCAGGAGCTGCGCCAGCGCTACAAAGAGGAAGCCGTCAGCCTGTTGAAAGAAATCGATAAAATCCAGAGCAAGGCTATGAAGCGTTCGCACAAACCACCGCAAAACGCCGGCGCGCTTGCAAAGTTTTGCTGGATATGCGGAACCGCCATCACTCAGCAGGACACGTTCTGCGCCAATTGCGGTACCAAACTGAATTAGCATGCCGAACCAATCCGCTCGTAAAGCTTCAAAAAATCAATCAACGCCGGAACATTTCCTCTCTGAATTTCCTCAACCGATACAACATTTGTCTCAGCAACTGCGGCTGCTGGTAAAACAAACTATCCCCAATGTAATTGAGCGGGTTTATCTCGGGTGGAGGCTCATTGGTTACCGAATAATTGAGAAGCGCCGCGAAGTCTATTTTGGTTTCATTTTTCCGAAGCCCGAACAAGTGCTGCTCGGATTTGAATACGGGATACTCCTCTCCAACCCGCACCATCTGCTGGAAGGCGACGGCAAGCAGGTTCGGTATGTGATCGTTGGACGTCCGGGGGACATCCGACCGGCTGAATTTGCCGAGCTTATCCGCGAGGCCGCACGAATTGCTTTGATGCCCAAAGAAATCAAAACACGACTGTTATTGGAACGCGACGCCATTCTGGACGCCCAAACACGAGGTTTGATTCGGGAGGGATCATAATTTGGAGACCGCGAATCCATCCAGCGCGGATGTTCAAGCTGGAGCATTAGAGCGGAACTTTGCTGCCATCGAAATTAAAAACTTAACTAAAACGTTCGGAAATCTTTACGCCCTCAAAGAGGTCAATTTGAGTTTGGAAACGGGGGAATTCCTGACCATCTTTGGGCCCAACGGCGCCGGCAAAACCACCTTGATTAGGATTTTATCGACCATCACCAAAGCCACCTCGGGGGAGATTGTAATCGGTGGGATTGCGCTGAAAAAAACGCCGGAACAGATTCGCCGGCAAATTGGCGTGATTGCCCACCAAACCTTTCTTTATGACGACCTGACCGCGGAGGAAAATCTGCGGTTTTATGGGAAGCTATATGATGTGAAAAATTTAAATGCAAAAATCGCGGAGATCATTTCGGAAGTCGGTCTCGAACTGCGGCGCAACGATCGCGTGCGCACGTTTTCTCGCGGCATGCAGCAGCGGCTGTCGATCGCCCGTGCGATGATCCACGAACCCCAATTTCTTTTCCTCGACGAGCCGTACACCGGACTGGACCAGCATGCTTCCGAGATGCTCACCGGTTGGTTGAAGCGGGTGCGCGGCAGCCAGCGCACCGTTCTGATGGTCACCCACGATCTCGAGCGCGGCTTGGAGATGGCCGATCAAGTGGCCATTTTAAACCGCGGAAAAATCGTCTTTCACGAGAGGCGAGCCGCGATTGACCCGAAGCATTTCCGAAATAGATATTATGAACAGGTTGCAAGGGAAAGCAATTGATGATCAGCAAAGTCGGCGCAATTCTTTGGAAAGATATTCTGTCGGAGTATCGCACCAAGGAGATGCTGGGTTCGATGGTCGTGTTCAGCTTATTGGTCTCGGTCATCTTCAATTTCGCGTTTCCGCCCGGCAGCGAGCTGATGCGCGAAGCGGCGCCGGGCATTTTGTGGATGACGATCATCTTTGCAAGCCTTTTGGGTCTGAACCGCTCCTTTGTTTATGAAGTCGACAAAGGGTGCCTGCAGGGACTGATGCTGGCGCCGGTGGACCGCAACGTGATCTATCTCAGCAAAGCGCTGGTCAATTTTATTTTCATCACGCTGGTAGAAGTGTTGGTGCTGCCGGTGTTCAGTATTTTTTTCGATTTGAATGTTATCAACTCTTTGCTTCAGATATTTTTAGTGCTAATATTAAGCACCGCTGGCGTCGCCATCATCGGAACCCTGTTTTCGGCGATTTCGGTGAATACCCGCTCACGAGAAATCATGCTGCCGATTATGTATTTTCCGGTATTTATTCCGGTGATATTCGGCGCAGTGCAGTCTACCAAAGCTATCTTGCAGGAACAGCCTTGGAGCGTAATCTGGGGCTGGCTGCGAATTGTGATTGCGTTCGATGTAATTTTTTTAATCGTGGCGTTACTAACGTTTGAATTTGTCATTGAAGAATAATCAGAGGTTTTAGAGATGAAAGCAACGACCTCAACCAATCGCGCGGTTGTTCTGCTCGGGGGCGCGCTGCTGGTGGCAATGATCATCAATTTGTATTTAATATTCATGCTTGCGCCCGAGGAGCGCTCCATGGGCCAGGTGCAGCGCATTTTCTATTTTCACGTGCCCTCGGCCTGGGTGGCGTTTCTGGCTTTTTTTGTGGTGTTCATCGCCAGCATTTTTTACCTGTGGAAGAAAGACCGCACCTACGATATGGTCGCCTACTCCTCGGCAGAGATCGGAGTGATATTTGCCACGTTGGTTCTAATCACCGGCCCAATCTGGGCCCGCCCGGTCTGGAATACCTGGTGGGAGTGGACTCCGCGCTTAACGCTGTTTCTGGTATTATGGTTTATTTATTTAGCCTATCTCATGCTGCGCAGTTTCGTGGAAGGTGAGGAACGCGCGGCGCGCTTTGCAGCGGTTTTCGGGATCGTCGGTTTTTTGGATGTGCCGCTGGTTTATGTCTCTATCCGGCTCTGGCGCGACATTCACCCCAGCCCCGTCATTGCCGGCGGCGAGGGGTCGGGACTTCATCCGGATATGAAGCTGGCGTTCTTTTTTAGCCTGTTTACGTTTACGCTGCTCTTTGGCTTTTTGCTGATCTACAGATTTCAGCTACAAAAAAGTACCATTGCCGTATCGGAGATTAAAAAGCAGTTAGCTTATTAGGGTTGAAAAATTTGGAGGGACGAATCGCTCATGAAATTTCTGTTGGTTTTGTTTATAAGTTTTGTTGGGTTGGTCAGCCACACCTCGGCGCAGGTCGCGCGACTGGTTCACTATCAGGGAATGTTGAAAACCAGCGACGGGTCGCACTTTACTGGCGCTGCCGATCTTTATTTCAGCATCTATCAACGGCCGCTCAGTGAAACTCCCATCTGGTCAGAACAACACAAAAATGTCGAGGTGAAAGATGGGCACTACGAAGTACTGTTGGGCAGCCAGAACCCATTGAACCTGTCTTTTTATGAATACTTCCTCGAAGTCCGTGCCGACGCGCTGGGAGTTAAAGGTCCCAGAATTCCCATCGCCGGTTCGGGTTATAATTTTAGACTCAAGTTTTTATTTGCAGCATACACCATTGTCTGGCTGGCCCTATTTCTCTACATGCTTAGCCTTGCTCGTCGTCAAAAGAAAATCATTGCTGAGTTGGAAACGCTGGCAAAAGTCAGAACACGCGCAGAGGCAACCAAATAAAAAGGCACAGCGCCTTTTCCGGACACTGTGCCTTTCTAATCCTTCAGAAAATAAAACGGGCCTTCTAGCCGCCTTATTTGTTGCGTCCCTGCTACAAACCATTCGCGATCGGTCCCAACACGCGATATACTACTATATTTTTTTGTCAATGTCAAGCCAGAAATTGTGAATTTATCACAATAAGCTGCGAAGAATGGGACATTTTTGGAGAATCACTTCGGGAGTTTTTCCAAATTCGGCTGCGAAAGCTCGTTTGCAGGCTCAGCGGAAAGCGCGAGAGGAATCGAAGCCTCAGATGGTAGCGGACTGCCGTGGACTTTTATTTTAACCATTTTAGTTAAAGCAATCATCCCTCGAATAACCAGCAAGAATAGCGCCGGAAATACCACCACACCAATGATAAACCCAATCGAGTTTACGTAGTCCTTGCCGAAATAGCCAAGCAGAAAATATCGGGGTATGCGCCCGACAAAACCGGACAGCATGTAGCGATACTTCGAATACTGCGAGGTGATGGCGTAAATTCGCAACGGCTCCGCAGGAATCGGCAGGAAGGAAGCAAACGCCAGGATAAAAAATTTGTTTTTATCAAACAGCGGAGCGGCGTTTTTATATAGCCAGGAATTTTTGAAGCTCGCTACTTTTTGAAATTTGAATAGAAATGTAAAGAATAGATATTCGTAAAAAAATGCCAATACGGTTCCGCAGCCGGCTACGATGCTGACCACCAGCGGGTCATGGGCCTTCACCGCGCCCAGAACCAGCAGGTTGGCCGGCAGCGGGAAGAATGCCGTGGATAAGCTGATTAAAACAAAAAATCCCGCCAGCCCGAAAAACTGCGTGGATTCCGAAATGAGTTTTTGGTTAATATAATACCAATAAAGCCCAAAGAGGATGGCAGCAGCAAGCGCCTTGGGTAATGAACGCGGGTTTAGTTTTATTTTTTTCACGGGGAAATATACAAACTTAGTTCAAGTCGCGCAAGCTTTTAATAAAAACGGCCATTGAGCATCGCCCAATGGCCGTTTGGTTTCGACTGAAATTGACCGCGAGTTAAGTCATGCCTCTACCGCTGTCAATGCTTCGGAGGCGACTGTTTTACTGGAGTTGCAACCGTTTACCGGTTCCTTTTTGATTACCTTTAAAGAATGCGCGAACTCCGGCATGTCCACGCTGTGGCCACCGGCATAAATCTTGTGGCGGCCGCGCGTTTTGAACCACTCCGAAGTGGTGGCGGTCATGTGCATGTTCTCGATGATTTGTCTCCAACCCACACCGGTGTTGTAAGCGCAGAAGGAGATTTCACCTTCCTGGGTTCCGTAGGGAATCACGCACATTTCGGTGCGGCGGAAATCGTAGACCCACAGATCCTGGAACCACATGCCGCCCACCCACAGTGGGAACCACTGGTTTTTCTTCCGCTCGCGCGGGTCTTCGATGTTCTCGCCGGTCACCGCGCCGCCGGAGTGCATATCAAACTGGCGGATCATTTCACGAATGCTGAATCCTGCGGGCGCTTTTTCCGGAATGTAGTTGCGCGCGAACGAAAGCCCAACCTGCGTGGCAGTGAGAGCCTTTCCGCGGGATGAGTCGGTGATGATGTGGATGTCTTTAAAGAACTGATCCATATTGAAGAATTCTGAAATGGGCGCCCACGCGCCGGTGCGTTTGTTCACCATCATGATGGTCGCGATGCCGCAGTTGGGATGGCACGAGCAGTTGAGGCCGCCCCAATCGGTATTGGGACCGTTTAAAATGTCCACGACTGAAGTAAACGAACTCAAGCTTGACAGCGGGAACCAATCGCGCAGCGGCTCGGTGAACCCCATGCTCTTTTTCACGTCATGCGCCAAGTGAGACAGGGTATAGCGTTGACGCATGCGGCGTTCATCGCTGATGTCTTCATCGCGGCCCGTAAATGACACCGGTTGGAAGCTGATGGCGCTGACCTTATCCGAGTTTTCCATGGCGAATTTAATGATGGGACCAACCTGGTCGTTGTTCACGCCGTTGACGATGGTCACCACCAGCGTGATGCTGATGCCAGCTTTCGCCATATTTTCAATGGCTTGCAGCTTAACATCAAAGAGGTTGCCGATCTGACGGTGAGAGTTCGCCAGGTTGCTCACGCCGTCGAATTGCAAGTAGGCGGTGTTCAAGGTGGCGTCGTAAGCTTCAAACGCGAAATCCGGATCCTGCGCGAAGCGGATGCCGTTGGTGGCGGCCATATTGGCGTAATAACCGATATCGGTTGCATAGCGCATGATGGGCAAAAAGGTGGGCGCCACCGTGGGCTCGCCGCCCGAGAACAGCAAAGCAAGCTGCCGTTTGGGTTTGAACGAGATGGAGCGGTCGAGAACTTCTTTTAAATCATCCAGCGTGGGTTCATGGACGTACCCGACCTGGTTGGCATCCATGAAGCACGGATTGCACATCATGTTACAGCGGTTGGTGAGGTCGATGGTCATCACCGCGCCGCGGCCGTACTTAATGGAAGAGCTGCCGTGACGGTGTACCAGTTCATCTCCAATGGTTTTGAAATCTCGGCCGGGGAATAGCTCTTCAATTCGATGGGTGAAGTCCGCGTCGATCGAAATCGTATCTTCGAATGCACCGTGAACGTCGCAGGTTTTGCGCATGAGAATTTTGCCGTCTTCTTCCACAATCGTCGCTTTGATTTCGCCCGGGTGATTCGCGACTAAATCCTGCAGCTCGCGCTCGCCGCGAATAATGGCGTCACGAACTTCTTTCACGCACTTGGGACACAGCGAGTCGGTCTCGCGCGGAAATCCCAGCGGTGGTTTGGAACGTTCGTAGCTTTTCAACAGCGGTCGCGGCGCCCACTTGGGCTGGAATGGCTTTCCTTCCGGCAGTCGCGAATTAACTGCCTGAAAGGCTTTCCATGCCAGATCGGCTGTTTTCACGAACGCTCTTTCTGTACGTCGACTTACTGACATTGTCATTGCCTCCTTCAATTATGAATTAAGATCCTTATTTTCTCCATCTCACTAATTAACAGACAATCTCTTTTTCTTTTGGATAAATGGTTTTTAATAACGTAAAAATTTTGGACACGGTTTTAAGCCGCGGACCGGTCGCTCGCTGTCCCATCATAGCGGCTTTAATTTGGCTGGCGACCCGCTTTGGCCTTAAATAAAAATTGATATAGGCCTTTCGACACAAGGCTTCGATCTCCGGCGCTTTTAAATGGTCGCCATGAAACACCGCGTGCAGCCCGTCGAACTTATCCCAGTCATGGACAATCAGTCGGTCTTTCATTTGACTCCAAACTTCTGTCCCCGGATAGGGGGTTAAAATCGAAAACTGCGCTGTCGCGGGATTGATAAATTTGGCATAATCGATGGTGGTTTTAATTTCTTCCTCCGTCTCCGTGGGTTCGCCGACAATAAAACCGCCGTAGGCCTCAATGCCATGCTGCCGCAGAAGACTAACGGCCTGTTGGCTGGTGTCGGCCGAAGCGTTGCCGCCTTTGCGATAGACTTTCAGGATGCGCTTGCTGGGGCTTTCGATTCCTAAAAACATGGTGCGCACACCGGCGCAGGCCATTTTTTCGGCACTGGAGGGATCTTTGATCAGCATATCCGCTCGCCCCATGACCCAGAAGCTTACGTTGAAATTTCGTGCGATGATCACATCAAACAGACTGTGCAGCTTTTCATTGGAATAGTTAATGATGTCGTCCATAATGCGAATGTCCTGTGCGCCGTATTCGGCCAGCAAGTGTTCGATTTCGTCGGCAACCAATTGCGGGCTGCGCATGCGCCAGCGCCGGCCGGCCAGCACGTGCACGTCGCAGAATCGGCAGCCGTAGGGGCAGCCGCGCGTGGTAATCATGGTCGGCGAAACCTGACCATCAATGCCTTTGTTACGGTAGTACATCACGTCACCGCCGAGGTCGCGCGCCGGATACGGGAGCGCATCCAAATCCCAGATAAATGGCCGCGTGGGATTGTGGACGACCGTCCCCGTTTCTTTCTCCACCCAGGAAATGCCCATTATTTTGGAAGGGTCGAAGTGGCCGTTGGATTCCTGCATCGCTTGCAACAGCTCCACCGCCGTCGCCTCCCCTTCGCTGCGAACCACAAAATCAACGTAGCCGGATTTCAAGGTCTCTTCCGGCGAGCTGGTCGGATGCGGTCCGCCCATCATCACTTTTTTGCCATAGTCTTTCGCCTGTTTGGCAATTTTCATCGCTTTCTTGAATTGCGAGGTGGTGCTGGTGATGCCTACGATTTCAGCATCGGAAAAATCAATTTTTTCCTGGTTATCGGTATCTTCAGATAAGTCCAGCTTCACTTCGTGGCCGGCCTGACGCAATGCGCCGCCAACATATAGCAAACCGAGTGGTGGAACTCTTATGCCTACGGACTCGTAGGTTTTGCCCCGATACGGACTTACCAATAATACCTTCATACTATCCTCTCTCGCATTTTATTAAAACTTAGCAGCAGCAAAGAACTTCACACTTGCTTTTTAGAAAAAAAAGGAAAGATTAAAAAAACCCTATTTACAATAAATTCGCAAGTTCCATACCATTAAAAAATTAAATCATCCATTTCTAATGAACAAACAATCTACTATTTTTTATTGGTTTAGTCAGTTTAGATTCCTGGTTATTCGCTGCCTGCTACCTGCTACCGTGTGAATGTGACACAAAGTTCACACAACCACGTGTGCTCAAAAAGCACGGCTAATTTAGAAGATATTATGCTTTTTCATGAGCCGGTATAGGTGACGGCGGTCGATCCGCAATGCTGCAGCGGCGCGGGTTTTATTGCCGTTTTCGACCTTCAAGGCCAGCAGAATCTGGTTGCGTTCCAGGTCGCGCAGCGGTGTGATGCTCGATGGGTTAACTTGCTGACTATCCTCTTGAGTGGCAAGCGTTGGCAGATCTTTCTTGGTGATAAATCGATGCGAAGAGAGCACCACCGCTCTTTCCAAAATATTGAACAATTCGCGGATGTTGCCGGGCCAATGATAGTGCCAGAGCATTTCCAGCGCCTCTGAAGACAGTTCCTTTTTTTGTCCGGATTTCAGGCGGTAGCGGTTAAGAAAATCGTTCGCGAGCAGCGGAATATCTTCCCGGCGGTCTCGCAGCGGCGGAATTATAATGGTAATTACATTAATTCTGAAAAACAGGTCTTCGCGGAAATTGCCCGATTGCACTTCTTGCTGCAAGTTTTTATTGGTCGCGCTTACCAAACGTACGTTCGCCGATATGTTCTGGGTCGCGCCCACTTTGCGAACCTCCCCTTTGTCCAGCGTACGCAGCAGCTTGGTCTGTAAATGGGGGCTCATCTCGCCGATTTCGTCAATGAACAGCGTCCCTTTGTTGGCCACTTCGAACAGCCCCTTTTTATCTTTGATGGCGCCGGTAAACGCCCCTTTCACGTGGCCAAACAACTCCGTTTCCAGCAAATTCTCTGGAATGGCGGCGCAGTTCACGGTGACAAACGGATGGTGGCGCCGTTTGCTTTGCCCATGCAGCGCCTGTGCCACCAGCTCTTTTCCCGAGCCGCTCTCGCCTTCAATTAGCACCGGTGCGTCGGAGTCCGCGGCTTTGCTGATAAATCTTCTGACGTGTTCAATTTTTTTGCTTTTGCCGATGATTGCGCTCGCTGCACTGCTGTCATTATGTGACCGACCGGGTATCGTTTGTCCAGCGGGTTTGACTACCGAATCGCTTTCTAAAATTTTATTCAAAATCCCTTCCAACTCTTCCAGCTTAAAGGGCTTTTTCAAATAATAGCAGGCGCCAATGCGCATGGCCTCCACCGCGGTTTCGATGGACGGGTAGCCCGTGATAATCACGATCTCCAGTTTGTCATCCAGGCCTTTGAGCTGCTTGAGCAAATCCATGCCGTTGATATCGGGCAAACGCAGATCGATCAACGCCACGTCAAACGCGTGGTTGCGGCAAAGTTCGATAGCGTGGAAGCCGTTGTCGGCCATGGCCACTTTATAATTTTTCCGCACCAGTCGATTCGAAATAATATTACGAAAATTCGAATCGTCGTCGGCGATGAGCAATGTCGGCTTATGTTGCAGCATTCAGGTTAAAATGGCTTTCACTTTTTTGGGGATCTGAATGAAGACGGTAGTGCCCTTTCCCTTCTCGCTTTTCAAACTGATTTTACCTTTGAGGGTCTGCAGGATGCCGTGACAAATGGCCAATCCCAGTCCCGTCCCCTGCCCTTCCGCTTTCGTGGTGAAAAAGGGGTCGAAAATTTTATCCTGATACGCCTTGTCAATCCCCACTCCCGTGTCCGAAATTTTAATTGAAATCGCGTTCTCCTGACTTTGCGTCCGGATGGTGATTTTCCCTTTTTGCGGAATGGCATCGCAGGCGTTTGAAAGAACGTTCATACAAACCTGCCGCAATCCCGTGGGATCGGTGGTGATATTGGGAAATCGTTTTTCAAACCGCATTATCACTTCAATATCTTTGCCTTTCAACCGCGGATTGAGGTTTTCGATACATTCTTTCAAAAGTTCATGAATGTTCACGGTTTCGAGTTGAATTTCCAAACCCTTGGCGTAGCGCAGCATTTTCTCGACGATGTCTTTGCAGTGAAACGCCTCTTTCTGAATAATCTCGATATATTCCATCAGTTGGTTGAAGCCGTCCAACCCATAGCGTTCTTTGGCTAAATCGATGAGTTCCTCGGCGTAAGCGGAAATGGTGGCCAGCGGCAGATTGAGCTCATGGGCCAGCTCAGCAGCCAACTGACTCAGAGAATCATTGGTTGGAAGTTTTGGGTTGGACGTTCCGGTTGCCAGTTCGGTGAGAAGAACTCCCTCCGGATGTACGCCTGGCCTCTCCATACCCCGCACCGCTCCTCTCCGTATGATTGCAAATTAATCAAAATAAACGAACGAAAAAACTTGATGTTCCCATCCATGAATTTGCAAAAGCTTAATAAAAAAAAACTAAATAAGCAAGTATCTTTTTACTTTTCATTAATTTGGCAATTGGAGCTAAAAATAAAAAAGTCCACAAACGTTGCGGACTTTGAGTGAGTGATCGATGAGGAGGTGCGTCGTCAGGGAGTCGAACCCCGAACCTTGGGCTTAAGAGGCCCCTGCTCTGCCAATTGAGCTAACGACGCGCGGGTGAGGGTAGAAGGATTCGAACCTTCGGCCAACGGCTTAAAAGGCCGCTGCTCTACCAGCTGAGCTATACCCTCTTCAGCATAACAAAGAACGAACACACTTTTAAAGCGATGTAAATATAGCAAAATAAAAGGGACGTGTCAATAAAAATATCCGCTTATTTTTCGTCAAGGTAAATGATTTCGGGAGTGTACCACCCATTTTCGGAGATGGTTAACATTCCGACCGCGGGACGAAGCGAGAATCGCGGTTTGCCCGCGGAACCGGGATTGAACACCAGCACCTCGTCCATGCGCTGCAGCTTCGCGTCATGGGAATGACCGCAAATTACCACGTCTAGTTTTTTGCTCGGTAGTTGCGCCACCTCCTGTTGAATGATAGAATTTTTGATGCTGATGAACTGATGAATCAGGCAAATTCCCACCCCATGAATTTCTAACCCTAAAACTTGCGGGTAGCGCGTGCTGAGTGGAAACGTATCGATGTTGCCGTGGATGGCTTTGAGCGGCGCCAGCGCCTCCAGACTGGTGACGATATCGATGGTTCCGATATCGCCCGCGTGTAAAATCAATTCCACGCCCTCGAACAGAGAAAACACCTTTGGGTTGATGTAACCGTGAGTATCTGAAATGATGCCGATTTTCATAGTTGCAATTCAAATTGGTAGTAGTTAAAATATAGCAAGCCGATAAAACTTTCAAGCAAAAGGTGGTGCATGAAAAAACCGGATAATGTAAATGACGAAGAAGACTTTCCCGAGTACTACATTGTAACCGATGTGTTGGACTTGCACGGCTTCTTCCCGGAACAGGTGCCCGAAATAATCGCGGCGTTTATAGAAAATGCGCGCGAGTTGGGGTTGAAGCGGTTAAGGGTTATTCACGGAAAAGGCAAAAGCAAACTCAAATATGTCGTCCGCAAAGAACTGGAACGGAATCTCCATGTGGCGGAATTTGGCGACGCTCCGCCGGAGATCGGCGGCTGGGGCGCAACCATGGTGATTCTAAAATGACCATAATGATGCGGAGCAAAAATGACATTTTATTCTTTCAATCGCTCCAGCGTTGTTTTGAATACATCGAACGCCTCTTGCCCAAATAAACAGATCACCACTTTTTCGAGACTGGTTTTTCCTTTCAAATACTCTATCGTGGTCGAAAGCATGATCTCGGCGCAGCGCGTGATGGGAAATCCGAAAATGCCGGTGCTGATCGCCGGAAATGCGAGGCTTTTGAGATGATTTTTGTCTGCGACTTTCAGACTGTTTAAGGTGGCGTTTTTGAGTTTTTCATCTTCGCTGCCCTCCCCCATTTGCGGCCCGACGGCATGGATGACGTGGCGAGCTTTCAGATTGCCGCCGGTGGTGATCACCGCGCCGCCCACCGGACAGCCGCCAATTTTGTTGCAC
>Ga0247727_10010697_pt1 | contig 16195 bp, 10 predicted proteins | sample WisWelCaveWW1625_FD_202498 | JGI IMG/M metagenome (GOLD analysis project Ga0247727, IMG submission 202498) | Biofilm microbial communities from Wishing Well Cave, Virginia, United States - WW16-25 | ecosystem: Environmental > Aquatic > Deep subsurface > Groundwater > Cave microbial mat | place... | reverse complement strand
GGGGCAATGATCGTCGTGAAGCTCCGCGCCGGCACTGACCACGCACTTGAGCCGCCGATGTTTTTTGCTTTCACGCGCCAGTAATAAATCGTGCTGTTCGCCAGCGGCCCAACCTGTTTCGAAGTGGTGGTGAGGCTCGAATCATCAAAAACCGTCGTCGTGAAGATGGCGCTCGTTGAAACTTGCAAACGATATGTCTCCGCGCCGGTAGCCGCATTCCAACTCAACGTCAAAGTTGTTGGCTGATTCGTTGCGCCATCGGATGGCGAAGCGAGCGTTGGCGCTGATGGCGGGGCAATGATCGTCGTGAAGCTCCGCGCCGGCACTGACCACGCACTTGAGCCGCCGATGTTTTTTGCTTTCACGCGCCAGTAATAAATCGTGCTGTTCGTCAGCGGCCCAACCTGTTTCGAAGTGGCGGTGAGGCTCGAATCATCAAAAACCGTCGTCGTGAAGATGGCGCTCGTTGAAACTTGCAAGCGATATGTCTCCGCGCCGGTAGCCGCATTCCAACTCAACGCCAAAGTTATTGACTGATTCGTTGCGCCGGCGGTTGGTGAAGCGAGCGTCGGCGCGGATGGAGCGGCGATGCTCGTCGTAAAATTCCATACGCTCGACCAGGCGCTCGTTTCCAAAGAGTTCGATGCATTCACGCGCCAATAGTAAAGCGTATTGCCGGCAAGCCCATTCGCCTGATGGGAAGTTCCGCCAATTCCACTTTGATCAACGATCGTTGTCGAAAAGTTTGAATTGGTGGAAATTTGCAAGCGATACGAACTTGCGCCGGCGGCAGCGTTCCAACGCAAAGTCGGATTCGTCGCGATTCCTGTCGCGCCATTGGCAGGCGCAGCAAGCACTGGCGCCGAAACTGTCGCGCCGCCGGTTTCGGTGCGAAGAATGGTTCCGCCAGTTCCCACCACCGCGCCGATATTCGCGTCGACGAGAGAAACGCTATAAAGAGGATTGCCGGTTCCGCTGATCTGTTTCTTCCAGGTTAATCCGCCATCGGTCGTGCGGAGAATGTTGCCGGCATTTCCCACCACGGTTCCGGTATTCGCCTCGCTGAAGCAAACCACCCAAAGATTGGCAGTTGTCCCGCTGGATTGCGCCGCCCAGGTAGTGCCGCCATTGGTTGTGCGAAGAATCACGCCATTTGTTCCCACCGCGACGCCGGTGTTGGCGTCGGTAAAGAAAACCCAAGTGAGATCGCGCGTGGTGCCGCTGGTTTGCTTAGTCCACGTCGCGCCGCCATTAGTGGTGCGCAGAATCGTGCCGCCATAGCCGACCGCGGTTCCGGTGTTGGCATCCGTGAACGCCACCGCCGAAAGCAGAAAAGTCGTTCCGCTCGTTTGGCTATTCCAAGTCGCGCCGCCGTCCGTTGTGCGCAGAATGATTCCCCCTCCCGTCGTCGGATTCAGCAAACTTCCGCCGACAATCGTCCCGATGCTGGCATTGACAAAAGAGATGGCCACAAGACCGCTCGTGGTTCCGCTCGACTGGCGTGTCCAATTTGTTCCGCCATTCGTCGTGCGCAAAATGGTTCCCACCGTTCCCACCGCCACGCCGGAGTTCGCATCGGTGAAGGCAATCGAGATCAGCGTGGTCGTTATCCCGCTTGGCTGAGTTGCCCATGTCGCGCCGCCGTTGTTCGTGCGAAGAATGACGCCCTTGTCGCCGACCGCAGTTCCGGTTGTCGCGTTGGCGAAAAAAACGCCGTTGAGATCTGAGCGCGTCACCGCACTGGTTTGGCTCGTCCAAGTCGCGCCGCTATTGGTGGTGCGGAGAATCTCGCCGCGGCTTCCCACCACCATCCCGAGGTTGGCGTTGATAAAAAAAACGGCGTAAAGCGTGCTCGTTGTCCCACTCGTCAGAGGCGTCCAATTTAAACCGGCGTTGGTGGTGCGGAGAATGACGCCATTATCACCCACCGCAGTTCCGGAATTGACGTCAGTGCAAGAAACGCCGCGCAGCGAATTCGTCGTCCCACTGGTTTGGCTGCTCCATGTTGTTCCGCCATTGGTTGTTCGAAAAATGACGCCGCGATCTCCCACGACGGTTCCGTTGTTGGCATCAACAAACTTCACACCCAACAGACGCTCGGTGGTTCCACTGGTTTGGCTGGTCCAAGTTGCGCCGGCATCGGTGGTGCGGAGAATGGTTCCGAAGAGTCCCACGGCGGCGCCGGTGTTGGCATCAACAAAAGAAACCGCATTGAGCGAATTATTGGTTCCGGCTCGCTGCGAGATCCAAGTCGTTCCACCGTTGATCGTGCGCAAAATAGTTCCGCCCGCGCCAATCACGGTGCCGGTGTTGGCGTCGGTGAAGACAACGGCTTGCAACGTGCTCACCGTTCCGCTGGCTTGGCTGCTCCAAGTTGCCCCGCCGTTCGTCGTCCGCAGAATGGCGCCACCGCTTCCCACCGCCGTGCCGTTATTGGCGTCAACAAAGAAAACGCCGAACAGCGAAGCGGTTGTTCCACTCGCTTGAATGTTCCAAGTTGCGCCGCCGTTGTTGGTGCGGAGAATCGTACCGGCGTCTCCTACCGCAGTTCCGATGTTGTTGTCAATAAAAGACACCGCATTCAACGTGTTCCCGACGGGCAGAGGATTCTGCCAGAACCATCCTTGTTGGGCCAACGTTTCTGCGCCAAACCAAAATACGGTGAGAAATAACACCGTCGTTTTGATTAAACCGAAGTCTCGCGTCATAATACCCTCCCTGGAGATCGCGTTCTTTTAAAATGAGTCATCTCAGTAAAATCAATTTCCTCGTCGCCACAAAATCGTCCGTTTGCAAGCGATAGAAATATACCCCGCTCGCAAGGTTGCTGGCGTTCCACTGCATCTGATGCCTTCCGGCTGGCAGTTGTTTCGCCAACAAAATCGCAACTTCCTCGCCATTTACATTATAAATCTTCAACGTCACCAAGCTCGATCGCGGCAGCGAAAAGCCGATCGTGGTTGACGGGTTGAACGGATTGGGGTAGTTCTGCTCCAGCACGAACTGCTTTGGTGTAGAATCAGATTGGTGTTTTTCCTCCACGGACACCGTAAATGGAGAGGCCTGAAGAATTGTTCCGCCAGCGCCGACCGCCCAAGCCGTTGTTTCATTCACAAAATCAACAGAGTACAACAACACGTTTGTTCCACTGGCTTCCACAACCCAACTGGCGCCGCCATCAAAGGTCTTCAGGATAATTCCATTCTTGCCAACCGCCAAACCAGTTAGTGCATTAATAAAATCGACGGCGTACAAAGTTGCCGTTGTCCCACTCGCTTGATTTCTCCAACTCACTCCTCCATCAGTCGTTTTGAGAATCCTGCCATTATCACCAACAGCCCATCCAGAGTTAAGGTCAGCGAAAAACACGCCACGTAACCATTCCGTCGTTGCAAATCTAATTGAAGTCCATGTTACGCCCCCATTTGTTGTCCTCAAAATTATGGAGCGAGGGTTATCCACGATAACAACAAGGTCCTCCGAAGGCAAATCCCTGCCGGTTATTGAAATCCGTGTGCCGCCTACACCCACCGCCCAACCGCGCTGGTTATCAACAAAATGAACACTTTTCAACAAAATAGCGTCAGTTAGCATACTCGTCCAATTCTGGCCACCATTGGTGGTACGAAGCACTTCACCATTTCCACCATACTTTCCGACCGCTATCCCAGTAGTAGAATTTAGAAAATGAACGTCATCAGAGAAGTGAAAAAGGCCCTCGGTATGCTGAGGTTGCCAAGTTTGACCACCATTCGAAGTTTTAAGAATTTTATTGCGCAGTCCCACAGCCCAACCGGTGTCGGCTTTGACGAAATAAACCGCGTGTAGGTCATGGGGCACTCCCGAAATTTGACGTTGCCAGTTTTTGCCGCTGTCGGTGGTTTTGAGAATTGTTCCTGAATCACCAACAGCCCAGCCAGTAGAAGCATTATTAAAATAGACTGAATTCAAATCTGCCGCAGTCCCGCTGGTTTGCGCCGTCCATTTAAAGAGGCGGCCAGGCTTGACTACCGAAATGAGTTGCGACAGCGTATCATTAGCAACACTTTGATCACCCACCAGCGCTGTCCACGTCGAAAAACGATATGTCGCCTCGGTTGAGGGCCGCCACGTGGTTGCAAAGATTTTCGTCGTGCTTGCTCCGGCGGCTAAAGTGGCGGCAAAATTTTCCGTCACGACCGGCCCATTATCGATCCTATAGCTGATTGGAAAATTGCTCTGCGGTAAAATGCCAAAATTTTTTACGGCCACTTTAACCGTAACCGCATTGCTCGCGAAAATCGGACCGGGCAGGTCGATCGCATTAGCGCCAACATCATTGGAGAATTGCTGCACTTGCAATTTGTAAATCAAACGCGTGTTGCGATCCGCCGCCCACAGATTATCGCCGTCCCACACCAAGCCGGTTTGATTTGTGCCGGGCGCGAGATAATAATCTAAAACGTTGCCGCTGGCGTCCATTTTATAAATCAGCAAAGTCTCGCCATCGGCTAACCAAAGGTTTTGCCCATCCCACGCCAGGCCATAATGAAACGTGCCCGTCGCGGAGAATGAGCTGAGAACGCTGCCGCTCGCATTCAGCTTCCAGAGGGTGGGAACGTCGCTATCGCAAAGCCAAAACCCGCTGCCGTGCCAAGCCAAGCCGGTAGGAAAGTGGCCGGGAGTTGAGAATGAGGAAAGAACGGTTCCGGCGGCGGCGAACTTGTAAATTTTTTCGTTATTCAGATCAGCGTTCCACAGGTTGGCGCCATCCCAGGCTAATCCGGTTGAAGTCGGTCCGGGCGAAGCAAAAGATGAAACCGTGCTTCCCGTCGTGGTCAACTTGTAGATGCGATCATTGGTCGCATCCGAGCAAAAAAGATTCGTCCCGTCAAAGGCCAGACCTCGCGGCGAAGGTCCGGGCGACGAAAAGGATGACACCACCGTTGGCACGTTCACCATGCCTTTTTGCAGCACGACGTCATCGACAAGAGCGCCAATGGGATTATTGCTTGAGCCGTCGGAGGTAAAGGCGAATGCAAACCACACAGCAGACTTCCCGGTGAGATTTTTAAAAGCCCCACTGCCGCTTGGCACGGCCGTCAAAGCTTGCGTAAAAGGAACCCATGCATTGTTTGTTGTTCCCGACAAGCGGATGCCGCTGAAATTGGTGCCGTCTTCCGAAGTGAGAAAAGCGAAAAAATCATAATTCGTTTCCGAATTTAACAAAACCCAAAAACTGAAAGCCGCATAGCTCGCGTCGCTCAAATCAAACGGTCCGTAAATCATGGCCGTGGAAACGGAATTAGGATAATTTCCTCCACATGCGAGCGCACCGCCGCCCGTGCCACCGCCGACGGCCCAAGCGCTGAAAGCCCCGCCATGTGCAGTGCAATTCCTTTTCGCCCAGGTATAATCGCCTGTATTTACCTTCCACAAATCTCTTGGAAAGTCGGCTTCAAAATCTTCCGACATGATCGTCACCAGGCCGCCCATTGGCGCCGCGATTTTCCGGGCTGGAATAGCGCTTACCGCCTTGGCGAGAGTTGGCGGAAGCTGAAGTTGCACCGGCGCTTTGGTAATTTGTGCTTTGATTTTTTCGAGCTCTTCCATCTCACTGCCGGTTTGCGCGGCTAATGAAGTGAGCAACACAAAAACCAAGAAGAGACTCCATCCTGCCAAAAAGGATGATTGCAGTAGCTTATTTGTATGTTTCATAACGTCCTCCTTTTCATAGAATTTTTGACGCTACCTATCGGCCACGTTTAGCGGGCACAGTTTGTCGCGTTGTAAATGAAACATTTGTTGGTTGGGCGCCGCTCTACCTTTACTTCTTCGTTGCGTTCCATGTGGCTCTGGCGTCTTCTGTGCAAGTTGTATAAGGGTATCCACTCCTGAGACTAAATTGCAGATCTCCTGATATGGAACCATTGGAACTGAATGCCCCCGTGATGGTGTATGACGTGGCGAGTGAGCCACCACCTTGATGTGTGTATGAGAATCGATTGCCAGTGATATTTTGGGTTGGGGAACTTTGTATAGAAACTCCTAAACCGCAAACTTGGAAGAGCAAACCCACATTAATTGAAGTGATCATATTATTTGCCACGGTCAAAGAAACCGTTTTCCCTTGCGATGTCGTCCCGATCCAGGTACCATTGTAATTCGTACCGGGAGCGGTCGGGCTCTTGCTGCAACCTGCATTTGCCAAAGCGACGGCAAGTAAAACCAATGCCATCAACCAAGAATTAATCGTGCGTTTCATGTTATTATGCTCCTTTCTCTGCCCCATATCGGCAGATGATGTTAAAAGTGAAAAAATTATTAAGGCAAGCTTGCCCTTCACTTGTAGGTGTAAAAAAGCAGGAAGCCTTTCACAAAATTTTTCTGATTTTTTTATGAAGAATAAAAGACGGGTTGCAGATTGGCAGGAAAAGAAGAAAAGATTCGTTTTGGGAAAGGCCGGGTAGCATGCGATGATCGAACTATCTTTTCCGCACGCTGAAAGGATAGCTGCTTAACTCATCGAAACCGCCGGCGGGATTAAGGCCGCTCAGCTTCAAGATATAATCATCCTCGGCGAGAACCGTCGCCGGCAAAATTAAAAAAATAGCTTTGCCCACATCACTCGGGCGCGCCTTCAACATGCCTTGACTCCAAACCTCATCGCCGCTCACCGTGCGAAGTATCGCACGATAGCTTTTATATTCCGCTTCCGTTTCTAAATCGAGTTGAAGTTGCACTTGGGTGGCGCCAGGCGGAATGACCAATCGCTTCTCGGCTTCCGTGCCGCGCAGGAGACCCGGGGTCAGCACAAAAGATAGCATCACAGGTTGTGCGTGCGAGGATTTGGCCAACTCTTGTTCCAAGGCAGCACGTTGGTTCATTTCACGCTGAAGTTGTTCCTGTAATTGTTGGCTTTGCTCACGTTGGTGGGTGACTTGCTGTTGCAAGGTTAGGCGCTCTCTTTCGATCTGCTCAAGATGCGCACGCAAACCGAAATTTTGCACGAATAGCCACGAACCGGCCAGCAACAGCACGAGCGCGAACGAAAACGCCGGCCGCGGAGAAAGAATAAAGCGCAATAAAGATTGCCAGGAGAAAATCCGTTTGCGCGGCTCTGGTTGTGCCGCCGTCACTGCTTGTTCCTTCGCGATTTCAGCTTCAACCACATCTCGTTTTTCCGCCATAACCTGCCTTAAAGCTCTGGCAAATTCCACTTTCTCACGCCGCGCGGGAGTAATGAGAAAATATTTTTCAAACTTCTCGCGGTCGCTGCCGGAAAGCCGGTTGCGGACGTAGTCGTCGATGAGCGTGTCCTGCGTGGCAAGAAGCCGATCGAAACAATCGTCGTCACTCACATACTGATTTTCGAGCCGAAGCTGCTCTGCTTCGGACAATTCGCCCAGAAGATATTCGATCATTATTTTGTCATTTGGCTGCATCCTCGACGCTCCTAATATACAAGTGACAAATCATCGGCTCTCTTTCAATCTTTCTGGCGAGATTTTAGGCATGGTTTGACACAGGATTTTACCTCGGCGCGAATACGGCAAGCACGAATCTCCAAAGCGTTGCGCGTCGTCTGCAAGCGCTCCGCCAACTCATCCAAACCGCCTTGCTCTTTGGCCTCTTGAAATTCCCCAAAAAATTTGGACTTTTCCGGCGAGAGTTTTTCAAAGCATTGCCTCGTGCATTCGCACCGTTGCCGTTCCCACTCGTTCAGATCGCGCTCATTTTCTTCTTCAAATGGATCGACGACAGGATGAAATTCGATCGGCACACGATCTATATCCTTTGGCGTTTTCTTTTCGTTTCGCCACTTTTCCAGCAAAAGAATCCTCTTCACACCATGGATAAAATCACCGAGACTTTTTCGAATATTCACACCTTGCTGGATTCTTTCCGCAACGCGGCTAATCGTTTCGATGGCGTAGTCTTCCGGATCAGCCAAAAGGTTTTTCTGGTGTTTGAAAAAGACGACCAGGTTGCAGTAAATGAATTCGAGCTTCACTTTGGCGCGATTCTCGTCAGCGTCCAAATGCGCCAGCAACGCTTTGTGCGTTTCTTGTGTTAATTCCATTCCACCCTCAGAATCGTTTTTTATCGCCATTCGCCTTGCAGCACAAACGCCGCCCAATAATACGGCGATTGCCAACGTTTCTCTTTCAACATGTCCACTTGCGCGGCGCGCAGCGCGGCCGCTGCTCGCAGCTTTTCTTTGCCGAGCATTTTCCGATAAAAATGCTTCATCAATTCGGCGGTGGCTTCATCATCAACTTTCCACAAACTCGCCACGACGCGCGGCGCACCGGCATACATAAATCCTCTTGTGAGCCCAATCAGCCCTTCGCCTTTGACCTCTTTGCCAAGAGCAGTTTGGCATGCGCTGAGGACAACCAAATCCACCGGCAAGTTTAAATTATAAATTTCATGAAGCCGCAAAAATCCGTCCTGTGACACGCCTTTTTCATCCACAAGCGAAAGCACAACCCCCGACAACTCCGGATGCATACTATTGAGCAAACCGTGTGTCGCGAAATGCACGATGCGATATTGGCGCAATTCTGCGCTCGTCGCTGTCGCCCGACTGGCGGCAAAATCGAGCGCTTTCATGCTTTCTTGTGCGCGAGCAAAAGCAAAGATGCCTTCCGCCTCCCGCCGGCTGAATGCAAGTCTTGGTATCGTTAGGCCGCCATCGGTGATTCTGACCTCTTCGAGTGCTCTTTCCATTTCCCCGTCTCGAATGCTCCCACTGTGTGATTGCTTTTTCTGCGCACTTGAATTTTTACGAGCGCCGTTTTGGCCTTGTTTGACCCGTGGATCAGTGTCAGAAAAAACCGGATCGGCTAACACAGCGACCATCTTTGTTGGTTGTTTTTGTTCGGCCAATTCGCGACGTAAGACTGCCAGCACCGAGGCCGATGGTAAACTCACAATTTCGTGATCAACGACCAAAGGACGGTAACCGGTTATCTGGGGCGCTGGTAATGCGCCGAACGGAATGTACTGTAACGCGCCTTCTGTTACCACCAATAATCGTTTTGTCTCCAACTGCGCAGCGATGGGCGCGAGTAGTATTTGACTCAAAGTGGCGGCGGCCTTTTGAGACTCGGAATCAGTCTGTGTTATACGCGCCAGCCTTTGTTTCGAGGTTTCGTTGGCGAGACGCTGATTGCGCGCGGTCAATAGATCATAAACATGCCGCGCTAACGAATCGATTTCGGCGCGTTTCGGCAACACAAAACTGTTGATAGTCGTTCGTGTCACTGCCCAGAGAAAACTGCGCTGCTCGCCCGACGCATATTCCAGAAGCAGGGTCTCATCATCCAGCACTTGCTGTTGAATTTCCGGCAAGGTAAGTGGTTGCGGCTGCGTCAGCGCGGCATAGCTCGGACTATTGGCGCGGATTTGCACTTGTACTTCTTGATATTGTGTCAAGAGCGAAGCGGTCTCTTTTTCTACTGATACCGTCTGTTCCGCCGTAGATTTGCCGCTCAACAGTTTGATGCGGTATTGCTCTTTGGCATTGAGCTGCTGCTGCAACAGACGCTCTCGCGCCACCAGTGATGAATCGACGCCTTGGCGAATATCGATGCGGGCTTCGGTCAAGGTCTCCAATATACTTCGAGCCCGACCGCGCTCGCTGGCTTGTAATGCTGCCGCCTCGTACCCTTCGAATGGGTAAAGTTCATGGAAACGCATTAACAGAGCAATGTAGAATTCATACATTTTTTGCACCGAAGCAAAATACGAAGTGCGTAAATCCTGACTGGCGACCTTGGTGCGCAAGAGTTCAACAATAGCAAGCGCGGCCTCAATATGATTGCGTGCGGCATTGAGATTATCACCATCTTGCTCGGCGCGCGCCAAGCCGAAAAGCGTATTCGCTTCGCCGCTTGGATCTCCTACGGCGCGCCTAAGGGGAAGTGCCTGTTCATAGTATTCCACTGCCTTCCGTGTATCGCCTAACGCATTATAGATATAACCAATATTAGTAAGAGTAGCTGCTTCCCCTCGGCGATCACCAACGGTACGCCTCAGTGGAAGTGCCTGTAAGAAATAGTCCAAGGCTTTTGGAGACTCGCCCGATGAACTGTAGATCAGAGCAATGTCATCGAGGACATGGGCTTCACCGTAGCGATCGCCAACAGCTCGCTTAAGTTGGAGCGCTTGCTCGCAATTGTCCAGCGCCTTTTGATATTCACCCAAAGCCCTGTAAACCGAGCCGATGTTGGTGAGCGTAGCAGCTTCCCCTTGACGATCTTCCGCAGCTCGATAGAGCGCTAGCGCTTGACCAAAGTAGTCAAGTGCTTTTTGCTTTTCACCCAAATCGTCATAGAACGAGCCAATATTGTTGAGTGTAGCAGCCTCTCCTCGGCGGTCACCAACAACTCGCCTCAGAGAGAGCGCTTGGTTATAGTAATCAAATGCCTTTTGCCTCTCACCCAATCCGTCATAAACCCCGGCTATGTTGTGAAGCGTACTGGCTTCTCCACGACGGTTGCCTGTTGCTCGTCTAAGTGGCAGCGCCTGTTCGTAGTACGTGAGCGCCTTTTGCAGCTCGCCGAGATCGTGGTATGCCAAACCAATATTATTGAGCGTGATGGCTTCTCTTTGACGATCTCCAGCAGCGCGATAGATCGGAAGCGCTTGGGCGTAGTATTCGAGTGCCTTCTTTTTTTCGCCCAAATCATCGTGAGCCAAACCGATGTTATTGAGTGTGGTAGCTTCCCCTCGGCGGTCGCCAATAGCGCGATAGAGTGAAAGCGCCCGATCATAATGATCGAAAGCTTCTTGCTTTTTGCCCAAATCACTATAGACGGTACCGATATTGATCAGCGTGTTCGCTTCGCCTCGACGGTTACCAACAGCGCGCCTGAGGGTCAGCGCCCGGCCATAATAATCCAATGCCTTTTGCTTTTCATCGATCGAATCGTATGCTCCGCCAAGGGTGTTCAGTATGTCAGCTTCCCCGGAACTGTCACCGGTGGCTTGCATGAGAGGAAGAGCATTATTGAGATACTCAAGCGCCTTCTTGACATTGCCCATGTTGAGGTGAATCACGGCGATGCTATTTAGTGTTTCGGCTTCTTCCAGATTAGTTCCAATAGCGCGTTTAAGCGGGAGTGCTTGCATGAGGTGATCGAGTGCCTTTTGATTCTCACCCAACATATAATAGACCTCACCGATGTTGGTTAGCATTTTAGCCATCTCAGCGCTATCACCAAGCGCGTACCAAAGTTGGAGCGCATCTTTGAACCTCTCAACCGCCCTTTGCCGAAATTCTGCCGTACCTTGCTTGCGTAATCTCGCTCCTTCAGCAAAAGCGTTTTCTGCAGCAATACGACTCTTATCTTGTGATATGGCTTCGCGCAATTCTTGAATCCTCACTTCGTAGTGTCCCGTCGCTACATCCTTTTGGGGGGAATGAACTTCCAATCGATAAATCCCCAATGCCACAGCTATCTGTTTTATCGACTCCGGCCCCTTCTTTCCGTTCGGACTGTCGACTTCAATAATTTGCTTCCGCTCCGGCCCAAAGAGTTTCACTACCACATCAATGCCGCGTTGATCGACAATCACATGCAGGTACTGCCCTGCGGCAAGGGTGATTTGATAGGTGTGAACCTCGCCTCCCTTCAACTCACGTTCGATAGGTTTTCCGAGCTCGAGCGTGCGAATCTCTTGCAGCTCCTTGCTGGTGTCAGCGCGTTCTTGCGCCACCGATATACCACCAAAGCAGGCCAAAAGCGCCATGCTGGCAACAAGAGCAAGGCTACAATGAATAACCCTTTGCAACGGGCCGTGCCGCTTTGAATCCGGTTTGGTGTGTGCAGCCATGATCATTCCTCCTCACTTGGAATTATAACTCTGACGAAACCAACCCAAACACAAATTGTGGTTTGGCGAATTTTCCAACGTTTATTAAATTTGTCGCTGTTTCTTGCTTGATCTGGAGCAAAAACACAAAAGCTCCTGCCCAATTGCTTTTCCGCTTCATTCAATCACGGTGCAGCCTTTCAATCGCGTCAATCATGATCGGTTCAACGGGTTTGCTCCAATAACTGCCAATCACCATCGCCAACATACTCGCCGGCAGCGCCAAAAGAATCGCCGGCAGCGGCGGGGCCCAGTGTGAAAAATGGAAAAAAAGATAAAAGGCAAAACCGACCGTCATGCTTGCAATTCCGCCGGCGAGATTTGCTTTTTTCCACCACAAGCCGGCAATCACCGGAACAAACAGTGAAGCCGTGAGCAAACCAATCGCCGCGGAGTAGAATTGCGTGATTAACGGCGGCGGCGAATAAGCGAAATACATCGCAATCAAGCCGATGATCCACGCGACGGCAATGTTGAGATAATTTTCTGACTTTTGCGAGAAACTTTTTCGGATAAAGCTTCCAAACAAGTCATGCGTAATCGCCGAGCTGCATGCGAGCAATAACGCATCAGTGGTGGACATGACTGCCGCAAGCACAGCGGCAACCGCAAGGCCACGCACGAATGGGGGAAACTCGTTTTGCATCACTTGCAAGAAAATTGTGTCCGCGTCTTTCAAATCGGGGTAATGAATTTTGCCCATCGGCACAATCGTGAAAACCGATGCGAGAATCATCAGGCTGTACAAAATCATCGCGAAGTTGAGCGAGACACGCGCGCCGTGCGCGTCTTTGGCGGTGAAGACGCGCATGACGATGTGCGGAATCACCGGAATTGCCGCGGCCCAAATCACAAAGGAGCCGAGATAACTTGCGAGCGGTTGGTGCGCGACTTGGCCAAGCTCCGGCGCTTGTGTCGCGGTCATGGCCATAATCGCCATCGGCGACCCTTCCCGAAACATGACGATCAACGCCGTGCCGATGACGACAACCAGCATCAGCGCGCCTTGCATTACATCCGTCCACGTGATCGCCATCGCGTTCATCATCGTGCCGATGCGTCTGCCGGCCACCCAATATTCATCGCGTGAGGCCAGCACTTTTCGCGACGCGAGCACGCCGATGCCAATGCACGAGAGCATGTAGGCGATGACGAGAATATATTCGATGGTCATCGTTCTTCTCTTTTATTGGAGTGCCAAACTTAAGTTTGTCACTCCATTTTTACGTGTAGGCAATGACGAGGATATATTCGAGTGTCATCGTTCTTCTCTTTTACTGACAAACTTAAGTTTGTCACTCCAGTTTTACGTGTAGGCAATGACGAGGATATATTCGAGTGTCATCGTTCTTCTCTTTTACTGACAAACTTAAGTTTGTCACTCCAGTTTTACTTTTTCAGCGCCCTACTTTGCCGAATCAACCGAATCAGCGCAATTGCCGGCGAGAGAATCATCAGCGCGGCCATCATCCAGCCGAACAGCGCCATGCCGGAAATTTGAATTTCCTGCATCCACGGTAAAAATGAAATGACGGAAAAAATAATAATGGTGAGCAAAAACCAGCGATCACCGCTGGGCATGGAGAAAAAATTGGCATGTTCCTTCCTTGGTGTCAGTAACCAGTAATTGACAGTAACAAAAGTAATCAGTATTTAGACACCGATTTCAACCTTGACGACGCGATGCAGTAGACATTCATGACAATAAAAGCTCCCTTGAATCATATCGGCAACAATATGAACATGGCCGGCTGCATCTCGACGCAATTCGTGTATTTCGTTGGCCCGTTGATCGTCGCCCTGTGAATCATAAGGGCGATTCAAATCATCGAGAAATTCAGGAGAGAATTTGAGGCGAACGTCTTTTAAACCCAAGCATTCCAGAGTGTAAAGATCAGGTTCCGGCGCGGGGTTGTTGGCGTCATAGGCTTCGAAAGTTAAAGTCAAAGTGCGATGCGCAGCGTCTCGACTAAAACCGACGATCATGCAATCGTTGAAAACAAGGTCTTTCAGTTTCATGGCTTTGGTCTCTGAAAATTGGGAGTTGGATAATCAATATTTACTGGCAGATGTCCAAGAGAACCGCGTGTGCCAAAATTTCCAGATGCTGGATCATAATATTCCAACTCGCCTGTGGCTAAATTAAGTTCGCGACAGCTAAAACGTTCTTGAAATGAACCGACGTGCAAACCGGCGCGTGCCACCGGTCGTTTTATTTTAAGCCGCCAACGGCCAACTGAGTCAATCCAAGTTTCCGGCGCTGGAAATCCGTCGCCGGTATTGGGAAGCAAGGTGAAACCTTGTGACATCGCCCAGTTTCGCAGCTCGGAAGCTTTGGGTGGATTACCGAATATCATCGCCTTTACAAATTTATTTGATCACTACCCGAAAAGCAAGTGATTTCTGAGAACAAATACGGCTTGACAATCTCGTAAATTTTTCTATCTTCTTTTATGAAGGTGCTCTGCAATAACGCAGGAGCGAATAGGGCGCTGCGATGCGTCCGCCTACGGTGAAGTATGAAGCCGTTGAAAATTTTGACGCCCGTGTGGATATCCATACGGGCGTTTTTATTATGGAAATTTCTTAAAAAAGACACCAACCAGTCGGGCCGACTGGGCTACGTTAAAACCCATAATTCACCATCCCACTCAATCGTTGATTCACCGCCAATCGTTTCCACGTTTCCTCGCCCATTTTTTTCACATACGCGGCGCGATCCGGCAGGCCGTAAATCCACTCGTCAAGATAAGCTTGCATGCTTTTTTCGTCTTTGGAAATTGCGTCCCATTTCAGGTAAAAATCATTATCGCGGTCGTAATAGCCTTGCGCAAAACTCGGGTGCGCGCCGTGCGGCTCCACGACAACGGCGTTGACAATCAGGCCGGGAATGACGGTGCGATTCGGATCGGCGCGGACGACTTGCTCGTCAATCAATTCTTCGACGACGACGATGACGCGTTTCGCCGCAAAGGCCGCTTCTTTTTGCACGCCAAGCAAGCCCCAGATTTGCGCGTTGCCGTTGGCATCGGCGCGCTGCGCATGCACGATCGTGACATCCGGGTGCAGCGCCGGAACCGCATTCAATTCTTCGCCGGTAAACGGACACGTCACGGTGCGAATATTTGAATTCACTTTCGGCAAATCACTGCCGCGATACGAGCGCAAAGGCATGAACGGCAACTTCGCCGCGCCCGCATAAATGCGCATCGCCATGCCAAAATGCGAATACTCGTCGATTTCAATCGGATGCGGCTTGTTCTGCTCGACGGCGCGACGCAACGCATGCAACGGCCCGACGCCGGGATTGCCCGCCCACGAGAAAACCAATTTGCGCACGCATCCGGCGGCGAGCATTTGATCATAAACCAAATCCGGCGTCAAGCGGCAAACCGTCAAATTTTTTTTGCGCTGGCGAATAATTTCATGTCCCGCCGCAAAGCAAATCAGATGCGTGAAGCCTTCGATCATCACGGTGTCGCCGTCATGCACGAATTGGCGGACGGCGTCGGACATGGACATCACTTTGGAACTTTTTGCACTCATGAAATCTTCCTTTGGATTATTGGATTGATGGATTGTTGGAGTTTTGGAGTGCTGGATTATTGGAGTTTTGGATTGTTGGGCTCCATTGCTCCATCAATCCATTAATCCAGCCATCCATCAATCCATTGATCCACCAATCCATCAATCCATTTTTATTTAAACACCGTGCGACTCTGCTCGCGCATGAACTGCTGCACGTAATACGGGCCGCACGCGCCTTTGCCGGTGCTGCCGCTCCCTTTCCAGCCGCAGAAGGAATTGACGCCGGGCCACGCGCCGGTGGTCGCGCCGGTGCGGCGATTCGCGTAAGTCACGCCGGCTTCGATGTGCGTGAAGAAGTGATCCAGCTCCTTTTTATTCTTCGTGTAAATTCCGGCGGTCAGGCCATATTCGGCCTTATTGGAAAGCTTAATCGCTTCCTCCAGCGAATCAACCGTTGCCACCGCGAGAACCGGCAAAAAGAGTTCTTCGTAGAACAAACGATGATGGCGCGGCAAACCGTCGATGATCGTCGGCGTCACAAAAAAACCGTGGGCAAAACCCTCGCCGGTGAGTTGTTCGCCGCCGGCGACAATCGTGCCGTTGCCGTCTTTGGCTTCACTGACCGCCGCGGCAAATTTATCATACGCGCCGTGATTGATGACGGGACCGAGATAAACGTCGCGTTGGCTCGGATCGCCGATCTTGATTTTCGCGGTCTTTTCCAGCAACAATTGCATAAATTTATTTTTGACTTTCTTGTGCACATAAACGCGCGAACAGGCGCTGCACTTCTGGCCTTGCAAAC
>Ga0247727_10010696_pt1 | contig 16198 bp, 12 predicted proteins | sample WisWelCaveWW1625_FD_202498 | JGI IMG/M metagenome (GOLD analysis project Ga0247727, IMG submission 202498) | Biofilm microbial communities from Wishing Well Cave, Virginia, United States - WW16-25 | ecosystem: Environmental > Aquatic > Deep subsurface > Groundwater > Cave microbial mat | place... | reverse complement strand
ATTGCGTGTGCGCCAAAAAATCTGAATTTGTCAGTGAAGCTTGCACACGCATTCAATGTTGACGGGCTCTTTCATGCATCCTGAACACTCCACACGCATTTTTGAGGTTTGAACGGATTCTCGGACACGATTGCCGTGTTGTCCCTGAACGGCGGCAGCGTGGATTCCGGCGGCGGCACTTTGACCATTGGAGGCAACGTCGCGAGTTTCGCCAACGCGACGACGGCCAGCATCAGCGGCAACCTGAATCTGGGCGGCGCCACGCGCACGTTCGATGTCGCGGACGGCGGCGCGGCGACCGATCTGCTCGTCGGGGCGAACGTCTCCAATGGCGGCTTGATCAAGGAAGGTGCCGGCACGCTGGCCCTCACAGCATCGGGCGGTTTGGGAATTCCTGTGACCCTCAACACCGGCACGCTGGTGTACAATTTCATTCAAAGCGGCGGCTCGCTGACTCAGAACGGCGGCACGATCGGCGGCGCCCTCACCAATCAAGGGACGTTCACTTACAACGGCGGCACCTTCAGTGGCCAACTCGTCAACCAGGGTTCGGCCATCTTCAACGCCACCTTCACCGCCGGCAACGGCCTGGTGAATTTCGTCACCCTGTCCGTCGGCGCGTCGGCCACGCTGACGCTCAACGGCACCGGATTGAACAATCAGGGAACCTGCTCACTGGCCGGCGGTACGCTCACCGGCAACGGGCCTCTGGTGAACAACAGTTCGTTCAGCGGCTACGGCACGATTGCGGGCTCCGGCGGGTTCATCAACAACGCGCTCTGGACGGTGAGCGGTGGGAATCTGAATCTCGACAACACGGGTGTGAACGCGAACAACGGCAACCTTGACCTGGCCCCCGGTCTGCAACTGCGGCTCAACGGCGGTCCGCTCAACAATGCCGGGAGCATCACCCTCAACAACGGCTCGATTTCCGGCTCAGCCATGCTCAACAACATCTCGGGCGGCACCATCATCGGGCGCGGCGCCATCACCTGTCCCTTCAACAACAACGGCGGCATCGTCTATGTGGACACCGGCACGCTCAACATATCGCAAAGCTTCTCCAACAGCGGCTTGATGCTGCTCGACGGGGTCAGTGCCGGCTTCACGGGCGGTCTGATGAACAATTCCGGCTCGCTGGAGGGCCTGGGCAACGTCGGCAACGCGATCGCCAACGACGGCATCATCGAGCCGCTGGGCGGCCAGCTCACTTTGACCGGCGCGGTCACCAACAACGCCGCCGGCCTCATCACCGCCGCGACCGGGAATCGGGTCCTCGCCACCGCCGGCGTATCGGCCAACGCGGGCGTCATCTTTCTGACCGGCGGCACGTTCGACAACAACAACAAACCGCTCAACAACACCGGCCAGCTCTCCGGCTACGGCACGTTTCGCTCCGGCGGTCTGGCCAACAACGGCAGCATGATGCTCGTCGGCGACTTCTCGACGGTCAACGGCAACGTGACCAACGCGGTCGGCAAACAAATCACGGTCGCCTACGATCCGGCCATCTTTACCGGCACCGTCGTCAACAATGGCACCTTCAAGAGCACCAGCACTACGGTTCATTTCACCGGCACCTACATTGAGAACGGCGTTTTCAATAGCGACCCGGCCACGAACAATTTCAACTCCCTCATCATCGGCACGGCTGGCTATTTCCTGGGCGGTGACGGCGATGTGTTTTCCGTGAGCGGCAATTTCCAAAATGGCAGCCTGCAAAACACCGCGTGGAACACGGGCGAGGCGGAGTTCGTTTTCCGCGGCGCTCCGGCGCACACGCTCCACCTGGCCGGCGCGGATGCGGGCACGAATTACGGCGGCTTCACGACGAACTTCGCGTGGAAAACCTTCCGTCTCGCCGTGGGCGAATCGCTCACCTTGCAGGACGGCAACGGCACGGGCGGCGGCGCGCTCTACACCAGGCGCCTGATCCTCGAAGGCGGTTTGCCGCAGATTTCCAGCATCACCGGGAATGGCTTCAAGATTTACTACGATCCGACGGCGGGCGGGAACGCGTACCTCGCCGGCGGCGCGTATGCGCTGGCTGGTGGCGGCGCGATTGTGCCGGTGACGTTGCCGCCGATCCAGATCCTTTCCATCGCGCTGACAAGTTCGAACGCGAACCTGGATTGCTCGGGTGTGCCGAACGCGGCGCATTCAGTGCAGGCTTCGACCAACCTGATCAACTGGGCGACGATCGGCAGCGCCAACGCGAACGGGAGCGGCAGCTTCACGTTCGCGGACACGAACGCGCCCACCTTCCCGCGGCGTTTCTACCGGCTGTCAGTGCCGTAATCGCGGCCTCGGCGCGTTGGGCGGGCGCGCTGATCCGAAACGCGCCGACACGGTGTTCGGCGCTCCAAAGAATTTCGTTTCCATCCGCGCGCCAGCCCGCAGAATGGCCGTCGCGTCACGATATGAACTTGGATGAAACCCAACGACAGAAGGTTGCCGAATGGATTGCGGACGGACTCAAGCTTTCGGAGATCCAGAGCCGCCTTGCCTCGGAACTGGGCGTGCGCCTGACCTACATGGAGGTGCGTCTGCTGGTGGATGATTTGAAGCTCACGCCCAAGGACGTTGACCCGCCGCGCCCGCCGCCGCAACTCGGCGCGCCCGCGCCGTCGCCGTCAACGAAACCCGATGCGGCAAACGCAACTCAGCCGCCACCGGAACCGACCGCGGCCGGCGGCGTGAGCATGAGCGTGGATCAGATCGCGCGGCCTGGGGCGCTGGTCAGCGGCAAGGTCACCTTCAGCGACCGGCAGCAGGCGGATTGGTATCTCGACCAGATGGGGCGGCTGGGCATCGTCCCCAAGCAGCAAGGCTACAAGCCGCCCCAGGCCGACGTGCAGGAATTTCAACTCACTTTGCAGGATGAACTCGCGAAGCTTGGTTTTTGAGATACGGCCCGGCGGTCCCCCGTCCGCGCACGTCGCTGTTCCGCAGGCGGAAGCCGCGCCACGCGGGAGCATGGTTTCCGCGCCAGCCGCTTCGCTTAATGCGGTTGGCCTGACGAAAGGATCGCATATGCAACCGAAACACCGAACCAGGAAGGTCGTTGCCTTCACCCTGATCGAACTGCTGGTGGTCATTGCGATCATCGCGATCCTTGCCGCGATGCTGCTGCCGGCGCTGTCGCGCGCCAAACTCAAGGCGCAGGGGGTCTATTGCATGAACAATCACCGCCAGTTGTTGCTCGCCTGGAAGATGTACGTCGAGGACAGCCGCGAAGTGCTGCCCCATGTCAAACACGGTCCCTACGAATGGGTTGGCGGCTGGCTCGATTACAGCGGCAACCGGGACAACTGGGACGTGGAATACAATATCAAGACCAGCATCCTCTGGCCTTATTGCGGGAAGAACGCGGACCTCTTCAAGTGCCCCGCCGACAAGAGCGCCGTGAACGTCCGGGGAACGATTTACCCGCGCGTGCGCACCATGTCCATGCTCAACTGGGTGGGCGGTCGCGGCGAAAACCGGCCCATGAACTGGTCGAACACCAGCACCGGCTCGGCCCGCGGCGAATACCGCATCTATCGTCGCTCGACGGATTTTGTTGACCCCGGCCCGGCGCGGACGTTCGTGTTTCTGGACGAGCGGGAGGACAGCATCAACGACGGCATGTTCGTGGTGGACATGCTGACCTATCCGACGACGACGGAGTCCATCGTGGATTATCCGGCCAGCTATCACGGCGGCGCAGGCGGTTTCTCGTTCACCGACGGGCATTCCGAGTTGAGGAAGTGGTCCACGCAGAAAATCCTCGAGGCGCCGCTCAAGGGTGTCGTCCGGCCTTATCCCACGCCGCTGGGCGGTCAACTCAACAGGGACGTGCAGTGGATGCAGGAGCGGGCGACACGACGCATCTGATGCGGCACTGATTCCCACGCCCAGCCGACTGGGCAAGTGGCGTTCAACGCCGCCGCAACGACCGTTCCATCAGGTCCGTGGCCCAGGCATCCGCTCAATGCCTGGCTTCCTTGAGCTTCTTCTGGAACTTCTCGACCTTCGGGCGGATGATCGCCTGGCAGTAGCCTTCGTTGGGGTTGTTCTGGAAATAGTCCTGGTGGTAGCCCTCGCCGGCGTAAAATTTCTTGAGCGGCACGATCTCTGTCACGATGGGGCTGCGAAAATTCTTCTGCGCGGCCGACTTCGATTTCTCCGCCGCGAGTTTTTGCGTCTCGCTGTGGTAAAGAATTATCGAACGATACTGCGGGCCGCGGTCGTTGCCCTGCCGGTTGAGCGTGGTCGGATCGTGCGCCTCCCAAAAGGTTTCGAGCAGTTTCTCGTACGAGACGGCCTGCGGATCGAACTCAATCTGGATGACCTCGGCGTGCCCGGTGTCGCCGCCGCAAACCTGCTTGTAGGTGGGGTTCGCGACGTGGCCGCCGGCGTAACCACTGGTGACGGCCTTGACGCCCGGGAGCATCTGGAAAACGGCTTCGGTACACCAGAAGCAGCCGCCGCCGAGCGTGGCCAGTTCGGTCTTGTTCGTTGGATTCGGGGTCATGGGTTTTGTGGATTCTCCCGCGCGCGCGGTCAACGTGCCGAGCGCCAGCACCAGTGGCAGGATTCGTTTCATTGTTTCAGTTCGTCACCGACACGTCGCCCCGCCGGGCGGGTTCATTACACACCAGCTTCAATCCATTTCTGGTTTCAATCAGGCCCCCGCTGGTCCAGGTGTTCGCCGGGCGGGATGTCGGCATATAGTTCTAGGTGCTCCGGAAGCAAAGGGCTGGCGACGACGTGCTCCTCACCCAGCCATTTGCCGAGATCAATCAACCGGCAGCGCCGCGAACAAAAAGGACCGTAGAGGCCGGCAAACCAATCCCCGCGCCCCCGGCAAGTCGGAGACCTGACCTCCCAGCGACCGGCGCACGACCGCTCCCTCCCGAGTCAGCGGCGGATTTCCGCCCCGATGGCCTTGAGGTCGCCGGCCACCTTCACCGCCGCGTCCCGCTTCGTGCCACCCACCTGCATGATCGCCTGCACGTCGGCGACTGTGGCGTCGTATTTCTCCGCCGTGACGCCGCGGCAGTTCATCATAAACTCGAGGTCCTGCGCGAGCCGCGCCTGCTCGGGCGCCCCAACTTGCTTTTCGGCCAGCGCGGCGGTGAGCGTCTCCACAAACTTTGTGACCGTGGGCAGCGAGGGTTTTTTCGTCCCGCGAATGGAGAAGGCCAGGTCCTTGACGAGTTGCTGCTTTTGTTCCGGCGTGACGGGCTCGCCCGCCTTGATCCCGGCAATGTCCTCCTGAAGTCTGGCGATGTTTTGTTTGGGGTCGGACGGAGGTTGCGCGACAACGGCGGGTTGGGTGGGCGGCGGGACGGGTTGCGGGTACTTGCTGAACTGGCCCGGCGGCGGCGGCTGCGCCGGCGGTGGCACACCCTGGCGGACATTGTTCTGGTTGGAGAGTTCCTTGGCGCGCTGCTTGACGCGGTCCGCCTGGGGCGGCGGCGTTGCCGGTCAGCAGGCCGAGGACGGCGAGCAGGGCGACCAGGGTTTTCATGGTTCGAGTCTGATGTGGGTGGCGGGCAACGGGTGATCCAACTCAACGGCCCGCGGCCAGCGGGCCCTTTTGCGCGAGGAGCGAGACGTAATCCGCCAGGATGCGTTTGGTTTCCTCCAGTGTCGCATCCACGTCCGGCGGTTTCTCGTCGTCATCGCTGCCGTCGGAATTCAAAGCAGTCTCGGCGGGGCGCGCGATGACGGACGCGGAGTTGGTGGTGATGGCGGCAACGGTTCCGGACGCGCCGCGGACCTGGGCGGCCGAGGCGTTGGTTTTCGCCACGGGCGTCAAGCCGGGATCATCCACCTGAGCGAGGGTCAACTCATAAATCTTCTGGTCGGTTTCCTTCCGGGCGAGTCGTTCCTTCCGGCGCGTCTCCTGGCGGGCGTCGAGCTCCTCCTTCTCACGGAGGCGCTCCCGTTCGTTCAAGGACACGGTCTTGTCCGCCTGGTTCTTGCGGTAGTGCGCGATGTCTTCGCGGATGTAGTTGAACTCGGGATCGGCGGCGACGCGGTCGTTGGAGCGCCGCAGCAACTCCGGCAGCCACGGTTCGACCTGGCCCAGCTTCTCGAACTTCGCGCTGCGGATCGGGTCCCATTCGAGCGGGTATTCCAACGCCGCTTCGCCGATGTCCTTGTAATGATTCCAGACGGAGGGGAGCACGATATCGGGCAGGACGCCTTTTTTCTGCGTCGAAGCTCCGCTGGGGCGGAAGAACATGCGGATCGTCAATTTCAACGTGCCCGGGTCGTGAACGGCGTTGCGGACATAAGGCCGGAGCTGGTTGACGTTCTGGACCGTTCCTTTGCCGTGCGTGGACAGGTCGCCCACGATCAGCGCGCGGCCATAATCCTGCAACGCACCGGCGAGGATTTCAGAAGCGGACGCACTGAAGCGGCTCGTCAGCACGATCAGCGGGCCGTCGTAGAGCACGCTGTCGTCCGTGTCCTTATCCACGAGGATGCCACCGTCGTGTCCGCGCACCTGTACCACCGGGCCTTCCTTGATGAACAGGCCGGTGAGCTTGATGCATTCCTCCAGCGAACCGCCGCCGTTGCGCCGCAAGTCGAGCACGATTCCCTGGACGCCTTCCTTTTTCAGTTTCTTTACCAGTTGCGCCACGTCGCTTGAGGCGTAACGCAATTCGCTTCCATCGGCGCTGCCCGTCAGGTCCATGGGCGCATAGAACGAGGGGAGATCAATGACGCCCACGCGCAACGGCGTGCCGTTCTCGCCCGGCAGATCGAACACCTTGGATTTGGCCCATTGCTCCCGCAGGTTGATTTTGTCCCGGATGAGCGTCACGACTTCGCGGTCGGAGGAATCCTCCCCGCGGATGACGGTGAGACGCACTTCCGTTCCTTTCGGCCCGCGGATCATCTGCACGGCCTTGTTCAACGCCATGTCCACGACATCCACGGGCTGGGCATTGCTTTGCGCGACGGCCACGATGCGGTCCTTCTCGTGAATCCGGCCGGACTTGGCGGCCGGGCCACCGGGCACCAGCTTGCTGATGGTGCAGTAACCCTCCTCGGACCTCAATTCCGCGCCGATGCCAAAGAGCGAGAGGTTCATGCCGATGGAAAAATTCTCGGCCTGGCTGAGGTTGAAATAATCCGAATGTGGGTCGTAAGCGTGCGCCAGCGCCGTCAGATACACCTGCATCACGTCGTCGTGGTCCCACTCGCGCAACATGCGGAGGTTGCGATGCGCGCGGGCCGTGAGCAGTTCGACGATCTCTTCGTGATCGGATTTCTTCGGGGACTTCGTCGTCGCGGCCTCCGCGGGCGGGGCCGTCGGCGACGGCGCTTTGCTGGCGGGTGCGGGCGACCCGGACTTGGTGGCGAAGTCAAACTTCGCCTTTTCCTTTTTCTTCTTCGCCTCGATGCGGCCGAGTCTTTCCTGCAAATAATCGTATCGCAGCCGCTGCCGCCAGAACTGCCTGGCTTCCGCCAAATCTTCGGGATACGCCGCCTCGCGACGGTCGGTGGCCATCCGCTCGTCGGTGTCGAACTCGAATTTCCCGGCTTTCAGCAGTTCATCGGTGTAGGCGACGCGCTGCTCCAGCCGTTCAAGGTAGCGCTTGAAAATCTCGTAAGCCGGCGAGGTGTCGGCGTTCTCTTTGCGGGAGAGCGTGAGGTCGTCCAGGTTGGTGCGGTAATGGTCGAACCCCGCGAGGTCCGCGGCGGTGAAATGGACGTGTTGCGGGTCGAACGCATCGAGATACCGCTCGAAGAACCGCTCCGAATACTCGTCGTCCAGCGGGTGCTGTCGGTAGTGATAGCGTTCGAGGAGCCGCGCGGCGACAAACGCAATGCGGCCGTCGCTCGCCTGCGCCGCGAGCAGTTGGGGTGGCGGCGCGTCCGGCTTGCGTTCGGTCACCAGCGCTTGCTCAGGTTCCTCGGCCCGCAGCCAGGCGGCTCCTGCGAGCGACCCCGCCAGCAGGGCAAGGGCGAGATTCAATTTTCGCAACATCATATCTTGTCGCCGTCGAGCGGCTCAGGTTTGACCGAACATAGCAGGAAGTGTTCACGGTTGAAAGCAGTCATTTTTGGCTGCCAGGCGCTCGCGGGGCGTCCAGCCACCAGCCCGGCAGACCCATCAAAAACAAGTTGAATTCAGCCGGCAGATTCCCAATATTCCATTCCCATGAACACGATGAAGTCAAAAACGACCGCAATCCTGGCCTTGACGGCCCTCACCGCCGCCGTGGGCCTGGCTGGCGAACCGGCCAGTTCTTTCAAGGACGACAAGGAAAAGGCCAGCTACGCCGTCGGGTTGAACATGGGCGGCACTTGGAAACGGCAGGACATCGAACTGGACTACGAGGCGCTGCTGCGCGGCCTCAACGACGCCCGCCAGGAGGGCAAGGCGCTGCTCAACGAACAGGAAATCCGCGAGGTCCTCAACAAATTCCAGCAGGACATCTTCGCGAAGCAAAAACTGAAGCGCCAGCAGCTCGGCGAGAAAAACAAAGGCGAAGGCGACGCGTTCCTCGCCGACAACAAGGGCAAGGCCGGGGTCATCACCCTGCCGAGCGGCCTCCAGTACAAGGTCATCACCGACGGCAGCGGCAGCATCCCGAAGTCGGATGACATCGTCGAAGTGAATTATCGCGGCACGTTGATTGACGGCACCGAGTTCGACAGCTCGGCCAAGGCTGGCAAGCCGGCGACCTTCCGCGTCAACGGGGTCATCAAAGGCTGGACCGAAGCCCTCGGCTTGATGAAGGCCGGCTCCAAATGGCAGTTGTTCATTCCGCCCAACCTGGCTTACGCGGAGGCCGGCAGCGGACAGAAGATCGGCCCGAACGCCACGCTCCTTTTCGACTTGGAACTGGTGTCCGTCCAGCCTGCGCCGCCCCCGGCCGCCCCGGCGCCGCCGCTCACCAGCGACATCATCAAGGTGCCGTCGCTCGAGGAGATGAAGAAAGGCGCCAAGATCGAAACCATCAAGGCCGAGGACGTGGAAAAACTCCAGAAGCAGGCGCAGGAGCAAAAGACGCCGGAACCCAAGTCCGCGGAGAAGAAGTAACCCGTCAGTCCGGGATTCATCGCACCGTTGAGCGGAGTCGGTGACACGGCCCGTTCAACGGTGTTCTGTTTTTGGGTTCATCAAGCTGGAGCGCACCGGTCGGGGGGGCGCCGGGCGACTCGACTTCCGCAGTCGGACGGCTTAATTTCGAGCCATGGCCGAAACCGTGGTGTTGCCAGGCGTCGAACGCGAGGAGCAGACCGGTTCCGCGCGGGAACTCGAACCCGCGTGGCTGGTCATTTGCTGGAACGATCCGGTCAATCTGATGGCGTATGTGACCCACGTGTTCCAAACCGTGTTTGGCTGGAACCGCCGGAAGGCCGAGGTCCACATGCTCCAGGTTCACAACCAGGGCAGGAGCGTCCTCGAACGCACCTCGATGGAGAAGGCCGAGCACTACGTCCACCAACTCCAGAAATACACCCTCCACGCCACCATGGAGCCCGAGTCGTGAAACTGCTGCGCGCCGACGAAAAAAGTCTCGTGTTCCGCCTCAGCCGGATTGAACAGCAGTTGCTGCTCGACCTGGTCCGGCGGTTTCCCATGGTGCCGGCCACGCACGCCCGACTGAGCCGGAGGGACAACATTCCCAATCACCAGGAGAACCAGCGCCTGCTCGAAGTGTCCCTCGCGCAGCACCGCCACGCGGCCCGCCGGCAGGTTCTGGCCATGCTCGACACGGAGCGGCGCTTCCGCGAAACGGAAACCGGCTTGGAACTCACGCTCACGCCGGCGGAGGTCGAATGGCTCCTGCAAGTGCTCAACGACGTCCGTGTGGGCTGCTGGCTCGCGCTGGGCGAACCGGACGAATCCGAGGAACCTGAAATCACGGACGAGAATCAGCCGTTCGCCTTGGCAATGGATGGTGCCGGCTTTTTCCAAATGGCCCTGCTCGCCGCGACCAACGTGGGCCGCCACCAGCGGCCAGGTCTCGGTTGATTTCGCGGCGTTGGAGAGAAATCTGTTCAAACGCCTCGCCCGGCTTTAGAGTCCAATCCCGGATGGACGCGGATTCCGAAGCCAGGTTGCTGGCCCGTTGCCGGCGCGGCGACGCGGCGGCGTGGGACGAATTGTTCTCGCTCCACTACGCGGCGGCCGGGCGCTTCGTGTTCCAGCTCGCCTCGGATTTCACGCCGGAGGACGTCGAGGAAATCTGCCAGGAGGTTTTCCTTTCGGTCATCCGCAACCTCCAGTCTTTTCACGGCCACAGCCAGTTTCAGACCTGGCTGTTCCGCATCGCCGCCAACAAGGCGCAGGATTATCGCGAACGCCGCCAGGCCGCCAAACGCGGTGGCGGGCACGCCCCGCTGTCGCTCCAGGCCGAGGACCCGGAGACCGGGCTTACGATTGATCCGCCCAGCGCCGGGCCGTCGCCGGATGTCGAGCTGCTCGACGCGGAGCGGATCGAACTGGTCCGCGAAGCCCTTGACCAGCTCGAACTGCCCTGCCGCGAAATCATCGAACTGCGCTACTTCGGCGACTTGAGCTACGAGGAATTGAGCCGCGAACTCAATCTCAACCCCAAGACCGTCAGTTCCCGACTCAGCAAATGCCTCGGCCGCCTCGAAGCCGTTGCCCGCAGGGTTTTTTTCCGGGAGAAATCTGCCGCATTTCCGTCTAACTTGCAGCCGAAAACATGAACGACGAGCGCCCCATCGAAAAACTGCTGCGCCGCTACGCCAGGAAGCGCCGCGACGAAGCCCCTGATGCGCCGGGCTTCGACCTGCATCCGGCCACGCACCGGCTGTTGCATGGCGAAGTCGCGCGCCAGTTTCCCAAAACAGCGCGGGTGGGAGGAGCGTCCCCCTCTCGACTGCTCAGAGTCTGGTGGCCGCGGCTGATCTGGATCACGCCGGTGCTGCTCGTTGTAGCGGTCGGCGTCTGGTGGCTGGTCGAATCGCGAAGGCCTGCGGGCGATATGTTCCAAATGGCGCAGAGTCCTTCCGCGCCGACGGAACTCGCAAAGGCGGAACCCGCACCCAAGCCGGCTGCCTCCATGCGGTCCCCGGCCACGGAAAGCAAAGCCAGCCCTGCGAGTCCACAGACCTCAGCCACCGGTCTGGCGAAGACCGTGACAGATGGCGACGTGAAAATCGCAGGTGTCAGGGAATCGTCGAAGGTTGCGACGGAAACGGATGCGGCTCGCCCGGGTCTGTTCGATGACCGGACTTCGGCGGGTTATTTGGCTGCAAACCGCCCGGCGGCTCTTCGAGAGTCTCGCGCCGACGATTTGGCGCAGAAGAATACGGAGCAGACCCGTGACGCTGCTGCGGCGCTCGCGTCTCGGGCGTTGGCTGAGACACCGACGTCACCTGCTGCGGCGCCGGCCCCAGCGCCCGCGAGCCAGCAGACCGGCGCGACCATCCGGTCCGGACCGCAGCCCACTGCGGGCGAGTACTTTTTGGCCAGGCAAGGAGTTGATGGACCAGCCTTTGGTCGCAGCTTGACCAACGGCGTTGCTCTGGCAGCGAAATCCCCGGGCGCACAACCATCGCCTGGCAAGTCGGCCGTGCAAACCAGCCCATCAAGCGAAGGCAGGTTCCTGGGTGAAGCTGGTCCGGTCTATTCCCAGAGCTTCGCGAATCTGGATGCGTCCGAGGCCGGCGCCAAAAAGACCAAGGCCGGTGACGTTTCGCCGGTGCTCGCGAATTTCCAGGTCCAACAAGCCGGCAACGACCTGCGCGTGATTGACAGCGACGGCTCGGTGTATCTCGGCGACGCGGAATCTCAGCCGGTAAAAGACGCGAGCGGCGCAGCTTTCGAGCAGCGAAGCAAAGAGGATTTGAAACGGAAGGACGAGAGCACCATCGCCGTGCGCCGATATTCGGTAGCACCCGTCGCGGGTGAACGACAGGCACAGAACCAGGTCTATCGCGTCGCCGGCACCAACCGCACGCTCAACCAGCAGGTCGTGTTCACTTGGAACTTCGTGGCGCTGTCGAACACGCCGGCCGACGCGCAGAATCAGACGGCCCTTGCGCCAAAACTCGTTGATAAGAACGCCCGGCATCCCTCGCAAGTCCCGGTGGCGCTGCAAAACTCAGCCATCACTGGCCGCGCCCAACTCGGGCCTGACCGGCAATTCCAAATCAACGCCGTGCCGTTGCGCTCAGAGAAGTGACGCGCCGTCGGGGCGCTGTCTGCGGCCAGTCGCAAGTCAGCATTCACGAAACCGGGCGAAAGCAGAAATCCGGACACTCAATCTTGTCGGCCTCGAATTGCGCTGTTGGTCGGCAAGTCCCGCACTTCGGATTTCTTTCGGATTTCGGCCATCGGATTTCGGGTCTTCATCTTTCGGTGTTCGCCGCTGTAGAATCAGCAAGCCTGACCCCTCGCCGAGCCATTCAATCATTGCTTTGATGCGTCCGGTTTGGTGTGTTGTGCGCCGTCAAATCATGAGTCAGCCCGAACGGGACACGAACCTTCCGCAGGCCGTCCAGGCGCCAGCGCCCGCTGGACTGGTGCGCAAACTCATGGTCGCCAACCGCAGCGAGATCGCCATCCGCGTCTTCCGCGCCGCCACCGAGCTGGGCTTCCGCACCGTGGCCATCTACGCGCAGGAGGACCGTCTGGCCATCCACCGTTTCAAGGCGGACGAAGCCTATCTCGTCGGTGAAGGCCGCGGCCCGGTCGGCGCGTATCTCGACATTCCCGACATCATCGCCCTCGCCAAGGAAAAGGGCGTGGAAATGATCCACCCGGGCTACGGCTTCCTCTCCGAGAACGCCGAGTTCGCCAAGGCCTGTTCCGACGCGGGCATCACGTTCATCGGCCCGCGCGTCGAATTGCTCCGCATGATGGGCGACAAGACCGCCGCGCGCGCGCTGGCACAAAAGGTCGGCGTGCCCACGCTGCCCGGGACCGAAGAGGCGCTCGAGGACCGCGACAAGGCGTTGAAGGCGGCGAAGGAAATCGGCTTTCCTTTGATCGTGAAGGCGGCGTTTGGCGGCGGCGGACGCGGCATGAGGATCGTCACCAAGCCGGGTGATCTGGCCGACTTGCTGGACGAGGCACGCAACGAGGCGGGACGCGCGTTCGGTAACCCGGCTGTGTTTCTCGAACGCTACGTGCCGCGCGCGAAACATCTCGAAGTGCAGATGCTCGGCGACCGCCACGGCAGCGTCGTCCATTTGCATGAGCGCGATTGCTCGGTTCAGCGCCGGCACCAAAAGGTGATCGAGATCGCCCCGAGTGTGGGTGTGGAGCCGCGCGTGCGGCGGGAGTTGTGCGACGCCGCGGTGCGCCTCTGCCGCGAGATCAGCTACGACAACGCCGGCACGGTCGAGTTTCTGCTCGATCAGGACACGCAGGAGTGGTTCTTCATCGAGATGAACCCGCGCATCCAGGTTGAACACACCGTCACGGAAGTCATCACGGGCGTGGACCTGGTCCGGGCGCAGATTCTGATCGCCGACGGAAAGCCGTTGCACAGCCCGGAGGTTGGCATTCCGCAGCAGGCCGACATCCCCCGCAACGGCTGCGCCGTCCAATGCCGCGTCACCACCGAGGACCCGGAGAACAAATTCCAGCCGGATTACGGCCGTGTGCTGACCTATCGCAGTTCCGGTGGCTTTGGCGTGCGGCTGGACGGCGGCATGGGTTACGCCGGCGCGGTCATCACGCCGTTTTACGATTCGTTGCTCGTCAAGGTCACGGCTTATGGCCAGACGTTCGAATCCGCGCTGCAACGCATGGACCGCGCCTTGCGTGAATTCCGCATCCGCGGCGTCAAGACCAACATTCCCTTCCTTGAGAACGTCATTCACAATGGGACATTCCGCGCCGGCCGGGCCACGACGACGTTGATTGACACCACGCCCGAGCTGTTCAAGCTCAAACTGCGCCGCGACCGCGCCACGAAATTGCTGATGTTCCTCGGCGACGTGACGGTCAACGGCAATCCCCAGGCCAAAGGCCACATCGTCAAGGACCCGCTCCTGCCCGCCCGGATTCCCGCGTGGGACCACAAACAAGTTCCCCTATCCGGAACGCGGCAGTTGTTGCTGGAGCTCGGTCCAAAAAAATTCGCCGACTGGATGCTCCGCCAGAAACGGCTGATGATCACCGACACGACGTTTCGCGACGCGCACCAGTCGCTGTTCGCCACGCGGCTGCGCACCTACGACATGCTGGCGGTGGCCGACGCGCTGGCCCGGCGCGCGCCGCAATTGTTCAGCCTGGAGATGTGGGGCGGCGCGACGTTCGACACGGCGCTGCGTTTCCTGCACGAGGACCCGTGGGTGCGCCTGCGGGCCTTGCGCCAGAAGATCCCCAATGTCTGTTTCCAAATGTTGTTCCGCGGCTCGAACGCGGTCGGCTACTCGAATTATCCCGACAACGCCGTGGCTGGATTCGTCAAGCATGCCGCGGCGGCGGGCATTGACATCTTCCGCATCTTCGATTCGCTCAACTACCTGCCCAACCTCAAGGTGGCGATGGAGGCCGTGCAGGAGACGCACGCGATCTGCGAGGCGGCGCTCTGTTACACCGGCAACATCCTGGACAAGTCGCGCAAGAAATACTCGCTGCGCTACTACCTCAAACTGGCGCGCGAACTGGAGAGGATGGGCGCGCACGTTCTGGCGATCAAGGACATGGCCGGCGTCTGCCGCCCTGCCGCGGCGCATCAACTCGTCAAGGCGCTCAAGGAACACATCGGCATCCCGATTCATTTTCACACGCACGACGCCAGTGGAGTCGCCGCCGCGTCGGTGCTTGAAGCCGCCGACGCCGGCGTGGACGTGGTGGACCTGGCCATCGCCTCGATGTCGGGCTCGACCTCGCAGCCGAACCTCAATTCCATCGTGGCCGCGCTGCAATCCAGCCGGCGCGACACCGGCCTGGACCTCGCCGCGCTCAACGAGTTCGCCGATTACTGGGAGCACGTCCGGAGATTTTACGCGCCGTTCGACACCGCGCCAAAGACCGGCAGCGCCGAGGTGTATCTGCACGAAATGCCTGGCGGCCAGTTCACCAACCTCAAGGAGCAGGCCGCTGCCATGGGCCTGGCGCATCACTGGCCCGAAATCGCCCGCACCTACGCCGAGGTCAATCTGCTGTTTGGTGACATCGTGAAAGTCACCCCCAGCAGCAAGGTCGTGGGCGACATGACGATGTTCCTCATCACGCACGGCATCAAACCCGCCGACGTGCTGAACCTCGAACCGGGCGCAACGCCGTTTCCCGAGTCGGTGATTGACATGCTCGGGGGCGGGTTGGGCAAACCGCTGGGCGGCTGGCCGAAAAAGTTGCAGCACATCGTGCTCGGCAAGCGCAAGCCGCTCCGGGGCCGGCCCGGCGCCTCGCTCAAGCCACTTCAGTACCGAAAGGTCGAAGCGGAACTCGCCGGCCTCCTCAAACATGAACCGACGCCGGACGACGTCTTCGGCTACGTGATGTATCCCGAGGTGTTTTTGGACTTCGCCAAATACGCGCGGGAGTACTCGGACCTCTCGGTGCTCCCCACGCCGGCGTTTTTCTACGGCATGAAGGTGGGCGAGGAAATCGCCGTGGACATCGAGGAAGGCAAGACACTGTTCATCCGGCTGGTGAACGTCAGCCCGGTGGACGCGGAGGGCCGGCGTGCGGTGACGTTCGAGTTGAACGGCATGCCGCGGCAGCTTTCGATCCCCGACCGCTCGGTGCAGCCGAAAGTCAAGCCGCGCGTGCAAGCCGATCCCGCCGTGCCGGCGCAAATCGGCGCGCCGATTCCGGGCCTGATTACGGCGCTCACCGCCGGCGTCGGGACGAAGGTCGCCAAGGGCGACAAACTGCTCACGCTCGAAGCGATGAAAATGCAGACGACGATCTATGCGCCGTGCGACGGCGTGGTGGAACAGATTTTCGCCCAGGTGGGCGGCTCGGTAGAGAGCAAGGATTTACTCATGCGCTTGCGCGAGGCGTGATCTATTTCCCTGCGCGGAGCGCCAATGCTTCGGGTCCTTCCTTCGGTCACCAAGCAAGGCGGTGGACAGTGAGCGCTTCGACGGGCAGAGTATCGCTGCCGTGAACACCACTGAAGTTTCACCCGGTTCGCAGATGAGCGCCGTGCTCGAAGCCTTTCCCGGCGCGCAGCGGGCGTTGTTTCGCCGCTACCATATCGGCGGGTGCAGCAGTTGCGGCTTTCAGCCGGCGGAAACGCTGGCGCAG
>Ga0247727_10010695_pt1 | contig 16198 bp, 8 predicted proteins | sample WisWelCaveWW1625_FD_202498 | JGI IMG/M metagenome (GOLD analysis project Ga0247727, IMG submission 202498) | Biofilm microbial communities from Wishing Well Cave, Virginia, United States - WW16-25 | ecosystem: Environmental > Aquatic > Deep subsurface > Groundwater > Cave microbial mat | place... | reverse complement strand
GGGACGTTCAGCGCGTCGAAGTTGTTGTACTCGGTCTCGACTTCCGGCCCGCTGACGACAGCGAAGCCGAGCGAAGTGAACACGTCCTCGATTTCCCGCTGCACGATGGTGATCGGGTGGAGGCTGCCGGGACGCACGCCCGGCGCCGGCGTCGTCAGGTCGACCCATTCGGCGTCGAGCCGCGCGCCGAGCGCTTCGCGTTCGAATCCCTTCAGGCGCGCGGCCAGCGCTTCTTCCAGCCGCGCCTTGACGGAGTTGAGGAGCCGGCCGACGCGCGCGCGGTCCTCGGGCGCCAGCGTTCCCATTTCTTTGCTGATCCGCGCCAGCGCTCCCTTGCGGCCGAGCATCTCGATACGCACCGTCTCGAGCTCGCCGGCCGAGCGCGCGGCGCGGATGCGGTCCAGCGCGCCGGACTCCAGCGCCGTCCACTGGTCGTCCGGCATCAGGCGGCTCCAGCCGGCTGGAACGGCTGTTCGGCCTTGGCAAGCTCCCAGGCCAGGTGATTCAGGTAGAACAGCAGCACCGGCCGCGGATGGGCGGGGTGAAACCGGTCCCAGGCGCGCTGCTGCCAGCCCTCGGTGAGGAGCGCTTTGACATCGAGGTCTTTCTCGAAGAAGCCTTCCTTGTGCGGCACTCCGAGGAAATCGAGCACCTCGCGGATCATTTCGAGGTTCGAGACGAGAATCGCCTGGCTGAGGTCGGCGGCGAGATCCTCGTCGCCGCCCTCGAGGCGGCTCCACAGCCGCGGCGCCGCCTTGCGCAGGCTTTCGACGTTGAGTTTCGCCAGGTGCAGCCGCGTTTTCACGCGGTCGAACAACTGGTAGGTGCGCAGCCTCCCCAGCGAAACGCCGCGCAGCTCGTGGCCGAGCGCTTCTTCGCCGAGGGCGAGAAAAACCGCCGAGAGCTGCATGAAAATGTCAGAGTAACACAGGCGCCGCGGTCTTCAACCCGAGCGGCTGTGATAGCATGAAGTTTCATTCCCCGAGCATGATTCGTTCCTACCGCGGCGTCGCGCCGAAGGTCGCGGCGTCGGCCTATATTGATCCCAGCGCGCAGGTGATCGGCGACGTCGAGATCGGCGAGCATTCGAGCGTGTGGTGTCAGGCGACGTTGCGCGGCGACGTGGCGCCGATCCGCGTCGGATCCTCGACCAACGTGCAGGACAACTCGGTCTGTCACGCCGACGAAGGGTTCCCGCTGACGCTGGGGGACCGCGTGACGATCGGCCACTCGGTGGTGCTGCACGGCTGCACCGTCGAGGACGACGCGCTGGTCGGAATCGGCGCCATCGTGTTGAACGGAGCGTGTATCGGGGCCGGCTCGGTCATCGCCGCCGGCGCGCTGGTCGCCGAGGGCGCCTTGATCCCGCCGCGGAGCCTCGTCATGGGCACGCCGGGGAAGGTGAAGCGCGAGGTCACCGACGTCGAGCGCGAGCGATTCCGGATCAACGCCGGCCACTATGTCGAGCTCGGCCGCGCCTACAGGGATGAACAGCCGTGATCCGCGCGGTCAAAGGGACGCGCGACATCCTGCCGCCGTCGAGCGCCGTCTGGAGCCGCGTCGAAGCGGTGATGCGCGCCGTCTTTCGCGCCTACAATTACCAGGAGATCCGCACGCCGATCTTCGAGGAGACCCTCCTGTTCGCCCGCGGCGTCGGCGAGGCGACCGACATCGTCACCAAGGAGATGTACACGTTCGAGGACCGCGAAGGGGTGTCCCTCACGCTGCGTCCGGAAGCCACCGCCTCGGTGATGCGGGCCTACCTCGAGCATCGCCTGGACCAGCAGCCGGGCCTGATCAAGTTGTTCTACCTCGGCCCGATGTTCCGCCGCGAACGCCCGCAAAAGGGCCGCTACCGGCAGTTCTATCAGATCGGCGCCGAGGCGATCGGCTCCGAGTCGCCGGCGGTGGATGCGGAAGTGATCGAGATGGTGACCGAGGCGTTCGCCGGCTGCGGTCTCGAGGGCTTCCAGTTGCTGCTGAACTCGGTCGGCTGCCAGTCGTGCCGGCCGCGGTTCGTGGCGCGCCTCCGGGAGCGGGTCGAACAGGTGGCCGCTCGCTTGTGCGACGACTGCCGGCGCCGCGCGGGGACCAACGCGCTGCGGGTGCTCGACTGCAAAGTGGCAACCTGCCAGCCGGTGATCGAACAGTTGCCGTCGATTCTCGATCACCTGTGCGCGCCGTGCCGCCAGCACTTCGAGAACGTCCAGAAGAATCTTTCCTCCCGCTCGATCGGGTTCCGGCTCCAGCCGCGCCTCGTTCGCGGTCTCGACTACTACACGCGGACGACCTTCGAGATCGTGCACGGCTCGCTCGGCGCGCAAAACTCGGTGCTCGGCGGCGGCCGCTACGACGGGCTGGCCGAGCAGCTCGGATCGAAGACCCCCGCGCCTGGCATCGGCTTTTCGATTGGCGAGGACCGGCTGGTGATGGCAGTCGAAGAGAAGCGCGCCGGCGCCTGGGGGCACGCCGTCGAGCTCTACGTCGCGCCGGTCGGCGAGGCGGCCGCCGGGCATTGCGCGGCGCTGGCGCGGGAATTGCGCCGCCGCGGGGCGATCGTCGAGGTCGGCGAGGAAGCGCGTCTCAAGCGCGCCCTCGACCTGGCCAACCGGCTCGGCGCGCAATTCACGCTGATCGTCGGCGACAGCGAGCTCGCCGCCGGGACATATACGTTGAAGAACATGGCCTCGGGCGATCAGGAAAACGTCACCGCTGACGAGCTGGCCCGGCGGTTTCCCTTGAACCGCTGATCGCCGGCCGGGTCCCGGAGACAGGCAACCGTTTCGTGGAGTGTCAGGACATGGAAACATCCGTTCCACTTGATTTTCTCGGCGAGCTGCGCCGCACGCATACCTGCGGCGGGCTGCGCGCCGGTGACGCCGGGCGGCGCGCGCTCGTGATGGGCTGGGTGCACCGCCGGCGCGACCTCGGCGGCGTGATCTTCATCCACCTGCGCGACCGCGACGGCGTGACGCAAGCGGTATTTCATGCCGGCGCCGATCCGGAGGTGCACGCCAAAGCCGGGATGCTCCGGCCCGAGTACGTGGTGGCGGTCGAGGGAACCGTCGCCAGGCGCTCGCCGGACACGGTGAACCAGGAGATCTCGACCGGGGAAGTCGAGGTGGTCGCCGAACGAGTCTGGATCCTGAACGACGCGCGCACGCCGCCGTTTCCCATGGAGGAGCGCGCCGACGTGAGCGAGGAAACGCGGCTCAAGTACCGCTTCGTCGACCTGCGCCGGCCGCGGATGCAGCGCAACATCATCCTGCGCTCGAAGATTTCCTTCGCCGTGCGCGAGATTCTCACCGCCCAGGGGTTCCTCGAGATCGAAACGCCGTTCATGACACGCTCGACCCCGGAAGGCGCGCGCGATTACCTGGTCCCGAGCCGCGTCCAGCCGGGCAGCTTCTACGCGCTGCCGCAATCCCCGCAGATCTTCAAGCAACTGCTGATGGTCAGCGGCTTCGAGAAGTACTTCCAGATCGTGCGCTGCTTCCGCGACGAGGACCTGCGCGCCGACCGGCAGCCGGAGTTCACCCAGATCGATCTCGAGATGAGCTTCCCGCAGCAGGAACGGATCTTCGAGGTGATCGAAGCGCTGGTGGCGCGCGTTTCCGAAGTGGCCGGCTTTCGCCTTGCGCCGCCTTTCCCGCGCATGACCTACCAGGAGGCGATGAACAGCTACGGCATCGATAAGCCGGACCTGCGCCTGCCGCCGTTTCATCGCGTCGAGGACCTGTTTGCCGGGGCGGCCATGACCGCGCCGGGCCGGCCGCTGGTTGCGATCCGGATCCCGAACACCGGCGCGCTCAGCCGCAGGGAGCGCGACGAGATCAAAGCATTCGGCGCCGAGCGCGGCCTGCGCGTCTATGACGACCCGAAGCGGCTCGAGCGCGATTTCGCCGGTCCGATGGAAGCGGTGCGCGCGCGCGCCGGCTCGGGCGACGGGGATCTCCTGCTGGTGGCCGGCTGGCCGGGCGAGCCGAAAGGGCCGCGGCCGGACGAGACCGCATTACTGGCCTGCGGTCAACTGCGGCTGTGGGCGGGGCAGAAGTACCAGGATCGCCACAAGCTGCTCGACCCGGGAGACTTGCGGTTCCTCTGGGTCACCCACTTCCCGATGTTCGACTGGGACGAGGTAGAGCAGCGCTGGAACGCGGCCCATCACCCGTTCACCTCCGTGCTCGACGAGGACCTCGACAAGCTGGCCAGTGATCCGGCGCACTGCCGGGCGAAGTCCTACGACCTGGTGCTCAACGGCGTCGAGCTGGGATCCGGCTCGATCCGAATTCACCGCCGCGACGTGCAGTCGAAGGTGTTCGCCGCGCTCGGCTTCACCGACCAGGAAGCGCGGCGCCGCTTCGGGTTTCTTCTCGACGCCCTCGAATACGGCGCCCCGCCGCACGGCGGCATCGCGCTCGGGCTGGATCGACTGGTGATGATTCTCGCCGGCGAGACTTCGATCCGCGACGTGATCCCGTTCCCGAAGACCGCCAAGGCCGCCGACTTGATGTGCGACGCGCCCAGCCCGGTGCCGGAGCGGCAGTTGCGCGAGCTCGGGATCTCGATCCGCAAGCCGTCGTGACCGTGACCGACGGTGTGTGTTGCCTGAGTCCCCGGCCAGCAGCTACACTGGAAGAAGAACCTCGGGGCGTGGCTCAGCCTGGTTAGAGCGCCTGGTTCGGGACCAGGAGGCCGGTGGTTCAAATCCACTCGCCCCGACCATACAACCCTTCCCGATTCATTCCGTTGTCAGCGAGAGTATAGTGTTATCGATGCAAAGTGGCGTTTTCTTAATACTTGTTACGCCCCTGTTCGCACAGCCCGGCACGATCACCACAGCCGCCGGGGCCTACCCGCTTGGGGACGGCGGGCCCGCGCGCCAGGCCGCCCTGTTCAGTCCGCGAGGCATCGCCCGCGATCCCGCCGGCAACCTGTACATCGCCGACGAAGCCGTGTACCGAATTCGCAAAATCTCGCCCGACGGCATCATCACGACTTTCGCCGGCAATGGCACTCGCCGGGCATTCGACTCCCCGGCGATCGATGGACCCGCCGCCTTCGTTCCGATCGACATACCGCGGGATGCCGCCACTGACTCGGCCGGTAATGTGTACTTCATCGACTTCGACCTGATTCGAAAGGTCACGCCCGACGGTCTGGTCAAGACGGTCGCCGGAAAAACGACGCCGCCGGGGGTTATCGGGGTCCTCTTTTCCGGCGACGGCGGCCCGGCGACCAACGCGAACCTGCGTCCGCTCGGCTTGGCCGTGGACAATTCGGGCAACATTTACATCAGCGACACCTTAAACGGCCGCATCCGAAAGGTCGACGCCTCGGGAATCATCACGACGATAGCGGGCGCCGGCGGCCCGGGAATACCCGAGGGATCAAGCGGCGACGGCGGCCCGGCGCGGAACGCCCAGGTAGCGCCACAATCTATCGCTATTGACGCGGCCGGTAACGTGTACTTCGGCGACCGCCTGGCGAACACGATCCGGCGCATCGGGGTCGATGGAAACATCACAGCCGTGGCTCAGAACGTGAACGTATTCGGCGGCATCGTCGTGGACACAGCCGGCAATGTCTACTTCCTCGCCGGCGGTCAGATTCGTAGGCTGACTCCGGCAGGCGCCGTCGAAGCGGTCGCCGGCAATCAGGCAGGTTCGACCGCCGACGGTGCCCCCGCGTTGCAGACCAAGCTCAACCAGGCCGCCGACCTGGTAACCGCCCCGGACGGATCGGTCTATTTCACCGAAGGCGGCAGCCGTCTCGTGCGGCAGATCACACCGCGGGGAACTGTCGTCACGGTAGGCGGGGCGAGCGCGATTGCCGGTGATGGAGGACCCGGCGTCTATGCCAGGGTCAGCAACGCGATCAACCAGCTTTCCATCGATCCTTCGGGCAACGTTCTGATTGTCGACGGAACGAACTACCGCATTCGCCGCCTGAGCGCCGATGGCATACTAGCCTCCGTTGCCGGCAACGGGTTCGGAGAATTTCTGATCAACGCCGATGCGCCGGTCGCTACGGGTGGAATCGGTATTCCCATTGGAGTGACCTCGGACACGCAGGGGAATCTGTTCATCGTCAACTCGTTCAATTTTGTTTTTCGCATCTCCGGCGACGGTGTCCTGCGGCGATTCGCGACACTCAACGGCAACGGCGGCATGGCCACCGACGCCGCCGGCAACCTTTATGTTGTGGAAGCCAGCCAGCACAGGGTCCGCAGGATCGCACCCGACGGGACGGTGAGCACCTTCGCCGGCACGGGCGTCGCGGGCTTCACGGGCGATGGCGGCCCGGCCGCGCGGGCGCAGCTCAGCTCTCCCCGATCGGTAGCCGTGGCGCCTAACGGAGACGTCTACATTGCCGATACATCCAATAACCGGATTCGCAGAGTCTCCGCCGCCGGGACGATCAGCACGGTCGCCGGAGGCGGCGCCTTCGGCAGCGTAGGGGCAGGGCCGGCGCTCCAGGTATTCATCTCGCCGAGGTGGCTGGCGCTGGACGCCAAAGGGAATCTCTTTTTCACCGATATTTTTCAGGTCAAGAAACTGACTCCGGGCGGCGCCGTCTCGATCGCCGCCGGCGTGCGCCGGCAGGGGTTCGCCGGCGACGGCGGACCTGCCACTCAGGCACTGTTCAACGACCTCGAAGGGATCGCCGTCGACCCCAACGGCAACCTGTTCATCGCCGACGCCGGTAACCGCCGCATCCGCCGCGTCGAGGGCTCATCGCCCTTCGCGTTCACGCCGCGCGCGCTGCTCTACGCTTTCGCTCTCGGCGCGCCGGCGGCGCGGCAGACGCTGACCATTTCCAGCTTCGACGGCGACCAACGCCCGTTCCGTCTCGAAGCCAACGTCCCCTGGCTGGCGTTCGCGCCGGCCAATGGCAACGTGGCCGGGCCGCTGGCGATCGCCGTCACCGCGAACCCCGCGGGCCTCGTCACAGGCGCCTACGCCGCGCAGATCCGCATCATCGACACCCGCACCGGCGAACTCACCCTCGTGCCGGTTACGATGACGATCAGCCGCACGCCGCAGCAGTTGCGGCTCTCGCAGGTCGGGCTGACGTTCGCCGCGCGCGAGGGTGGCGCCGCTCCGCCGGCCCAGTCGTTCCAAGTGATCAACAGCGGCGTCGGCTCGATGGGCTGGACGACGAGCGTCTCCACGCTTGACGCCGGTCCGGGCTGGCTCACGGCGACACCGTCGAACGGCACGAGCGTAGCCGGCACGTCGACGCCAGCGGTCAACGTGAGCATCAACCCGCAGGGCCTCGCGGCCGGCGTTTACCACGGCCTGGTCACGGCGACCGCAGCCGGCGCCGATAACTCGCCGCAATCGGCTGTCGTGCTGCTGAACCTGCTGCCGGCCAACCAGCAGCCGGGGCCGGTCGTCGATCCGACGGGGCTGATCTTCACGGCCGCGCCCGGCGGGACGAATCCGCCGCCACAGAGCATCCGCCTGTCGAACATCAGCGGCCGCGCGGTGAATTTCCAGACGGCGGTGGATCTGCGTGGCGGGCCGAACTGGTTCACGCGCGTGCCGGTCAACGGGGCCATCCAGCCCGGGCAGGGCGCGTCGATCGAGATCCGGTCGGCGCTGGGGAACATCGCCGCCGGCGCGTATCCGGCGGAACTGGCGATCACGTTCACGCCGGATAACGTGACCGTGCGCGCCGCTGTGCTGCTGGTGGTATCAGCCGGGGTGTCGTCGGCGGCCAAAGGCGCGCAAGCCGACTGCGCGGCCACGCGCCTGCTGCCCGTCTTGCGCACACCCGGCCTGGGCTTCGCCGTCTCGGCCGGCTGGCCGACGCCGATCGAAGTACAGGTCGTGGACGACTGCGGCCAGCCGCTGACCGCCGGCGGCGTCTCGGCCGAGTTCTCCACCGGTGACTCACCGCTGATCTTCAGCGGCGCCGGCGCGGGCCGATGGAGCGCCACTTGGGCGGCGCGTGGGATCGACGCCGGCGTGCGGATAACCGTGCGCGCCGAGAGCGCGACCGGCGTCCGCGGGCAGACCGAGATCACCGGCGGCGTGCGCGACACGCCGAACCAGCCGGCGGTGTCCAAGGGCGGCGTGGTGAACGCGGCGAGCTTTCGCACGTTCGAGCCGCTGGCGCCGGGCAGCTACGTGTCGATTTTCGGCTCGAAGCTGTCGGCGGAGGTGAAGCTGGCCGAGTCGCTGCCTCTGCCGGTGCAACTGGCCGACACCATGGCCGTGCTCGGCGGGCGGCCGTTGCCGCTGAACCTCACCAGCGACGGCCAGGTGAACGCGATCCTGCCCTACGAAGTGGCCGACAACACGACGCAGCAGTTGATCGTGCGGCGGGGGCGCGCGTATTCGCTGCCGGAACCCGTGCTGACGGCCACGGCGCAGCCGGCCGTGTTCACCATCGACGGCTCGGGCGGCGGGCAGGGGCACATTTACGTGTTCACGCCGGAGGGCTACATTCTCGCCGACGCGTCGCGGCCGGCGAAGGCGGCCGATGTCCTGTTGATGTACGTGACCGGCATGGGGCCGGTGGATGTGCCGGTGCGCGCCGGCGAGGCTGCGCCATCGGATCCACTGGCGCGCGTGAGGGGACAGGTGCGCGTGACGGTGCAGGGGCTGGAGGCGCGGATTCTCTTTGCCGGGCTGGCGCCCGGCTTCGCCGGCGTCTACCAGGTGAACATCGTCGTGCCGGAGCGGATTAAGGCCGATGCGGCGGGGGCTGTCGTGGTGGAGGTCGGCGGCCAGGCCGCCGCGGCAGTGACCATGGCGCTCGGCGAGCGCGTGGTGGAGTAAGTGGCGCGTCGCCTGAATGTCCGAGAAACGGTTGTGCGCCGGATGCTGGATCCGAACCATGACACGAGACCGGAGAGGATTCAGGCTGCTCTCGCAGCGCTCGGCAGGCGGGTCGTGATGGTCTGTGATGACGCCGCGTAAACCTTGGGTTCGGCCGGCGCTTTGCATAGTACCTCCGAGTGCTCATCACCGCTTGCCAGGTTCCTTCCCGGATAGCAACTGCGAGGGATTCAGTATTTGCAGGTTGGCTTCTTTGTCTCACAACAGATGGGCATAGACCTCGAGCCGGTAACGGCCTGAACGAACTGAAAAGCATTACCGTCACGTGGCGTGAGGGAATGGTGATTTGCCGCCACGCCGGTTTCTCCAACAAAACGAGCTTGTCGTCGCCATGAGCCCACATGTTGAAGTTCTGGACCGTTGGCATTCGGTACAATCAGGAAGAAATCACAAGGGGGCTTATGCGACACGTGACCGTGGCTCTCTGTCTCCTGACCTCGGCCGCCCCCGCGGCCGTCACTTTCACGGACGGAAACTTCCGCAACGCCGAGTGGACCGCCGCCAAAATCCAGGACACCACCAGCGGCGGGGACGCCACCTTCACCGCCGCCGCGCGGCCCAACGGCGGCGTCCCCGACATCTGGCGCGCCACCAACCTCAACTACACCGCGGGTCTCAACACCGCGGGTCTCATCAACGTCGCCCACCTCCGCGGCGGCGCGCTCTACGACCCCCGCGTCTCGGGCGCCATTGCGACTATCGCCTATTCCTACGACCTGATCCTCCAGAATGCCGCGTCAAACCAGTCCGCCGGCTACACCATCCTGCTGTTCCAGAACAGCACCTACTACCGCGCCCGCGACTTCGACAACGCCGTCGGCCGCTTATGGATCTCCTTCCGCCGCATCGGACTGGCCGCCGCCGATTTCCAGAAGATCACCGGCCCCGGACCCAACCTGCCCGACTTCTCCGCCTCGGCCGCGCCCCTCCAACTCGGATTCATCACCTTCAACGTTGAGCGGTCGTCCTCCACGTTCGATTACAACTACGGCGCCAGCTTCGTCGAATCCGGAATCGACAACTGGGCCGTCACCGTCAACCCCTTCCAGGGCGTCACCTGCGTGGTCGTGCCGCGCAACTCCTATCTCGCCTTGCATCGCCAGGAAACCCACACCAGCAATCCCGGCCGCTACGCCGATCACGGTCTGGGGGTCGACGTCGTCGACAACGGCATCCCGGCGCGCGGAGTCATCGTAAACCTCACCGCTACCCGGCCCATCTTCACCAGCGCTACCACCGCCATGACCAACAGCCTGGGACGAGCCACATTCAGCTACAGTCCCCCGACCCCGCAGACATTTGAGCGGACCACCGTCACCGCCACCGGCTCGGTCGGCGTCCGCCAGTTCAGTTGTCTGGGTTCCGTGCTGGTCGGTTTCGGGACCGTCTCCGCCCCCCTCCAGGGCTTCCTCGACAACCAGGCCGCCCTGGATTTCCGCGACCGCATCCGCCGCCGACTTCTGGCCTTCCGCAAGACACTTCTCGCCGACCCCGCCTTTCTCGCTCGCGTCGAGCGCCGGGAGCGGTACTCGCGCCTCATCGGCAAGATCGTCAACGGGCAGCTTGCATCGCTATCCGACGCCGACCTCAAGGACATCGGAGAGCTCGCCTCCCGGATCGAGAGACATGCCGGATCGCAATTGAGAAAGTCCCTCGCCGACCTCAAGCGCGACTTGGGTGTCAATTCAGAAGCGATGCGCCTCGGCGACTCGATCCTTGCCGCCCGCGGCTCTGGCCCGTCGCCCGCCGATCCGCCCGTCCGCGTCGAGCCCGAATTCGCGAGGCTCCCCCTGAGCTTTCAGGCCAACCGGGGACAGACGGCCGCCCACATCCGGTACCTGGCGCGTCAACCCGGTTACGACTTTTTCCTCACCCCGAGCGAAGTCGTGCTGGCCGGATCCTCAGCGCCGGGCGCGTCTGTCGGCCGGCCGCCCGTCGTGCGGATGCAGTTTGCCGGCGCCAACCCGCTGGTCAAGATGGTCGCGCTCGAGGAGCTGCCCACGCGAAGCCACTACTTGAGCGGCCGGAATACCGCCCACTGGCGCACCAACATCCCCCACTACGCCAGAGTGCGCTACGAAAAGCTCTATCCCGGCATCGACCTCGTCTTCTACCAGCGCGACAACCGCCTTCAATTCGACTTCACCGTGGCCCCGGGCGCCAAGCCAAGCCGGATCTCTCTGGCCTTCCACGGCACGAGGAACCTGAAAGCCGACGGCTCCGGCGACTTGCTCCTCGATCACCCCGGCGGCCGCTTGCGTCTCGAGAAACCTTTCGTCTATCAGGAGGCCGTCGGCGTGCGCACCCGAGTCGACGGCCGGTTCATCCTCACCGGCGCGGCATAGGTCGGGTTTGAAGTCGCCCGCTATGACGTCGCCAGGCCCCTGGTGATCGATCCGGTGATCGCCTTCGCCAGCTACGCCGGCGGCGGCGCCGACGAAACCGGCATGACCATCGCCGTCGACGCCCAGGGGAATACGTACCTCACCGGCGCGACCGCCTCGCTCAACCTTCCTACTGCCGGAGCCCTACAGACCAGCCTGGCCGGAGCCTCCGACGCCTTCGTCCTCAAGCTCGATCCCACCGGTACCCGCGTCCTGTACGCCACCTACATCGGCGGCGGCGGCGGCGAGATCGGCCTCGGGATCGCCGTCGACCCCACCGGCAACGCCTACATCACCGGCGCGACCACGTCGGCCAACTTTCCGCTGGTCCAGCCTGTCCAGCGCGTCTTTGGCGGCGGCAGTCCGCCCTTCGGCACCGACGCCTTCGCGCTGAAGTTGAGTCCCGCCGGGTCCGCTCTGGTCTACTCGACCTACCTCGGCGGCGCCCGCGGCGATGCCGGGCGCGGCATCGCTGTCGATCCCGCCGGCAACGCCTACATCGCCGGCTTCACCGCTTCCGCCGATTTCCCCGTGAGGAACGCGATTCAGGCCGTCAATCGCGGCGGCGGATCATTCAACCTCGACGCCTTCGTCGCCAAGCTCAACCCCGCCGGCAATGGCCTCGTCTACTCCACCTACCTCGGCGGCGGCGAGGGAGACCTGGCCACGACCGTCGCGGCCGACGCCGCCGGAAACGCCTACGTCAGCGGCAAAACTAATTCCGCGAACTTCCCCCTCCAGAGCGCCTTCCAGTCCGCGCGGCGCGGCGCCGTGGACGCCTTTGTCTCGAAGCTCAACCCCACCGGCTCCGCCCTGCTGTATTCCACTTATCTCGGCGGCGAGAGCTTCGAGATCGGCGCCAGTATCGCCGCCGACTCATCCGGCGCCGCCTACCTGACCGGCGTCACCGGCTCGTCCGACTTCCCGCTCAGAAACGCCGCGCAGCCGCGCTTCGGCTCGCCCGACCTGCTCGGTTCCGACGCCTTCGTCGCCAAATTCAATCCCTCCGGCTCCGACCTGGTCTACTCCACTTATCTCGGCGGCAGCGGCACCGAGTTGGGTTGGGGAATCGCCATCGGCGTGGATGGCAGCGCTTATATCGCTGGCGAAACCGACTCGGCGGACTTTCCCGTCGCCGGCGTAGTCCCGGATGCGGCTGGTGGCCAGAACGATAGCTTCATCGCCAAGCTGAATCCCGCCGGCAGTCAATTCCAGTACGCCGCACTCATCGGAGGCGCCGGCAACGACACCGCCACCGGCATCGGCCTCGACGGCTCAGGCGACGTGTACGTCGGAGGCTCCACGTTCTCTGGCGACTTCCCGGTCACCTTGGGCGCCTGGCAGACCGGCGTGCGAGGCCGCGGGGACGCCACGCTCCTCAAGCTCACCGACGGGACCCCGATGCCCAGGGTGACCTCCGTGTCGGCTGCCGGCCTGGTCATCGGCGCGCCAGTCGCGCCCGATTCCATCGCCAGCGCCTTTGGCCGCAGCCTGGCTCCGAGCACGGAGACCGCGCCCGGCATCCCGCTCCCCACCACGCTGGCCGGTGTGTCGCTGCGTCTGCGCGACGCCGCCGGCGCCGACCACGCCGCCCCGCTCTACTTCGTGTCCCAGCGCCAGCTCAACTTCCTGGTGCCCGACGCCGCCGCGACCGGCCTGGCCGGCGTGTCTGTCCTCAGCGGAGAGCAGGTTGTGGCGGTGGGCACGATTCGGCTCGAAAATGTCGCCCCCAGCCTGTTCTCCGCGAACGGAAACGGCCGCGGAGTCGCCGCCGCCTTCGCGCTTCGCGTCACCGCGGACGGCGCACAGTCCCAGGCTCTGATTTTCCAGTGCGCTTCCGGCGCCTGCTCCGCGGCTCCCATCAATCTGGGCCCGGAATCGGACCAGGTCTACCTTCTGCTGTTCGGTACCGGAATCCGCAGGCGCTCCGGCCTCGGTGCGGTCACCGCCACCGTCGGCGGCCTCGACGTCCCGGTCCTCTTCGCGGCAGCCCAGCAGTCCGTGGGCCTCGATCAGGTGAACATTGGACCTTTGCCCCGCGCCCTGGCCGCCCGCGGCCAGGTAGACATCCTGCTCACCGTCGATGGCCGCCGAGCCAACACTGTTACCGCCGCCATCCAGTAGACGCCGCAGAGTTGCCGGGGGCTGGCGCTATTCCGCGAGGCGCAATTCATTGATCTCCCCGTCTTCATTGTTCGGGCCAGCGCATGATGGACGAGATTCGACCGGTGTACAATACCATCACCGTTTCAGCGCACTGGGCATCCGGTTAGGGGGCTGAAACGCACAGCCCGCAGGAGGCAAGGATGAGATTCGAGTTTCCATTGTCGACCGCCCGCACCCTGACAATCGCGGTGCTGTTTGCCGGCATGGCCCTGTCTCAGGGAACTCTGGCCGATTATCAACGCGCCCAAGGGCTGCAATCGAAGGCCCGGGGGCTGGTCGTCAATGCCCCCGGCGCTGCCAACTGGATCGGCGATTCCCACCGTTTCTGGTATTCCAAATCCGTCAAAGGTGGCACGGAATTCGTTTTGGCGGAGGCCGCCACCGGGACGAAGAAGCCGGCCTTTGACCACGACAAGCTCGCCGCTGCGATTTCGGCGGCATCCGGCGGCCGCTACACCGGCCTGACGCTGCCGTTCGCGCCGGTTCTCTCAGGCCGCGGTGGCGGCGGTGGCGGCCGCGGCGGCATCGGCCCCTCGCCCGGAGCGCTCACTTTTACCGATAACGAGACCGCCATCAGGTTCGGCGCTGCCGGCTTCATGTGGAGGTGCACGCTCACCGACTATATCTGCACCAAGGGCGAGGCCATGCCGTCACCCGCATTGGGCGGCCGCGGCGGCGCTCCGCGGGATCCATCCCAGCCGGCGGACGACGAGCTGCTCTCGGCCCCCGCGTTGGCGGGCGGCGACCCGGCCGACGGCCTCGAGTATGCTTCTCCGCAACAGGCTCCGCAACAGGGCGGCGGCGGTCCAGGCGGATTCCTCCGGGGTCAAAGCGGCTGCGCCAACCGCCCCCAAGCCCAACCACAAGCCCAGGGAGGCCGCACCGCCGGAGGCGCCGCGCCCGCCGAAGCCGTCACCGAAGCGCCGGTGTGCCGATCCTTCGATGACAAGTGGGAGGCCCTCATCCAAAACTTCAACGTGTTCCTGCGGCCGGTCGGCGCCGGCCAGCCGGCCACCCCGTTGAGCTTCGATGGTTCGGAAGGGAATTACTATACCTTGCGGTCCGTTGCCTGGTCGCCAGATTCGAGAAAACTGGTGGCCTACCACACGCGACCTGGCTATGACCGGCAGGTCCACTACATCGAATCTTCGCCTGCCGGCCAGGTTCAGCCGAAGCACTCCTCGATGCTGTACCGCAAGCCGGGTGACGCGCTGGACATCGCTTATCCCGCGCTCTTCGATGTCGCCACCAGGAAACAGATCGCGATCGATAACGCGCTGTTCCCGAACGCCTACAATCTCACGACGCCGGTCTGGTGGAAGGACAGCCGGGCCTTCACTTTCGAATACAACCAGCGCGGCCACCAGGTGTACCGCGTGATCGAAGTGGACGCGCTGACCGGCACGGCGCGCCCCCTCATTACCGAAGAAACCAAGACTTTCTTCTACTACAACACCATGGCGCCCGGTCTGTCCGGTGGGAGGAGATACCGCTACGACTTGAATGACGGCAAGGAGATCATCTGGGCCTCGGAACGCGACGGCTGGTCGCACCTCTATCTCTACGACGGCGTCGGCGGCAAGGTGAAAAACCAGATCACCAAGGGCGAGTGGGTAGTCCGTTTCGTCGACCGGGTGGATGAGACCAACCGCCAGATCTGGTTCCAGGCAGGCGGCATGAATCCCGGCCAGGACCCCTACTTTGCCCACTACTACCGAATCAATTTCGACGGCTCCGGTCTGACGAAGTTGACCGGCGCCGATGGCAATCACACCGTGACGTTCTCGGGCGACCGGAAGTATTACGTCGATAGCTGGTCGCGTGTGGACCTGCCGCCGGTTGCGCAGCTTCGCCTCGCCGAAGATCAGAAAATCGTCATGGACCTCGATCAAGGCGATGCCTCGGCGCTGCTCGCCGCCGGCTTCCGGTTTCCCGAAGTCTTCGTCGCCAAAGGCCGCGACGGAAAGACCGACATTTGGGGCACGATCGTTCGGCCCATGAGTTTCGATCCTGACAAGAAGTATCCCGTGATCGAGCAGATTTACGCCGGCCCGCAGGGCTCCTTCGTCCCCAAGACCTTCACTGCGGTTCCCGCCACCCAGGCCCTCGCCGAGCTCGGGTTTATCGTCGTCCAGATCGACGGCATGGGCACCAGCAACCGCTCGAAGGCTTTCCACGACGTCGCCTGGAAGAACCTCGGCGACGCCGGCTTTCCCGACCGCATCCTATGGCACAAGGCGGTGGCCGCCCGGTACCCTTACTACGACCTCAGCCGCGTCGGCATTTATGGCAACTCCGCCGGCGGCCAGAATTCCCTCGGCGGCGTGTTGTTCTATCCGGAGCTTTACAAAGTGGTGGTCACCAACAGCGGCTGCCACGACAACCGCATGGACAAGATCTGGTGGAACGAGCAGTGGATGGGCTGGCCGCTGGGACCGCACTACGCCGCGTCCTCCAACGTGGACAACGCTCACCGGTTAAAAGGCAGGGCGCTGATTATCATCCCCGAGATGGACAGCAACGTCGACCCCGCGTCCTCGTTGCAGGTAATCAATGCCTTGGTCAAAGCCAACAAGCGGTTCGACATGCTCTACATCCCCGGTCAGAATCACGGCACGGGCGTGCTGAGCAGGCAGCACTACTTGCAGGATTACTTCGTCCACCACCTGCTGGGTGTCGAGCCTCCGGACTGGAATCAGGTCTCCTTGCCCGCCGCCGAGCCTTCGACCGGCGACAACTAACCTGACAGGGCGCCAGGTTTTTTCCCCGTCGTCCCGACGTTTGCCGGGTTTCCCTAAT
>Ga0247727_10010694_pt1 | contig 16199 bp, 28 predicted proteins | sample WisWelCaveWW1625_FD_202498 | JGI IMG/M metagenome (GOLD analysis project Ga0247727, IMG submission 202498) | Biofilm microbial communities from Wishing Well Cave, Virginia, United States - WW16-25 | ecosystem: Environmental > Aquatic > Deep subsurface > Groundwater > Cave microbial mat | place... | reverse complement strand
CGTGCTTTCGAGTTGCAGCACGCTGAGCTTGTTGCCGCAACTGGGGCACTCGAACGTCGCCTCGGTCACCTGTGGGCGCACGTCGCTCTTCTGACGCACGATGCCTTCGGTGTGGATGAGCTTGCCCAGATGCTTGCTGCGTACATGCCGCAGCATCAGGAAACTGCTGTCAGGCAAACCGTGGGTCCGTATCGCAAACGTCTTGACGTTCGGGTCGCATTCGCGCACCGCCAACTCCGCGGCTTTGAGCGACTCCGAAGGATGGTCGAGCATGAGCTCACTGAGTTGCAGGTCGGCAAGCGCGAGCTTGCGGAAATCGATCTGCATATGCCGATCGCCCTTGCGTATCGATTCAAGCAACTGCACATGGTAGTGCTGCTCGAAGAATTCCTTGAAGCGGCGCACCATGTCGGACGCGCTGAGCGGCAGCTGTTCGACGGCAATCGGCGTGCCGACATCATCTCCCCCCTCGTTAGGCTCCGCGGTTTCCATGAATAAACAGGTACTATAGCTCCACGCTGCTAGTCTTACACACGTGTTTCCGACACCACGCACGGCAGCGAGATGGCTATAAGCATATCGCGACTGCCGTTAGTGAAAGAAAAAAGGAAGAATCTCTACTTCTTCTTCACGACTTCGATGAGCGTCGCCTGGAGCTGGTCGAGCACCTTGTGCAGCTGCTCTTCGCTCTTGGTGCCTGTGCACACGACCTTGCCGTTGCTGAACAGCAGGAAGGTCGCCTTTGCCTGAGGCATCTTGTAGACGAGGCCCGGGAATTGTTCCGGTTCGTACTCGGTGTTGTCGAGCTTCATTGCCAGGAAGTTGAGGTTCAGGTCCATGCCGACGCTGCCTGAGGCGACGATGTTCTGGACGTGGATCTCGGGTTCGTCCTTGATCTTGATGTTGATCTTCTCGAGGCTCTTCATTATCTTGCGGATGCTCTGGCGCACATCATCGAGGGTGCGGGCACCTGTGCTGACGATCTTGCCTGAGCTGAAAATGAGCGCGCTTGTCTTGGGCTCCTTGATGCGGATGACAAGGCCTGGGAACTGTTCAGGGTTGTACTCGGTGTTGCTGAGCGTCGCCGCCATCTTTTCGAGCGGAATGTCGTGGTTGAGCGATGCGCTCACGACGATGTTGACCACGCGTATCTCGCGTTGGCCAGATGATTCCTTTGCCGGTTTCTTGGTGGTCATACCGTCCCCCACACCTCTCCCAATATATATTATTTAAACAACTTTGCTTATAAAGACCTCGATACTGGAGTATATAGGTAGAGAAAAGAAATCGACGAGAACTCAACGTTGGAGCGCGGTGCCTAGCAGGCGTCTTTTCGTGTAATCCAGAAGCACGTCCGTGTCCTGCAATGCCCGTGCAGGTATCCGATAAGGTGCTTGTGGGTATTCGGTATCGCTGTTGCGGAGCGACGTCACGCATGACATATAGGATACCACGCGGTGCTCGAGACGCAGACGCTCGGCATCGTCGATATCCGAGGTCTTGAGCATCATGACAAGCACAGCGCGACCCCGTTCAAGCCTGCTCAGAAGACAGCTCGACGAGACGTCATACGCCCCGTTCGGCGCGCTACGCGGTTCGATCATCGTCATGCAAACTGAAGCTCGGGTTGCGTCTTGTAACTCGGTTGGTACGCTTGCTTGAGCAGGTTCTGGAAACTCGTGCTCAAACCCTTGGCCTCAAGCAGTCCCTGCTGGTAGCCGAACGCCACGATGGAAAGGGCGGTGCCATCTCCATTGTAGTGTTCACCATACGTCCGTGTCTTACGCACTTCCTGACTCAGAATCTCGACGGCCTGCGAGCAACGCAGGATTTCGACCAGATTCGCCTCTTTCGTTACCATAGACCTTGTCGCCTCAGTGTGTTTACCCATATTTATTCCTTTCGGGACTATCCCTGAAACGTATACTGGTTCGTGCTTTCGCAGGTGATTCTTGATGCCTAATAGATGTTCAGGAGCTTGCGCAATGCTATGGAAAAGACCAGCGAGCACAGGATATACGTGCCCAGCCAGCCCCAGCCAAGTCCCGGGAGGACCTTGAGCTTCGTGAGCTGGACGGTGATTGTCTTGATCGGCCCTTCCTTGAATGTTTCCGCAGGCGGTTCATACTTGCTGTCGGTCGTGATGCGCACGTCCTTGGTGTAGGTGCGGCCATCGATGGTCCAGGACAGCGCCTGCAGCCCTTGTTCTTTGCCTTTGTAGTTGAAGAGCGCCTTGCCGTTGTCGATCGCCAGCGAGCGCGCACTTGTCAACGCGACGCCGTCCGGTATCTCGGCTTCGACAGTGCCAGAAACGCCATCGGCGAACTGCAGTTCGACGCTGAACTGCTCGTTGGGCTGCAACGATTCAAAACCATAATTGGCGCCGAGCCAACCAAAGATGAGAAGGATGGGCAGGAGCGTGAAGAGCGTCGCGCGCATGCTCTGCATCATGTACTTGAGGTTGGCGTCCATCACTTTCTTCTGGACCTCGAGCGCCTTGTCAGGATGGTCGCGCAACTCCTTCATCTGCGCCTGCAGCGTCTTCATCTCGTCCTTGAGCTGCTTCATCAGGCTCTGGTTGGTCGTGAACTTGTACATCAGCACGACCATGACCGAAATCAGGAGCGAGAGGACGAGGATGCCGATAAGGGGCTGCAGGAGCAGCGACCAACCAAGCAGCGCGTCAAGCATCGGCGTCAGGAACGACATCTAGCCACCCATGAACTTGCGCATCATCGGATTCATGTCCATCAAGTGCTGACGCGCGATGTCCTCATAGAGACGGTAGATGATCATGACGGTGAGCATCAGGCCCGTACCATTGGTGAGCGCGCCAGAGACATCCGCAAGACCTGCGATGAAGCCGACGGCAATGGCGCCCATGACGGTGAGCGGACCGATGTAGCGGTCGAGGATGCGTTCGAGCACGCGCTCGTCACGCCGGAAGCCAGGCACTTGCAAGCCGGATGCCATTATCTGCTTGGCCTGGCTGCGCGAGTCCATGCCGGACGTCTGCACCCAGAACCATGAAAAGATGACTGCGCCGATGATGAGCACCGCAAGATAGAACGCGGCCACAGCGGCATCGTGGAACGTGAAGCTGCCCTTGATGAGGCTGCCGACGAGGTTGGGCGGCGTGAGCCACGCGACAAGGCCAGAGGTGGGCGAGCCGCCGCTGAACGTGCCCAGGAGAGGATACCCCCAGTTCTGCATGAGCTGCGCCCAGAGCTGGACGTTCGCCATGAGCGCGGCGATGAGGATGACCGGGATGTTTGACGTGTAGACGAAGTGCAGCGGCCAACGGATGCCATGGCCGCGCACGCGTCCGAAACTCAATGGGATTTCCACCTTCATCGCCTGGACGTAGACCGCTATCGCGAAAACCACAACGGTCACCACGACGCCAGCAAGCATGAGCAATGCTGTCTGCGGGTCGCCTGCGCCCAAACTCTGCACGAGCGCAGGAATGGCGCCTGTCGCAACGCCAGGGTTTGTCGGACTTGGCAGCGGCGAGAACGCGCGGATGAAGACGCTCTGGGAAACACCTGCTGCGATGAAGAGCGAGATGCCGGAGCCAAAGCCCCACTTGCTCACGACCTCGTCAAGGAACATCACGATGATGGCACCGAGGATGAGCTGGAAGACAAGCATGAGCTCCATCTGGAAAAAGAGGCCGGGATACTGCCGCAGTGCAGGATCGGGCGCGAGACCGGACATGAAGACATAGATTGCCGCTTCGAAGATGATGAAGAAGAACGAGAGCAATTTCTGCGTGCCCTGGAAGCGCTTGCGGCCATCGGGAGTGGTCAGGTCGAACTTGATGATGCCCGCGCCGTTGAGCAACTGCAGCACGATGCTCGATGTCACGAGCGGGCCGATGCCCAAACTGATGATGCTGCCGAAGCTGGCGCCAAGAATGATAGAGAGGAACTCGAATTGTTGCAATGCATTCTGTCCCAGACCGAAGAGCGGCACGAGACCGAGCGCGAAGAAGAGCACGAGCGCGATGCCTGTCCACTTGAGCTTCTCCTTGAACGAGAGCGTCTTATGTATGGGCCCGGCGACCTCGGGCAGGTTTGCTATCAGGTTGTCGTAGAACGCCATCAGGCAGGTACCACCAGCTCGCCACCCGCGGCTTTGAGCGTGTCGGCGCAGCCCTGGCTGGCCTTACGCACAGTCACCTTCAACTTATGCCGCGGCGTGCCGCCGCCGATGAGTTTGTCATACCCGAGCGCACTCAGGTCGATGACGAACGTGTCGCCCTGTTTGCTTGCATGCTTGTCCGCGAGCCAGGACTCGACGCGCACATCGACATCACGGATGCTGATGGCTGCCGTCGCCCTGCTGTTGTGCGGCTCGAAGCCTTCCTTGCCGAAGTAATCCGCCGGGAAGCTGCGCTTCTTCGTGTCGGACTTCTTGCCGCCACTTGCCTTACCGACACCACCCTTGTTACCCGAGCCACGGTGCGCGCGGCCGAAGCCACATGTGCGCGAACCGCGTCGTGTGCGTGTCTTGCGTCGCTTTTGGACTACCATGATTATACCACCATGCGTTCGATGAGTGCGTTGATCTTCTCGCCACGCGGACCGAGCGCGCCGCCGGCGTTGAACTGGACCTTGTTGCCCTTTCGTCCATAACCTTTGCGCGGCGGGTTGAGCCGGCAGAACTCGTCCTTCGTGTCCTTCGCGAGCTTCTTCACGGCCGCTTTGGTCGCGTCGTTGGCGTCGCCCCACGTGATGTACGCCTCGACGGCCTTGAGCATGCCCATCACTTCAGGCGCATTCTTCAGCAGCGAACAGGAGTTCGGCACGGGCAAGTGCAGCATGCGCAACGTGCGCTCCTGCGACTCGCTCATGCGCACGCCGGCGCGGACACGGACGACTGCAAGCATTGTCATTGTGCGTTCTCTCCCCTGATGACCGGTCCGTCGATGAGGTTGACGGCGGCAGCGCCCTGCTGCGTGACCTTGTAGACGCTCAGCTTCTGCAGCGCGTCGACAAGCGCCATGACGAGGTTACGCGTGCGGCGCGTCTGGCCGCTGGTCTTTGACCAGACGTCCTTGACGCCGGCGAGCTCGAGAACCTTTGCACAGTTGTGCTCGATGCACAGGCCTTTGCCTTTGGGCGCGGGCATGAGTTTGATGCGCACCGACCCGCAGCGGCCTTGGACGGCGAACGGGATGCTGTGCGGCTCGCGCGCATTGGATTCCCAGCTACCCGAGCCACGACGGATCATGAAGATGTTGAGCTTGGCATTGCGCAGCGCCTTCTCGCGCGCCGGCATGGTGTCCTTGGACTTGCCATAGCCGATACCCACGACGCCATCGCGGTTGCCCACGACAGCCATCGTGCCGAAGCTGGGCTTGTTTCCTTCCGGCGTCTTCTTCTGCGTCTGCTTGAAGAGACGGCGCTGACCGCCGCCGAACTTACCGCGTGATTGGCCGATCCAGAGCAGGTCGCTCTCGAGGTTCGGCACGAGCAAGTCGACGATCTGCGCTTCGAGGATCTGGTCGCCCGCACGCAGGACGACGGCGACGTTGCTGATTTCGCCGCTCTTGACCTTGCGACCGAGCTCGGTCTTGGGCTGCCAGGCGGCGATGTCGAACGACGGCTTGAGCTCTGCCTGCGTGACAGGCGCCTCTTCGACGTCCGGCACAGGACCGAGCGTGTCCTTCTCGACCTCGAGCTGGGGCTTCTCGACCGCTTCAGGGATTGGCATGTTCTCTTCTGTCATAGGTATCACTTCAGCTTAGCTTCCACTTCTTGCACGTGCTTCGGCAATGTTTCAGGCGCGAGACCGTGGCGCAAGTATGCGGCGAACATCTTCTTGTAGAGCGCATCGTCCTTCTTGATGAGCATTGCATACGCGGCGACGTGTTCACCGTGCAACCGCTTCTTGTCAGGCAACGCCTTCTCGTCGGCAGGCACGTCAAGGCCACCTGCGCGCGCGCCAGCGACGGCGGCGAACACGACAGCGCCCTTGACAGGCGTGGTGAAGCCGATGTCAGCGACAGCGTGGATCACTTTCTTGGCCTTCGCCTTCTTCGCGAGCAGCACGCCGCACAAGTACGCGGCAGGCAGGTTGGACGTCGCGCCCTTGTAGCCCTGCTTGCTGAGTTCCTTGGTCGTCGCGCTGACGAGCACGCGGTCGCCTGTCGGCTGGTACTCGATGATCTGCAACTGCATGTGGTGCAGCGACTTGCGCACCACGAGGCGCGGCACGCCGCCGGCGAGCGCATGCAGGCGCTTGCGGTAGTTCGTACGACCGGCGCGCTTGCGTCGGTACTTGACGGTGAATCGTTGGTTGGTTGCCATGGTCACTTCGTGAACAGGTTCTGTTCCTCGCAATACATCTTGATGTGACGCTCGCTACGGAAGAAGCCGCCCTTGACACGCCGGTAGAGCAGCGTGAACGTCTCAGGGGTTATCTTGCTGCGCTCGCGCAAGCGGAAGAGCAACGCGCGTTGCACGCGCACGCGGCCGATCCACGCTTCCTTTGTCGGCGTGCGCGCTGACGCGAGACCGCGACGGCTACCCGGGCCGCTGCGTCTGCCCTTGGCCTTCTGCTTGAGGCGTTGCTTGAGCCGGATGTTGCTGATGCCCTTGACCGGGTTGCGGCTGATGACGCCTTGCTTGATGAGTTGGCGCACGTCCGCCTTGGTGATCGCCTCGCGGATCTGGTCGATTGCCGTCGGGTCGAACCAGATGCGATCAGGCGAACAGTCAAGGATGCTTGCGGCGAGTCTTCGTTGGATCATGTGATTACTCCTTCCTCGTCAGGACCTTTTCCGCTTCCTTGCGTTCCTGGTCCTTTTTGTCTTCCTCGTTCAGCTCCGGTTTCTTCTCTTCCTTCTTCTTCGCTACTGGCGCTGTCTTGGTCTTGCGCGTCAACCGTGCGGCCGCGGCGTCCTTGCGTGCCTTGAGCACGTGCTGGACTTTGCCTGCATAGCCCTTGCTGTCCTTGAGGTTGATGATGTGAATGCCTGCCTTGTTGAGCGCGTCGACGATCGTGAGTCGCGAGCGCATGCCCACGCCTGCGCCGATGATGGCGCTGTGCGTCTTCTTGTCAAGCGCAGCGACCTGGTCGACGTTGAACACGCGCACCGGCTGGAAACCATTTCGGTCAAGACCCTGCACTGCGACAGGCGAGCGGTAGCCGATCGCGACGCTCGCGGCCTGGCCTGCAGCATTGTGACGCATTTTGCTGTGCAGACCTGTCGGCTTGCGCCAGACCTTCGCCAGACGCTTGTGACGGTGACTGTCCTGACGGAGGAACGCCGGCTGGCGCGCCTTCATCCTCTTCCGCAGCGCGAGCAACTCCTTCATGCGTCCACCCCGGGCTTGTGCGTGACGTAGATGCCGTCCTGGAAGATGCGCCGATCGCGCTTGGAGACGAATGTGAGGTTCTCGAACTTGCTCGCGGTGGTACCTGCGAGCTCGATGTCGCAACTCTCGACCTCGATGATGTCGCCGGCCACCTTGACGGACGCGCCTTTGTCGAACATTATCTCGCGCGGAATCTTCTCGCCGAGGAAGTTCTTCACGACCAGCTTGTTGCCCTGGACGCTGACGTTCATCGGGAAGTGGCTCGCGCATACCTTGAGCTTGAACTGGAACGGCGTCTGCACGCCCTCAATCATGTTCTTGATGTGCGCGCTGATGCTGCCTGCGTGGCGCTTCTCGCGCTTGCTGGCAGTGACCGCCTTGACGCGGACAAGTGTGCCTTCGACCACTATCGAGACGCCTGGCTGCAGCAGCGTGCGCCGCGTCTCGCCCTTCGGGCCTTTCACGATGAGGTCACGGCCGTCGAGCGTCGCTTGGACACCGTGCGGCAACGCAACCTCGTAATCGATGGTCTTCTTCATGATCAGTAGCAGAAGGCGATGAGCCTCCCTCCGACATTCTGTTTCTTCGCGTCATCCAGCGTCATGACGCCCTTGGATGTCGAGATGACGATGACGCCGAAGCCCTTGGCGGGCAGGTAGCGCTTCTCGAACTTCTCGAATTCCTCCTTCTTCACCGCATAGCGCGGCTTGATGACGCCGATCGCGTTGATCTTGCCGATGAGCGGCAGCGAGAGCTCGCTGCCACGCGTCGTCTTGCGCTCCTGCGCATCGCCGACGAAGCCGTGCGTGTTGAGGATCGTGAGGACGGCCTTTGCCATCTTGTTCGACGGGTAGAGCTGGACGCTCTGCCTTCCCAACTTCTCGTAGTTGAGTATCTTCGACATTGCGTTGGCGAGTGGATCGTTGTTCATTGTTTCCTCAGCTGTATTTTTTGAACCCTATGCTCAGTGCGACCTCGCGGAAGCAGTGCCTGCACAGGTGCAGGCCGTACTTGCCGATGTGGCCACGGAAGCGGCCGCAGCGCACGCAGCGCAGCAGTCCCGCGCCCGTCGTGCGCTCATTCGGCGAGTTGTGCTTCACATACTTCTGGCGCTTGGTCGGCTTTGCCTTGAGCTGCTTGAGCACCTTGCGCCAGTCCTTGATCGTCATGCCTCTTCCTCCGTGATCGTGATGCCGAAGCGGTCCTTCATGAACTGCATCGACTGTTCCTTGGTGATGCGCTGGCGTTTCCCGACAGGCATCGGCCGCACGCGGCGACGCTTGACGTGGAAGCCCGGCTTTTCGAGCGTGATGCAGACCTGCATGCCGATGACGCCGATCTTCGGGTCGTACTGCGCGCCCTCGATCTCGATGTGTTCAGGCACGCCGAATGAGATGCTGCCTGCGTTGTCGAAATGACGCGGCAGGAGCTTGAATTCCTTGGCCTTGAGCGTGCGCTTGAGCATCTTCTCGGCAGGGTCGCCGCGTAGCGTGATGCGGCAACCGATAGGCAAGCCTGGGCGGAGGCCCCAGGTCGGGATACGTTTCTGCGTGATCGTCTTCTGCGGTTCGATGCCGGTGAGACCCTTCATGACGCTCATCGCTTTCTCGAGCAACGTCTGGTCCTTGCCCGCTCCGATGTTGAGCGTGACCTTCTCGACCCGCACCTGCTGCATCGGGTTCATCCGAGCACGCCCTCCGGCACGACGAACGCGTAGTCCTTGCGCGTCTGCTCGTGCTTGCCGTGGTGCTCGTAGCGCACGAGGCCATCCTGGATGCTGTCGACAGTACCGACGGTACCGATGTGCTTGCCGCCGGTGAGCAGGATCTTTGCGCCCTTCTTGAGCGCGAGCACATGCGTTATCGACTGCTTGGGCAGCGCGATGACGACGGTGTCACCCACCTTCACGTCCTTCTTGTCCGTGATGATGGCGCGACCGCCGCTGAGCGTGAGTTGGAGCTTGCCGCCGTTGATGACGTGCTTTCCGAGCACGCGGCAGGGCTTGGACGCCACGTGCTTCGCGTCGATCACTTTCATGACAAGACGCCCCTTCGCATCGAGCACGATGCGGTGGTGCGAGCCGTCGGCGAGCGAAAGGACATCCATGAGGCCCAACGCGAAGCGGTGGTCCTTGACACGCTTGCCATCGACGAGCACCTTGGTGGTGTCGCAGATGCGCTTTGCTTCGCTCGTCGTGCTCGCCTGACCGAGGATCTTGAGGAAGACCGAGAGCGGCATGCCGTCTTCAATCGCGTGCGCGCCGGGTGTTGGCTTGGTGATGTATGTGTATTCCTTGCGCAGGATAGTCCAGCTGCGGGGCGCGGTGAAGCGCTTGAGATAGTCGCTCATTGGGAACCTCCCTTGGCCTTGGCGTGCATGGCTGTCGGCGCGGGTTGTGTGTGTTGTTTCATCGGCTGTGCCGCCGGTTTCTGCTGCGGCTGCTTCTGTTGAGCAGGTACCTTTGCGGGAGCGACCTTCGTGGTCGTCTGCTTCTGCGTCGCGGCCTTCTGCTCGCTTGCCTTGACCGGCAACCGGCGCTTCTCGTCGGCGAGTTCGGTGATGATGAGACTGCTCGGGCGCAACGGGTAGGGCACTTTGCGGCCGTCCATGCGCGAGAGCTCGATGCCGCTCACGTAGACGCGGATGCGGCGCGTGTCGACACGCTCGACCTTGCCTGCCTTCTTGCGGAACTGGCCGGTGAGCACGACGACCTTGTCGCCGGTGCGGACGCGCAATGCGCGCGTGCCGAGCTTGGAGCGCAGCTCCCTGCTCAGGTGGCAGCCGAAGAGCGCGCCACGGATGTGCAGCGGCGCGTTATGGATGTACGAACGCTGCTTGCCGGGCTTGGTGCTCGACTTGAACGATGTGCTGAAGCTCATGGTGTTACAGGATCATCTCCGCGAGTTTTGCGATGGCGGGCCAGCGTTCGGCCACTTCCTTTGCGATAGGTCCTTTGATCATGGTTCCTTTCGGGTTGCCGTCCTTGTCTTTGCAGACGACGACAGCATTGTCCTCGAACTGGACGCGAATGCCATCAGGCCTGCGCCATTCCTTCTTCTGGCGCACGACGACGGCGAACACGACCTGCTTCCGCATCTCTGGCTTGCCGCGCTTGACCGAGCCCATGATGAGGTCGGCGATCCCGGCGCTGGGTATGCGCCCCTTGACGGTCTTGTGCCTCATCACCGTCATTATCTTGATGATCTTGGCGCCGGAGTTGTCACACGTATCGATCCACGTGCCGTGCGGCAACGCACGCGTCGGGTGACCCTTGACGGCCTTCATGTGGCGTCCTCCTCTTCTGACGTCTTCTCTTCACCGCGCGCGGTCAGACCTTCCTTGAGGTCGCCTTCGCGCGCGAGGTAGGCGAAGTCCACGCCAAGCTTCTCGATGATGATGAATGATTTGGTCTTGCTGATCGGGCGGCACTCACGGATGCGCACGCGGTCGCCGACCTTCGCGTCGACAGCGGTCGGGTTGTGTGCCTTCACGCGTGTACGCTTGGTGAGGAAACGCTCGTACTTGCTCACGTATTCCTGGCGCGGCCACTCGACAGTCGCGGTCTGCGTCATCTTTGCGTTGATGACAGTCCCGACGAATTCCCTTCCGCGCGTGCTCAGTGGTCGTTCCATCATGCCCTCAGTATGATCATTTCCGGTGCGAAGCCGGCCGCAACGAGCACGGCCTTCGCTTCCCTGATGTGGCTGCCCTGCAACTCGATGACATCATTTTTGACGGTGCCGCCACACGCGAGCTTTTCCTTGAGCGTTTTTGTGATATTTTTCATGTCAACTGCCTTCGGATCTATTCCTTTGATGCTTGTGTACTTCTTCTTGAACTTCTTCTCGACGAGGCTGATTTCGATCTTCTGCGTTTCCTTGGCAATGCTTTCGCACACGCACAACTCCTTCGGGAGTCCGCACGTCTCGCACACATCGCTCACTTGGAGCCAGTCCTCCCACTCGCCGTGAGCAATCGCGCAATTGTCTTGCGCAATGCCTTGATCCTGCCGCTGCCCTTCTGCGCGGTGCCAGTCGATGCCTGCGCGCGGAGCTTCATCAGCTCCAGGCGTATCTCGGCGAGCTTGCCTTCGCGTTCCGGCGCGGGGAGGCGCATGATGTCGCTACGCTTCATCGGTGCCCTCCGTCGATGCCGGTGCAGGAGTTGCATGTTGGACGGCCGCCTCAGCGGCCGGTGCTTGATCGGTCTTCTTCTTGCGCGGTGCCGCGCGCTTCTTGGGCTTCGTTTCGCCCTCGGCTGCCGGCGGTTGCGTCCCGTCAGGCGCCGCTTCGTCCGTCTTCTTGCGGCGCACGCTCTTGCGTTTGGTCTTCTCAGCAACAACTGGCTTCACGACTTCGGTGTGCGTCGCATTGACTTCGATGTCGTCAGGCAGCGGCATATCAGGCGGCATGATGCTCACCTGCACGCCGACAACGCCTGACTTGAGCGTCGCGAATGTCGTCGCGTGGCGCACGCCGACGATGGCCTGCTGCCCGCTCTTCTTCATGTAGCCAGCGTAGAAACGCCACGACTTGGCGCGTGCGCCGGGAATCTTGCCTGAGAGAAGGATCTCGATGCCACGGGCGCTCGCGCCCATCACTTCCTGCATCGTCTTGTGCGCGACGGCCTTGAAACGCTGGATACCGAAACGCTCGAGCGTCGACGCGATGCGCTCGGCGACGATGCGCGCGTCGAGGCTCACGTTGCCGACCTCGGCGATCTCGATCTGCGGGTTCTCGAGGTTGAAGCGCTTCTTGAGCACTTGCGTGAGCTTCTTGATGTTCTCGCCCTTGCGGCCGACGACGAGGCCCGGGCGTGACGCGTAGATGAGGATCTTCTCGCCCAACGGCGTGCGTTGCAGGCGGACCTTGCTGAGGCCCACGTTGCGCAGCGTCTCGCTGATGAATTCCTCGACAAGGACCTCGCGGAGATTCTCCTTGACGAACTTGCGCTCTATCATCGTGATGCCTCCTTCTTTTCGCCAACGATGACCTCGAGGTGGCAGCGCTTGCTCTCGCGTCGCTGGCGGCCGAAGTGCATCGTTCGTCCCGCTTTCTGCGGCGCGAGGTGGCGCACGACGAGGTTCGCGACGCTCAGCCCCTTGTGCTGCGCGTTGGCCTCGGCGCTCTCGATGACTTCGCGTACGTGCTTGCACGTCTTGACCGGGAAGCGTCCTGCGCCGACGGCACGGTTGTGTGCCATCTCGAGGTTGTAGATGCGATAGGGTACCGCGCGCTTCATCTTCATGACCTCGTCCAACAGGCGCTTTGCCTGCTCGATCGGCTTGCCACGCACGAAATTACACACCTCAACGGTGTGCTTGTAGGAGATGGGCAGGGCCAGGCCGACCGCCTTTGCCTCGTCCTTTCCCGTTTCGCGTGTGTAGCCGTATGCCATTGAATCACTTCACCGAGAGCGATGCGCTCGAACGCGTTGCGCCGATACCAGGCGCGCTGTGCTGCAGGCGCTTGCGCGTCGGCGAGAACTCGCCCAGCCTGTGGCCGAGCATGTCCTTGTCGATGAGGACCTGCGTGAATTCCTTGCCATTGTAGATCTTGATGGTCTTGCCGACGAATGCGGGCGTGATGATCATGTCACGGCAGTGCGTCCTGACGTCGGTCTCGCCGGCGGTGACGGCTGCGAGCAGCTTCTTCTCGGTGTCGCGCAAGCCGCGCTTGAGCGAGCGGCGTTCGCGCGCGGGAACGTGCTTGATGAACTCGTCGAGCGGCAGCTTCTCCACCTGTTCCCACGTCATCCCATACCAGCGGAATTCCTTTGCCATTGTTACTTCCTTCCTGTGCGGCGTGGCCAGAGCTTGCCGACCTTGCGTCCTGGCGGCGCGTTGTGCCCGACAGGCTTGTTCTTCGCCTTACGCGAGCTGCGCTTGTTACCATACGGGTGGTCGACAGCGTTCTGCGCGCCCGCCCTGATCGATGGATAGCGCTTGTTGCGCGCCTTCATGTGGAAATGCATCTTGCCTGCCTTGAGGAACGGCTTGTCCGCGCGGCCGCTGCCGGCGACGACACCGATGCACGCGCGGCATTTGTCGCTGAACTCGCGCTGCTTGCGGCTGGGCAGGAGCAGCGTCACGACGCCGTTGAGGCGACCCATGACGCGTGCGAACGTGCCGGTTGTGTGGCAGTACTTTCCGCCGTCGCCCGGCCTGCTTTCGATGTTGAAGATGAACGTGCCGTCAGGAATATCTTTGAGCGAGAGGATGTTCCCTTGACCTGTGACGTCGGCCTGCGAACCGTTCTGGAGCGTGCCACCGACCCTGACGCCCATGGCCGCCTGCATGAGCGCTTCGCTGCCGTTCTCGAAGCGCACGCGGCAGAGCGGTGCGAGGTGGCCCTGGCACTTGACGAGCTCGAGGATGGTGCCGGTCTGCGTCGCATCGCTGCTTCGGGGCAGACGTGCCTCTCCCTCATAGCGGAAGCTGGGCGCGCGATAGCGTGGACCGCCCTTACCTCTCGCTTGCTGGATGAGGTTCTTTCCCATACTACATCAGCCCCAGGTTCGTCGCGATGTCGATCGCAGGGGATTCCTTCGCGAACTGCACGATGGCGCGTTTCGAACCATCGATGCTGTTGACCGTGTTGACGGCGACGACCTTCACCTTGAACTGCTTCTCGATGGCGTTGCGGATGTCGCGCTTGTTCGCCTTGCGGTCGACGATGAAGACGAGCTTGTTGTCGGCCTCCATCATGCGCAGCGCCTTTTCCGTCGAGACAGGATGGATGATGACGCTCATCGGAAGAGGCCCTCCTTCTCGAGGCGCTCGATGGCTGCGTCTGTGAACAGCGTGAGGCGACCGGGGTGTCCGCCGGGCGCGAGGAGCGATGCATTGATGCGGCTCACTTCGACCACGTCGACACCCGGGATGTTACCGGCCGCCTTCATGAGCGGGCAGCTCTTGCTGACGACGATGAGCGGACCCTTGCGTCCCTGGTAGGGGCGGCCGCGGTTCTTGCCCTTGCCTGCGCGGATTTTCCTGATTGATGCGCGTGCGAGGTCGGCGGTGAATTCGAGCGCCTCGAGCGCTTCGATCGCCGCCTTGGTCTTGTCGATGCCCTCGAATGCGGCGTCGACGATGAACGGGAACTTGGACGGGAGATTGTGGCCGCGCTGCGTGATGACGTCCTTGAGCATGGTCGCGGCGAGCGCGCTGCGGATCGCCTTGCGGCGTTCCTTGATGTTTATGTTCTTGCTGAAGTCGCGCTCGGCCTTTGCGGGGTGCGCCTTGCGACCACCGACGGTGCCAGGTGCGAACGCGCCGACGAACTGGATGTTGGTGCCGTTGCGGCTCATCGACTTGCGCGGGACACGGCTGATGCCGTGGCCGTACGAGCCCTTGTAGTCGCGACGGCGGCGCGAGAGCTTCGCGGCCTGCTTCTTGCCTGCGCGCGGGTCGTTACCGTACGCCTGGCGCAGGTGGCTGTGGATCGCGTCGACAGCGCGCCTGATGAGGTCGGCACGCACCGGCTCATCGAACTGCTGCGGCATCTTGCGCGAGCCCTTCTCTGCGTTCTGCGACGTGAGGATCTTGAGGTTCATTGTTTGCTCACCACGCTGATGTGTGTGATCTCAGGAGCGGTCTTGGGAATGCGCGGGTGCATGCGTTTGGGCTGGGTGAACGTGACGAGGCGCTTTGCGCTGCCACCGATGCTGCCCTTGACGAGCAAGGCGTCAGCCGCGAGCTGGCCGTAGCGCACGAAGCCGCCCGCAGGGTTGACCTGCTCTGGCTTGGCGTCGATCTTGACGACCCACTTGTTGTACTCGGTGCGGCGCTGGAAGCCGGTCTGACCGGCGTGCGCGACACGGTAGGTGCGCGCGTTGCCCCACGGACCGAGCGAGGCAGGACCACGCTTTGTCTTCTCTGCCTTGTGCGAACGGATCATGACGCCGTGGCGTTTGACAGGACCTTGGAAGCCCTTGCCCTTGGTGACGCTGTGCGCGTCGACCTGCTGGCCTGCGCTGAAGACATCGGCGACTTTGATATCGGTCCCGAGGATCTTCTTCGCGTACTCGAGTCCTTGCTCGATGTTGCCGCCGACGCCGAGTTCGACGATCTCCGGTGTCTTCTTGAGATTGGCAAGGTGCGGTTGCGTCGCTGCGATGACACGCACTTCAACAACACCATCGGTCGAGAATTCGACCTTCTTCGGGGTCGCAGGCAGGTTGAGCGCACGCGAGACATTCTTGTCTATTTTTTCTGTCCAACCGTGTTGTGCTGTCGTGAGGCCGTTGTAATCGTTCTTGATGGTCTTGATGCCGATGATCCTGATGGGCGGGCATTCGATGACGGTGACGGGCATGCTCGATTCTTCGCCCTTTGCCGGCGTGCCGGGCCTGTTCTCGATGTACATGATGTGCGTCATGCCTGCCTTGTAGCCAGGGAATCCGAGAAGTTTCGCGTCCTTGAGCGTGCCCCAGCTACGGATACGCGCAGTCATCCTGGGCGAGCGCGTGCGCGGCCAGAACTGCATACTCGAACGTCGCGGGTTTCGCTTTGTTGGCATACGTACTCCTGTGGGAATGAGCCTCTTGCAGGAACTCTCGTAGAAGACGTGTCACCACGTACTGTACTGAAGAAGTTCCCTTCTCAGGCTCGTACCAGAGTGCCTATCGTCGATAGGCACTGTTTGACTTTGGGGTTTTAGGGTTATTTATAAATGTTTGCCAGTGGTCGGTGATGAAGAAAAGACACCTATTTGTTAAATTACTTAACATCGGGGGCTTTTTCTACTGTTTTGTTCGTGGCGTCTGCCGTCTTCTTGCCGCGTTTCGGCTTCTCCTGCTCCCGGCTGATGAGGAACATCCTCCGCTTGGCATATTGTATAGGGTTCTTGATGCGGTCACAGAGCGAATCAGGGT
>Ga0247727_10010693_pt1 | contig 16199 bp, 12 predicted proteins | sample WisWelCaveWW1625_FD_202498 | JGI IMG/M metagenome (GOLD analysis project Ga0247727, IMG submission 202498) | Biofilm microbial communities from Wishing Well Cave, Virginia, United States - WW16-25 | ecosystem: Environmental > Aquatic > Deep subsurface > Groundwater > Cave microbial mat | place... | reverse complement strand
CATGGAAAATCAGCAGCTGCGCGAAACCGTGATGGAGATCCACAAGGATCTGAAAATGGGCAAGGAAGGCCGCCAGGTTTTTCTCAAACATGCCAACACGCTGGGGAAGTTTACGGTTTACATGTTGAGCATCGCTTCCACCAGCGGCAACATGGCGGAAATTTACGAAAACACCGCCAAGTTTTTGGAGCGCAGCGCGGATTTCAAGAAGGCCATTCGCAGCACGTTGTTCATGCCGGCCATCGTTTTTTTCGCCGCCATCGGCGCGCTGATTTTTTACGTGATGTACATCTTTCCCAAAATCGCCGGCATGCTGCTCAAATACAAAATCGCCGTGCCGCCGATGACCGCCGCCACCATGAGGATAAGCGATTTTATTCAACATAATATTTTGTGGATCGTGCTGGGTTTTCTGATTCCGATTATTGCGCTCGTGGCGTATTTTCGCACGCCCGAAGGCCGCGTCGTCTGGCACCGGTTCATCATCGCGATCCCGGTGGTGGGCAAGCTGATTTACAAAACCAGCATCGAAGTTTTTGCGCGCGTGTTTCACGCGCTGTACAGCGGCTCCGGCGAAAACATCGAAGTGATCAAAATCGCCTCGGAAGCCTGCCGCAATACTTATCTCGAAAAGCAGGTCAAAGACGTGGTGATTCCGTCGATGCTGCGCGAAGGCAAAAGTCTGAGCGATTCCATGGAAGGCTCCGGCGTTTTCCCCAAGAACGTGATCTACAGCTTGCGCAGCGGCGAAGAGTCGGGCACGCTGCGCGAGGCCATGCTGCGGCTGGCGAATTTTTACGAAAAAGAGACCAGCCACAAAATGGGGCGCGTCGTCGATTTTATCAACCTGATCGTCTCAATCTTTATTTCGATGATGATTGTGGCGATCACCCTCGTCTCTTCCGAAGTTGGGTTCGTCTCGCCCAGCTCGCCGGGAAGCCGAATGTCCGCGCCGGCGGGAAAGTAAATCGGATGAAGGCGTAGTGGATGGATGGAGTAATGGAAATCCAACTCTCCAACGATCCAATACTTCATCAATTCAATGATCCAAAGTTTTAAGGGAGTTTTGCAATGGAACCGATGAGCGTTCGCATCGGACAAATTTTGGTGCAAAAGCGCATCATCAATCAGACGATCTTTCAAAAGGCGGTGCTGGCCCAAAAGCAGGAGCCGGCCGGCAAGCAGCGCCGTTTGCAGCAGATTCTGGTTGAAGATTTTCAGGTCGATCGCCATCTGGTGTACAGCGCCATCGCCCAGCTTTACGCTTTCAAGGAAATCGATCTGACCGCGGAAAACCTCAACGACGCGGCGCTGGATTTTATTCGCAAAACCCTCGACACCTGCATCGAGGAGGCGCGGGGAAAATTGATGCACAAGCGCGTTCTGCCCTATCGCGCCAGCGCCAGCAATAAAAACGTGCTCACGGTGATCGCCGCCGATCCGTTGGACCGCGAGATTCCCGTGCTGTTGAAAGATTTGCCCTACACGCAAATCGAAATCGCCTATTGCCAGTTTGAGCAGGTCAACTCGCTCATCGACCGGGTGATGGCGTTCAAAAACGAATTTCTGCAGCAGCTCGAAGCTTCGCTGCAAAACGTCGAAGTCGTCACCAACGAGGAAGAGGAGAAGATCGACGAAGCGGCGCTCGACGCCGAAATCAACCGCAGCATGTTGACCAACCTCATCGAGGGCACGTTCGTCGAGGCGGTGCGCAAAGGCGCGAGCGACGTTCACATCATTCCGCGGGACGGCAACGTTACCGAATTTCATTTTCGCGTTGACGGCAAGCTGCAGCTCTGGCACGCGCTGTCCACCGTCAAGCCCGAAGCGGTGGCCGCCGTCATCAAAGATCGATCGATCAATATCGACCGTTTCAACCGCAATATCGCGCAGGACGGTTACATTCAGCGCAAGATCGACAACTATCACATTCGCTTTCGCGTTTCGGTTTTACCGATCGTGGTGTCGGAATCGACGCGGCGCTATGAGAGCATCGTGATTCGCGTGCTCGATGATCGCAAGGTGATCACCGACCTGAATTTGCTGGGTTTGCAGGAGCAGGCGGCGCAGGATTTCGAAACCGCGATTCACAAGCCGCAGGGCGTGATCATCATTACCGGCCCGACCGGCAGCGGCAAGAGCACGACGCTGGTGGCGGCGCTGCACCGCATCATCGATCCGACCAAAAACGTGGTGACGGTGGAAGAGCCGGTGGAATATTTGATTCGCGGCGCGCGCCAGGTCAAACTGGGGCCGAAATTAAATTTCGACCAGGCTTTGCGTTCGATCCTGCGGCACGATCCGGATATCGTCATGGTCGGCGAAATGCGCGACCTCAAGTCCGCGGAAATCGCCGTGAGCTTGGCGAACACCGGCCACATCACGTTTTCGACTTTGCACACCAACGATGCGCCGAGCGCCGTCTCGCGTTTGTACATGTTGGGCGTCGAGCCGTTTTTGATTGCGAACGCGATCAATTTGATCATGGCGCAGCGCCTGGTGCGCAAACTCTGTGAAAACTGCAAGCAGGCGGCGAGAGACATCGATGTGGACATGGCGCGTTTCGTCGGCTTTACCGATCACGAGATTCGCAACACGGTTTTTTATCAGCCGGCCGGCTGCGATAAATGTTATGCCGGCTTCCGCGGCCGCCAGTGCATCACCGAAGCGCTGCTCTTTTCACAGGAAATTCGCCAAATCATTTTGAAAAACGCGCAAAACATCGACGAAGATATGGTCCGGCAGGAATCCATTCGCAACGGCATGCTCACCCTGCGCGCCTCGGGAAGAGAACGAATCAAAGCCGGCACCACGACTATCGAAGAAGTGGTGGCGGCAACGGTTGAGTAAAGCCAGTATTCAGCAAGCAGTTTGCTGAATACTGCTTACTGAATACTGATCACTGAACACTGAAACCATGGGCTATCAACAATTATTTTTAGTGCTGGCCAGCGTCGTCCTGCTGACCCTGTTGATGGTGCAGATCAACAGCAATACCGTCGAGGGACGCGAAGCCCTGCAACAACTGGAGTTTGAGCATACGGCGGTTGGCATTGCCCAGCAGTTTATCGAAGAGGCGAAATCAAAAAATTTCGACGGGCTGGTCGGCGTCATCCCGCCGGCTTCAATGCCGGCCGGTTTCACCCCGGCGGTGAATTTGGGACCGGGAACGGATACCTATCCCCAATACGACGACGTGGATGATTATAACGATTTCAGCCGGACGGTTTACATCAACGGCAACAACTTCGATCCTGACGCGATCGATGGCATTCCTTTCACGGTTGGCATCAAAGTGCATTATGTGACCGACGCCAAACCGGATTCGGCGGTTTTAACGCCAACGTTTCTCAAGCGTTTGACGGTGAAAGTCGCGAGCACCTGGATTCCGGACAGCGTCGTCGTCAAACACGTGTTCAGCTATTACGGCGTGAATTTATAACGGCGCGATAGAACCGAGGCGATTGCGATTGAATTGATTGTTTCTTTTTTTCTTTAACAAGAAAAGTTAAGTGAGTTGAAAAATGGGCTCGATGCTTGCATTGATTGTCAGCATAATGCTTGGCGGCATGATTCTGGTGTCGTTTCAGCAATTCAATCGAGATTTCAGCGAAGACATTTATCGCGACACGTTGGATAAGGTTGCCAGCGACAATCTTGACAATCTCCAACAAATCATCGAGTATGATTTCTCCCGGATCGGCATCGGCGTCAATGACCCGGCGCAAGCGGTTTTGACCAACGCCGATTCGACCGACTTCACCTATTGGGCGGATAGCGACGGCAACGGCACTTTGGAGACGATACGCTATTATCTCGGCGCGACGACGGCCGCGGTGGCTGCGGCGACCGCCAATCCCAACGATATGGTTCTGTATCGGGTGGTCAATGGCGGAACGCCGGCGCCGGTATCGACCGGCCTGACGGATTTCAAAATCCAATTTTTTGATTCCGGCGGCAACGAGACGGCGGATCTCAGCGCGATCAGAACTTTGATCGTCAGCCTGTCGCTCGAAAGCGATTATGCCGCTTTTGCCGAAGACAATGCCTATCCCAAGTTACTCTGGCAAGAAAGATTCACGCCGCCAAGCCTGGTGGTGCGTCCATAACGTTCGGCGCGCAGAAAACGGAGGCGCGTGTTGAACTTTTTGTTTGATGGAGCGAGAACAAAATGGGAAAAACTTTATTGATTCTCACGGTCGGCTTTGCCGCCTCGTTCGGCTTGCTGGCCATTGGCAAAAATCTGCGCTACGTCGAATCCGTCGACCGCATGGTGGATCAATTGACGAGCGCGACGGCAAGAAACGCGGCAGCCAGCGGCGCCTACATGGCGTTGAACCGGCTCTATCTGAATCCCGCGTGGCGAACCGGATATAGCAATCTCGTTATCGGCGGCAACACGCTGGATGTGACGGTAAAAAACGACAGCGTCGGCATGACGCCCAAACCTTTTCAAGTTAAAATCAGCGCCAGCGCCGGCAACGCCGACAACAGCAATCTGACGCAGGTCGTGGTTTTCGATCGCGGCTTTCAAGAGTTTGCGGTTTGGGCCAAGGACACCGTGATCGACGCGACCACCTACGACTCGCTCGGAATCGACGCGCCGCAGTTGCGGATGCTCGATGCGCCCTTCATGCCGAAAATTGACAAAGCCGTGATGGTTGGCGATGCGGCGGGCCAAGGCCATGTTTATAGCGAAGACAGTGAGTCGCATTTTCACCCAAGTCATGGTTTCCCGAATGGAAGCTTTTATCATGACTCGACGGCATCATCTCAAGTGGCTAATATTATCCACGTCGTCGGCGATCTTCACCTGCGGGATAATCGAATCGTTTACGGAATTTTCATTGTCGAAGGCGACGTGCTGCTTAATGAGAATGCCAAGGTGAGAGGCGTGCTTTATCTGCCGAACTCCTCTTCCAGAGTTTATAACAGAGAAAATGCTAATAGCTCCGTTGTGGGTGGAATTGTGACCTGGGGAGAGGTTGACGGCGATGGCTATCAGATTCTTGTCAGGCATAAACCTCCTTATCTGTATAAGCTGGTATCGAATTATGCCGCCGATAATCCGCCGATACGGGTGTTATCGTGGAAATGAAACAAATGGATTGGTGGAGTGATGGAATAATTCATCAATTCAGCGCCGCAAGTTATGGATGATGAGAAATTCTCGAGGATGACATGGGAAGAATTTTACTAATTCTTTTAGTCGGTTTTGCCGCCTCATTCGCGATTTTAGCCCGCGGCAAAGAGCAGCGCTTCGTTGACTCGGTCGAAAAGATGGTGGATCAATTTACAAGCTCGACGGCAAAAAACGCTGCTGCCAGCGGCGCTTACATGGCGCTCAATCAGCTCTATCAGAACCCAGCGTGGCGAGCCGGATATAGCAATCTCGTTATCGGCGGCAATGCGCTGAATGTGACGGTAAAAAACGACAGCATCGGCATGACGCCCAACCCTTTTCAAGTTAAAATCAGCGCCAGCGCCGGCAACGCCGACAACGACAATCTTACTCAGGTTGTGGTTTTCGATCGCGGCTTTCAGGAATTTGCGGTTTGGGCCAAAGATACCGTGATCAGCGTGACCACCCGAGACTCGCTCGGAATCGACGCGCCGCAGTTGCGGATGCTCGATGCGCCCTTCATGCCGAAAATTGACAAAGCCGTGATGGTTGGCGATGCGGCGGGCCAAGGCCATGTTTATAGCGAAGACGGTGAGTCGCATTTTCACCCAAGTCATGGTTTCCCGAATGGAAGCTTTTATCATGACTCGACGGCATCATCTCAAGTGGCTAATATTATCCACGTCGTCGGCGATCTTCACCTGCGGGATAATCGAATCGTTTACGGAATTTTCATTGTCGAAGGCGACGTGCTCATCGATGAGAATGTGCAAATAAAAGGCGTGCTGTATTTGCCCAACGCCGCCTCTCGGGTTTACAACCGTCAAGATAATAGTCAAATCTTGGGTGGAATTGTGACGTGGGGAATGGTTGACGGCAACGGCTATCAGATTATCGTGCAGCATAAACCTCGCTATTTGTACGAACTGGTCTCGAATTATGCTGCCGCTAATCCGCCGCTGCGCGTGTTGTCGTGGAAATGACGCCGATCATCCAAAATTTTTTCACTGCGTGTTGAATAAAGAGGACGCGACAGAATGTTAGATCAACGACTGCAAGATGCAAAAGAACTTCTTGCAACGCTTTACGAACAAGTTGGCGCCAGCGGTGAAGATATCGAGTGGCTCACAAGCGTCGGCCAAATGCTCGACCGCCAACCGGAGGAAAATCGCCAACGCTTAAAACAGGCGATGAATTTTTTAATGTTGGCCATGGAAACCAAAGAGGCTTCCGATTTGGATTTCGGCGGCGTCGGCAGCAACGGGTTCGTCTGGCTGCGCATTTATGGCGTCAAGCGGCCGGTTTATCCGGAGCTGGGCGATTTCACCAGCGAAGAAACCGACATCACTCTGCTCAATCTGCTGACGACCGGCCAACGCGAAGAGCTTTGGAAAACGCTCCAACTGGATTTTTCGTACCAGTTGGTCACGCCGACCGGACACCGGCGTTTTCGCGCCTCGGTTTATCTCGAGCTCAATCACCTGGCGCTGAGCTTGCGGCGCATCAGTCCGGAAATTCGCCCGTTTTCGGCGCTCGGTTTTCATCGCCAGGTGGCGAAGTTGTTCAGCCTCGAATATGAAAGGCGCGGCATGGTTCTCATCACCGGCATCACCGGCTCGGGCAAAAGCGCGACGCTGGACTCGATCATCGACGCCAACAACCGGCATTCCAACGGGCATATTGTCATCATCGCCGATCCGCTGGAGTACCTGCACAATTCGAATAAATGCGTGGTGCGCCATCGCGAAGTCGGGCGCGACGTGCGCTCGTTTAAAGACGGCACCATTCAAGCGCTGCGGCAGGATCCCGACGTCATCGTCATCGGCGAAATGCGGGACGCCGAGACGATCTCAACCGTGTTGGAAGCGGCGGACAGCGGCCACAAAATTTTTACCACGCTGCACACTTCGTCGGCGGTGGAAAGCGTCGACCGCATTTTGGGCGAAACGCCGCCCATCGAGCAACAGCGCATTCGCGAGCGTCTGGCGAGCGTGGTCACCTGTGTGATTTCTCAAAAACTCGTTTCGACAGTCGACGGCAAACTCGCGCTGGCGAAAGAAGTCATGATCGGCACCGTGCCGGTGCGCTCGGCTATCCGCAACAATCGCACGGAAGAAATTTATCAGATCATCCAGCAGGGCAACAACGAAGGGATGATCACCTTGGAGCAGGATTTGGCGCGCTTGCATAAAAGCGGCGTCATCTCGTACGATGAGGCGCTCGGCAACGCCAATAATAAAAAGCGGTTTGAAGATTTAATTCGGTACGATCGCGTCTCGGTGTAACGGCGTAATGGCTTGCTGGAGTATTGGAGCATTGAAAACCCAACACTCCAATACTCCATCGCCCCATCAATCCAACAGTTCTGTTGTGTGTGGGATATGAGGAATTAACATTTAATGCGAAGTTTTCAAATGAAACAGGCGCTCGGACTCGCCGTTAGCGGCACGGAAGTGCGGCTGGCGCATTTGACCAATCAAAACGGCCAAATTCGGATTGCCGGTTTGGAACGCGCGCGGCTGCAAACCACGCTGGAGAGCCAGCTTGCCGATGGCGACGCGGCAAAACTTGACGACGCGGAAGCGAAAGACGCTTTCGGTTTGCAAGAGGCGACCGATGGCAAGGAAAGCCGCAAAAACGGGCAAAAGTCCGACAACGGCAACAGCGGCAATTTGGAAATTCTTTACCGGCTGCTCGAGAAATACACGAAGAAGAAAGTCAAGATCGCTTTCAATATTCCGCTGTCGATGGTGACTTATCAGCGGCCGGATGCTGCCGCGACGCGAGTGGAGGCGACGGAAAAAGGCGTTGAATCGAGCTTCGAGCAAAAAATCGTCGCCGCGCACGACGGCTCGAGTTTGTTGATGTCGTATGAAAAGCATCCGCCAACGATGGCGCTGGTGCGCGAGGTCAATGATTTTGTGCGCGGCAATTTGTACATGGCGCTGATGGACTCGACCGAAGTGGCGTTGGCCAATCTGGCGCGCCGGAGCAACGAGTGCGAAGCCGACAAAATCAGCGCGATCGTTTACATCGAAGACGATTTCACCCGGCTGATTTTCATGCGCGGCAAAGACCTGTTGCACGTCAGCTCGATCATTCACGAAAACACGGCGTCGCCGGACATTCTGGAGGTGATCTACCGCAAGCTGATCTACGAGCAGGACGAAGTGGAGATTCCGGAGCTGGCCGCGATTTTACTTGCCGGCAAATGCAGCCGCATCAACGCCGCCGACTTTTTCGCCTCCCATTTTCCGACGGCCAGAGTGCATTATCTCTCCTCGAGCCTGGTCGCTAATTCATCGGCAACCGGCACGCAGGCCGGGCTCTTCTCGGAATTTGCCGTGCCCATTGCGCTGGCCTGGAAAACGCTCGAGCCGAAAAGCCCGTTTTTTATTCCAACCAACCTGCTGCCGCAGGACGTGCTGGATCAGCAACAGGTTTTGAAGCTGAATTATCACGGCTATATTTTGCTCGCGCTCACCGGCTTGGCGACGTTCTTTATTACCTGGCAAATCATGAATTTGAAAGGCAACATCCGTGAAACGCGCAAAAAGAATATGCAGTTGGAAATGCAAATTGCGAACAATCAGGAAACGGTTGACCGCGTGATGATGCTCGACAACCAATGCCAGCGCTTGAAAAAAAGCATGACGCTATCCGACAGTCTCAGCCGAGGCCACGATGAGTTTGTCGCCTTTTTGCAAAAATTGAATGCGGGTTTAGGCCGCGTCGGCAATATTTGGGCGGACGAAATCGTGACGCATAACGACGGCTTTTCGGTGCGTGGCAGCGCGATGAGCCGGGATGCGATTCCCTTGCTGGCGGAAAAATTGGGCAATGCCAGTCTGCGCCAAATGACGCGCGTCGATTCGGAAAGACAAAGAGTGTTTAGCTTTAGCTTGGAACGGTACAACGAACCGGACACGATGAAGTCTGCGACGCAGGGTCTCAGCTCGATTGACGCCGCGCGCTATGCCGGCAATGGCAAACTGATTCTGAGCAAAGCGGGCGTGCGTCCGGCGCCTCCGGCAACAAACGGCGCGACGTCGAATGGTGTGACGCCATCGCCTGTCATCACCAGGCCGCTGGACTCGCGCCCAAGCCAAGCCTCCACTCCGGTCGCAGCGAGCAAAACACGCGAAGCGGCCACGAACGGCACCGCCGCTCCGCCGCCAGTGATCCGGCAAGCTTCGGCAACACCGGCGGCCAATCGGAATGAGCTGAACAAAACTACGGTTGCGTCAAATTCGGCAGCGACGACAAGAAAATCAGAACTGGCAGCGCCGGCGTCGAAAGTCGAGACCAAAACCGAAGAGAAGCTTGTTGATAACATGGTTCGGAATCGGCAAAGCGCCGAAAGAAATTCGAGCGTTGCGAGCAGCGCGAGCAAGACCGGGTCGTCGCCGGCGCAGAAATCGAGCAACGGCATAAGTGCCGAGGCAGTATTTAATCCGCTTGCCGAGTCGCCCGACGCGCAAACGCCGGCAGCGCCGCAGCAAAATTCCAACTCGATGGTTTCTGTTGCAACGGCTGCCAAGCCGGAAAACGCGCCGCCGGCAATTTATCGCGGTTACACGATCGAGGCGGCAACGAGTTATACCAAAGAATTAGCCGAGCAGTTTGCCTCGGCCTATCGCAAGCAGGGTTATGACGCCGCGGTTGAGCGCTATTCGGACGAGCGCACCAACGCCCAAAAATATCGCGTGCTCATCGGCGCTTTTCCGACCCGGCCGGCTGCCGAGCAAAAAGCGGCGCAAATGGCGGGAATACTCATGAAAGATTATCGCGTGGTGGGGTTGAAGTGAGGCTGGATGTTTGATGCTCGTTGCTGGATGCTGGCAACTAATAACTAACAACTGATTACCGATTACTGAACCATGTACGCCAAACGCAATAGCTTGACCATACTCGCCGTGTTTTTGTTGTTATCAGGCGTGGGATTTTTTTGGTATCGCAGCGAAGCGAAAGAGCTCAAGCGCGCCTCGGACAACAACAAACAACTAGCGGTGCAACTGCGCGGTTCGCTCGAAGTCGCGGAAACGCTGGTCAAAGTCACGACCGAGCGCGATTCCCTGCAAAAGCGGTGGGAAAAATCGTCCAAAAAAATTCTCAACACCGAAGAGCCGGCGTTTTCGTTGTCTTATATCAACTGGCTGATTCGCATGCACAATTTGGCGATCGATTTTGATTTTTTTCTCAACGACAAAAGAGCCACCAAAGAGTTTACCGTCTTCTCTTACACGCTGAACGGCGAAGGCGATTACCGCAACGTTTGCGCGCTGGTTTGGCATATCACGCGCAATCCGCTGCTTTATCGCATCAAGAACGTGACGCTGAAACGCAGCGAGAACAACCCCAAGCTGGTGAATTTCATCATGCTGTTCGAAGGGTATTCGATGAACAAAGAATGGGAAGTCGGCAGCGAGCTGGCGATGGCGGCCCTGCCTTTCAATTGGGAGTCGGAATTCGGGCGCGATGCTTTCGCGAGCTTGATACCGGTTGAGCCCAAACCCGAACCGAAACCGGTAGCGGTAAAGCCGGCGGCGCCGCCCAAGCCGCAAGAACCGCCCGGCCTGTTGGACGTCGAGAGCGCGACGCTGCTCGCCATCACCAATGATAAAGCTTATCTGCGCGCGGCCAATGGCAAAGTGGTTTCGCTCAAAGTCGGCGATCCGGTTCGCCGCTTCGGACGCTTGACGCGTCTCGATCCACGGCGCAATCAAGTGGAATTTTTGCTTGAAACCGAGAACGGCGGCGGCAGAATGGTGCAGCTCAATATTGAATACAACTAAGGATTTTACGGATTTTTTTATGAAGAAAATTTTCGCGGCAGTCTTTTTGATTCTTATTGGCACAGGGATAGCACAGTCACAAACGCAGCAGCAATTTCCGCCGCAGCCGTATCGGCCGGATGAACTCATCTCGTTGAACCCCAATGTTCCCTTCAGCACGGCGATGGATATTTTGAACGGCTTTTCGCAGAAATTTGAAAATCGTCTGCTGATCGACGCCAAAGCGCGCACGAAGCCGATCGGCGTCGCCGTTGAAAACATGCACTGGAAGCGGGCGCTCGAATATATCCTGCGCGCCAATTTGTTGAAATTCACCGCCCATGATCGTTATTATGAAGTGCAGGACATGATCGATACGAAGCAGCCCGAGGCGCCGAAGGACGCCGTCACTGCGGCGACCCGCGAGATCGAGATCAACGCCGTTTTTTTTCAGGCTGATTACGAGACTTTGCATGAAATGGGCATCGATTGGACGACCTTCCAAAACGGCACGGTGCGCGCGCAGGCCTTTGGCGCCTCCAACGTCGGCAGAGAATATCTGCGCATTTTAGCCGACGGCAACCTGAAAGGCACGCGCATCAGTGTTTCCGCGCTGCTGCGGTTGTTTGAGAGCAAGAACAAAGGCGAAGTGCTGGCGCGACCGCAAATCCGCGTGATGGACGGGCAAAAGGGCAAAATCAAAGTCGGCAAAAATTTCTATTTGATCTTGCAGGATTTTGCCGGCAACTCGCGCTACACCGAGTATGAGTCCGGCGTCATCTTGACGGTCTCGCCCAAAATTTACGGGCGCAGCGATTCGACGTTCATCTTCCTCGATATTCTCGCCGAGCGCAGCGACGTGCAGAACGACGTCTTTGGCCCGACGAAAAACGTTACCGAAGGCACGACGCGCGTGCTTTTGCTCAATGGTGAAGAAACGGTTTTGGCCGGATTGCTCAGTCATGAAACGCAGAATTTGCGCCGCGGCGTCCCGATTCTGAAAGATTTGCCGCTGCTAAAATATTTTTTCAGTTATCATTCGAAGACGGTTCGCAAAAAAGAATTGGTCATTCTCATGGAGGCCAGGATCGTTCCCACGCTGATGTCGCGCCGCAACGCGCCGCCGGTTGATATGAATCGCTACCTCGAGCGGGAACGTCAGGAGTTTAAGAAATACATGCAGCCGGAGAATAATGAAAGCAGCACGCGACGCGGTTCATCCAAAGGCGCGAGTCGCGTGTCGCAAACGAAGCCGTAAATTTCAAATTGAAAATTTTTAATTTGAAATTTGCAAGCGTAAGTTAAAAAAACCGCTTCTCCCCCCACACAGCCAGGCCGGGGCCTTTTTCCCGAGGGCTCCGGCCACCCTTTTTCGCGCGGGTGAGGAGAGTTGATACGAACAAAAAGTTCAAGGGATTTGACGTTACCTTGGTGATCAAGACTGGAGCGACAAACAGAAAGGTCTGCGCTCCGGGCATGGAGGATCAAACATGTTTCATTTTTATATCGGTTCCCAACAGCGTTGGGATAAATATCTCAAAAACACCACGCTTTTTAAAGGGCTGAAGGGCGAGATTCGCCGCAGCAGCCAACAAGAGCGCGTGGTGATTTCCGAGCAAACGCAGCAGATCGTCGCCAGCCGCGAGTCATTGGCCAGAAAATTTGCCGACGGTTTTGACTCGATCAACGTCACGCTGGAAACCGGCTTTGGCCGGCTGGAGAACGTGATCAACGGCGTCGGCGGTTCCATTGATGCGCTGCGGGCGAGTTTTGATTACGGCGTGGCTTTGCTGGTCGAGCAGTTTCAAGTGCAGAATCAGCACATGATGCATTTGCTCCAGCAAATGGACGCGGTTCATGCCACCCTCGATAATCCGACGATGACGCAGGCGCGCGAATTTTATCGCATCGGCTGCGATCGCCTGTCCAAAGGCCTGCTCGACAAAGCGCTCGAGGCTTTTCAAGAGTCGGCGAAAAAAGACGACGCCAATTTCATGACCCAGCTCTTGATCGGCAAGCTCTATTTGTATGGCGTCAATGAAGAATGCAACATTATCGATCTCAAAAAAGCGGAAGAACATCTGCGTTTGGCCGCCCGCTATGGCAAGGCCGAGGCGCGTTTGCTGCCGGAAGCCACGCGCTATGCCGGCGAAGCTTTTCTGCACGCCTCGATTGCGAGCTATGCGCAGGCCAATGACAAAGTGATTGAAGGCAATAATGCCGAGGCCCATCAGTTTTTGCAAAATTCTTTCGATCTGGCCAAGCAGGCGACGCAGACCTATCCGCAGCTGTCGGAGAGTTTTTATCATCAGGCCAAATTTGCGGCGCTGCTCGGCGACGGCAAAACCGCGACGGAAAGTTTGCAGCGCGCCATCGAGCTGGACGAAGCTTATTGTCTCAAAGCCGATTCGGATATCGATTTCCGCTTCGTGCTCAGCGACGTCAATCAATTATTTCACGGCCTCCGCAACAAAAGCGCCGACGAAGTCCGCCAAAAACTGGAGCAGTGCGAAGCGCTGTTGACCGAATGGGTTTATCAATCGCTCGAGGCGCAAAACGCCGAAAGCGAGATTCGCCGGGCGCTGGACGAAGCCAGGCGCTGTTTGGATCGAAATACCTATTTCGACAATCGCGACGCGCTGGCGTATATGCACAAAGCCGAGCAGATGTTCAAAACGCTGCTCGTGCACAAATCCGTGCATCATTCGATTGCGGCGCATACCAGCCGCGTCAACAGTCTCGCGTTCAGCGTCGATCAAACGCTGCTGGCGAGCGGCGGCAGCGACGGCGCGATTCATTTGTGGCGTTTGCCCGACAACCATCTCATGTTCACGCTGCGCGGACACGATGACGCCATCACGCATCTCTCGTTCAGCCACAACAGCCGCATGTTGGCGAGCGTCGACCGCAAAGGCAATGTCAAGCTTTGGCACGCGGCTGCCGGCGCCTTGATGTGCGATCTTATCGCCGGCACGACGCCGGTGCACTGTGTCGCCTTCAGCCCGGATGATTCCAAACTCGCGGTCGGCGGATACGATCGGCAAGCCACGTTGTGGGAGGTGATCGATGGCTCGCTGCTTTACAATCTCAGCGGCCACAAAAGCAGTGTTGACGCGGTGGTGTTCAGCGGCAACGGCAAATGGTTGGCGACCGGCAGTCCGGATAATACCGCCATGCTTTGGGACGTCAGCACCGGCAAGCAGCTTCATACTTTTTTCGGCTGCTCCGGGTTGACCAACTGTCTCGCGTTTCATTCCAATGACTCGCTGTTGATTTGCGGCGCCAGCGACGGCAGCGTGCGATTCTACAGCGTCAGCGACGGAAAATTGCTTTACAACTTGCCGGAGCGTTCCAGCAGCACCGTGAGCTGGATGACGCTCAGCCCGGATTCAAAAATTTTAGCGACGGTGCATTACGGCAAAGCCATTCAGCTTTGGGACGTGAAGAATGCCAAGCTGCTGTACAATCTCAAGCCCTTTTCGCCGGGCATTACTTCGGCGCGTTTCAGCCCGGACGGCCTCGTGCTCGCGGCCAGCGATTATCAGGATCGCAGCGTGAAATTATGGAACACTTATGACGGCCGATTGATGCACGTGATTGCCGGCAATTTGACCTGCGCCGAATTCAGCCAGGACGGCGCGACGCTGGTGACCGGCGACGAAACCGGCAGCTTGAAATTTTGGGGACGGATGGTGATCACGCGCGCCGGATTTGAAGCGAGTAAAAAACGGCAGGGCTTGCCTTTTCACTCAACGCCGGGCCAGCCCAAGACCGCGCCCGCCCGGCCCGCGAATACAACTTTGGGTCAAGCCAAACCGTCCGGCGCTCCTCCCGCCGCCCATCGGGGAACACCCGCTAACGCTGCTTCGGCGACGCCGAATTATGTGAAGTCCGACCTTCATGACCAAAAAGCGGAGCGACTCGCCTCTGCTAAACCGGCGCCGAATACCGCGCGTCCGGGAGAAAGGCCGTCGCAGCCGGAAAATGTTTCGCGCCCCAAAACCGTCGGCGCACAACCGCAAGCGTCGTCTTACACCGGAGCGCCATATCAGCAAAAGCCGGAGTCGATGGTCAAAGCGATTCAAGACGACGCGGACGCTGCGATGGATGGCAATCCTTATGAAATGGAATTGGAACGTCTGCTGGAGAAACAACATCGGCAAGCCGAAAAAATGGAGAAGATGGGGCGTTGTCTCGAGTGCGGCAAAAGATTGGGATTCTTTGCCAAATTATGGGGACTGAAATTCTGCAAAGAACACGGGTTTTAAAATGAAATCGTTCATATTTTGCAGGCAAAACAAGCCAACACGGGCGAAAAGTCGCAAAGTGTGCCTTGACGCTGGCCGATGACATCCCGATAGTTCGAGTATTCCCACTCTTCTGGCCGCTGACAAAGCAGTGCTTTATGGGGTTTCGATGGAAATAACGCGCCAGATACATCAAATAGCCCGTGTCACCTAAGTGCTCGTCGCGGAATTTGCCTTGAAAGAGCGCGCCCACGGTTTTCGTATTGGGATGCTCCGGCCCCAAAAATTGTTTGCAGATGGCGTGCGCCGGCTGAAGATATTTCTTTGCCTTCTGCTTTTCTCCCAACGCAAAATACACCGAACACGGCGCGATCAATCGCCAGCGCCTGCTCGTAATAGCCGATGGCCTTTTGATGTTCGCCCAAATCATCTATCGTAAAGCCAAATTCATTCAACAAAAATGCATCATCGCCAGTAGCCAACGGCTGCTGCTTTTCCACCAAAATCCATTCGCCAATGCGCTTCGACTCCAAATAGGCTAAATTATCGCGCAGAAATCTTATCAATCTTCCGCCTTGCCGTGCGGCTACATCTTCGCGGCCACTGCCGAGGGCGTGGTAAATCCATTCTTCCGTCAAGATCGGATCCATTCGCGCGCGCTACACATTTTTTCGTAGTATGCAAATGCCGCTTCGTGACACGAGATCTGGTTGCTGGTTGCTTGTTGCTGGTTGCTTGTTGCTGGTTGCTTGTTGCTGGTCGCTGGTTGTTTGCAACTGATTCCACAGTTCTTCGCGCAGCAACGGAGTGAGCCAGTAAGTATTGCGGGCGCGATCATTTTCCACCAAGCTCAATCGAACGCCTTTTTGCAGTAGAGCTTGCCACTGCTGTTTTGCGCCATGCGTGTCTCGTCCTGAAAATAGTTGACACTTTTTAGATGTTGGTTTTGTATTTCACCTAACGCCAGTAACCCGTAGGTTACTGGCGTTAGAGAGTTCATGCGTTAGCGAGCGGCGCGATAGCGCCCGCGGCTTGATGTTTCATCGCTGGCGTCTG